>Ga0137412_10000296_pt1 | contig 17597 bp, 22 predicted proteins | sample CZODoug2_1_16fun_FD_122160 | JGI IMG/M metagenome (GOLD analysis project Ga0137412, IMG submission 122160) | Vadose zone soil fungal communities from Angelo Coast Range Reserve, California, USA - CZODoug2_1_16fungal (Hybrid Assembly) | ecosystem: Environmental > Terrestrial > Soil > Vadose zone...
GGCCCCCGTAGCTCAGGGGATAGAGCACCGCCCTCCGGAGGCGGGAGCGCAGGTTCGAATCCTGCCGGGGGCACCACGTCTGACCAGCAGGTTTGCAAGCCGGTCAGATGGGCGCGACGTTTCGTGGGATGAACGGCGCATACCCTCATCCCATGCCAGCCCGTAAGCGACGTGCTCGCGGCTCCATCGAGGAGCCGCCCAGCGGTTCGTACCGAGCTGTCGCATCACCGGCTCGCCGTCGAGCCTGGGAGCCATCCTCGTGCTGTCGATGCCTCGCAGGAGGTCACGGTTCAACCCTCGGCCCGACTCGTGTAGCCGTCTGATCACCTCATCGAAAGACCGAAGGTCATCAGGCATCGACTCCGGCTTGTTAATCACGACGCAGCACTCGCTGAAACGCACCAGCCGCTCGACTACCGCGCCGTCGGTCAGCCAAGGAGTGCAACCCACGACGCCTGGCTTGCGACCGCGATACCGGTGCCCGCCATCTAGGAAGTGATCCAGGCCCTCGGTAAGGCCCTGCACCACATCGCCGCCGAAGAAGCCCTCGTAGCTGCCGTTCGGTCCCCACGGCCAGCCTCTCCCCGTCCACCGGCTAAAGAGCGGGTGCCTGCCCACACCGGACTCATCCATCTGCCGTCTCCTGCACACCCGAGGACGCCTCGCACCCGCTACCAACGACACACCGACATCCACCTCGGCCTGCTGCAGCTCGTCTGTGGACTGACCTGCCGCCGGTAACTCGCCAGATCATTCTGACAGGGCTCAACCTGGGCCTCTGCCTTGCAAAGCTCCTGACCTGCGGCCGGAATGACATCGCCCCGCGGCGCTGAGTACCCGTGAGTTTCCGTGGGTACCGCCGGCGTACGGGCACGGATGGGGCACGCGGCGGGCACGGTGACCACACCTTCCCCGTCTCACCGATGCTGGCCACGGCTAGCCACAGATCAGGACTTGCCACCATCCGACAGTTGTGGCTGGCACAATGACGCGACGAGACGGAGGTGATGCCGCGGCCCTCGCCCGCCAGCTCACCGGGACGATCCCGGCCATCACGTTCGTGACCGTCGGCGAGCGCTGACCAAGTGGACGCACGTGCGCCACTGGGGACCACGCAGCCTCGCCACAATGCGCACCTTCCTCGCCGGTCTGGTCGTCCTCCCGTATGACCAGCAAGTCGCGGTCCGTTGGGGCGAGCTACAGGGTTATGCACAACTTCGGGGACGCCCGCGGCCCGTGAACGACACATGGATCGCTGCCTGCGGCCTTACGCGCGAACTGCCGCTCGCCACGCTCAACCTCAAGGACTTTGCCGACTTCGCCGAACACGAGGGCCTCGAACTCATCCGTCTCTGACCATTCCCCGTGGGATGACTTGTGGGAGGATGAACCAGCGTCAGCCACGGTTGTGAGAGTGACCCAGAGACACTCATACGTGCAGCTCAGGCAACTAGGGTGACCAGAGCTCATGCCGGTCACCGGCCTCCGGAGGCGGGAGCGCCTGTGCCGAGGGCGTGCCGACGAACCCCGCTGATCGCACCCGCCTCGTCTTCAGAACAAATCTCTCCCCTTGGGAACACGGAGCCCAGTCATGCCGCTCATCTCAGTGATCACGCCCGTTTACCGGGCAAATCCGATTCACCTCGACGCGACGACACGCGGCGTCCTAGGACAGTGTCTGCCCAGGGGGTGGGCGGTCGAGTGGATCATCCAGGAGGACGGGCCCGAGTCGAGCATCAAGAGGGCCTTCCCGCCAAGGGAGAATATCTCTTACGAGGCGAACGGTGAGCACCTTGGGGTAGCAGCAAGCCGCAATATTGCACTGTCCCGAGCTCGTGGCGAACTAATTCAAGTGCTTGACCACGATGACGTTCTGCTGCCCCACGCGTTGGCAACGCTAGTCCCGCACTTCGCGAATGACTCAATCCACTGGGCCGTAGGTCAGGCCGACAATCTGAACGAGGATGGGACCCGAACCTCTTGGGAATCCGTGCTCCCATTTGGACCAGTCGAGGCAGGCCATGCGAATTCTGTAGCAATCGAGCGTCACGGAAACTGGGTAATCCACTGCGCTGGCCTCATGCTCCGTACCCAAGTTATTCGCGCATTAGGTGGATGGGGCGCAGGTTATGGAGATGAGGACCTACTGATGTTCGCCGGACTTTCTGAAGTCGCCCGAGGCTACAATGATCCGGCGGTAACATGGCTCTACCGACAGCACGACGCGCAGTTATCGAGGACCCCCGAGTCTAGGGACCGCGGCACCAGAGCGCGACAGACTGCACTTCAACGAGTGTCTGCTATGCGTGCGACCAACCTGACAATTACCGAGTCTCCGATACGTCAGCTCCCCGTTCCGCAAGCAGGCCCAGCCGAAAAGTACTAGCTGCCGGCAGGCCGGCTTTCCGGAGGGAGATGTTCTTGATCTCGCTCTCCAATACTCTGTCACGGTGTCACTACAGCAACCGCAACAACGGCTGGAACAGCCCGGTGCGAGGGAGCCTCAGTGGCCTCGCAACAAGGTGTCCGACGACGCCGCCGCTGCTTACTGCGACCAACTCCATGCCTAGCGAGCACAAGTGCGATTCACACTGATCGGGCCAGCTTTCCCGTGGCGTGGGGGAATCCCGCTGCTCACCACCGACTTGGCACATCGCCTCACGGCCGCCGGCCACGCGGTCCAGCTGCGCACCTGGACCCGCCAGGGTCCTCCTCGGCTACTGCCCGCGCAGCGACATCCGCTCTCATCTCCCGAAGCCGGGGTTTACCCCACTGTCCAGGAGCCGCTGTCCTGGCGGAACCCGGTGCAGTGGTGGCGGGCCGGCCGCCGGTCGGCGGCAGCATCGGAGGTGATAATCCTGATCTTCTACACAACCCTCCAAGCGCCGGCGCTGTGGATGATCGCTCGCCTGGCCCGACGGCGAGCGAGGGTTGTGGTGATCTGCGCCAACGCCGTGCCACACGAGTCACGGCCAGGCGACCGACTACTGATGTCCCTACTAATGCGCTCGGCCGGCGCGATTCTCGTACACACGGCCGCGGAGCGGGACGCTCTGATGCAACTCACCGATCGACCGGTCGCAGTCGCAGCTCTGCCCCCACACCTTCCCGCCGGGGTACCGCTCATCCGTCCGTCTGACAGACCGCCGACACGCCGTCTGCTGTTCTTCGGCAAGGTCCGCCACTACAAGGGTGTCGACATCCTGCTCGAAGCCGTCACCCACGTCCCGGATGTCGAACTCAGCATCGTCGGCGAGTTCTACGAGGAACTGTCAGAACTCCACGCCCTCGTGGACCGATTGGGTCTCACCGACCGTGTGCGGATCCGTCCCGAATACCTCCCGGCCGAGCAGATCCCCGAGATGTTCGCCGAGGTGGACGCACTGGTGCTGCCCTACCGGACAGCGACAGCCTCCCAACTTGTCGCACTAGCCCACTGGCACGGCCTGCCCACCGTGGTGACCCGGGTCGGCAACTTCCCCGAGACCGTGCGCGACGGCGTGGACGGGCTGATCTGTACTCCGGGCGACGTGACCGACTTGGCGCGTGCCCTCGGCGTTCTCTACCAGCCCGGGCGACTGCAATCGCTCCGGGCAGGAGTCCGACCCGCCGAGTCCGAGAACACCTGGCGGCGTTACCTGGACACACTGCGCGCGCTGGCCGAGCCCTGCAGCAACGCCGATGAAGGAACGCGTTAGCCGCCCGCAATGCCCAGCACAGGGACTAGCCCCCGTCCTCAAGGTCGACCGAGTTGACGGATCCCGGCCCGAGGATTGCGCCGGTCTGCTTGGCGAGTCCCAGGTCGTCGCGCACGGCCCAGTGCTCGACCAGCAGGCCGTCCGCCACCCGGAAGATGTGGATGTGGGTCCACGAGAACGGCTTTCCACTCGGCTCAACGGGGCCGAGCTGGGGCAGGAACCGCCCGGTCTGGCGGCCCTCGACAGTCCAGTGCACAGCGACCTGATCACCGTCGACAAGGATGCGGTGCACGGTCGTCCGCGTGTCGCTGAAGGCGCCGGACACGGACCCGAGGATCTCCTTCCACCACGCGATTCCCGACCGCTGCCCGACGTGGTCGTAGACGTCGGGCGAAACCACCTCGTCAAGCCGGTCGAAGTCGGCCGTCTCGAGGATCTCCAGGTATCGCTCGATCAGCTGCCGTGGATCCATGATCGTCCTCCTGGAGAGTCAACCGGGGCGACGCGGCATCTCAGTTCCAAACACCGATGCAATGTGCCACGAGGCTGTCCTCAATGCTCCTGAGTTTGGTACCGGGCGAGGACCACTAACGTCGCTAGGCATGCCGGGTGGCCGCGCCGCACTACTGATCGCATTCGGGATCGACAACCTTGGCTCCGGTCTCTTTCTGCCTCTGACCTTGGTGTTTGTCACGCAGGTGGTCGGGCTCACGGTGGCCGAGGCCGGTCTCTCTGTCATGATCGGAACACTGGCGGGCTTGGCCGTCCCAGCGGTCGCGGGTTCGCTAGTTGACCGAGTAGGCGAACGAGCGGTCGTCATCGCCGCGCAGCTCCTGCAGGCCGTGGGCGCGGGCACGTACCTGCTCGCGCACGGAATACTGCTCGTCGTGGCGGCCGCGGTGCTGACCGCCGCTGGACAACAACTCTTCTACAGCGCGTTGTTCGGGCTCATCGCCGACACCGCCGGCGACGACCCGAAAGACCATGCCTTCACGGTCGTCGGAATGGTGCGAGCAGCGACCTTCGCGATCGGCGCGATGGTGGCGGGCGCCTTGCTGAGCACGACCGGTCCGACCGGATACCGATGGGCCATCACGGTAGATGTGATCAGCTTCGTGATCGCGGCGGCGGTGCTGGCGCTGGGACTTGGCGCCCTCGGAACATCATCTCCAGCGTTGCCCAAGGGGACCACGCCACCGTCCGAGGTCGTGATCTCCCGCGTGTTGCGAGATCGCCCGTACCTGGCATTGATCGCGGTGACGACGCTCTTCGCCCTGTCGGGGGACTTTTTCCTTGTCGGAGTCCCGGTCTACTCGCTGGAGGTGCTACGCACCCCACCCTGGCTGCCAGGTGCTCTCTTGACGCTGATCACGGTCATGGGAGCCACCATGGGCACCCTTGTGCTGCGCTGGACAAGACGATGGTCGCGGATCAAGGCAATGCAGATCGCCGCGACAGCGACCACATTGTGGTGCGCCGCCAGCGCCGCTGCCGCGCTCCTGCCCTCGGCCTGGACAACCGGGTACCTCCTCGGCTGCGCAGTCTTACTGGCCGCGGCCCAGCTGGTCTCGACCGGGCGGATAAACGCCCTGGCCGAAGCCGCCGCACCCCGACGCTCCAGGGCTCGCTACCTCGCCGCGTTTCAATATGCGTTCACTATCGCCGGCGTACTTGCGCCCGCGGTCGTCGCCCTCTTCTCGGTCACACCCTGGCTGCCCTGGCTGGTCGTAGCTGCTGGCACGGCCGCCTCCGTCGGCGGGCTGCGCTACGTGAGCAAGCACCTCCCTGCCCACGCACACGGCATCGCGGACCAGAGCTGAGCACGCTCGACTGGCTCCGATAATGATCGCCATGCCGCTGCTGACCGCCCCCGTCATTGCGCCAGGTGGCCTCGCACGACTCTCCCAGCCGGTTCTCGAGGTGAATGACTTCGTCCTGCGCCCCTGGCAGCCCTCAGACGCCTCGGCCGTTGCGGGGGCCTATTCCGAGCCCAGCATCCAACACTGGCATGCCCGGTCGATGACCGACGACGAGGCCCGGACCTGGGTCGGATCGTGGACCACTCGGTGGCAGCAGGAGAGTGGAGCGGGCTGGGCGGTGGTGAACCGATCAGGTCTTCTCGGGCAGATCAGCCTGCGGCAACTGAACCTGGTGGACGGACTCGCGGAAGCGTCCTACTGGGTTCTTCCCGCGGCGCGCGGCCGTGGAGTGGCTACCCGCGCCTTGTCAGCCGTTACCACCTGGGGTTTCAACCTCGGGCTGCACCGGATGGAAATCCACCACTCCACGCTGAACCCGGCCTCTTGCGGGGTGGCGGAACGAGCCGGCTACCCGATGGAGGGGACAAAACGCGGCCAGGCACTGCACGCCGACGGCTGGCACGACATGCACCTGCACGCCCGCCTGATCGACGATCCTTAGCAGCCGGCAGCGGAGCCGGTCTCAAGCATGTGGCCGACGCCCCTCGGATCCACTCGGCCGGTGAGCACCGACCTTTGTCGTGGCCACCTCGCATACTCGGACCGGCGGAGGTGATCGAAACATGGACATCCGAGGGAGAGCCGCTGTGGTCACCGGCGCGGCGGTCGGCACCGGACGAGCGATCGCCTGCCGGCTCGCCGCCGAGGGTGCATCGGTCGTGTTGGCCGACATCGACGCCGCAGGCTGCGCGCACACCGAGCAACTCATCACCGAAGCGGGCGGCCGCTGCGCAACAATCCTCACCGACCTGCGATCCGGCCACGACGTCCGCGCGATGGTCGAGTTCGCGCGGTCCCGACTCGGCGGCCTGCACATCCTGGTCAACAACGCCGGTGGCGGCGGGCATCTCGAACCGAACTTCCCCGATGCCACCCCTCGGGAATGGAGCGCGCTGCTCGAGCTGAACCTGCACGCCCCGATGCTCGCCACCCAACTCGCGCTCTCGGCGATGACCGAAGGCGGAGCCGTGGTCAACATCAGCTCCACCGCCGCGCTCGGCCATCAGCCCTACCAGTCACCGGAGTACGCAGCCGCAAAGGCCGGGCTGATCCGATTCACCTCAGCACTCGGCGGGTTGCGCGAGCAATGCAACGTCCGAGTCAACGCCGTGGTGCCGGACTGGATGGGCACCGACCGCGGCTACGCCGAACTGGCCGAACTGACCCCGCGGCAGCGAGCAACCAGACCCACGCCGATCCCGCTCACCGTCCTCACCGATGCGGTGGTGCGCCTCATCCGCGACGAGGAGATGTCCGGCTGCAACCTTGTGCTGCTCCCCGGCGAGCCCACACGCCTCATGACGTAGCCGGCGGTCACGATGCCGGCCGCCGTGAGCACCGTCATCAGTGTCAAAGCGCTGGGCACTGCGTTCCGCTGAACGCTCAATGCCCGGCGCCACCGATCACGTCGGTGAGCTCGGACAAGCTCGGTGGGGGCCGCGACAAACCGTCTTCCGTCGACAGGGATGCCATTGGCCGCCAATGCGGCCAGGCCGATGAGCGCGGCGAGGGCGACCTGAACTGGCCGGGTCATAGCCGCGCTCTACGAGTCCGACGAGCTGATCGGCCAGGGCGCTTCTGGATCAGGTCCGACCGGGGTGTCGCGTCGTGACTTCCTGGACCAGCCAGGTATTCCCGTCGGGATCGTTGAACGAGCAGAACGACCCGTAGCTGGTGCGCTCCGGGTCAGGGCCGGGCTGCCGTGCCTGGACGGGGAACGGCGGGCCGTGCCACACATCGACCACGTCGACGCCACGACCGACGAGTTCCTTATGGGCCGACAGGATGTCGGAGACGATCAATGCCGCCTCCGCCGATCCAGGCGCGGCCGTCGTGAGTCCGAGGCCGAACGTGATCGAGCACCCGGAGCCCGGCGGCGTGAACTGGACGATGCGAAGGCCGTCCATCGGGGCGACGTCCTCGTCAAGCCGCCAACCCAGCCCTTCGTAGAACTGTTTGGATCGATCGACGTCGGAGACGGGGATGATGTCGACCTCGAGGTGCATTTCGCCCTCGCCGACGCTCTGTGCAGCAGTGGAGCTCAAGTCCACTCTCCTTCTGGCTTGTGAGTTGCTGTCCTGCTGGGGGTTTCCGGCACGGCGCGTGGGCGCGTCAGGGAACCGGGTTCCTTCCGCTTGCCTAACCGCCGGGGTTTCCTGGCGTGTGCCGAACGTACGTCGTTGATCACCTGTTGCATCAGTGGCGGGAACGACACCATTGATAGGGTTTCCGACGTGGAGATCGCTGTTCTTGTCTGTGGCGGCGTTTTCGACTCCGGGCTGGCGTCGATCCTTGACGTGCTGGACACCGCGAACGCGCTGCTGCGCCGGCGCACCGGCAAAACCACCGCGGCCCTACGTAGGGTGTGACCGCCCGGTGGGTAGCGGTTGTCGGGACCGTTCAGTTGAGACTGGACACCTGGTAGTGGCTGATCTGGTCGCCCGCGGTCGACTGCTTCACCAGCACGCTCAGATACACCGGCAAGGTCGGCCGGTCGGAAAAGGAGAAATCAACAGCCAGGTAACCGAGCACCACATCGCTGGCAATTCGTCGGGTTTCAAGAATCCGATACTTCGCCGTTAGCCCGAGCGGCTGCGAATCGTAGTACTCGGAGACCGCTTTGCCCCCCACGCCGTACGGGTGTAGGCCCTGGAAAATTGCGTCCTCGGTAAAGGTTGCGGCGACGCGTTCGGGTTCGTGCGCGTCGACGGCGGCCTTCCAGCGGTCCAGGACACCGCGCAGAATCGTTTCGTTCGTCTCCATCGGGCTCAGTGTCCCGCACTCTGGCCGCCGTCGACGTGCAGGATCTCTCCCGTGACGAAGCCGGCCTGCTCGAGGTACATGATCGCATCGACCACGTCATCGACCTCGCCGAGCCGGCCGAGCGGGTGCAGCGCGGCGAGGAAGTCGTGCGTCTCGGCAGGGTGCATCGGGGTGCGGATGATCCCGAGTGCGACGGTGTTGACCCGGATGCCTCTGTTCGCGTATTCGATCGCGAGGGACTTGGTGACAGCGGTCAGCCCGCCCTTCGTAAGCGAGGCCAAGGCGGACTGCACCTGCGAGTTGGCGTGCTCCACCAGGCTGGTGGAGACGTTCACCAGGTGGCCACCGCCATGCTCGTTAGCGAGCATCGCCGCGACGGCGCTGCGCGAGATGTCGAAGAAACCGCGCAGGTTCAGTCCCGCCACGGTGTCGTAGTCCTCATCGGTGTAGTCGGTGAACGGCTTGGCGAGGAAGACCCCGGCATTGTTGACCAGCGTGTCGATCCGGCCGAATCCGGCCAGCGCCCGCTCTACGACGTGCGCTCCGGCGCCCGCCTGGGACAAGTCGGCCGGTACGGCAAGCAGTTGGGGATCGTCAGACGGACCGATGGAACGCGACGTCGCTACGACGGCATAGCCGAGTTTGCGGTATGCCGGAACCAGGGCCGCCCCAATGCCCTGGGAGGCACCCGTGACGATGGCAACTTTCTGCGTGGGAGTCATGTCGAATTCTCGCTTCCGAAGGAGGCACCTAATTCACGCCTAAGCACGAGTCGATGGTGTCTACGAGGCGAGTTCTCGCGCCACGACTTGTTTCCTCCCGCGTGGAAGGATCAGCCTCCGAGGCTCCGGTGCGGGTCGCTTTCCGGTAGCCAGACCCCGCCGCCATGGATGCCGAAATCGCCGACGCCACCGGTGATCGCCTCGGCGGCGGCCAGCACGGTGGTGCGGACCTCGTCCCGACGCCAGACGAGCGACCACGTCCAGATCACCTCGGGTTCGACCACCGGTCGGCGGACGAGGTCCGGCGGCAACGTGGCGGTTTGCCCCTTGGGCGAGTTGAGCACCGGACCGCGGCCGGTCCGGACGCGGTCGAAGAAGCCGGCGCCGGTGACGCCGCCGTCGTCGATACGGACGAGCCGGGCGCCGGTGGCGTGCGCGAACTCCTCGGCGAACAGGTTCCACGACAGCCAGGACGTAGTGTCGTCGTCCACGAGCACACAGACGTCCCGCGCCCGCACCGGCGACGTCTGTGCGCCGGTGGACACCGCATGCAGCCGGTTCACACCGAGCAACCGGGCGCGCAGGCCGTGCTGGGCGAGGTCGGCGGTGCGGACCCAGCACACCGCCAGGTCGAGGCTGCCCTCGGCGACCCGTGCTGCTTGGGCGTGCGAGGGCAGGACCCAGGTGTCCACCTGCAGCTGCGCGACACCCGACGTGCGCGCGGCCAGGTCCGAGGGCAACCAGTTGACGTAGCCGAGGTGAACCGACTCGGCCCCAGATAGCCGTTCCGCGCGGTGAAGCAGTCCGTCCGCCCGGTCCAGCAGCGCGCGGACGTCCGGCAGCAGGGCCGCACCGGCCGGGGTGAGAGCGACCGAGCGGCGGTCGCGGATGAACAACATCACCCCGAGGTCATGTTCGAGCGCCTTGATCTGCTGCGACAGCGATGGGCCCGCGATCAGCAGCCGCGCCGCTGCCCGGCCGAAGTTCAGCTCCTCGGCGACCGCCACGAAGTACCGCAGCTGGCGCAGCTCCACGACCGCACATGCTACGTGGGGTGCGAGGTTCCGCCTCTCACCTGCAAGCAAAGCGGTCGTGGCGGCACCACCCCGTCACCACGATCGCCGGCATTCGCGGTGTGGCACCGTCGAACGTACGCTGTACTCATCAATTCCCGGGGTTCGACGGGGCACCCTGGCGCTGCACCGACCGGGAGCTCCGCATGACCCAGACCACCCACCAGTCTGCCTTCGACGACGCTGAGGACCGCCAGGTCGCTCAGCAACTCCGCGATACCGAGGCGCGCCTGCTGGATCACTATGCCGGCCGCGCCGGGGTGACGGCCGACCGTGTCAGGCAGGTCATCGCGTCGGTGCGGGAGCGCTTCGCCGACGCCCGGATCCGTTCGTTTCTGCCGATCCTGGTCGAGCGCGCCGCCCGCCAGGAACTGGACGCCTAACACCCGCTGCGCGGCCTGCCGGGCGAATCAGAGGGGGTCGAGTATGCGCCGCAGAAACTGTTGGGTGCGTTCCTGTTTGGGCGCCCCGATGACAGAGCTCGGCGGGCCACTTTCCAGCACCACACCGCCGTCGGTGAAGAGCACCTGATCGGCGACCTGCTGGGCGAACCGGATCTCGTGCGTGACAATCACCATTGTCCAGCCCTGGGTGGCCAGATCCTTGATCACCGCCAGCACCTCACCCACCAGTTCGGGGTCCAGCGCGGAGGTCGGCTCGTCAAACAGCATCAGCTTGGGCTTGAGCGCGAGCGCGCGAGCAATGCCCACCCGCTGCTGCTGGCCGCCCGACAGCTGGTACGGGTACTGGTCCTGTTTGCCGTCCAGCCCAACGCTGCGCAATAGGTCAATTGCATCGGCCCGCGCCTCGTCCGCGGCACGCCGCTGCACAATGACTGGCCCCTCAATGATGTTCTGCAGCACCGTCTTGTGCGGAAACAGGTTGTGCGCCTGGAACACCATTCCACTTTGCCCACGGAACCGGTAGAACTCGGCCTCGGGGATATCGGTCGAAAAGTCTACTCGGACCTCGCCGATAGTGATGACTCCGGTATCCGGCCGTTCCAGCGCGTTGAGTGACCGCAGCACCGTGGTTTTCCCGGAGCCGGACGGGCCGATGATGGTGGTCACCGATCCCGTAGGCACCTCGAACGAAACGCCTTTCAGCACGGCGTTGGTGCCAAACGATTTCGTCACGTCCGCGACGGTGACCAGGGTAGGGGTGCTCACCGGGCCACGTACCTTTCCAGTCGGCGTTCGACGCGGCCCTGCCAGAACGACAGCGCCAGGCAGATGACCCAGTAGTAGGCGGCCGCTGTGCCGTACATCGCAAAGAACTCGAAGGTCGGCGCCGCCGCCACCTGCGCGGTGCGCAGCAGCTCGGTCACCAAAATCGTTGAGGCCAGCGAGGTGTCCTTCACCAAGGAGATCAAGGTGTTGGACAGTGGCGGCACCGCAACCCGGCTGGCCTGCGGCAAGATTATGCGCCGAAGCGTCGTCGGGTATTTCATGCCAATGGTTTGGGCGGCCTCCCACTGCCCCTTCGGGATGCTGGAGATGGCCGAGCGGATGACCTCCGCGGCGTAGCCGCCGACGTTGAGGCTGAACGCGATGATGGCCGCCGGGAACGGATCAATCTTTATGCCCAGCTCGGGCAGCGCATAGAAGATCAGGAACAGCTGAACCAACAGCGGAGTGCCACGGATGATCGAGATGTAGCTGCGGGCCACCCCGGAAACCAGCCGATTCGGCGACATCCGTGCCAGCGCCACACCGAGAGCGATCACCAGGCCGATGACGAAGCTGATCGCGGTCAGCGGAATCGTCGCGGTAATGGTTGCCCTGGCCATCGGCCAAAGGTTGTCCAGGATCAGTTTGACTGTCGATGGCGCTGGGGCCGCGGTGCCCTGCTGAGGAGCGGTGCCGCTGGCGTCGGCCTTCAAGTACTTCTCGGAAATCCTCGCCAAGGTGCCGTCCGCGCCGAGTTCAGTGATGGCTCGGTTGAGCTCGGGCAGCAAGCCACTGTTCTTGCCCGCGGCGAACGCCTGTTCGCTACGCTGCCCGGTCTTGGCCGCGATCTTGACCGAGGTGTCGTTGGTGGTGGCCAGGTATGCGAACACCGCGATGCTGTCGTTGACTGTTGCGTCGACGCGGCCCTGGTTGAGCAGGGTGATCGCCTGGGTAAAGCCCTCCACCGCCTCGACCTTGGCCCCGGCCTGCCGGGCGACCTCGGCCCAGTTGCTCGTCACCGACTGCGCGGTGATCTTGCCGGAGAGATCGTTCAGCGATTTGATCGAGTTGTCATTCGCGCGAGTGACGATAACGCCCTCGCCGACAGCGTACGGCTTGGACAGGTCGTATTTCGCCTGACGTTCGGGAGTGATTGTGACCTGATTGGCGACGACATCGAATCGGCCCGACTCCAGCGCGGCGAATATCGAATCCCAAGGCGTCTCAACGAATTCGGCCCGCACGCCCAGCTTGTCGGCGACCGCACGTGCCACGTCAATGTCGTAGCCGGATAGCGCACCCGTGGCGCTGTCGTGATAGCTGAAGGGCGCGTAAGTCCCTTCGGTGCCGATCCGCAATACCCCGGCCGAGGCAACGCGGTCCGAACCACCCTCGGCACCCTGGCCACAGGCCAGCGCGACCAGGGCGACGAGCACGCCCAGCACCAACGCGATTCCTGTGCGGCGCAAGGACGCTCCCATTCGAGGTTTGGTTGCGCGGCAACGTAACACAACTGGGTGGTTAGCATGAGAGTTTCGATCACCCCGATACATATCGCCACGGCACGCTCGGGCAACCGCGGCGTGGCGGTTACTCGGTGCGGGCGAACCTGGCCACCGCGACGGCCAGCAGCGCGATGCTGCCCACGACGACCAGCGCGAGCTGCACCCCGACGGGCACCTGCCAGCCGCTCCAGACGATGCCCGGGTCGAACCGGGCCCGGGTGGCGGCGTCCACCTGGAGGTGGTCGAACACCACCGAGCGCATCGGCTCCACCGCGTAGGTCATCGGGTTGACGTGGGTGAGCACGGAGAGCCAGCCGGGCAGCCCGGACAGCGGGAACAGCGCGCCGGACAGGAAGATCATCGGAGTGATGATCATCTGCACCAGCGGGAAAGCTGACTGCACCTGCTTGATCCGCGCGGCCAGCACCAGCCCGAGGGCGACGATCATGAAGGAGCACAGGAAGAGCAGCCCGACCAGTTCCAGCAGCATCACCGGTGAGTACGGCACCCCGACCAGCCCGGCCAGCGCCAGCAACACGACGCTCTGCACGGTCGAGACCGTGGCGCCGCCGACGCACTTCCCGGTCAGGATCGCCGTTGTACTCACCGGCGCGACCAGCATCTCGCGCAGGAAGCCGAACTCACGGTCCCACACCATCGAGATGCCCGAGAACGCGGCAGTGAACCCCACCGACATTGCCAGCACCCCGGGGAACAGGAACGCGGTGAACGGGACCGAGCCGCCCGAGCGACCGGCGCCGGACCCGACCAGCGAGCCAAGCCCCACCCCGAGGACCAGCAGGAACAGCAACGGTTGGACCAGCGACGACACCATCCGGGTGCGGTCCTTGCCGAACCGGATGAGCTCGCGCTGCCAGACCACCAGCGCGGCGCGCGCCTCGTGGCGCAGGTCGAACACCGGCACCCGGGTAGCCGCTGTGTTCACCCGCCCCGCCGGCTCCGCCGTCATCGTCCCCTCCTGGCCATCACGGCGAACGCGCTCGGGCCGGCGCCGGCCTCCGCGTCGCGGATCGTGGAGCCGGTGTGGGCCAGGAACACGTCATCGAGGGTCGGCCGCTGCACCGTGACCGACCGGATCTCCACACCCAGCTCGGTGAACAGCCGTGGGACGAATCCCGCCCCGTCCGGTACCGACACCGTGACCAAACCCTCGTGCACCCCGGCGTCCAACCCGAACCGTTCTCGCAGCCGCCGCAACGCCTCATTGTCGTCGTGCGTGCTGATCTGGACCCGGTCCGCGCCGACCCCGGCCTTGAGCCGGTCAGGGGTGTCCAGCGCGACGATCCGGCCCTCGTTCATGATCGCAATCCGGTCGCAGTTCTCGGCCTCCTCCATGTAGTGCGTGGTGACGAAGACTGTGGTCCGCTCGGTCCGGTGCAGCTCGTTCAGGTAGGACCAGATCGACTTGCGGGTCTGCGGGTCCAGGCCGATCGTCGGTTCGTCCAGGAACAACACACTCGGCGAGTGCAACAGCCCCCTCGCGATCTCCAGCCGGCGCCGCATCCCGCCGGAGTACTTGTTCACCTCGTCGCCCCGGCGTTCCCACAGCCCGACCATCCGCAGCACCTGCTCCCGCCGCGCCGCAGCGCTGGCCCGGTCCACGCCGTACAGCTCGCCGTGGAAGCGCAGGTTCTGCTCACCGGTGAGGTAGCCGTCCAGGGTCGGTTCCTGGAACACCAGCCCGATCTGCCTTCGGACGGCGGCGCGCTGGCTGACCACGTCGAACCCGGCCACCTCGGCGGTGCCGGCGCTCGCCTCGGCGAGGGTGCACAGGATGTTGATTGTGGTCGACTTGCCGGCGCCGTTCGGCCCGAGGAAGCCGAACGTCTCCCCGGGCGCGACGTCCAGATCGATCCCGCGCACCGCCTGCACCGAGCCGTAGCTCTTCACCAGCCCACGAACCCGCACCGCCGGCGGCTGGCCACCGGGCGGTGTTGGGGTGCTCGGCTCAACTCCGGGCTGGCTCACCTGACCTCCGCGTTCGTCCCGCCGCGACGCTACGTCGCCCCGGGAGGTAGCGGCAATGCGATTCGTTCAGGGCCCAACGGTGAGGTCCATGAACGCGTAGTTGTAGCCAGTGCTCCTACACATCCTTCATGACTGCCCTCCCGGTCATGGTCTTCCGAGGGATGCGTTACAGACCAAAACCGACTAGAGTGTTTCGGTTGTCATCCCAGTGGCGACAGGTGCTAGCCATGGCGTCCCCGGCAAAGGCAGTGCATCTGTCGAGTAGGGATCATGGAGATGAGATCGGCATGGACCCGTTGCACTCCGAGCCGCATTCCGCGGACATCTGGCACCCCAAACCTGGCCCGCATCCGGTGCACACGATTCACCGCGTCAGCGCCGCCGCGTGCGGAGGCTTTCTCACTCTGTTCGGCGCCCTTGGCCTCGGCCATGGCTTGCCGTTCTTCTCGACCAGCGGATCGATCGTGTTGGGGCTGTCCTCGAACGGGCTGCTGGCCGTCCTCTCGGTGATCGTCGGGACCGTACTCCTCGCTTCTGCCATTCGCGGCGGCCAATCAGCATCGACCATCTCGATGATGCTGGGCGTGCTGTTCCTGCTGTCCGGGCTGGGCAACTCGCTCGTACTGGCTACGCCGCTGAATGTGTTGGCATTTCGGCCGACAAACATCCTGTTCAGCCTCGCGGTAGGTGCGGTGTTACTCGGTACGGGTGCATACGGGCGGGTCACCGGCGGACTTCCGTTGGACAACCCCTACCACCGAGACGTACTGGACGTTCAGCCGTCAGCCACGCAAGAGGAGATCGTCCAACAGGAGCGCGATCTCGCGGCGGCCGGCGAGCTCGCCGCGGCCGAGCGTGCCTACGCCCTGCACTTTGCCAACGACGAGCAGATCAGGCGACTGGACATAGTCCACCAATACCGATCCATCGAGCATCGCCTGCGAGCCTGGCGCGAGAGCTCCACACGGACCCCTCGACCCTCTCCATGACCGGATGACCGGGACCCCCCGTCACTGGGGCGACTGGACGCCGCGCTCCACCTGGCTGAGGTACTCATCGGACGGGCCGTTGGCGGTGCCGTATTCGTCGTGCCAGTTCCACCACTCGTAAGGTGCGGTTTTGGGGTAGCCCTCCGGTGAGTCCTCCCAGTTCTCCTGGCGTCCCAGCGCGGTCATGTCGAGATAGCTCCAGGGGGTCCCCATTACTTCGTCGCCGCGGTTGTTGATGAAGTAGGTGCGGAACACGTTGTCGCCGTCGCGGATGAACGCGTTCGTGCCGTGCCATTCGTCCACCCCGAAGTCGGTGTCGAATCCGTCGGTCATGGTGTACCAGGGCATCTTCCAGCCCATCCGCGCCTTCACCCGCTCGATGTCTGGCTGCGGAGCGTGCGAGGCGAAGGCGAGAGTGGTGTCGCGGGCGTTCAGATGGGCGAGGTCGGCGACCTGGTCGGCCATGAGCGAGCAGCCGACGCATGCATGGTCCGGCCAGCCGTGCACGCCGGGCTCGAAGAAGGCACGGTAGACGACCAGCTGACGACGACCTTCGAACAGGTCGAGCAGGCTCGCTTTGCCCTTGGGCCCCTCGAATGTGTAGTCCTTCTCTACGGCCATCCACGGCATCCGCCGACGCTCGGCGGCTAACACGTCACGGGCGCGGGTCAGCTCCTTCTCCTTCACGAGCATCTGCTCGCGAGCGGCCTCCCACTCCGGCTGCGACACGATCGGGGGTGTCTCCATCACGAGATGTCCACCTTCCGCTTCAGGGCCCTCTTCGCCAACGTTCAACCGGGCGGATGAGCGTTCACGGATGCTACGCTCAACCCTGTGGTTGAGCAATCCTCGTCGAAGCTGGACGCGGCCTACGCCGCGCTGGCGGACCCGACCCGCCGAGCGATCCTTGACGCCCTGCGGCCGGGGGAAGTGCGGGTCACCGATCTCGCCCGGCGCTTTCCGGTGTCGCTCAACGCGGTGTCAAAACACGTGAGAACCCTGGAACGAGCTGGCCTGGTCCGGCGCGAGGTTCGGGGCCGCAACCACTTCCTCACCGCCAACACCGACGCACTCCTGCCCGCCCGCGACTGGATCGACAACTACCGAACCTTCTGGGAAGTCCGCGCCGACGCACTGGTCGACCACCTCGCCGCCACCCTCGCCCCCCGGGAGTCGCCGGTGAACCACCCGTGAACGAGGCCGTGGTTCGCGTCGAACGGGTGCTGCCGGCCAGCCCCGAAGCCGTGTTCGACGCCTGGACCGACCCCGCGAGCTTGCGCGCATGGATGGCGCCTGACCCGCTGAGCGTCGCCGAAGCGGAATGCGACGCCCGCGTTGGCGGAGCCTTCCGCATCGTGATGATCGACGGAGCCGGCGCGATCGAACACACCGGCCGGTACCTCGAACTCGACCGCCCCCATCGCCTGGCCTTCACCTGGCGCAGCGCGGAAACCGGCTCGATCGACACCCACGTCAGCGTCGACCTGACCGATACCCCGGCAGGCACCCGCATGGTGATCACCCATGGTGCGCTCCCCACCCAAGACATGCGCGAGCTCCACCATCACGGCTGGTCCGGCATCGCCGACAAACTCGCCATCATGTTGGGCGCGAACTGAGCAGGCGTCCATCGCGGGTCAACGTCCGATAGCTGACCAGCGCGGCCTGTATCAAGCCTGACTACACGGGGTCGAGGAACTAACCCATGGA
>Ga0137412_10001612_pt1 | contig 17591 bp, 14 predicted proteins | sample CZODoug2_1_16fun_FD_122160 | JGI IMG/M metagenome (GOLD analysis project Ga0137412, IMG submission 122160) | Vadose zone soil fungal communities from Angelo Coast Range Reserve, California, USA - CZODoug2_1_16fungal (Hybrid Assembly) | ecosystem: Environmental > Terrestrial > Soil > Vadose zone...
GGTATGCAGCCAGCCGGCGGCCGCCGGGTCGGCCCGCACCACAACCTCGACCGTGCCGTTCGGGCAGTCCGCCGAGCTGCCCGCGGCGTGCCCGCCACGGGTGACGGTGACCGCGGCCGCGGTACCGCCGGCGATCAGGCAGACCACGCCGACGATGACCGCGAGCCGGACGCGCCCGCGACTTCGCGGAGCGGTTACAGGACCTGCAGCATGCCTACCCATTAATGAAAAGCCCCTGACCATCACACGCTGATGCGATGCCGAGGCGGTGCCGGCGTCCCGACCGGCAAAAAGAGGCTGGAGGGGAGGGGGCGGCCCGCACCGGCGCTGGTGTCCGGGCTCAGACTCAGCCGCCGGTGACGCTCTGTCAAGAAGAATGCCACAATGACGACAGTTAGTCGCAATACAATTACCGCACGTGACAATTCATTCGGAAATTCGGGCCAATTCGCGGACGCACATCGCAAAGCTCGCGGTTGGCCGGAAGCACAACCTGTAGGGCGAATTCGGTGTTACGCCGGTCACCCGCGACAGTGCGACGGCGCACGCACATTTCCGTGATCGACATCGGATATTGGCGGTTATAGCGACCACAAACCGATGTCGATCACGAGCGGCGGCGTCCGGAAGCCAGTCAGAGCCAGGAGATGCGCGATACCAGGTCGGCGAACACCTCCTCGGTGTCGGCGCGGACCCCGGCCCGCCCGAAGAAGGTGACCAGATTGTCGACGTCGCGGCGTAAGAACTCCATGTCGTTCTCGTTCATCCGGATCTCGACCGACTGCGGAAAGTCGATGATGAATATCTGCCCGTCCCGGACCAGGATGTTGTACGCCGAGAGGTCGGCGTGTACGACGCCCAATGCGGTCATCGTGCGCAGGGCAGTGAGGCACTGATTCCACAGCGCGGCGAAATCGACCTGATTGTTGCGGGCGATATCGATCAGCCGGGGCGCCGGCTCCTCGACGTCGCCGACGTACTCCATCAGCACTTCCGAGCCGGCCGCGGCGATCGGGTACGGCACCGGCGCCCACGCGTTCCAGAGCTGGCGCAGCGTCTGGAATTCGTGCCACGCCCATTGCTGGTCGCGCATCCGCAGCCCGACCCGGCTGCCCTGCGCCATCGCCAGATCGTCGCGGCGGTTGCCGGTGCGCCGGCCGGCCCGGTAGGCGGCGTCGTTGTGGAAGCCGCGATGGGTGCGATCGCGGTAGCGCTTGGCCACCAACAGATGTGAACGGTCACCGAGGGAACGTTCGAGCAGGAACGCGTCGGCTTCCTTGCCCGTCTGCAGGGCGGCGATCTCGGTGTCGATCGCGTCGTCTTCGGTGATCAGCCAGGTCGGTCTCGGCCGGTCATTATGGGCGGCAAAAGCGCCGTCCGGGGTGAGCGTCACTACACATCCTCCGGTGCGATGGGGATGTCCCTGTCGCACCGGATACAGGACTAGGTCGCCTCCGGGAGAGGGGCGGCCGATCTGTTCTGCGCGCGCGACAAGAACGTGATCACTGCGTCCACCTCCCCAAACGTGAGTACCTGGTAAGTGCCGCGAACGGTAGCCACGCGCCGCGGGCGGGGTCAAGCCGATTTCGCCTCGGGCCGGTCGGGCCGTACGGTGAATTGCCATGAAGAGCCCGACGCCCGCTCTGGTGCTGCTGGCGCATGGCACCCGCGACGCGGCCGGCGCGGCCGAGATCGAACGGCTGGCCGGGTTGGTCGGTGACCGGGTGGTGGTGGCCTACGCCGATGTCCGGCCGCCGACGCTGGCCGACGTACTTGCCCACATTTCCGGCCCCGCGGTAGTGGTGCCCGCCTTCCTTGCCGCGGGCTATCACGTCCGGGTCGACGTGCCGGCACAGCTTGTCGCGACCGGCCGGAGTGACGTATCTCTCGCCGCTTCCCTTGGTCCAGACCCGATCCTGGCCGAGGTCGCGGTGCAACGGCTGGTGGCGGCCGGCTGGCGTCCGGGCGACACCGTAGTCCTGGGCGCCGCGGGATCCACCGATCCACAAGCGATCGCCGATGTTCAGCGGGCCGCCGCGATGGTCGGCGACCGGGTGGGGCAGCCGGTCGAGGTCGGCTTCGCCACCGGGACGCCGAAGATCGCCGAGTTGGTGACGGCGCACCGGGCGGCCGATTTGCCAGGAACCTCTCAGGTTGCGGTGGCATCGTGGCTGCTGGCGCCTGGCATGTTCCAACGCACTTTGGTAAGTTCCGGCGCCAATGTGGTCGCCGACCCGCTTGGCGCCCATCCGCGGGTGGCCGAGCTCATTCGCGCCCGGTACGCCGCGGCATGTACCACCGCCGGCGGTGAAAGTCCCGGCCGGTACATGTGTGCCGCGGACGAGGTCGGGTAGGTCAATACAACCTCAGCACGAACCGCCGTTGTCACAGGGATAGATGATGGCCCGTTTCGGCCGAAAGGGGAGATTCGGTGGTCCGGCAGGTTCTGAGTGCGGCCAATTGTGGCGGGCCCCGCCTATTCACGGGCGAGGTGGGTCAGGCATGACCGCAGTGCTTACCGAGCAGGCGTTGCCGGCTGCCCCGCCCGGCGGGCCGACCAAACCGCGCGATCTTCCCTCGCTGACCGGCATGCGCTGGGCGGCGGCGCTGCTGGTATTCGGCACCCACGTGCGCATTCTCGGCTATTTCGGCGGCGACACCGGACACAAGGTGCAGACGCTGCTGAGTCCCGGATCGGCCGGCGTCTCATTCTTCTTCATTCTTTCCGGCTTCGTGCTGACCTGGACCGCTCGCCCGCGCGACCGGGCCACCTCGTTCTGGCGCCGCCGGGTTGCCCGGATCTATCCGCTGCATCTGGCCACCGCGGCGATCTTTATGGTGATGGCCTGGACGATCATGCCGGGCGCGCGGCCCAATCCGCTCCAGTTCGTGACCAATCTCTTCCTGGTGCAGTCGTGGGCTTCGAAAGAGTCGTATTACCAGAGCATGAATACGGTCAGTTGGTCGCTGGCCTGCGAGGCATTCTTTTACGCCCTGTTCCCCCTTTTGTACTGGGTATTGCGCCGGATGCGGGTCCGAGTGCTCGCCGCGCTCGCCGTGCTGTGCGTTCTCATCGTGATCATGCTGCCGATCGTGTTCGGCGAGCAGAGTTTCGGCGCGCCGCTGGACTTCCTGCCGCTGGCGCGGCTCCCGGAATTCGTGCTCGGTATGGCGCTCGGCCGGATTGTGCTGCTGCGGCCGTCATTCCGCGGTCCGGGTGCGTTGCCGGCATTCGCGTTGCTGATCGCCGGTTATTTCATCGTTGATAATGTGCCGCACCAATACCGGTACGCGGCCTGTACGGTGGTCGGTTTTGCGTTGGTCATCCTGGCCGGCGCGGCCGCTGATCTGCGCGGCACCAGGTCATTGTGGCGGCACCGGGTGATGGTCCGGCTCGGCGAGATCTCCTACGCCTTTTACATGATCCACTTGTTGGTCATGAGAGGCGGGGCGAAGCTCATCGGTAGCCACCCACGCCTGGACGTGGGCGCGGGCACCACGCTGAGCCTCACGATGCTCGCGATCGCGGTTGGGGCCGCCTGGCTGCTGCACACCGTGGTCGAACGACCCGGTCAGGCACTAGTGCTCGGTCGCCGCAAGCTGGGCCTGGGCAGGCTGGTCCCGGCGCGTCGTGCCCGGGTTGCCGAGCCGGCAACGGAGCAGTACGCAACCGCCAACTCGGGGTAAATCCTCGATGTGACGAATTCCTTACCCCGGCCGGCTGCGGTTGCGAGCCGGTAATTCGCGAGTAACGATGTCGATGAGGACGGCCGCTGGACATCGTCAGGTAGTCGCCCCCGCACCGACCCGCGGTGCCCGTCAATCGACGGTCACCGGTCCGGACCTGGAGGGGGCGGAATGTCCGTCCAGCACAGCCACACCGCCGTGGCCGAAGAGCCGTTGACGCTCGCCGCGGCCTACGATCATCTCTACGAAACCGCGTTACGGCCCAGCCCGATCGCCACGATCGGGCTGGAGCTCGAGGGGCACCTGGTCGATCTGCACGCCCCGGCCGACCGCGTCGGGTGGGATCGGATCACGGCGCTGCGGTCCGCGCTGCCGACATTTCCCGGCGGAAGCGACGTCACCACCGAGCCCGGCGGGCAGATCGAGCTCTCGGCCCCGCCGCGACCGGTATCGGCCGCGATCGCGGCGATGCGCCAGGACGAGGCCACGCTGCGCTCGGCGCTGGCCGAGATCGGATTGGGCGTCGCCAGGATCGGTACGGATCCCGCCCGGCGCGCGGCCCGGGTCAATCCGGAGCCGCGATATGCCGCGATGGAGACCCATTTCGGCGCGATCGGGCAGCTGCGCGCCGGCAAGGCGATGATGTGTTCGACCGCCGCGCTGCAGCTCAACCTCGATGCCGGTCCGGCCGCGGGTTGGGCGGACCGGGTGCAGTTGGCGCACCGGCTCGGCCCGGTGCTGATCGCGCTGTCGGCGTGCTCACCGCTGCTGGCCGGCCGGTTCACCGGCTGGCGATCGAGTCGGCAGCGGGTGTGGAACGCCTTGGACGCCGCCCGGTGCGGGCCCATCCTCGGCCGCGATGGCGTCGACCCGGCGGAGGACTGGGCCCGGTATGCCCTGCGCGCCCCGGTCATGCTCGTACGCGATGGTGAGACCGGTGGCGCCGAGCCCGTGCGCGGCGCGGTGCCGTTCGAATCGTGGGTGGCCGGGCGGATCCGACTCGGCGACCGCTCCCCGACGCTGGCCGACCTCGATTACCACGCCACCACCCTTTTCCCGCCGGTCCGGCTGCGCGGGTTTCTGGAGCTGCGGTATCTCGACGCGGTCCCGACCCGTTGGTGGCCGGCGCTGGCGGCGATCACCACCGCGCTGATGGATGACCCGGTCGCGTCCGCCGTCGCGGCGGAGGCGGCCGAGCCGGTGGCCGGCCGTTGGCTGACCGCGGCCCGCGAAGGGCTGGGCGATCCGGAGCTGCGCCGCGCGGCAGTGCGATGTACGGCCGCCGCGGCAACTGTCGTACCGGCGGAGTTGAGTGCGGATGTGGCCGCGTTTGCCGAACGAGCCGAGGCCGGCCGCGACCTCGGCGCCGACCTGGCCGAGCGGGCCCGCCGCGATGGCGCGCTCGCCGTACTGGAGGAGGAAGCACGTGCGTGAGCAGGTGGCCCGCGATCTCGAGCGGGCCCGGGTACGAACGCTGGAGCTCACCGATTTTGACGATCCGGAGCTGATCCGGCAGCACGACCCGCTGATGAGCCCGCTGGTCTGGGATCTCGCGCATATCGGCCAGCAGGAGGAGCTGTGGTTGCTGCGGGCCGGAGATGCCCGCCGGCCGGGGATGCTGCCGACCGCGATCGACCAGCTCTACGACGCCTTCCAACACCCGCGGGCCGAGCGGCCGAGCCTGCCGCTGCTGCCGCCGGCCGATGCCCGGAAATTCTGCGGCGAGGTGCGCGGCCGGGTGCTCGACCGGCTGGAACGCAGCCCATTACAAGAGAGCAGCGACGAGCTTTTTGACTTCGCGATGGTGGTGCAACACGAGCAGCAGCACGACGAGACGATGCTGGCCACGCTGCAGCTGCGGTCCGGCCCGCCGCTGCTCGACCGGCCGACCCCACTGCCGACCGGCCGGGCGGCGTCCGGCAGTGTGCTGGTCCCCGCGGGGAAGTTTGTGCTCGGGGTGGATCCGGCCGACGAGCCGTGGTCGCTGGACAACGAGCGGCCGGCGCATGTCCTCGACCTGCCGGCGTTTCGGATTGACCGCGTTCCGGTCAGCAACGCGCAGTGGCAGGCGTTCATCGTCGACGGCGGCTATTTCGAGCAGCGCTGGTGGTCCGCGCGCGGCTGGCAACATCGGATCGAGGCCGAGCTGGATCGGCCGAAATCCTGGGCACCGGACGGCACCCGGCAGCGATTTGGCGTAACAGAGGCGATTCCGCCGGACGAACCGGTGCAGCACATCTGCTATTTCGAGGCCGAGGCGTATGCGGCGTGGGCCGGTGGGCGATTGCCAACCGAGGCCGAATGGGAGAAGGCGTGCGTGTGGGATCCGGCCGCGGAGCACCGTCGCCGCTGGCCCTGGGGCAGCGCGGATCCGACCGCGGAGCTGGCAAACCTCGGCGGCAGCGCACTGCGGCCGGCACCGATCGGGGCTTACCCGAATGGCGCTTCGGCGTACGGCGTGGAGCAGCTGATCGGCGACGTCTGGGAATGGACCAGCTCGGATTTCCAGCCCTGGCCCGGATTCAGCCCGATGCTCTACGACACCTACAGCGCGCCGTTCTTCGGCGGCGACTACCGGGTGCTGCGCGGCGGCTCGTGGGCGGTGGCCGGCTCGGCGGTGCGGCCGTCCTTCCGCAACTGGGATCTGCCGATCAGGCGACAGATCTTCACCGGTATGCGGGTCGCCTACGACGTGGTGCCTTAGATGTGCCGGCATCTGGGGTGGCTCGGCGAGCCACGGACGCTCGCCGATCTCGTGCTCGACCAGCCATCGAGTCTGCTCGTGCAGTCCTATGCACCGCGACGGCAGCAGCACGGCCGGGTGAATGCCGACGGTTGGGGAGTCGGATTCTATGCATCGGATCGACCGCGGCCGGCCCGATGGCGCTCCGATCGTCCACTGTGGACCGACTCGTCCTTTGCCTCGGTGGCGCCGGTGATCAGCTCGCGCTGTGTCCTGGCCGCGGTTCGGTCGGCAACGGTGGGCATGCCGATCGAGGAGTCCGCGGCGGCGCCGTTCACCTCGGGCCGCTGGCTGCTTTCGCACAACGGCGTGGTCGATCGTTCGGTGCTGCCGGCCGACCGGGCCGCCGAGTCGGCGTGCGACGCCGCGCTGCTGGCGGCCCATGTCTTCGCCCGCGGCGCGGAGCGGGTTGGCGAGACCGTGCTCGAGGTGGCTGGCCGGGACCCGACCGCCCGGCTCAACCTGCTGCTCACCGACGGCGACCGGCTGCTGGCCACCACCTGGGGCGACACGCTCTCGGTGCTGGTCGACGAGTTCGGCGTGCTGCTGGCCAGCGAGCCCTATGACGACGACCCGCGCTGGCGGGACCTACCCGACCGACACCTGATCGAGGCGACGCCGGACGGGGTCGCCGTAACGCCTTTGGAGCCAACGTTATGACTACCGTGCGGAACGAGCCTGCGAGTGGAGCCATAAACACCGTGCCGAGCGAGCCTGCGGGTGGCGCGACAAATATCGCCGCGCTGCGCGCCGACGTCCGACATGGCCTCACTGCAACACCGAAAACGCTGCCGCCCAAGTGGTTCTACGACGAGCGCGGCAGCGAGCTCTTCGACGAGATCACCCGGCTGCCCGAGTACTACCCGACCAGGGCCGAGCGCGCGGCGTTGGCCGAACACGCCGCCGAGATCGCGAGCACCACCAATGCCCAAACGCTGGTGGAGCTGGGCAGCGGCACCTCGGAGAAGACCCGGCTGCTGCTGTCGGCGCTGACCCGGGCGGGCTCGCTGCGCCGGTTCGTCCCGTTCGACGTCGACCCGTCGGTGCTGGCCGACGCGGCCGCGGCAATCGGCGAGGAGTATCCGGGCATCGAGGTCGCGCCGGTGGTCGGTGATTTCGAGCGCGATCTTGCCGCGATTCCGGCGACCGACCGCCGATTGGTGGCCTTTCTCGGGTCCACGATCGGCAACCTCGAGCCCGCGCCGCGAGCGGTGTTCCTGCATTCGGTACGGGAGTTGCTGCGGCCCGGCGACGCATTCCTGCTCGGCACCGATCTGGTCAAGGATCCGGCCAGGCTGGTTGCCGCATATGACGATTCGGCCGGGGTGACCGCGGCGTTCAACCGGAATGTGCTCGAGGTGATCAACCGAGAGCTGAAGGCCGATTTCGACCCGGACGCATTCGAGCACGTGGCCCGCTGGAACGCCGCGGCCGAGTGGATCGAGATGTGGCTGCGGTCGACCCGCAAACAGACGGTGAATATCGGCGGCCTGGATTTGGGCGTCGAATTCGCCGCCGGCGAGGAAATGCGTACCGAGGTCTCGGCGAAATTCCGCCGCGACGGCGTAACAAAGGAGCTGGAAACCGCCGGGCTGCGGCTGGTGTCGTGGTGGACCGACCCGGCCGGCGACTTCGGCCTCTCCCTCTCAGTCCCGAGCTGACCGCATCGATAGCCAAGTGCTAGCCGATCCGTTCAGTCGATAGACAGCAGCCGTGCCGGGTTGTCGCGCAGCAAAATATCGAGGTCGCTGGTGCTCACGCCGGCATTGGTGAGCAAAGCGGCAAATGCGGTGGCGAGGTACGTGTAGCCATACGTGCCGTGCGTGGTTGGGTTAAGCCAAACCTGGCCGCCACTGAGATCGTGCGAGAGCAGAATCTGATGGCGGTAACCGGCGTCAATCAGCGTGGCGAGCCACATGGCACGAGTGTGATCGGACTGTTTGATCGCCCGCTTGGTGTATGGGCCCTCGGGGTGGTCCGGCGGCGGCGTCGGCAGTCGGACATCCCAGTGTTGCTTTCCGATCGAATCGAATCCGATGTTCACGCCTCGATCCAGGACGCGGCGGATGTAGTCAAGATCCGGGTGGTTGTCCATGTGCCCGATGACCACACGTTGCAGGTCACATCCCTCCTTGGTAAGTAGATCAACTTGTTCCAGCGCCATCGTTCCGTGTGTTGTGTGCGTGCTGATCGCCAGACCAGTCGCATGGTGTGCGCGCGCCGCGGCACGCAGGCCCTTTTCCTCGTGTGGCGTCATCGTGTCGAGGCTGGTCGGCTGTTCGCCGAGTATCCCGGCGCGGACGCCGGTGTGGCCGATCCCTGTCGTCGCATCCTCGATGAACCGCCGCGCGAGATCGTCGACGCTGGCGTCGATAGTCCATTGAGGACTGAATTCCGCACGGTACGTCGCGGTACCTGAGACTACGTTGATTCCGCTCCGGCGCGCGATCTCTGACAGCAACCTGACGTTGTCGCCGCGCGCATCCCGCCCGGCATCGCCGTACGGGCTCAGGTCGACTATGGTCCCGACGCCGAGAGCGGGTAGGCCGCGCAGCGCGACAACCGCCGCGTTGATCTGGTCCTCGGCAAAGCGAGCCGCGTCCTCGACCTCGCGTGCGCCCTCATCCGGTCCGACGGGATACCCGCGTGACATCCACGGGCCGACGAGCAGTGACAGCAAATGTTCATGCGACAGAACGCCGCCGAGCCCGCCCGGGTCGACCTCGCCCGTGACCGTGTGGACCCGACCCATGCCGACCTTCTCTCTCACGATGCGTACGGTCATTCTGCCGGGCCAACAATTCGACGGTCGCCGAAACGTGGCCGGCAGCGCCGGAGCAATGCGTTGCAGGTTCGCGGGGCCCGTGCTGGCTTGCCGCGGCAGCTATCGTGGTGGCTGCTTGCCCGAATTCTCAAGGAGTCCCGTTGTCTCACCGGAAAATGCGTACCGAGCGGAAGTCGTGGTGGACCGATCCGGCCGGTGACTTCGGCCTGGCAGTGTCGGTTCCGGCGTAAAGCCCGTGCCAACGACTGTGCAAACCCTTCCTTCAGCGGCCGAGCAGGCCGAGCGGCTGATCGAGCTCGGTGCGCACACGATCGGCGGATTCTCCGCCGCAGAATTGCGCGCGCTGGCCGCACATGCGGCCGAAGACGCATTACTTGTTATCCACCCGGACCGGGCTCCCGCCTCGGTGCTCGTGCGGTTGCTGCAGCACTCTGGCAAACGCGGCTTTGTGGTTGTGGACATGCCCGACCTCGATGACTTCACTCCAATCGATTCGGTCGTACTGCCGACCGAGCCGCTGTACCTCGTCGAGCGACCCGATCGCGGCGACGAGATGGCGAATTGGAGCCCCGACGAGGCGCTGCCGGCCATATCGGATGCCGAGCGGACGCCGCTCACGATCGGCGAGGGCATTCACTGGCTGCTGCAGCGCCCAGACGTACTCGAACGCGGGCATTGCTTCATGACAATCGCGTCCAGGCTGCGGAAAAACAGCGGGACACTGGACGCCCGGACGCCGGCGATCTGGATCAGCAACGGCACCGGTCGCGACGGCCGGGATAATCGCAATGCGCCCAAGGTCGGCTGGTGCTGGGCCGGCAATCGGCACACCTGGCTCGGCTTCGCCTCAGCAGCCGCCCGAGCCGGGCTCGCTGCTAGGGACCTGCACGATGTGGTCACCAACGACCGAGTCATCCCCGCTTCTGCGAACCGAGGCTTTCGTCTTCCACCCGCGACGCCGGGAGCGGCGGTTGAGGCCGGCAAATTGATGCGCCAGCTGCGCGCCGATGAGCGCTATTGATCGGCCTCGGCAGTCCGGATCTGTGCCGCGTACCGGACGATCCGCTTCTTCAGCGCCAGCGCCTCAGCAGGGGACATGTCGTAGACCTCGAACGCACTGTCCGCGAGCCGCTGGACCGCATCGAGAGCCTCCGTGAAGATCCTCGCATCGAAGCCGGGATCGTGTTCGGTTGCGAGCCGGATCAACTCGGGCAGCGAGTACCGGCAGGAGCGAACGATCCCGTCGACGTCGATGTAGTCGCGCACCTCAGCACGGCCGAAAAGCGCGCAGAGCTTGTTCGCTACTGCGTCGTCGGGGTGCAGCACCGGTCCGATCTCGAGCCTGCCCGGCGGAAAGGCGCGCCAGTCGACGCCGAGCTCGACCCGCGCGCTCGCACCATCGTCGAGACCGGCGACCGCGAGCCGAGCGAACGTCGGACCGTTGCGCTGCACCGTCACGTTCAGCCCGTCAGCGCGCAGCGCCGCCGCGACTGCCTCCACGGCGTCGGGAAAATCCGCCTCGGCAGCCATGGTGGTGAACAGATCGATGTCCTCGGACCGGCGCTCGATGAAGCCGTGTGCCTGCACCGCGTAACCACCGGCCAGGCAGAAGCCATACCGCTCGGCGACCGCGAGGCTGACCCGAGCCAGCCTCGCGTGAAAGGGATCCATTCGAGTTCAGGCCGCCTGGGTCAGCTCCGGGAACCGCCCCTCCCAGAGCTCACGGACACGGCGTGGCAAAAAGAGGCGCGACCACACCCGCCGCAGCATGGGGCCGTTGAGATAGCTGCGCAGGTCGGCGACATCCAACGACTCCCGCAGCACTCGCTCGTACATCACGGACAGCTCGCGCAGGTCGTCGAGGTTGTAGCGGCCCTGCTCCGACCAGTCGAGGCGCTGCGGCAGCTCGACGACACCGCTGGTCGGACCGACCAGCTCGTCGAGGGTCTCGGCGGCAAGGTAGGGCCGCTGCTCGCTGTAGAGGATGCGTTCCGCCATGTCTTGAGTATGAACCCTGCACGTCCACGGCGCGCGCGGCGCGACGCGGCGGCTCGCTATCGTGGCGGGTGCTCGCCCGAATTCTCAAGGAGTCCCGTTGTCCCCGAAGTCGCCGTTCCACGCCGTCGGAGCCAAGGTCGATCTGCCGGCGCTGGACCACCAGATCATCGACTGGTGGCGGGACAACGACACCTTCGAAAGGAGCCTCGAGCAGACCGCCGGCGGACCGCGTTGGGTGTTCTACGAGGGCCCGCCGACCGCCAACGGCACCCCGGGTGCGCACCACGTCGAGGCCCGCGTCTTCAAGGACATCTTCCCGCGCTTCAAGACGATGAAGGGCTTCTCGGTGCCGCGCCGGGCCGGCTGGGACTGTCACGGCCTGCCGGTCGAGCTCGCCGTTGAGCGGGAGCTTGGCATCAGCGGCAAGCCGGACATCGAAAAGGTCGGCGTCGCCGAGTTCAACGCCCGCTGCCGGATCTCGGTGCAGCGCCACGTCGGTGAGTTCGAGGCGCTCACCGAACGGATGGGCTACTGGGTCGACATGTCCGACCCGTACCGGACGATGTCGCCGGAATACATCGACTCGGTCTGGTGGGCGCTGGCCAAGATCTACAACGACGGCCGGCTGTCCGAGGACTATCGGGTCGCGCCGTATTGCCCGCGCTGTGGCACCACGCTGTCCGATCACGAGGTCGCGCAGGGGTATGAGACCGTCACCGATCCCTCGGTATATGTACGACTTCCCGTGGTCGGTCCGGTTGCCGGCGTGCACGGCGCCGAGCTGCTGGTCTGGACCACGACGCCGTGGACCCTGGTGTCCAACACCGCGGTCGCCGTGCATCCCGACGTCACCTACGTTGTGGCGCGCATCGAAACCGGCACTTTCGTGGTGGCCGAGCCGCTGCTCGCCGCGGTGCTGGGGGAGGACGCCGAGGTGCTCGCCTCGGTGACCGGGCGCGAGCTGGCCGGTCTGCATTACCGGCGGCCGTTCGACCTCGTCGACATTCCCGACGCGCATTTCGTGGTGCTGGCCGACTATGTGACCACGGAGGACGGCACCGGGCTGGTGCACCAGGCGCCGGCGTTCGGGGCCGAGGACCTGGCGGTCTGCCGGGAGAACAATCTGCCGGTGGTTAATCCGGTCGCGCCGAACGGCCATTTCATCGAGGACGTGCCGATGGTCGGCGGCGTCTTCTTCAAGGACGCCGACGCGATTCTGGTGAAAGAGCTGCAGCGCAAGGGATTGCTCTTCCGGCAGCAGGGCTACGAGCATCCATACCCGCATTGTTGGCGCTGCCACACGCCGTTGATGTATTACGCGCAGCTGTCCTGGTATATCCGCACGACGATGATCAAGGACGAGCTCAAGCGCGAGAACGAGCGTACGAACTGGTATCCCGAGCACATCAAACACGGCCGCTACGGCGACTGGCTCGACCACAACATCGACTGGGCTTTGTCGCGTACCAGGTATTGGGGCACGCCGCTGCCGTTGTGGCGGTGCGCCGACGGGCACGTGACCGCGATCGGGTCCCGCGCCGAGCTGGGCAAGTTGGCTGGCCGTGATCTGTCCACATTGGACCCGCACCGTCCATTCATCGACGAGGTCACATTCAGCTGCCCGAAATGCGGCGGCACCGCGATCCGGGTGACCGAGGTCATCGACGCGTGGTTCGACTCCGGCTCGATGCCATTCGGGCAGCTGGGATATCCGTACAAGGAAGGCAGCCAAAAGGAATTCGCCGAGAATTACCCGGCGCAATACATCTGCGAGGCCATCGACCAGACCCGCGGCTGGTTCTACACCCTGATGGCCGTCGGCACGCTGGTCTTCGACCGTTCCTCGTATGAGAACGTGGTCTGTCTCGGCCACATCATGGCCGAGGACGGCCGAAAGATGAGCAAGCACCTCGGCAATGTGCTCGAGCCGATCCCGCTGATGGACGCGCACGGCGCGGATGCGGTGCGCTGGTTCATGCTCTGCGCCGGCTCGCCGTGGTCACCTCGACGGGTCGGCGACGGGCCGCTGGAGGAAATTGCCCGCAAGGTGTTGCTGACGTACTGGAATACCGCCTCGTTCTTCAGCCTGTACGCCAGCCTGTCCGACTGGAATCCGGAGAGTGCCAGGCCGCCGGCGGAGCGTCCCGTGCTCGATCGGTGGGCGCTGGCGAAGGCACACGAGCTGGCTTCCACTGTGGACAGTCGACTGGAGGTTTTCGACACCGCCGGGGCGGGCCGGGCACTGGCCGAATTCGTCGACGACCTCTCCAACTGGTACGTACGGCGCTCGCGGCAGCGTTTCTGGAGCGGCGACCCGGACGCGCTGGTGACGCTCTACGAATGCCTCAACGTACTGACCAGGCTGCTCGCCCCGTTCATACCGTTCATCACCGAGCAGGTGTGGCGTGAGGTGATCCGGCCGGGGGACGCCGATGCGCCGGACTCGGTGCACCTTGCGACATGGCCGAGCACCAACGAGGCGTTGCTCGATCCGGAGCTGGTCGGGCAGGTTGGGCTGGCCCGGGCGCTGACCGAGGCCGGCCGGGCCGCTCGCAAGGTCTCCGGCGTGCGGGTGCGCCAGCCGTTGGGTCGGGCCCTGATCGGGCTGCCCGGCGGTGCGACGCTACCGGCCGAGCTGCTGACCGAGGTCGCCGACGAGCTCAACGTGCGCGCGTTCGAGCCGCTCGGCGCGGCCGGCCAGCTGATTGACGTCACGGTGAAGGCGAACTTCCGCAGCCTGGGTCGGCGCTTCGGCAAGCAGACCCAGCAGGTGGCCGGTGCGATTGCCGCGGCCGATCCGACCGCGCTCGTGGCGGCGCTGCGCGACACCGGCGTTGCCCGGGTCGAGTACGACGGCCAGTCGGTCGAGCTAGGCCCGGACGAGGTGATCGTCAGCGAGGTGCCGCGCACCGGCTGGGTGGTGGAAAGCCAGCAGGACGTGACGATCGCGCTGGACACCGAGATCACCCCGGAGCTGCACCGGGCCGGCATCGCCCGGGAGGTGATCCGGCTGGTGCAGGACGCGCGCAAGAAGTCCGGGCTGCAGGTCGCCGACCGGATCGAGCTGCGGTATGTGGCCGCCGGCGAGGCCGCCCAGGCGATCGATGAGCACCGGGTCGAGATCGCCGACGCGGTGCTGGCGCTGGAGTTGGCGCCGGGCCGGCCCGAGCGGCCGGGCTTCAGCGACCACCACGACGCCGACCTGGGTATCGATATCTGGCTCGCCCAGGCCGGCCTTTAGAATTCCCTGATGATTAATTGAGACGGAGGGCACGGGCCCGCGTGAACGGTCCGGACGAGGGCGGGAGGTAGTCTTTCGCACGCGGGGCGTCGAGGTGCCGCGGACCGTTGGTAGGCGCCGGTTCTCGTACTGGGAAGGGCCAGCCCAGATCTGAGTCGCTCATATCTGAAAGGCCCTTATCTGAAAGGCAGGGCCAATGCTGCAGGAGGCGTACCCGATCCTGGCGCAGGAGACACCCGAGTCGGTCGGCCTGGATCTGCGGGCGCTGGTGGCCGACCGTGGTGCCGAGCGCTACGGCCTGCACGCTCGCCATCTCAACCCGCAACTACACCGCATGCTGCACACGATCGGCTTCGACAAGATCTACACCCGGGCCGAGGGCGCGTACTTCTGGGATGACACCGGCCGGGAGTACCTCGACATGCTGGCCGGCTTCGGGGTGTTCGCGGTGGGGCGGCATCATCCGGTCATCCGGCAGGCGCTGCATGACGTGCTGGACCTCGGCCTGGCCGACCTGACCCAGTTCGATGCGCCGCCGCTGGCGGGTGTGCTGGCCGAGCGGCTGCTCGCCCAGACCCACCTCGATCGTGCCTATTTCTGCAACAGCGGCACCGAGGCCGTCGAGGCGGCGCTGAAGTTCGCTCGCCGAGCCACCGGCAGATCGCGCATTGTCTATTGCGGGCACGCTTTTCATGGGCTGACCGTCGGATCGTTGTCGGTAAATGGCGAGACCGAATTCCGGACCGGATTCGACCCGCTGCTGCCCGATACCGCGATCGCGCTGGGTGATCTGGCGGCATTGCGGCGAGAGCTCGAGCGCGGTGATGTCGCCGCATTTGTGGTGGAGCCGATTCAGGGCAAGGGTGTGTGGTCGTCGCCACCGGGATTCCTCGCCGGCGCCCAAGATCTGCTGCACCGGCACAAAGCGTTGCTGATCTGCGACGAGGTGCAGACCGGCCTCGGCCGTACCGGCGATTTCTTTGCCTACCAGCACGAGGGTGTGCAACCCGACATCGTCGCCGTGGCCAAGGCGCTGTCCGGTGGGTACGTGCCGGTCGGGGCGATGCTGTCGCGGGACTGGATCTTCGCGAAGGTCTATTCCTCCATCGACAAGGTGCTGGTGCACGACTCCACGTTCGGCTCCAACGCGCAGGCGATGGCCGCGGGCCTGGCCACTCTGCACGTGCTCGAGCAGGAGGATGTGGTGGCTCGGGCCCGGCGCACCGGCGACCTGCTGCGGTCACGGTTGACCGAGTTGGTCGACCGGTATGAGATGTTGGCCGAGGTACGCGGTCGCGGCCTGATGGTCGGCATTCAATTCGGTAAGCCCGAGTCGTTGAAGCTGAAGCTGACCTGGACCGCGCTGCAGGCCGCCCGGGTCGGGTTGTTCGCGCAGATGGTGGTGGCCGGGCTGTTCCACCGCCATCACATCCTGACTCAGGTCTCCGGTGACCATGTCGAGGTGATCAAGCTGATCCCGCCGCTGACCATCACCGAGGCCGACGTGGACCGGTTCGTGGCCGCATTCACCGATGTGATGGACGAGGCGCATCGGGGTAGCGGGTTGATGCGGGACTTCGGCCGGACGCTGATCAAGCAGGCAGCCCGGCGGTGAGCCCGTGCCCGACCCGCGGCGCCGTGCCCGGCTACTTTGCGGGCACCAGCTGACGTTCCGGGCAGGTCGAGGCGTGGTTTCTCGAGTGGTTTAGGTAAGTTATAGGCCGATGCGGGGAAGCGAGCCGACTGCCCCGTCGTCCCTATCGTTGCCCGACATATCGGCTCAAAAGGGGGGTATGGGATGTCCGGACGTGGCACCGGCACAAGGTCGGGTGCACGGCGGTGGGCACTGGCACTGACCGGCGGCGCGCTGTCGCTCGGTCTGTTGACCTCGGCGTGCTCGAGCAACAGCACAGCCGCCGGGCCGAGCAAGACCACCGGCGGTGGGCAGTCCAACACGCCATCCGATCAGCCCTCCGGCAGCGCATCGTCCGCGGCCTCGCCGAGCGCGTCGACCCCTGCACCGCCGCCGCCCGCGCCGGTCGTGGCCGCGGTGCCGCGCAACGGCGCGGCCAACGTCAGCCCGCAGACGCCGGCGACGGTCTCGGTGAAAAACGGCACCCTGTCGAAGGTCACGCTGACCAGCTCGTCCGGGATCAAGGTCAAGCTGTCCACCTCGGCCGACCGCGCTCGGGTCACGACCGCCCAGACGCTCGGCTACGGCAAGACCTACACCTGGTCCGGGCGCGCGGTCGGCGCCGAGGGCCGGCCGGTCAAGATCGCCGGCCGATTCACCACGGTCACGCCGGCTGTCACCCTGCACGCGAGCGTCAACATCGGCGACGGGCAGAAGGTCGGTATCGCGGCGCCGATCATCATCACGTTCGGCGGCCACGTCACCGACCAGGCCGCCGCGGAGAAGGCGCTGACCGTGCAGACCTCGGTGCCAACCGTCGGCAGCTGGGCCTGGTTGCCCGATGACAGTGGGCAATCGCGGGTGCACTGGCGACCCGAGCACTATTGGAAGCCCGGCACCAAGGTCTCGGTTTCGGCGAATTTCTACGGTGTGAATTACGGTGGCGGCGCGTACGGCGAGGAGAACGTCACCTCGAAATTCGCCATCGGTCGATCGGAGATCGTCAAGGCAGACGTCACCAGCTATCGGCTGAAGGTCTACCGCAACGGAAAGAAGTTGTTTGACTTCCCGGCTAGCTACGGATTGGCAACGGATCCGAATCGGGTCACGCCCAGCGGCGTATACGTCGTGATGGAAAAGTATCCGGTCAAATACATGTCCAACCCGGCGTACGGATACAAGAACATTCCGGAGAAATGGTCGGTTCGGTTCTCGAATTATGGTCTATTCATTCACGACAACGACGCCACCGACGGCGTGCAGGGCGCGGCGAACGTCACGCACGGATGCGTCAACCTGAGCTACGACAATGCGTTGGCGTACTACAACTCCGTGCTCTACGGCGATCCGGTCGAAGTAACCGGCAGCTCGATTCACGAGTCCGGGGTCCACGGTGACGTCTACGACTGGTCTGTCCCGTGGGCGAAATGGAAGGCAATGAGCGCCCTGTAGTAGCAGGTCGCGCAGCGAACATCGCACAACGCGGCCCACCCGACAACCGGGT
>Ga0137412_10001613_pt1 | contig 17589 bp, 12 predicted proteins | sample CZODoug2_1_16fun_FD_122160 | JGI IMG/M metagenome (GOLD analysis project Ga0137412, IMG submission 122160) | Vadose zone soil fungal communities from Angelo Coast Range Reserve, California, USA - CZODoug2_1_16fungal (Hybrid Assembly) | ecosystem: Environmental > Terrestrial > Soil > Vadose zone...
TTGATAGGACCAACCACGAAACGCACCCTCGGTGAATTTCATGATGTTGCCCTTGTGCACGATCGTCACGCTCTTGCGCTTGTTGTCGATGGCGTACTTCACGGCCGCGCGGAACAGCCGCTCGGTGCCTTCCTTCGACGCGGGTTTCAATCCTATGCCTGAGGTATCCGGAAAACGGATCTTGGCGAATTGTTTCGGGAAATTCTGCTTGAATAATCCCAGGAACTTCTCGCACTCAGCGGACCCTTGCTCGAATTCTATTCCCGCGTAGATGTCTTCCGTGTTCTCGCGGAAGATGACCATGTCCACTTTCTCCGGTGTCTTGACGGGGGAGGGCACACCCTTGAACCACCGCACCGGCCGCAGACACACATAGAGATCCAATAACTGGCGCAGAGCCACGTTCAGCGAACGTATCCCGCCGCCGACGGGTGTCGTGAGCGGACCCTTGATGGAGATCAGATAATCCCGGCAGGCGGTGACGGTTTCATCCGGCAGCCAGGTGTTGTACGCCTTATTGGCCTTCTCGCCCGCGAACACCTCCATCCAATGAATTTTGCGCTTACCGCCATAAGCTTTTTGAACCGCGGCGTCGAACACCCGCACGCTTGCCCGCCATATGTCGCGGCCCGTGCCGTCGCCTTCGATAAACGGGATGATGGGTTGGTCGGGCACATGCAATTTGCCGCCGGAGATCGTGATTTTCTCGCCACCGGCAGGGATTTTGATGGTGACTTGCTTGGCTTCTGACATTCGCTGCTCCTCAAAAATGCAGCCGCAATGCTAGCATGCGCGACCGGAGACTCGCATTGCGCAACCTGATATCAACACCTGCGAAGGATGGCTTTCGCATGCCCGCGGAGTTCGAACGACATTCGGGCTGCTGGATGCTATGGCCCGAGCGATCGGACAATTGGCGCCTCGGCGCCAAGCCGGCGCAGGCGGCATTCGCTGCGGTCGCAACGGCGATCGCCGGCAGCGAACCGGTGACCGTCGGGGTTTCAGCCGCGCAGTTTGGAAACGCGCGCGCGCGTTTGCCGCGAAAGATACGTCTCGTCGAATTGAGCAGCAACGATGCCTGGATGAGGGACTGCGGTCCGACCTTCGTGATCGATCATAAAGGACGCCGGCGCGGCATCGATTGGACCTTCAATGCCTGGGGAGGTCTTCAAGGGGGATTGTATTTTCCCTGGGACCGGGACGATGAAGTCGCGCAAAAAGTGCTGGAGCTGGAAGGCGTGGATCGATACCGCGCATCCTTGGTGATGGAAGGCGGCGCGATTCACGTGGATGGTCAGGGGACCTGTCTGACCACCGAAGAGTGCTTGCTCAATCCGAATCGCAATCCGCATCTGTCGCGCGTCGAAATAGAAGAGCAGTTGCGTCGCTATCTATCGGTGAGCACGGTGATCTGGTTGGACAAAGGCGTCTACCGCGACGAGACCGGCGGTCACATCGATGAGCTCGCCTGCTTTACCAGTCCCGGGCATGTCGCGCTGACCTGGACCGACGATCGCTCGGACCCGCAGTTTGAAATTTCCCAGGATGCCTACCAACGCTTGCGTCATGCCCGGGATGCGCGCGGCCGTCGCTTGGAAGTTCACAAAATCCATCAGCCGGGACCCCTGTTCATGACGGCGGAGGAAGCCGCGGGCATCGATGCGCATGCCGGCAGCCACCCGCGCCGGGCGGGGGACCGGTTGGCCGCGTCCTACGTCAACTTCTACATTGCCAACAAGTGCGTGGTGATGCCGCTGTACGACAAGCGCAGCGATGCGCAGGCTTGGCGCGTGCTCAAACGCTTGTTTCCGACCCGCACCGTGTTGGGCGTGCCGACTCGAGAAGTATTGCTGGGCGGGGGCAATATCCACTGTATTACCCAGCAAGTGCCGCGCCCGGCCGGCACGCCGGCGGGTGGCCGCACACCTGTCTAGAAAGGCGCCCAGAGGCGGCAATATGGAACTTTGCCGCGCGTAAGGCCTCGAAAGTCTTTATTCTACGCAGCCTTAATCCTTCAGCCCCCACCCATATTGGAATCCGTAGTGCATTCATCGTTTAAGAATAGGGCCCGCAATCGACTGGCCGCACTGCTCTGCGCGTGCACACTCGGTTTGCTTGCAGCCGGTTGCCACAATAACAATCGAGACAGCGGCTTCGGCGTTGCCTGGACCACCTTGACCACGGCCGACGACGCGGGCCCATTCACCAGCTACGTGGTGGCAATTGACTCGGTCGTCCTGGTCGGCAAGCTCGACGGCGCCGTCTCGGCACTACCGGTTCCCGAGACCGTCGACCTGACCAAGCTGACGAATCTTTCCGAACTTTGGTCAACGGCAAGCTTGCCGGTGGATACCTTCACCCAAGCCATCATTACGATGGATTACACCAACGCGCAGATCTCCGTGATGGTCAATGGCGCGCCTGTAAAGGCGAAGATTGTGGATCCCTCGGGAGCCGTCCCCACCACCGTGGCGGTGACGGTGAACTTCGACACCAGCAACCAATTGACGCTGCTGCCGACTTTCGCGACCAGCAATGCGCTGCGCCTTGCCTTCGGCATTGACCTCTCCGCGTCGAACAAGGTCGATTTCACGACCAGCCCGCCGACGGTCACCGTCAAGCCATTCATGTCGGTCTCGACCACCGCATCCGACAAGAAGTTGATCCGCGTACGCGGCCCCTTGATCAACTCGAGCGTAAACGCCGGCACGTACACGGTGGTCGTGCGGCCGTTCTTCGATGAAGTGAACAGTTTGGGCACCATGACGTTGTTCAACGATGCGAATACCATCTATACGCTGGGCGGCGTTACTTATGTCGGCAACTCAGGTCTTACGCAGTTGTCACAAACCTCAGCGGGTTCTACGATCACCGCCGCGTTCACGACTTTCGAGCCGACGCCCACGCCTGCCGCGGGTGTTTCGGCCGGCATTTTTCATCCCGTCTACGTGGTTGCCGGCGGCACGCTCGAAGATTTCTTCACCGACGGCTTGGAAGGTGACGTGATTGCGCGCAGCGGCAATGTACTGACCGTGCGCGGCGCCACGCTGTTTGCAAATTTGCAGCAAGTTGTTCAATACGAGAACCTGGACTCGCAGGTGACAATCGGACCCGCCACCCACGTGACTGCCGATGGCATCGCCACGTTAGGGCCTCTGAACTTCAATTCGATTTCCGTAGGACAGCACATTACCGCGCGCGGCCTCTATTCTTTATCCGCAGCGGGCGTCACCATGCTTGATTCCACCGGATCGTCGGCGGATACCGGTTCGGTGCGCTTGCAGTCGACGGAAGTTTTTGGCTCGCTGATTTCCTCGGGCACAGGCAGTTTGGCTTTGAACGTCCAGGCCATCGAAAACTGGCCGGCCAGCGTTTACAACTTTGCCGGCAATGGCGTCAGCGCGGCGCAGGATCCGACCGCGGCGAATTACCTGGTGAATACCGGTGCATTGACGCTGCCGACCGCCGCGGCGGGCGACCCGTTGTCGGTCGACGGCTTCACCAGTCCGTTCGGCACCGCACCGCCGGATTTCATTGCCGAGGCCGTGAATGCCGAATCGACCGTTCCCGCGAGCTTGGTCGTCGCGTGGACGGGCACGGGAACCGCCGCGCCGTTCGCCACATTGACGTCCACGGGCCTGACGATCGATCTTGCCAACGCCGCTTTCGGCTCAGGTTTATTGCGAATCGGCGCTGAGAATATCGACATCAAGACCTTGAGCGCCACGCCGACCGTCGTTCCGGCCGTGGCTCAGCCGGCGTCGAACGGCCTGCCGCTATTTTCGCCCGTGTTTTCCGTCGGCCCGGGGGCCATCACCGCGTCGACCACCGCCGCCATCCAGTCATTCAATGGCTTTGCGGCCTTCGTGACGCAGCTCACGACGACGTTCGCGACGCCCACACCGGCGACGCAGTTGGTGGCCAGAGGCTTTTATACCCGCAGCTCCAATACCTTTACCGCTTCCAGTATTGACGTAGTGCTTTAAACTCAGCAGCCTAACTCCCCATCATGGGGAAGCTAGCCACACAACTCGGATTGGCCTGCGCGCTGGCCGCGAGTTGCCAACTCGCCCACCCCGCCGAGGAGGCTGCCCCGCAGAGTCCGCCGCTGGTGCGTCCGCGGATCTGCCTCGTGCTATCAGGCGGCGGCGCGCGCGGTATGGCGCATATCGGCGTCTTAAAGGTTCTCGAAGAACTGAAAATCCCGATCGACTGCATTGCGGGTACCAGCATGGGCGCGGTGGTTGGGGGCTTGTACGCCAGCGGCATGACGGCTGCACAGATCGACACCACCATGCGCTCCGTGGACTGGCAGGAAGCCTTTCGCGATGCGCCGCCGCGGCGGGATCTGGCGTTCAGGCGCAAACAAGACGACCGGAACTTTCTCGTGCGTTTGCCCTTGGGCCTCAAGCACGGCCAAATTCTGCTGCCGAAGGGTTTCATTCAAGGACAAAAACTCCAGGAAACGCTGCGCCAGCTGACGCTGCCTTTCAGCAACAGCACCGATTTCGACTTGCTGCCGACGCCGTTTCGCGCGGTCGCGACCGACCTGCTCACCGGCAGCGCGGTGCTGATGGACAAGGGGGATCTTGCGATCGCCATGCGCGCGAGCATCTCGGCGCCCGGCGTGTTTGCGCCGGTCGAGACGCAGGGAAGGGTGCTGGTGGACGGAGGGCTCGCGGAGAACTTGCCCATCGATGTGGCGCGCAAGATGCACGCCGATATTCTCATCGTGTCCGACGTGAGCTTTCCCTTGCAGGCGCGATCCGCACTCAATTCGGCGCTGTCCATCTCCAACCAGATGCTGGCGATCTTGGTGCGCAAGGACGCGGATCGTCAACGCGCCACCTTAAGCTCATCGGACATCTTGGTCGAGCCGGTGCTCGGCCCGGCCAGCTCCACCGACTTCACCGCGGTGAATTCGACCATTGCCGCCGGCGAGAATGCGGCGCGGGTCATGCTTGCGCGGCTCGACCCCTTGAGCGTCAGCGACACCGCTTACCATGACTATGTGGCGAGACGCGCCTCGCGCGAACCCGGACTGCCCGCCATCAAGTTCGTGCGCGTCGATGACGAATCCAAGCGTTACGAGAAAACCATCATGGCGGAGATGCAGCCGCTGGTGGGCAAGCCTCTGGATATCGACGCGGTCGGCGCCCGAGTCACGGAACTGTACGGCCTGGGGAATTTCGAGACCCTCGACTATGGCCTGGCGGAACGGGGCCAGGGTGCCGATCAAGAATCCGGTCTCGAGGTGCGGGCGCGCCGCAAGTCCTGGGGTCCGAATTACGTGCGCTTCGGTTTGAATCTGGAGGACAATTTTCAAGGCAACAGCCGCTACAACGCGGCGGCGCGCTTCATCTTGACGGAACTCGACGATCTAGGCGCTGAGTTGGTGACGGATGTGCAGATCGGCAGCGATCCAAGAGTGGCGAGCGAGTTCTACCAGCCTTTGAACGCGCAGCGAACCTGGTTCGTGGCGCCGAGCCTGCGTATTGAAGCGAGAGATCTGCAGCTCTATGCCAAAGATGTCGAAATTGCCGACTATCGCGATCGCGAGGCCGAGGCAGATTTCGACATCGGCCGCACCCTCGGCAATTGGGGCGAGATTCGCGCCGGATTTCACAGAACCAACGGCTTGACGCGAGTGCGCCTGGGCGATCCGAATCTCGTGGAGCGGCAATACAACGACGGCGAGTTTTTCGTCAAATTCAGCTACGACCGTCTCGACAATCTGCATTTTCCGCGTGAGGGGCAGCAGTTCACTTTTCAGTGGGATGCCAATCGAACCGATCTGGGTGCGGACACCGCTTCGGACAAGGTGCAAGCCGATTGGCTGATGGCGGGTTCGAGAGGCCGCAATACGCTGCTGTTCTGGGCATCCGCGGGCAGCGTCGTCGGCGGCAGCATCAAGGCGACCACGGTGCCCGATTTGTTTTCGCTGGGCGGTTTTTTCAACCTCTCCGGCCTCGCGCCAACTTCCTTGTTCGGCCCGGACTATGCGATCGCGCGCGCCATTTACTTTCGCAAAATCGGCCGGGGAGGCGAGGGCTTCTTTGAATTTCCGGCCTACATAGGCATGTCGCTGGAGCTCGGAAATATCTGGCAACAGCGCCGCGATGTGAATTTCGGATCCGCGCACAAGGACGCGTCGCTATTTCTGGCTTTCGATACCTTCCTGGGGCCCGTTTACCTGGGTTCCGGATACGACACCGCCGGGCACAGCGCTTACTATCTGTTCCTGGGCCGGACTTTTTGAGCGCTGACGCGCCCTATCTTGGGGGGTCGCGGCGACCCCCACCTAAAGGACGGGGTCGCCGCGACCCCGGGAAGAGTTTGCGCGAAGCGCATGAGAACAGGTTGCGCGAAGCGCATGAGAACAGGTTGCCCGAAGCGCATTAAAACCTCCGCGAGGCTCGTCAGAAACTGCGGCTCTCGCCGAGCTTCTCAACCTTTTCGAAAACCAGCGCCGGTTGATCGCCGATGCGCGAGTATTCGTGCTTGCGCGACATATCGTCGAGTACGCGATCGCGTTCGGCAGCCGTAAAGAACCAGTGCGTTTTTTGCCAGTCGGTACCGACCAGCTTGGCGAACGGATCGCCATGACGGAGGCGCACACGGATGCCGTAGGGCTGCGGCAGAACCGGAATGGTGCGGATCATGTTCTGTTGGTTTGCGATTCCCATGCCGCGAAGATAGCCGAATCGCGCATGCGGTGCCAGCCATTGAGTCGCTGTACAGCATGTTAGACTTCGCCGCATTCTTAAGATGAGGTAACTGATGGCATCGTCTTACACAGCCTCCGATATCGAGGTATTGAGTGGTCTTGATCCCGTGCGCCGGCGGCCCGGCATGTACACCGACACCACTCGGCCCAATCATCTCGCGCATGAGGTGATCGACAACAGCGTCGATGAGGCGATCAACGGCTACGCTAAAAACATCAAAGTCACCTTGTTCAAGGACGGCTCTTGCGAAGTCGAGGACGACGGCCGGGGCATGCCGGTGGACATTCACCCCAAAGAGAAGATCAGCGGTGTCGAGATCATTCTGACCCGCCTGCATGCCGGCGGAAAATTCAACGACAAGACCTACGAGCATGCGGGCGGACTGCATGGTGTCGGCGTGTCGGTGGTGAACGCGCTATCGAAGCACTTGGAGTGCTGGGTGCGTCGCGGCGGCAAGGAGTACAACATCAGCTTCGCGGGCGGCGCGCTCAAGTCAAAGCTCGAAGTGGTGGGCGATGTCCCGAAATCCAAGACCGGCACTACCATCCGGTTCTGGCCCGATCCAAAGTATTTCGACACCGAAAAATTCGCGATCCCCAAGCTCAAGCAGGTGCTGCGCGCCAAAGCGGTGCTGTGTCCGAATTTGCGCGTCACGTTGAACAATGAGTTCACGGGCGAGAAGGACGAGTGGCTCTATGGCGGCGGCCTGCATCAGTATCTCGCCGAGGAATTGGGCAAGGGCGAGTGGCTGCCGGCGGAGACATTTTACGGCAAGCGGGATATCGAGGGCGGTTCGCTCGATTGGGCCTTCGCCTGGGTGTTGGAGTCCGAACACGCCATTGCGGAAAGCTACGTGAATTTGATTCCCACGGTGGAGGGCGGCACGCACGTCAACGGCCTGCGTGCGGGCGCGGCGGACGCGGTGCGCGAGTTTTGCGAGTTCAGAAACCTGGTGCCGCGCGGCCTGAGGCTGACCCCCGAAGATGTCTGGGACGGCGTGAGTTTCGTGCTCTCCATGAAAATGCGCGAGCCGCAATTTGCCGGCCAGACCAAGGAAAAACTGTCCTCGCGTGAATCGGCGGGCATCGTGCAAGGCGTGATCAAGGACTCCTTTGCGCTGTGGCTCAATCAGCATTCCGACCAGGGCGAGAAAATCGCCATGCTGGCCATCGCCAATGCGCAACAACGATTCAAGGACAGCCAGAAAGTTGCGCGCAAGCGCATCGTCGCCGGACCCGCCTTGCCGGGGAAACTCGCCGACTGCGTCAGCCAGGATCCGGCACGGGGCGAGTTGTTTCTGGTGGAGGGCGATTCGGCCGGCGGCTCGGCGAAACAGGCGCGCGATCGCGTGACGCAGGCCATCATGCCGCTGCGCGGCAAGATCTTGAACACCTGGGAAGCGGACATCGGCGAGGTGTTGCAGTCCCAAGAGGTGCACAACATCAGCATTGCGATCGGCGTTGATCCGGCTGCCAGCGATTTGTCCAGCCTGCGCTATCACAAGATTTGCATCCTGGCGGACGCCGACAGCGACGGACAGCACATTGCCACTCTGCTGTGTGCGCTGTTTTTGCGGCATTACCGCCCGCTGGTGGTCGCCGGCCATATCTATGTTTGCATGCCGCCGCTGTTTCGCATCGACGCCGGCAAGGAAGTGTTCTACGCGCTCGATGAGGCGGAGCGAGAAAAGACATTGAAGCGCATTGCTTCTGAGTCTCCGCGCACCAAGCCGGTGGTCACGCGTTTCAAGGGTTTGGGAGAAATGAGTCCGTTGCAGTTGCGCGAAACCACCATGGCGCCGCAAACACGCCGCCTGGTGCAAATGACCATCGACGCCAAAGACAGTCCCGATCAGCTCATGGATATGCTGCTGGCTAAAAAGCGCGCCGGCGATCGGCGCGAATGGCTCGAAAGCAAGGGCAATCTCGCGCAGGTCTAACGCGGTGCAGGCATGAAAGATCAAGAGCTCAATTTTGAAGGCATCGAGAAGGAACCCCTGAAGGCATTTGCCGAGCGGGCCTACCTCGACTATTCGATGTACGTGATTCTCGACCGGGCGCTGCCGCACTTGGGCGACGGATTGAAGCCGGTGCAGCGGCGCATCGTGTATGCAATGAGCGAGTTGGGCCTGGCGGCCGGCGCCAAGCACAAGAAGTCAGCGCGTACCGTCGGCGATGTCATCGGCAAATTCCATCCACACGGTGATTCCGCCTGCTACGAGGCCATGGTGCACATGGCGCAGGATTTCGCCTACCGCTACCCGATCGTGGACGGGCAGGGCAACTGGGGTTCGACCGACGATCCTAAGTCATTCGCCGCGATGCGCTACACCGAATCGCGGCTCACCCGTTACGCCGACTTGCTGCTCCAAGAGTTGGGAGCGAGCACGGTGGACTGGGCGCCGAACTTCGATGGCTCGCTCGATGAGCCCACCATGCTGCCGGCGCGGGTGCCGAATCTGCTGCTCAACGGCGGATCGGGCATTGCGGTGGGCATGGCCACGGATATTCCGCCGCACAACCTGCGCGAAGTGGTCAAGGCCTGCGTCGCACTCCTGGACGATCCTGAGTTGAGCACGCGCAAGATCATGGCGCACATCAAGGGGCCGGATTTGCCGACCGGCGCGGAGATCGTCTCGCCGCGCGATGAGCTGGTGCAAATGTACGACACGGGTTCCGGCAGCTTCAAGGCGCGCGCCACCTATGAAATCGAGGACGGCGAAATCGTGATCGATGCGCTGCCCTTCCAGGTGTCGGGCGCCAAAGTGCTCGAACAGATCGGCGCGCAAATGCAGCAGAAGAAGCTGCCCATGGTCGAGGATTTCCGCGACGAGTCGGATCACGAGAACCCGACGCGCTTGGTGCTCGTGCCGAAATCCAATCGCGTGGATGTCGCTGCGCTGATGGCGCATTTGTTCGCTACCACGGACCTCGAGCGCAATTACCGGGTGAATATCAACGTGATCGCGCTCGACGGGCGTCCCCGCGTGATGGGATTGAAGGAGCTGCTGCTGGAGTGGCTGGAGTTTCGCAAATCCACCGTCAGCCGCCGCTTGAATCATCGCCTCGCGAAGCTCCAGGCGCGGCTGCACATCCTCGACGGCATGCTGATTGCCTATTTGAATCTCGATGAGGTGATCCGCATTGTGCGCACCGAAGATGAGCCAAAACTCAAGCTCATCAAGCGCTTCAAGCTCTCCGATGAGCAAGCCGAAGAGATTCTGGAGACCAAATTACGACGACTCGCGAAGCTCGAGGAGATGAAAATCCGCGACGAGCAGAAAAAGCTCGCCGAAGAACGCGACGAGATCGAAAAGATTTTAAAAAGCAAAGCCCGGCTCACCAAACTGGTGCGCGAGGAACTCGTCAGCGACGCGGAAGAGTACGGCGATGAGCGGCGTACCCGCTTGGTGGAGCGCGAAGCGGCGCAGGCCATCTCCGAAACGGAGCTCCTGACCAGCGAGCCGACCACTGTGGTGCTGTCGCGCTTGGGCTGGGTGCGCGCAGCCAAAGGCCATGACATCGATGTGCGCGCGTTGAGCTACAAGAGCGGCGATGAATATCAGGCGTCCGCCAAAGGCCGCAATCTGCAGCAGGCCGTGTTCGTCGATTCCACCGGCCGCGCGTACAGCTTGGATGCGCACCAGCTCCCCGCCGCCCGCGGTTACGGCGAGCCGCTCTCGGGCACGGTCGATCCGCCGGACGGCGCGACTTTTGCCGCCGTGCTCATCGGCGAACCCGATGATCTATGGCTGCTGGCGAGCGATGCGGGCTATGGCTTCGCCGTACGCCTGCGCGAAATCTATGCGCGCAACAAGAAGGGCAAATCGGTGCTGAAAGTGCCCGAGAACGCGCTGGTGCTGCCCGCGCAACCCTTGGGGAACCCGGATGCACTCGGCATTTTTGTCAACAATGACGGCGAAGTCCTGGCACTGCCCGTGAGCCAAATCGAAGAAATGACCGCCGGCAAGGGGCAAAACCTGTTTGGCATTCCCGGCAAGAAATCCGCCGAGCGCGACGAGTACCTGGTCGCCATGGCTGTGGTGGCACCGGGCGAGATATTGACGATTTACAGCGGCAACAGCGCGCCGATGAAGCTTAGGTTCGAGGAACTCAAGCAATTCCAGGACAAGAAGGGCCAGCGCCGCCAGCGATTCTCGCGCGCCTACAAGCAGATCGACCGGCTCGAGGTGGCGGCGCCTCAAGGGTAGCGGCCCCTTAAGGTAGCGGCAGCCGACGGCGGAATTGGCGGCCCAAAGCCTAGCGCTCGCCCGAGATGGTCACATCTTCGGGCGCATTCACGAAGTACCCTTGAATGAATTCGATGCCCAGCTGCCATAGCACCGCCATGGTGTTGGCATCCTCGACGCGCTCGGCCACCGTTTCAATGCCTTTGCGTTTCGCAGCCTCGACCAAGCCCTTCACGCGCTGCTGTTGGATCTGATTGGTGGACAGGCCCTGCATCAAGGAGCCGTCCACCTTGATGAAATTCATTTCGATATCGTTCAGCAGTTTGAGCGGATCGCGGCCCGTGCCGAAATGCTCCAAGGCAAAGCGGAAGCCCAGCTTGCGCAAGCTTTCGGCCAGTTCCTTGGTCTGCCGCACGTACTGATTCGCCATTTCCTCGGTCACCTGCATGCACAGGCGCTGGGGTTCGATTTTCAGGGACTTCAATTGCGTCTCGAGCCAAGCGAGCACGCTCTTGTCGAGCACAGTGTCCTTCGACAGGCGCACGAAAATACATGAAGCCTTGCGATTGGCCGCGAATGACATCGACGCGCCTACCACCCAACGATCGATGTTCTTCATCAAGTCGTTGCGTTCGGCAGCCGCAATAAACTCGGCCGGCAGTACCTCGTTGCCCTGTTCGTCCAGCATACGCACCAGCACGTCGAACATGCCCTTGTCCTCGCCGAGCAAACTGGCAATTGGCTGCTGCACCAAACGGAAGCGATTCTCCATCAAGGCGCTCTTGATGTGCTTCACCCATATTATGTCGTATGCCTGCACGCGCGTATCGGTGTCCGATTTGTCCACGACGTACATTTGATTGCCGCCCAACTCCCGGGCGCGGCGTGTGGCGCTGACGGCATCGGTGATGGCGGCGCCCAGATCGGGATTGGCCGGCGGCAAGAGCCCCAACCCGATGCTGACGGTGGCCGACAGGGTCTTATCCTCGATCACGAACACATGTGCGTGCACGCGCTTGACGATGTTCTCAGCCCAAGTCTCCACATCTTTGGCAGTGCCGCGGTCCAGCATCACCAAAATGCCGTTGCCGCCGAACCGGCCGCATAGGTCGGTGCTGGTCAATTGGGAGCGCAGCAGATCGGCCAGCTGCGCCATGAAATCCTCGCTGGCAAGCACGCCGATGGAGTGCTGAATATCGATGAAACGATCGGGCTTCAAGTGGGCAATCTGGCGCACGCCGCCCTTCATGTTCTGTGCGGCGCGCTCGCGCATCGCGGCGATCAGATAGCGTTGCTGCAGAAACTGCGTGGTGGCGTCATTCTTGACGGCATCCGCAAGCTGCACCTCGAGATTGCGATCCTTTTTGTGCAGTGCCGAGATCGCGATGCGCACCGCAGGCTCGTCGTCGTAGTCGGCGCGCGTGAGAGCCAACTCCAGCGCCAAGCTCGAGCCATCGGACAACAGCGCCTGCACTTTCAGTCCGTGGTCGCTCCACTTGCCCTGCAGGGATGCCACCAGCGCGCCTTTGAGCGCGGCGTGGGTTTCCTGCTCGAACAGATCCATCAGCGGCGTGCCGTTGAGCGCGTCGTTTTCGGAATAACCGAACAATTCGAGCCATGCGCGGTTCGCATCCACGATGATGCCTTCCTGCACATGCGTGATGGCATCCGCCGAGCCTTCCAGGAAATGCTGCAGCTGTTCGCGATATTCGCGCGCCGAGGAAAGCGTGGTGGACAGCGCGCGCTCCAGGCGAAAGGCGCGCAGCTCGCGGGTGACGACCCCGGCCAAGCGGCTGCGATTCGCCAGCGTCACCACGTCCTGGCAGCCCAGGCGCATGGCCTCGGCGATCGCCGCCTCATCGACATTCTCGCGCACGATGAGCACCGGCATGCCCGGCGCGTTCTGCTGTTTCACCTTCATGATGGAGGCGAGATCCGCGCTGAGCTCATCCATGAACGCGATCAGCATTTCCGGATTGAGCTGCGTCAGGGCATCGCCCAGATCGCTGGCGTCGGAAAGCCAGGTGCAATGCACCGGGTGCCCGGCGTTGCGCAGAGTGCTGTTAATCGCCTCGACGTGGTCCTGGGACCTCGTCAGGACGATCATCGGAACGGCCCCCTGTTCGCTCACCTGGCAAAATCCTCGTAAATTGGGTGCAAAGTGTAACACCTTAGATTTTCGTTTTTCTGGGACAGGTGTCAACAGCGGGCCATGTATAGAGTCTAACTGGCCACAACCCTTGGGTTGCGGCTATGATACGCGCCCTTCAACTCGAGGCCTTCGATGGCTAACTACAGCACGAACGAATTCAAAGCCGGCCTGAAGATTCTCATCGACGGCGACCCGTATGCCATCGTCGAGAATGAGATGGTCAAGCCCGGCAAGGGACAGGCATTCAACCGGGTGCGGGTGCGCAATCTGAAGACGGGGCGCACGATCGAGCGCACCTGGAAATCCGGCGATACGGTGGAGGCGGCCGATGTCGTCGATACGGATATGCAGTATCTATACAGCGACGGGGATTTTTTCCACTTCATGGTGCCCGATACCTTCGAGCAGCTCACCGCGTCCAAACAGGCGGTGGGCGACGGCGCGCAGTGGTTGAAGGACGGCACCATCTGCGTCGTCACTCTGTGGAACGGCGTGCCTCTGCAAGTTACGCCGCCGGCTCACATGGAACTCAAGGTAGTCGAGACCGATCCGGGTGTGCGCGGCGATACCGCGACCGGCGGCTCGAAACCCGCGAAGCTGGAAACAGGCGCGATGGTGCGCGTGCCGCTGTTCATCAACGAAGGCGAAATACTGCGTATCGATACGCGCACCGGCGAGTACTTGTCGCGCGGCAAGGGCTGATCAGCGGAAGGCCTGATCAGCGGAAAGGGAAGGCTGATGGGTCGCAAAAGCGCTGCCGGCTCAATGCCGCTCAAGCATTGTCGATGCTGAACGACATCGCGTCGGCCAATCGATTCGCCCCTAACGAGATCGCGACGAGCCGATCAAAACCTAGGGCCACACCCGCGCAGTCAGGCATTCCATTCTCGAGCGCGGCGAGCAAGTTCTCATCCAACGGTGGTTGAACTTGGCCGCGCACGCGGCGCAGCGCCAATTCTCGGATGAATCGAGCGCGTTGTTCCTGAGGCTGCACCAGCTCGTGAAAGCCATTCGCCAACTCCAAGCCGTCCAAGTACAGTTCGAAGCGCGCGGCGACATGCGCAAGCCCCGGTTTTAAGCGCGCGAGCGCCGCCTGCGACGCCGGGTAGTCGCAGATGAAACAAGGGCCCTCGCGTCCGAGCTTTGGTCCCACGACCAATCCCATCAAAAGATCGAGTTTGGCATCGCGGTCCAGTTCAGCCTCGCAGCTGATCCCATGGCGCAGGCTTGCGTCTCGAAGTTCAGCGTCGCTAGAGTTGAACGCATCGACGCCGGCGTGGCGCTGCAATGCGGCCGAGTAGCTCAAGCGTTCCGCGGACTCGAGCGTGCGCACGGGCGCCAGCAGCTGCCCGATCAGCAGTTCGACCTCGTCCATCAGGGCCGCATCGTCGAATCCAAGGCGGTACCACTCGATCATGGTGAACTCAGGGTTGTGCCAACGACCCCGCTCGGCATCGCGAAACACTTTGCAGATCTGGTAAATGTCGCCGCTGCCGGCCGCCAATAGGCGCTTCATCGCATATTCAGGCGAGGGGCAGAGATAGGCGTTGCCCGGCATGCCGGCGATTTTCGTGGCCAATGATTCGATTTGCGGATCGCTCACCGCAGCAGCGCTCAATATCGGCGTTTCCACTTCCAGTACGCCGCGAGATTTGAAGAATTCGCGCGCGGCATCGAGCATTTGAGCACGCCTTCGCAACGCTGCATTCGCCGCCGTCGGCCGCCAAGTCACTGCAGCGATCCTAACGATTGGCCCAGTCTGACGATTGCGCCGGCGCGCACTTCGCCAAGCCAACGCGCTCGACCCGGCTGGAACAACAAAATGACGGTAGAGCCCATGTTGAAGCGGCCGAACTCCGCTCCCTTCTCGAGCGCCACTGCCGGCACAGGCAACCGGGTCATCACACGGCGCGCAGCGGGCGTGATATCGCCCGCCCAGACGGTCGCCATGCTTCCCACATTCAGCGCGCCGACCATGACCAGGGCAACCTGGCCGAATGCCGTGTCGAACAAGGTCAGCACCCGCTCGTTGCGCGCGAAAAGCTTCGGTACATGCGATGCGGTGATGGCATTGACGCTGAAGAGGCGCCCGGGAACATACACCGTTTCCTTGAGGTCCCCGCGCAGTGGCATGTGTACCCGATGGTAGTTGAAAGGCGCAAGATAAATGGTCGCGAAAGAGCCGCCTTCAAAACTCCCCGCCCAGGGTTGCGCGGCCAATAGTTCCGTGAGCGTATAGCTGCGACCCTTGGCCTGCAGTAGCCGCTCGCCGTCGATCTTGCCGGCCTCGCTGATGGTGCCGTCGACCGGGCAGGCGATGGCCGTGAGCTCGGCAGCGATGGTGCGAGCCCCGGGCTTCAGCGCGCGGGTAAAAAACTCATTGAAGCTGCCAAAGCTCAAGGGATCGCCTTGGGCGGCTTCCGTCATGTCGACCGGGTAGAGCTTGAGAAAGCCGCGCACCAGCCAATTCTTAAACCAGGGCGTGCGTACTCGGGTTGCACGCAGGACGAGTCGCGACAGCGCATGCTGAGGCAGCAGGTATTGAAACCACACGAACAGCCGCCCGGCGCTCATGCGCCGCCGGTCACGATGCGCTTGAAGTCGCTCTGCAAAGCATCCACGGTGAAGGGGCCGGTAAGAATGGCTGCGAGATTGCCCGCAGGATTGATGACGAACATCGCACCCGAGTGATCCACCGTGTAGTTGCCGTCGGATGCGGGCTCGATCATCACGGCGACGCCCCATTTTTTGGCTTGTCGCTCGATGGCCGGCTGATCCGCAGCCGTGAGACCGATGAAATCGGGATCGAAGTAGGGCACATACTTCGCCAACTGCGCGGGTGTGTCGCGCTTCGCGTCCACGGACACGAAGATCACCTGGGGCGGCACGACGGTTTTTGCAGCACGCAGCCGCTTCTCGAAGGCCGCGAGCGTGGTCAATGTCGTGGGGCAGAAATCAGGACAGTTCGTATAGCCGAAAAACATCAAGGACCAGTGGCCGCGCAGATTGGCCGCGCCAAAGCTGCGACCTTGGTTGTCGATCAAGCTAAAATCCGCCAGCGAGCGGCTGGGCACGAGCACGGCACCGGTGGCCAGTGCCACGGGCGGCTTGGGGGACCAAATGAGCGCCGCAGCGACGCCGGCAGCAGCGACACAGAGGAATACGAAGGACAACAGTTTCGATCGAGCCGTCATGCCCCGATTATCCCATACCGCCGTCAAACCCGTCCGCGCAGCCACAGAGCGCGCCGCTAAAATCAGTACCGCTAAAGTTCGCGCCGCTGAGAGCGTCGGCGCCGCCATCGAGCGATGCGCCCGGGCGCTGCGCGCAGCGCGGGTGTATTTCGGCCACGGCACCACGAACGCGCGCGACGAAGCGGCTGAATTGGTGTTTTTCGTCGCGCGGCTTGCTCATGAACTCGGGTCGGACGCCTACGCCCGGCCGCTCACGCTGGTTCAGGTGGCGCGCATCGATGCGCTGCTGCATAGGCGCATCGCCGAGCGCATCCCGCTGCCGTATCTGACGCATCGAGCTTTCTTTGCGGGTCTGGAGCTTTACGTCGATGAGCGGGTGCTGGTGCCGCGCTCGCCGATTGCCGAACTCGTGCTGCAGCGCTTTGCGCCGTGGATCGGCGGCCGCGTGCGCCGCGTGTTGGACATCGGCACCGGATCGGGTGCCATCGCCTTGGCCTGCGCCCAGGTTTTCCCGCGCGCACGAGTGGATGCCGCCGACATCTCCGCCTCCGCGCTGCAAGTCTGCCGGCGCAACGTGCGCCGGCTTGGGTTGGGAAAGCGCGTCTCGGTTTTGCGATCCGACTATTTCAGCGCCGTTGCGGACCGGCGTTACGATATCATCGTGAGCAACCCGCCCTATGTAGGGCGCGCGGAGATGCGCGTATTGCCGCCTGAGTATCGGCATGAACCTGATTTAGGTTTGGCATCAGGCGTCGATGGCCTGGATTCGGTACGGGCGATTTTTGCCGCGGCTCGAACTCATCTCGAGGATCAGGGCATCTTGGTCGTGGAGGTCGGCAATACCGAAGCGGCTTTGCTGCACGCTTTTCCGCGATTGCCGTTTATCTGGCCACGGATTGCGATGGGCGGCGGGGGCGTATTCGTGCTGAAGGCCAAGGATCTGGATGCGGCAGATTTGAACGCGGAAAAACTGCGGGACGGGAGAAACTAGAGCGTGGCGGGCAATACCTTCGGTCGGATATTCGCCGTAACCAGTTTTGGGGAGAGTCATGGCCCCGCGCTGGGTTGTGTGGTGGACGGCTGCCCGCCGGGACTGGATCTGACGGAGGCGGATTTGCAGGTCGATGTTGACCGCAGGCGGCCGGGAACCTCTCAGTACACCAGCCAGCGCCGCGAGCCGGATACGGTCCGTATCTTGTCCGGCGTGTTCGAAGGCAAGACCACCGGCACGCCGATCGCGCTGTTGGTGGAGAACGAAGATCAGCGCTCCCGGGACTATGAAAAGATCAAGGATCGCTTTCGTCCCGGCCATGCCGACTACACCTA
>Ga0137412_10001614_pt1 | contig 17589 bp, 16 predicted proteins | sample CZODoug2_1_16fun_FD_122160 | JGI IMG/M metagenome (GOLD analysis project Ga0137412, IMG submission 122160) | Vadose zone soil fungal communities from Angelo Coast Range Reserve, California, USA - CZODoug2_1_16fungal (Hybrid Assembly) | ecosystem: Environmental > Terrestrial > Soil > Vadose zone...
TGTAGTCCGCCGCGAACGACGTCGTGCCCGACTCGCCACCGCCGTAGCTGTTGCTGATCGCGACCGGCGCCTCGCCGGTCGTCGTACACGTCGCCGCGCGGTTCGCCGCCGCACCCAGGTTCGCGAAGCTCGCGCTCGTGCCCTCGACGAGCAGGATGTTGCAGCTCGGGCACATCGCGCTCACCATATCGAGGTCGAGCGCGGTCTCTTGATCCCAGCCCACGTCGGTCGCCGGCAGCGGGCTCGCCGCGCAGTTCTGGTTCACGACCGCGAGGCACGGGTGCGTCCCCGACGAGCATGCCGAGATCGCCGGCAGGCCGAACGTCGAGCGGTACATCTGCACATCGCGGAGCGCGTTGGGGTAACCCATCGCGTCGACGATCGCGACCGTCGTGCCGGTGCTGCCGTTGCTGGTGATGCCGTAGAACGAGCGCAGCGTCGCCGGGCTGAAGCCCGCCGGCGTCGCGTTGGGGCGGAGCTGGCCGAACTCATCGACGAGCACACGCGCGTGGCAGTGCACCTCGTCCGAGGAGCTCGAGCACACGCGAATGTTATCGGCCGACCTGATCTCGTCGTCCGTCATCGTCGTGGTGGGTTGATCGTCGCTCGGCATCGCACACGCAGCGGAAACCGCGACGAGCGCAAAGGAGACCGCCTTGGTGGCAGAGATACGAGTGGCTTTCATGTAGCGAGCACATGCGCACAGCGCGCTTCAGCGCTCAACGCCAATATAAATTTCATTACCAGATTATGCCATTCTTAATCTTCAGGAGAACAGTCGAGAAGTTTTCATTATTCTATCACACAGAACTTTTCAGATACCTCACCTTCGACTCCATATTATTACCCACGGATGATATCGCAATGCGTTACGGCGCCGCACTTCACGGCGGCCGCCGAGGGGCGGTTGGTGGTGCAGCGCTGCGGCGAGTGCGCGCAGCTGCGATGGCCGCCGCTGCCGTCCTGTCCGGAGTGCTTGGGCCGGGACACCGCGTGGGTGGAGGTCACCCCCAGGGGCAGCGTGTGGAGCTATGTCGTCTACCACCGGGGCTTTTCCGCGGCGTTGGCCGAGCAGATCCCGTACACGGTGGTGATGGTGCACCTCGAGGACGGGCCATACCTGGTGGGTCGATTGGCGACGGAGGAACCGGTGGCGGTCGGGGATCCGGTTGAGGCCGTGTTCGGCGTCGACGACGGGCTGGTGCGTTGGCGGGTGGCTCGATGATCCCGAGCTTCGGAGTGAAACTGCCCGGCCTGATCCCGGGATATGCCCCGACCCTGGCCGACCTGCCGGACCTGGTCGTCGAGTTCGAGCGGCTCGGCTTCGACGACGTGATGGACGGCGAGCACATCCTGTTCGCGCCGGTCATGCACCACCCGGGCGGCTCCGGGAACATGGCGCACGGTCGCGATCGACAGCACTCCGACCGCGGTGACTCGCTGCTGATATTCGCGGCCTGCGCGGCCCGCACCACGCGGATCAGGTTCGTCTCCGGGGTGCTGCTCGCCGCCGCGCACAACTTCGCGATCCTGGCCCGCCAGGCCGCCACCCTCGATCAGCTCTCCCGCGGCCGGTTCACCCTCGGCGTCGGCGCCGGATGGTTCGCCGGCGAGTTCGAGGCCATGGGTATCCCGCCGGAAGAGCGGGGCCGTCGCCTGGAGGAAATCCTCCGCGCGTGCCGGGCACTGTGGGCGCCCGGCCCGGCCTCGTTCACCGGCGAGGGCATCAATTTCACTGAGGTCCTCGTCGAGCCGGCGCCGTACACCAACGGTGGGCCGCCGGTGTGGTGGGCGGGCGACGCCACCAGGGCCGTGACGGCCCGTCGGGTGGTGACGCTGGGGGAGGGCTGGATCGCCCGCGAGGCCGCTGACATCGACGAGATCGCGGCCTCCGCCCGCAATCTGCACCGGGTGGCCGCCGAGCACGGCCGGGATCCGGCGAGCATCGGCATGCGGGTGTCGCTGAGCGCCACCGCCGATTGGAACGCGGCGGGGTCGTTCGACGAACTCGTCGCGGCGGGCGCCGATCGGGTACGCCGGCTGAGTGCGTTGGGCGTCACGCACTTCAACGTTCCGCTGAATTACTACCGGCTCGATCTCGACGCGCTGGGCGAATTCCTGAAGGTATTGCGCGAGGCAACCGCCTGAGTCAACACTAGAGTTGACAGCCTGTCCGACCGGTGTCAGAGTCGGGGCGGGGTCGCACTCGAGGAGCCTGCATGTTCGATCGCACCAGTCAGTTCATCGCCGGGCGATGGGTGGACTCCGGCAGCGGCCGAACCCTCGAAGTGATCTCCCCGGTCACCGAGCAGGTCGTCGGTCGGGTGCCGATCGCGACCCTCGACGAGGTGGACCGGGCGGTGGCCGCAGCCCGCACCGCGTTCGACGAGGGCCCCTGGCCGCGGTTGCCCCTGGCCGAGCGGGCGGACCGGTTGCGCCGCCTAGTCGAGGCGATTTTGGCGCGCCACGCGCGGGTCATCGACCTGCAGATCCTGGAGATGGGCGCCACCCGACAGTTCACCACGGTCACCACCGCGAGCATTCCGGGGTTCCTGGAGCAGATGATCGCCGACGCCGGGCGCATCCCGGAGCGCGAGGTCCGCAGCGGGTCGGTCGGCAAGGTCATCGTGTTCCGCGAGCCCCTCGGCGTCACAGCCGCGGTCACTCCGTGGAACGCCCCGCTGATGGTGGTGCTGTCCAAGGTGCTGCCCTCCCTGCTCATGGGTTGTCCGATCGTGGTCAAGCCCGCGCCGGAATCCCCGATCTCGCCGTACCTGCTGGCCGAGGCGGCCATCGACGCCAACCTTCCGCCGGGGGTGCTGAGCATCGTCAACGGCGGGGTGGACATCGGCTCCTACCTGGTCGGGCACCCCGGCGTGGACAGCGTCACCTTCACCGGCAGCGTCAACGCGGGTCGGGCCATCGGCACCACGTGTGCGGATCTCATCCGTCCGGTCACCCTGGAACTCGGCGGCAAGTCCGCGGCGTTGGTGTGCAAGGGCGTGGACATGAGCCTGTACCTGCAGTCGCTGATCGATTCCTCGATCCGCAACAGCGGCCAGATGTGCATCTCCACCAACCGGGTGTTGGTGCACGAGGGCCAGCGCGATGAACTTGTCGCACAACTCGTCGAGCGCATCGCCGGCCTGAAGCTCGGCGACCCTAACGACGAGGACACCTACTTCGGCCCGCTGTGCTCGAGTAGGCAGCGCGACATCGTCGAGGGCTACATCGCGTCAGGTCTCCAACAGGGCGCCCGCATCGCCTGCGGTGGTAAGCGTCCCGCGTCGCAACCGACTGGCTGGTTCCTCGAGCCGACGGTGTTCACCGATGTGCACAACAGCATGCGCATCGCGCAGGAGGAGATCTTCGGCCCGGTGCTTTCGGTCATCTCCTATTCCGCCGAGGACGAGGCCATCGCCATCGCCAACGACAGTGCCTTCGGTCTGGGCGGCGCGGTGTTCGCCCCGGACCCGGAGCACGGCCTGGACGTGGCCCGGCGCATCGTCACCGGCACCTGCGCGGTCAACGGCGGGCCTCCGTCGGGTGGTGGCGGCCCGTTCGGCGGACGCAAACAATCCGGGCTGGGCCGAGAGCGCAGCGTCGAGGGCCTGGAGAGCTTCCTGGCCATCAAATCGGTGGCCCTGCCACCCGGCTACGAACCTGACGCATCATGAGATACCTGGTCGCCACCCTCGCGGAGCTCGGCCCCGGCTCCCTGCGCCGCGTCGACCCCGGCGGGGTCCCGGTGTGCCTGACCCGGCTCACCGACGGCGAGGTCCATGCCATCGGTGACCTGTGCAGCCACGAGGAGGTCGAGTTGTCCGACGGCGACCTCGACGGCTGCGAGGTCATCTGCCCGGCGCACGGCTCCTGCTTCGACGTACGCACCGGCAAGCCCAACGGCCTGCCGGCCACCGAGCCCGTACCCACCTACCCGGTCAGCCTCGACGGCGACGACATCTACGTGGAGATCTGAACAGTGAACGAGACGATGGAGACCGTTACGACCGGGTGCCCGTACACCAGCGTCAACCGGTTCGAGGACGTGGCCACGTTGATGCGGTCCAAGACCGCCATCGCGCACCGGCCGGAGCTATTCGCCGGCGTCGCCGCGGATCCGGTCAACGGTGAGATCAATGTGCGGGAGTTCCTCCAGGCCTCGTTCATGTTCACCGAGGGCGAGTCGCACCGTGCCCGGCGCAAGCTGCTGAACCCGTTGGTCCGGGCCGACGCGCTGTCCGGGATCCGGGAAGACGTGATCCTGCCGGAGGCGCAGCGACTGCTGGCCGAACACCGCTCCGCGGCCGGGCCGGACGGGGTGTGCCGGATGGACCTGGTCGAGTACCTGGAACGCGTCTTCCTGCACTTCACCGCCCGCTTGGTGGGCCTGGTCGACATGGAGAGCAACGAACGCATCGAGCGGATGCGATCGCTGGCGGGGCCGATCGCGGCCGGCATGAGCTCGGCGTACCTGGACGATCGCACCGCGGTCAATACCCGGGCGCTGGCCGCCAAACGCTGCTACACCGAGGAATTCGTGCTCCCCTCGCTGGCCTGGCACCGCGACATGCGGGCCCGTATCGAGGTCGGTGAGCTCTCCGAATCCGACGTGCCCAACAGCCTGCTGAAGATGGCTGCGGCCGTCGAGCACCCGATGTGGGCCGAGGACGCCAACGTGGTGGTCGAGTCGGCGCTGCTGTTCGCCGCGTCGGTGGGCACCAGCACGCAGTCCATCGTGCACACCCTGGTCTTCTTCGAGGACTGGTTCGCCCTGCACCCCGAGGACCTCACCGACGCCACCGACCCGACGTTCCTGTTGAATGCGCTGTGCGAGACGATCCGGCTGCGCGCGCCGTTCTCCCCGTACACCACCCGGTTGTCGTTGGAGGAGACGGAGTTGCCCGGCGGCACCGTGTGCCCAGCCGGCGAGGAACTGCACATCGAGTGGGTGCGGGCCAACCGGGACGCGGAGATCTTCGGCCCGGACGCACACTATTTCAACCCGCGTCGCCCGACCCCGGCCACGGGCACCCCGCGCTACGGCCTGGGTTTCGGCATGGGCACCCATCAGTGCTACGGGCTGCGGGTGGTCGTCGGCAATGACGGCAAGGGCGGTGCGCACGTGGAGTTGCTGCGCATGCTGATGGCCGCCGGCATCAAGCCGGACCCGGACAACCCGCCGACCAGTCTGCGCAAGGACATGAGCAAGTTCACCATCGAGGACATCCCGCGCTACCTCACCTACCCGGTCGTGCTCACTGCTGGGGCCTGATCGGATGCCGAAACTGACGATCCGGCGGGATGGCTTCGACACCGTGCTCGACGTGTCCGAGGGGACCTCGGTCATGCAGGCCGCGACCAGCAACGGGGTCACCGGGATCCTCGCCGTGTGTGGCGGGGAGATGGCCTGCGCGACGTGCCACGTGTACCTGGAGGGCGGCCCGATCGACGCGCTGCCGCCGGTCGGCGAGGAGGAGGACGAGATGCTCGGCTTCGTCGCCGCGCCACGTGAGGCCACCAGCCGGCTGTCCTGTCAGCTCCCGATGACCGCCGCCACCGACGGCCTGGTGGTCCGCGTCGCGCCGAGGCAGGAATGAGCGCGGTCGTCATTGTGGGCGCCGGCCAAGCCGGCTGCCAGGTGGCCGCATCGCTGCGCGAGGAAGGGTTCGACGGCGAGATAACCCTGGTTGGCGCTGAGGCACACCTGCCCTATCAGCGCCCGCCGCTGTCCAAGGGGCACCTGACCGGGAAGGTGGATCGGGAGCGGCTGTTCCTGCGTACGTCCGCGTGGTTCACCGAGCAGCGGATCGAGCTGCGGCTCGGGCAGGCGGTCGATCGCCTGGATACGGCGACCCGCAAGGTCTGCCTGACCGACGGCGAGGTCCTCGGCTACGACGTATTGGTACTGGCCACCGGCAGTCGCCATCGCGAGCTCGACGTGCCGGGCCGGGATCTCGGTGGGGTCGTCGCGCTGCGCACGCTGTGCGAGGCCGACGCCCTGCGGGACCGCCTCGCCGCTGCCCGCGACGTGGTCGTGGTGGGTGGCGGCTTCATCGGTCTGGAGGTAGCAGCGACCGCGGCCGCCTTGAGGCGATCCACCACAGTGCTGGAACTGGGCCCGCGGCTGATGGGCCGGGTGCTCAGCGAGCCCACCGCGAATTTCCTACTGCGGGCCCACCGGGAGCGCGGTATCCGGGTGGAGTTGGGCACCGAGGTGCGCGGCCTGGCCGGGCGACACGGCCGCGTGCAGTCGGTGACCACGTCGGCGAACGAGGTGTTGCCGGCCGATCTGGTGCTGCTGGGGGTGGGCGCCCTCGCCGAGGATTGCCTCGCCCGGGCCGCCGGGCTGACGGTGGATCAGGGCATCGTGGTGGACGAGGTGCTGCGCACCTCCGACCCGGCGATTCACGCCATTGGCGACTGCGCCCGACTGATCAGCCCGTGGGCGCGCGGGTCCTCGGTGCGACTGGAGTCCGTGCAGAACGCGGTGGACCAAGCGCGGTGTGTGGCCCGGCACATAGTCGGGCGGTCCGAGCCGTACACCGCGCTGCCGTGGTTCTGGTCGGACCAGGGTGAGCTCAAGCTGCAGATCGCCGGGTTGGCCGCAGGCCACCACGACACCGTGCTGGTCGGCTCACCGGGGCAGAGTGCCTTCTCGGTGTGGTGTTTCGCCGCGGACCGGTTGATCGCCGTGGAGTCGGTCAACGCGGTGAAGGATCACCTGACCGCGCGGAAGATCCTGGCCGCAGGGATTCCGGTGACGCCGGCACAAGTGGCGGCGGAGGGCTTCAGCCCCAAAGCGCTCTTGCCGGCGTGAACCCTCAGCTCAGCTGATCCCGCAGCAGGCGCTTGGAGACCTTTCCCGTCGAGGTCAGCGGGAGCTGGTCCCGGGTGCGGACCCAGGCCCTGGTCGGCACCTTGTAGCCGGCCATGCGCTCGCGCGCCCAGGACGTGACGTCGCGGATCAGGCGCTCGTGATCCGGCGCCGTGCTGATGAGCGCGGCACCGACGGCCTGGTCACCGTCGGCCAGGTCCACGCCGAACACGAACACCTGGTCCACCTCCGGGTGGGCGACCAACGCCGCCTCGACCTCGGCAGGGGAGATGTTGATGCCCTTGGCCTTGATCACCTCGGAGCTGCGGCCGAGGAAGTGCAGTCGCCCGTGCTCGTCCAACCGGCCCAGATCGCCGGTACGGAACCAGCCGTCGGCGGTGAACGCCTCGGCGGTCAGCCCGGGTGCGTCCAGGTAGCCGGGGGTGATGGTGCCGCGGATCTGGATGTGCCCGTCGACGATGCGCAGTTCCTGCGTGGGCAGCACCGTTCCCTGACAGTGCATCCGCACCTCGGGTGGGTCGGTGTACGCGGTGATCGTGGTGTGCCCGTGGCCCTCGGTCAGGCCGTAGGCGTTGCACACCTGTGTCACCCCGAGCACCTCGATCGCCAACCGCAGATCCTCCGGTGTGGCGTTCGCGGTTCCGGTACGCAGCGCGGAGATATCGCGACGGGGTAGGTCCGGGCAGGCGACCAGGGCCCGGGTAATCGGCGCGACCCCGTAGTAGACCGTGCAGCGCTGCCGCTCCATCAGCTCCAGAGCGGCAGCCGCCTCGAAGCGCTCCTGCAGGCACAACGTCGCGGCGTGGGTGAGGGCGTTGGGCAGCGCGTTGGAGCAGCCGAACACGAAGAACAACGGCAACGCGAACCAGAAGCGGTCGTCCGGGCGGATGCCCTGTCGCTCGCCGATGGCGTGCCCAGTGCACACCATGCCCTGCTGGGAAAGCCGTACCCCCTTCGGCTCGGCCGTGCTGCCACTGGTGAACAGCAGCAGGGCGTCGGCCGTCTCCGCGACGGGCGATGCCCGCAACGCCGCCAGGGGATCGCGTTCCCGTCCCACCACCAGCCCCGCCGGGTAGCGGGCGGTGCGTTCCCAGCAATGCGCGAGCTCGACGGGCAATCCGGTCCGCTCCGCGATGACGCGTTCAGTCAGCACCAGACGCGGCTCTGCCCGGCGCAGCACGTCGGCCATTTCCGCCGGCTTGAACCAGGTGTTCAGTGGCAATGCGGCGGCGCCGGCCGCGTGCGCGGCCAGGAGCGCCAGACACCAGCGCATGCCATTGGGCAGCCCCACGCCCACCCGATCACCGGGTTGGACGCCGGCACTGCGCAGCCCGGCGGCGAGGGTCGCCACCCGCTGGGCTGCTTCGCCATAGGTGATCTCGCCGTCCTCGGCGAGGATGAACGGCCGTGCCGGATGCGCGGTGGCGACGGCGGCCAGCACGGCCGGCGTGGTGTGCGCGGGGACGTCGGCGAAGTCGTACACGCGCCGATCCTAATCAATTAACGCGAGTGTTGACAGCGCCGCACAATCGCGGAATCCTTGACGGATATGGACATCCGTGCGCACCTGCAGCCCGGCGATCACATCGTCGCGGCGCAGGTGCTCGGCGAGCCGACCGCGCTCATCTCCGCGGTGTTCGAGGCCGCGGTCGACGTTGCGGGGCTGCGCATGTTCGTCGGCATGAGCCTCACCGACGTGGTCCTAGGGGCACCACGGGAGCTGGCGCTGTCCTCCTTCGTCGGCATCGGGGCCAACGGCGCGCTACTGGCCGAGGATCGGCTCAACCTGCTGCCCTGCCACATGTCCGCGCTGCCCCGGCTGTTCGACGCAGGGCCATTGGCGGCCGACGTCGCGCTGGTGTCGGTGAGCCTGCCGGATGCCGAGGGCTGGTGCAGCCTTGGGGTGGTCTCCGACTACGCCTGGCATGCCGTGCAGTCGGCGCGCGCGGTGCTGGCCGAGATCAATGATCGCGTCCCGGTGGTGGCCGGGGACACCAGGCTGCACCTGGACCAATTCGCCGCCACCGTGCGTACCTCCCGTCCGCTGCCCGAGTACCGGACCGAGGAGCCGTCGGCCATCGAGCGTGAGATCGCCCGGCACGTGGCGACCTTCATCCACGACGGCAGCTGCGTGCAGGTCGGCATCGGGAAGGTCGGCGAGGCCGTGCTGCAGGCCGTCGCCGACCGACGTGACCTCGGCATCCACGCGGGCATGCTCGGCGACACCGTGCTGGACCTGATGCGCGAGGGCGTGATCACCAACAAGGCCAAGGGCATCGATGAGGGCATCACCGTCGCCGGGTCGCTGCTGGGCAGCGCGCGGGCGGTTGCCATGGCCGGGGCCGAGCCGTGGCTGCAGTTGCGTTCGATCAGCCACACCCACGACCCCGGCGTGGTCGCCCAGCTGTCGGACTTCGTGTGCGTCAATTCCGCGCTGGAGGTGGACATTCTCGGCCAGGTCAACGCGGAGACGGCGGCCGGTCGCTACGTCGGTGCGATCGGCGGCTCGGTGGACTTCCTGCGCGCCGCGGTCGGGGCACCCAACGGTCGCGCCGTGGTGGCACTGCCGGCCGGCACGCCGCGTGGTCGCTCCCGGATCGTGCCGCGGGTCGAGCGGGTCTCCGCCGCGGCGAGCGACGTGGAGACCGTGGTGACCGAGTACGGCGTCGCCGACCTGCGCGGGGTCGGCATCGAGGAACGGGCCCGGCGGATCATCGCGATCGCCGCGCCGGAGCATCGCGCGGAACTGTTGGAGGCCATGCGATGACGACTGCGACGCTGACCCGGGTGCTGTGCGGCTACGGCCTGCTCGAGGGCGGGCGTTGGCACCCCGAGTACGGCCTGGTGTTCTCCGACATGCTCGGGGCCGGCGGGGTACACGCATTGGCGCCCGGCGCCACGTCGCCGGTCACGCTGATCCCGCACCGCAAGGGCATCGGCGGCCTGGTGCCCCACGCGGATGGCGGCTTTGTGGTCAGCGGCCGCAATGTCACGCACAAGAACGGCGATGCCGGGATCGTGCTGCACGAGACCCATTCCGACGAGCAGTTCTTCAACGATCTCACCGCCGACGGCCAGGGCCGGCTCTACGTCGGCTCGGTACCGAAGATCCACGACGGCACGCACGCCGGTCGGCTGTACCGCCTCGACCTCGACGGCGCGGTGCACGTGCTGGCCGAGGACATGCTCATTAGCAATGGCCTGGGCGTGGATCCGGACGACACCGTGCTGTACCACGTGGACTCGCCCCGTCGCTGCCTGTGGCGCTACCGGCAGGGCACCGGGGCGCGGGACAACTTTGTCGACACGACCGAGTACGCCGGAGTGCCCGACGGACTCGCCGTCGCCGCCGACGGTTCGGTCTGGGTGGCGCTCGCCGGTGGTTCGGTGGTGGTGGGCTGGGATGCGTCGGGCAACCGCATCGCGGAGATCCCGGTGCCCACGGCGCTGGTCACCTCGGTGTGCTTCGGCGATGCGGACCTCCGCACGCTCTACGTGCTCACCGGGACCAATGAGGAATACCCCGACCCGGCGGGCGGTGCGGTCTACCGCATGCCCGCACCGTGCCGAGGGATGTCGGCGCCCATGGCCCGGGTGCGGCTGAACAAGAATGCTGACTGAGGTGGACGCGGACATGCACAGTGACGGAATCGGCATCCTCGACGGTGTTCGGGTGGTCGAGCTCGCCGACGAGACCGCCGCCCACGTGGGGTTGTTGCTGGCCGGGCTCGGCGCGGACGTGATCAAGGTGGAACCACCGACGGGTTGCCCCACCCGGCGCATCGGGCCCTTCCTCGGCGAGCCGTCGGGGGAGAACTCGCTGTTCTTCTGGCAGCACAACCGCGGCAAGCGGTCCGCGGTGCTCGACCCCGCAGCGCTGGAAAACCTGATCGGCACCGCCGACGTGCTGCTGCTGGCCGGCGCCGCCGTCGACGAGAACGACCTGCGCGCCCGTTTCCCCCGGTTGGTCATCGCCCGGATGACCCCGTTCGGCGACGACGGACCGTGGGCCGGGTACCACGGCTCGGACCTGGTGCACCTCGCGCTCGGCGGCCCGGTGATGAACTGCGGCTACGACCCGCTACCGGACGGCAGCTACGACCTGCCGCCGATCGCCCCCGCCGCGTGGCACGCCTACCTCATCGCCGGCGAGCAATTGATGATCGGCGTGCTGGCCGCGCTGGTGCATCAACAACGCACCGGCGCGGGTCAGTCGCTGTCCTGCGCGGTGCACGAGGCAGTGGCCAAGAGCACCGAACTGGACCTGATGAACTGGGTGATGCGTCGCTCTCCGCTGTATCGGCAGACCTGCCGGCACGCGGCAGAGAAGGTGTCCGCGGTGTCGACCATCGCGCAGACCAAGGACGGCCGCTGGATCATCACCATGCCGATGGGCGCGAAGAACGAGGCGCAGATCGTGGCGTTCCTCGCCGCGCACGGCATGCCCGTCGACCTTGACGACAACATCGGCGCCGACGGCGGCCGCAGCATCCCCGGCAGTTCCGCGATCAGCGACCGCACCGCCCGACTCACCGACCTGGTCGCGCGGTTCGTCCGCAAGCACACCTATGACGGCTTCCCCTGGCTCGCCGCCCAGGACGCCGGCGTGGTGTGCGCGCCGTTGCGCAAGCCGCACGAGAACGTCGCCGACCCGCACTGGGCCGCGCGTGGCTCCTTCGCCGAGGTCGAGCACCCCGAACTCGGGCGGAGCTTGACCTACGCGGTGAGCAAGTGGACCTCCACCGAACCGCACTGGACAGTCGGCCGCCGCGCCCCCCTGCTCGGCGAGGACACCGCCGCCATCCTCGAGGAGCTCGCCAAGGAGGCGCCCACCCCCACCACGGCCACCACCACCACCACCACCGCTAACGTCCGACGAAACGAGGGCTATAGCCCTCGTTTCGTCGGACACAACGAGGGTGGAGGGAGGGTGTTTCCGCTGGCCGGCGTGCGCATCTTCGATTTCAGTTGGTTCCTGGCCTCGGCCGGGGGTACCCGCTTCCTGACCGCGCTGGGCGCCGAGTGCATCAAGGTGGAGTGGAAGGCGAACCCGGACACCCGCATCGCGGCTATGGCCCCGGTGGGCGGTCGTGCGGCGCGGGAGGCGGCCACCGCGCCGCTGGCCGGCGTCACCGACCCGGACATGGGCGGGCAGTTCAACAACAAAAACCCCGGCAAGCGGGGACTGTCGCTGAATGTGCGTCACCCCGAGGGGCTGGCCATCGCCCGGCGGCTGATCGCCGCCTCCGACATCGTCGCCGAGGGGTTCTCACCGGGCGTGATGGATCGCTGGGGTCTGGGCTACGAAGCGCTGCGCGAGCTCAAGCCGGACATCATCTACGCCCAGCAGTCCGGCATGGGCACCGCCGGCAGCTACGGCCGACTGCGGGCGGTCGGGCCGATCGCCGCAGCGCTGTCCGGGATCTCGGAGATGTCCGGCCTGCCTGAGCCCGCCATGCCCGCCGGCTGGGGCTACTCCTACCTCGACTGGATCGGCGCGTACAGCTTCGCCACCGCCATCCTGGCCGCGCTGCACTACCGCGACCGCACCGGCCGCGGCCAGTGGATCGACGCGTCGCAAACCGAATCGGGCATCTATCTCAGCGGCGGCGCGGTGCTGGAGTGGTCGGCCACCGGGCGGGCGTGGACCCGTACCGGCAACCGGTCTGTCACCGCGGACGCCGCCCCGCACGGTATATACCGGTGCGCCGGCGAGGATCGCTGGATCGCCATCGCCTGCCAGAGCGACGAGCAGTGGCGGTCTCTGGTAGCGGTCGTCGACGAGGCCTGGACGGACGGATTCGACACCCTCGCTGCCCGACTGACCCATCAGGACGAACTCGACGCGCTGCTGGATCGGTGGACCCGCACCCGGGACGGTTACCCGTTGATGGACCTGCTGCAGCGGCACGGAGTGCCGGCGGGCGTGTGTCAGACCGCAGGCGACCGGTGCGACCGTGACCCCCAATTGGCGCACCTGAACTGGCTCACCGAGGTGACCGGCACCAAAATCGGCCGCTGGCCGCTGGCCGAGATCCCGGTCAAACTCAGCGCGACCCCTGCGCACATCGGCGGCACCTTGGACCGCGCGGCGCCGGGCTACGGCGAGGACAACGAGTGGGTGCTCGGCGAGCTGCTCGGCATGTCGTCCACGGACATCGCGCGACTCGCCGAGGACGGCGTCATCTGAGGCATCGTCAGCGGGCTGAAACCCCCGGCCGGCACGAAGCAGGTCGCCACGTACATCATCGCCACCGTGGCCACCATGGTCAGCGCCGTGGCGAGCCGGATCAGCCCCTGCGACGGGTCAGCGGTGTGCACCACGGTGAACAACACCGCGGGCAGGAACAGCAGCCCGATCACCATGCTGACACCGGGCAGGAAGAACGCGAGCAGCACCCGGTCGCGTTCGGGCAGCGAACGGCGCAGCCGGGCACCCACCGTCCCGATGGTGAGCACGATGGTGGTGTTCAGCAGGCAAATGAACAACGGGAAGTGCCCCACCCGGAACGCGCCCGGCCCGTAGTAGGTGTAGAGGTGCACGGAGTTGATCAGAAACAGCTCCGTGCAAGCGAGATACACCGCCATGGGCACGCACAGCAACAGCAGACGTCGCCGGTCCGCGCCGGACTCCACCACCCGCCAGAAGATCAGCCCGAACCCGGCGTAGTAGACCGGGTAGCTGAAGAACGTCCACGTCGGCAGCGAATTGCCGTACGCGGTGTAGATCGTCTGCTGGCCCGGCACGTAGTACCACAGGCCCGCCACCAGATCGGGCAGCGGTTCGATCAGCGCCGAGGCCGTGGATCCCAGCACGATGGCCATCGGCACCCAGGTGCGGTAGCGGCGACCCAGATGAACAGCCGCGGCGACCAGCACGACCATGCCGAGGGCGATGGCGACGTCCAGGACGGCCTGGCCGGTGGTATCGGTCGGGCGATTCACCAGGTCCGGTGGGGGGAGCGGAAAGCTCGACACGAGGTGCCCCTTCGACTTAGACGGGATCCCAGCGCACCACCAGCCGCCGATAACTGCGGCTGGTGCCATACCGAACCTCGACGGCATCCTTGCCGGCCAGGGTGAAGCCCGGCAAGCGACGCAGCACTTGCTCGAGCACCACGGTGAGTTCCAGTCGGGCCAGCGGGGCACCCACGCAGCGGTGGATGCCCTGGCCGAACCCGACGTGGCGGTTGCTGTCCCGGCCCAACCGGAACTCCTCCGGCTCGGCGAACTGCGCCGGGTCCCGGTTCGCGCTGCCGTACATCAGCATCACCCGCGACCCGGCCGGTAGCGCGGTGCCGTCCACCTCGGTGTCGGTGAGCACGGTGCGGCCCATGCCGGGCAGCGGCGCGACCAGGCGCACCGCCTCCTCGGCCGCGCCGGGGATCAGCGACGGGTCGGCCAGCAGGCGATATTGCAGTTCCGGGTTGCGGCCCAGGTAGTAGAGCAACCCGCCGATCGCGCCGACCGTGGTCTCGTGGCCCGCCCCCAACAACAGGAACGCCATCGAGATCGCGTCCGCGTCGGACAGCGGCGCCCCGTCCAACTCCAGCGTCGCGATGTCGGAGAGCATGTCGTCGCCCGGGTTCGCCCGGCGCTCGGCCAGCTTGCCTGCCAGGTACCCGACGAACTCCTGGCTCGCCGCGGCCGAGGCCGCGGGGTCATCGGCGGCTGCGTACCCGACGATGCGGCTCATCTGGTCGCGGAAGGTGTGCCAGTCCGCGTCGGGCAGGCCCATGAGCAGTGCCATCACCAGTGGTGGCACCGGCTCGGCCAACTCCGCGGCCAGGTCCACCTCGCCCTTGTGCACGAAGTCGTCGATGAGCGAGTCCACGACCTGGCGGACCCGGCCCTCGAGCTTCGCCATGCGGCCGGGGGACAACCACTGCTGCATCGGGCGGCGGTAGCGGGCGTGCTCGGGCTCGTCCTGCTCCAGGCAGATCTGCGGCGGAATCGGCAGCCGCGGAATGGTGATGCCGTCCGCGGAGGAGAACACGCCGGGGTTGCGGGCCGCGTCGCTGACGTCGGCGTACCGGCTGAGAATCCAGAAGCCGTCGAAGTCCTCGACGTGCGCCACCGGGCAGCCCTCACGCAGCCGCGCGTAGTACGGCCCCGGGTCCTGTGCCACGTCCTGATCGCGCATTTCGAAACGCACAAAAGTAGTCAACACGTGTGTTGTATCGCTGTCAACACGCGCGTAGAGTCGGGGCCGACCGCTCGACGTCGCGAGGAGGCGACCGGTGTCGGATATGGCGTTGCAGGTGCGGAAGGTCAACATCGACTTCAGCTCCGCCCGCATCGATTGGAACCCCACCGGGCCCGAGTTCAGCCATGTGTTCAACGCGTTCTCCTCCCTCGCGCCGCAGCTGGAACCGTTTCTGATCAAGGTGATGCGCGAGGCCAAGACCCGGGTGCCTGCCGACGACGCGGCCCTGCTCGCCGACATTGACCTGTTCAATTCCCAGGAGGCGCGGCATTACCGGATGCACGCGCAGTTCAACAAGGTGCTCTATGCCGCTGGGTACGAACTCGCGGCGGCGGAGGCGAAACTCAAGGCCGACTACGAGCGCTTCCTGACGACGAAGGGCCCGAAGTTCTGCCTGGCCTACTCGGAGGGCTTCGAGACCCTCGGCCCGGCGCTGTCCGGCTTCTTCTTCGACCGCTCCCCGCAACTGATGGAGCAATGGCACGAGCCCACCACGTTCCTGTGGCTGTGGCACGTCGCCGAGGAGTACGAACACCGCGCGGTGGTCAATGGCACCTACAAGCTGCTCTACAACGACCACCGGTACCGGCTCTACGGCCTCTGGTACGCGCTGCTGCACATCTTCGCCTACGTCATCAAAAACTCGAACCGCATGATCTCCCACGACCTGGCCACGGGTGCGATCAAGGGCCGGCTGCGCTGCCGGGCCCGGCAGATCGGCTCACTGGTCGGGCTGCTCCGCTACGCCGGGCCGCGGATCGCCCGTTGCCACCGGCGCTCTTACGACCCCACGACGTTCCCGCCCATGGCGGGCGCCCAATTCATCCTCGCCCGCGCCTCGGAGAAATACGGCGTGGCCGACTGAGCCCGCTCCACAAAAGGAAACTGATGAAGGCAGCAGTGTTCACCGGTGTCAACGAACCGGTGTCGATCGAGGACGTCAGCCCGATCGACCCCGGCCCGCACGACGTGGTGGTCCGCATCGGCGCCTCCGGCGTGTGCCACTCCGACCTGTCCATCGTGGACGGCACCCTGGGCTTCCCGCCACCGGTGATCATCGGACACGAGGGCGCGGGCACCGTCGAGTCGGTCGGCTCCGCAGTGACCCGGGTCAAGGTCGGCGACGTGGTGATCTCCTCGTTCGTCACCACCTGTGGCGAGTGCTGGTACTGCCACAACGACCAGCCGTTCGTCTGCGCGCAGACCTACGCGGCGCACGGCACGCCGCATGCGAACCGCACCGACGGCTCCGCGCTGACCTGCGTGGGCGGGCTGGGCACCATGGCCGAGTTCATGACCGTCAGCGAACGGGTGCTGGTGCCCGTTCGCTCGGACCTTCCCATGGAACAACTCGCGTTGATCGGCTGCGGGGTGACCACCGGCGTGGGTGCCGCGCTGGTCACCGCGAACGTTGCGCCCGGCTCGACCGTGGCCGTGGTGGGCTGCGGCGGGGTCGGCCAGTCGGTGATCCAGGGCGCCCGCATAGCCGGTGCCGCCCGGATCATCGCCATCGACCCCGTCGAACTCAAGCGGGTCTCGGCCGGCGTACTGGGGGCCACCGACCTGCTCGACCCCGGCGCCGCCGACCCGGTGGAGATGGTGCGCGAGCTGACCGGGGGCCGTGGCGTGGACTACGCGTTCGAGGTGGTGGGCCGCCCGGAGACCATCGCGGCCACCGCGGAGTTGACCCGGCCGGCCGGCACCGCCGTGGTGGTCGGTGCCATGGGTCCCACCGACTTCTTCCAGGTGCACGGGCTGAGCTTCATCTACGGGGCCAAGCACATCGTGGCCAGCTTCTGCGGCTCCGCGGTACCCGACCGAGACTTCCCGCGCTACGTGCAGTTGGCCGAGCAGGGCAAGCTCGACCTTGCCTCGATGATCAGCCGGCGCTACTCGTTGGGCCAAGTGAACGAGGCTCTCGACGCGACCGCCAAGGGCGAGGTACTGCGGGCGGTGTTGGTCTGATGGCCGAGGTCGACGGTTTGGATGTGCGCGGCGTAGTGGTCCGCTTCGGCGGCCTGGTCGCGGTGGACGGTCAGACGTTGCAGGCACCGCGGGGTCGGATCACCGGCCTGATCGGGCCCAACGGCGCCGGCAAGACCACCACGTTCAATGCCTGCACCGGCCTGGTGCGCCCCACCGCGGGCAGCGTGCACCTGTTCGGCGAGGACGTCACCCACCAACCGCCGCAGGCCCGCGCCCGCAAGGGGTTGGGCCGCACCTTCCAGCGCATGGAGCTGTTCGACACGCTGACCGTGGCCGAGAACGTGGCGCTGGGCAAAGAGGCGAGCCTGGCCGGCCGCACCCGCGTCATATCCCGATACAGTTGGGAACGTGTTGCGGCTGAGGCACATACGCTCTACGAACGAACAGCCGAGGAATTCATCGTCCGTTCGGGTACTAGGTGGACGGCCGACCGCGAGGCCATGAGCGGCTAGCGATACGTGCGATCACGCCACGGAGCCCAAATCGAGATCAAACACGCGTACATCGCAGGTTTGATACGTCCTGATCGGGGTAAGTGGGTCCGGTAACATAGTCGTCG
>Ga0137412_10001615_pt1 | contig 17582 bp, 16 predicted proteins | sample CZODoug2_1_16fun_FD_122160 | JGI IMG/M metagenome (GOLD analysis project Ga0137412, IMG submission 122160) | Vadose zone soil fungal communities from Angelo Coast Range Reserve, California, USA - CZODoug2_1_16fungal (Hybrid Assembly) | ecosystem: Environmental > Terrestrial > Soil > Vadose zone...
TCGGCCGGGTCGGGGGCGAAGGACCGGACGGCCGCGAGCGGGTCGTCCAGCGCGAACAGGGTCTCGAAATCCGGCCATGGCGTGGGCACCACGGTGTCGTCGAGTACCGCGCCCAGCCGGTCGCGGCCGTCGAGGTGGTATCGGGCGAGTCGCATGCCTGTTGCTCCTTCGGTTGGGGTCGCGTCGCTCAGCCCCGGCCGGCTTCGTCGACGACGGTGTTCGCGATCTCGCCGAGGTCCGTGATGCCGGCGCGCACGACGTCGCCGGGACGCAGGTAGCGCGGCGGGTCGAAGTCCCCGCCACCGCCCGGCGGGGACCCGGTGAGGATCAGGTCGCCGGGGTGCAGGGTGACCACGCTGCTGACCTCGGCCACCACCTCGTCGACGCCGGAAGCCATGTCCTTGGTCGGGCAGTCCATCCGCGGCTCGCCGTTCACGCTGAGCCACACCCGCAGTGCCGACGGGTCCGCTATCTCGTCGGCGGTGGTCAACCACGGGCCGGTGGGCAGGAAGGTGTCGAAGTTCTTACCCCGGAACAGCTGCAGGTAGAACGGGATCGTGGCGAAGTCACCGAGCATCTCGTCCTTGGCGGTGACGTCGTTGGCCACCAGGTAACCGGCGATGTGCCGACGGGCCCGCTCGACCGGGATGCGTCTGCCGGTCCGGCCGATGACCACGACCAGCTCGACCTCGTAATCCAGCTGGTCGGTCTCCAGCGGCCGGATGATGTCGTCCCCCGGTCCGACCAGCGTGCTCGGCGCCTTGCCCACCAGCATCGGTTTGCTGGGCGGCACGCCACCGGACACCGCGGACTCGGCGATGTGCGAGCGGTAGTTCGCGCCGAGCATGACGATCTGTCGGGGCCGGGGCACCGGTGGGCCGAGTCGCACCCGCGACAGCGGGATCCTGGGCTGCCCGGACCGGGCGAACTCCGCGATCTCCGCGCCCAGCGCCGGCAGCAGGCCGAGCACGGTGCACATGTCGCCGTTGACCGCGTACCGCGCCAGCCACGGGTCGAGCGGCACGAGTGTCCCGTCGCCGCCCAGCACCCCGGGCCGCTCGGCACCCGGTGGTCCGAAGCTTGCCAGTCTCACCTGTCGTCCTCCGCATCGATGCGTGCGACCAGTCAGCGACCTTGTAAGGTGACCAAGTTACTTAGAGGTGGTTCGGCACGCCTTTGATGGCGAAGGTGGCGCCCTGATCGGCGAACCGCTCCCGCAGCACCGGCAGCACCATCTCGGCCTGACAGCCCAGCTTGAGCTGGCAGCGCGCGCACGAGGCGAGCAACTCCAGCCGTACGTGGCCGTCCTGTACCTCGACGATCTCGATGTCGCCGGCATCCACGTTGAGCAGCGGCCGGATTCGGCTGTTCAGCGTCCGCTGGACCGCGATGCCCAGCTCCAGGTCAGCGCGTTGCATTGGCGCTCACCAGCATCTCGTCCTCGGTGCCAGCGCCGGCCGGTACCAGTCGCCCGCCGACGTAGTCCATGTCCAACAGGCGCAGCAGGTTGCGCCCGAACATGTTGGCCCGGTCGGCGTCGCTGATCCTCGGGTAGGCATAGCCGGTCACCAGGTCCTCGGGCATCTCGAAGTCCCAGACCCAGTCCAGCAGATCCTGCGGGTGCGGCCCGAGCGGTGCCTCGGTGCCCCACAGAATGTGGTCGGCACCCACCCCGCGCAATGCTTTACCGAACCGTTCGGCGGTCAATCTCGGCGCGACTCGAATCATGTTGATCCAGGTGGACATGGACAGATAAATGTTCGGGTACCGCTGCGCAATAGCGATGGTCTCGTCCTCGTAGGGCACCCCGAGGTGGTGAATGATGAAATTCATCTGGGGCCAGGCCAACGCGGCTTCCCCGACATCGTGCGTCTGCAGTGCACTGATCGGTTCGGGCCCGAGCGGATTGCCCTTGTGCACCTGCGCCAGGTTCACCCCGTGCTCGAGCATGCGCTCGTACATCGGGTAGGCCACCGCGGGATCGTCCATCCGCCAGGACCGGCCCCGGGTGTGCGCGGTGTAGAACTTGATCGACCGGGCGCCGAGCTGGGTGATCTGGTAGTCGATGTCGTGCATCGCGGTGTTCAGCCCACGCAGCATCGGGTCGGTGCCACCACAGAAGACCACCCGCTCCGGCTCGAGCTGGACCAGCTCGTACTGCCGGTCCACCGCATCCAAGCCGTCCTTGTACAGGTCGAACATCGGCACCGTCTGGATCATCGCGAGGTCGATCTGCGAATCACCGGCGAACAGCCGCTCGGCGAGAAATTCGGCGGACCACGCCTTGGCGTAATCTGAATGCTCGCCTTCCGCGTTCATTGTTTTGAGGAGGCGGAAGAAGAAGTTCTGCGCCAATCGCCCTTCGGGTTCGATGACATTGTCCTCCCGCATGTTATGCAGATGGACAACGTTGTCGAAAATCACCTGACCGTTCCGCATGGAGCTCGTCCTCCGCGTCAGCTGGGCTAATCTGTTATGATCAGGATCTGCAAGTGACTTGGTGACTTACCATAGCGTCGAGGTCGGGGCACGTCAACGGCCTGCGCCTGATGGAAGTCCGCGCCTGACGAGACGATCTATGTCCGACGGAACTGGGAGGTGACTGCGGGTGACCCACTCCGGTCAGCACCACCGGCCCGGCCGAGTTGTCGCGTTCGCGGCCGCCTCGGCGTTGTTGCTCCTCACTGCCGGGGCATGTTCTTCGGCGCCGAGGAACCCACCGGCCGCCACTGCGTCGACCGCTCCGCGGCCCAGCGGCGACAGCCCGACCGCCGAACACAAGGCCCTTGTCACGACCTTCTATGACCAGGTGCTCATCAAGGTCAACCCCGACGCGATCGACGAGTATGTAGGCCCGACCTACCGCCAGCACAACCCCACTGTCGCGGACGGGCCGGACGACTTTCGCCGCTTGGTAACCGGCCTCAAGGCCAATGCCCCGAACAGGCACAACACCGTCCAACGGGTCATCGCGCAAGGCGACTTTGTGCTACTCCACACCCGCTCACAGAACCCGCCCGGCCCTGACGTGGCCTTGACGGACATCTTCCGCGTGACAGATGGGAAGGTCAGCGAACACTGGGACACGATCCAACCCGCGCCGGCGAAAACCGCGAGCGGGAGCGACATGTTCGCCACCCTCAGCCAGCCTCCGGTCAGCGACAGTCAATCAGCGAGTTCGACCGCCTCGACCGAGCGCCTGGTGCGGAGCTACTTCACGAGCCTGAACACAAACAAGGACCTGACGGCGATTGACCGATATGTGGCAAGCTCGCTGTACGAGCACGACCCGAAGCTCGCCAGCGGATCCGCCGCACTGAAATCCGCCTATGCCAGCCGATTCACTGAGGTGCCGCAATCCAGCGCGTCGTCCCCGCTTTTCATTACCGAAGGTGAGCTCGCGGCGGTTCGTTACCATTACCAATCCCACGCGGCGGATCGCGGGCAAGCGGTGACCGAGATATTCCGCGTTCAGGATGGAAAGATTGTGGAACGGTGGACGGTCAGCCAGCCGGTACCGGCTCAGTCGGCCAACTCGAACACCATGTTCTGATCGGCTCAGCTGTGGTGAGCGGCCCGGTGCGCGGCGAGCGCGTCCGCGCCGAAGTCGCCCTCTGGGTCGCGCCATACCGAGTGCGCATGGTTGGCCAGTCGCTGGGTGTTGTCGTACTCAACCAGCAGCCGGGGCCCCTGCAGCCGGTAGTAACAGGCCCCGGCTGAGCCTGGCTCGGCCGAACCCGGCTCCAACGAGCCAGCCCAGGCGAAGTGCACCTCATCCAGCAGCGGCCCGGCGTACCGCGCGGCCTCCCGCTCGATGAGTTCCTCCGGTGCCCGCCCGGTGTAGCAGTCGAGCAGGGCGAGCAGCAGCGCGCGCTGGTCGGCTTCCAGAGCCGAAGCCGGTACCCCGAGCGGTGTGGCGGTCAGCTCGACGGCCTGGTGGTCGACCTCGGTGATGCCGTAGTACTGCTCGGCCGCCTCATGCACGGCGTCCATCTGGCTGGTGAGCTCGGGGTCGGCGAACCGGCCGCGGAACAGGTCACCGACCGGGACCACCCGGTCTCCGACGCCGGCCGAAGTGCGGTTCCCGCTGACGATGTCGGTCGGCGCGCGCGGGCACAGCACCGCCTTGGCCAGTTGCGCCTCGTCCAGTGAGCGGACCAGCGCCCGCCCGAGGCCCTCCGCTCCGCCCAGCGGCCGCAGTGTCGCCGAGCCGAGCAGTGGGGACTCCGCTGGGTCGGCACCCAGGAAGCACGGCGTGGACGACACCAGCTCGCCGTCCACCACCAGGTTGTTGAGCGAGACGTGGTGCCCGCCGAAACGCCACCCCCAGGTCCGCTCGCCCGGGGTACCGAAGATGCGCAACCGGTACTCACCGGGGTCGCGGCCGCGTTGCCGGGAGAAGCTGAAACCGGCGAAGCCCTCGGTGCGATCCAGCAGGTTCTCCAGCCCCATGATCGTGGTCACGGTTGCGTACCCGGCCTCGGACAGCCCGGCCGCCACCAGTGCCATGGTGCGCTGGTACTGCCCGGGCGTCATGTCCGCGACCGCCAGACCGCCATGGTCGGTTGGGGTGTAGAACCACCGCCGCCGCTCCTGCTCGGAGGCCTCTGACCAGCCCCAGCCGAGCTGGGTGCGCTCCGCGCCGTCTGTGCTGGCCAGTACGGCCTCGCCGGCGTCACTCATCCGGTCGGCCACCGCCTGGGCCGCACTGGATTCGGTCTTGTTGTCGCTCATGCGGGACCTCCCCGGGAGTAGCGCTGTAGGTTGCTCCCCCGCCGGTCTAGCCGATCTCGACGGGTTCGCTGCTACCGCTGGAACTCCTGACGCTACGGAGGAAGAACCCCAATATCGCCCCGCCAATGGTCATAATGCTCACGAGCAGGAAGATGTTGCTGTAGGCCTGCGCTTCGACCTCGGTTTGCAGCGTCTGCCAGAGGGAGAGCAGGCCTGTCTCGCCCTGCTGCTGCATCGCCACGATGCGCGGATCGACCCCGGGGCCTTGAGACTGCAGTAACCCGGAGCGGTCGGCCATGAACTGGGCCTGCTGAACGGTGGAGATAGCCGAAAACAGGGCGAGTCCGAGCGAGGAGGAGACTTTCTGAAAGAGAGTGTTGAACGCGCTGCCGGCGCTGGTGAGGTGAGCAGGCAGGACGGAAAGGCCGCCCGTCATGATCGGCATCATGGCCAGCCCCATTCCGCCGGCCCGGATCATCAGCCACACGACCAGTTCTGGGCGAGTCATGTCGATATTGATCTTGGCCAGCAAGAACGTGCCGCCGGCGGTGATGGCCAGGCCAATGACCGCGGGCAAGCGCGCGCCCACTCGGTCGTATATCTGCCCCGCCATAGGCACAACCACCATCATCACCAACGCCTGCGGGAGCAGCACCAGGCCGCTGTTCATCGGCGTCAGGCTCTGACCTTGTTGAACGAAGTTCGGTATGTAGAACAGGACCGCGAACAAGCCGACCGAGATGATACTGATCAAGATCAGCGAGTTCACAAACGCCCAGTGACGGAACACCCGCACGTCCAGTAGCGGCTCTTTGACCTGTAGCTCGATCACTACGAACAGTGCGAGAGCATTCACTCCGACAGCTATCAGGATCAGCACCGTGTAGCTGGTCCAGCCCCAGGATGTGCCCTCTTCACATGCCAACAGCAGTGCGAACAGCGAGACCGCGATACATAGGAACCCGGGCATGTCGAACGATCTGCCCGCGACCCGTGGGAAGTTGGGCAAGACCACCATCGCGGCGATCGCGCCGATGATCCCGATGGGCACGTTGATGTAGAAGATCAGTCGCCAGTCGACGTACTCGACGAGGTAACCGCCCAGGGTGGGACCGATACCGGGCGCGAAGATGATGCCCAGGCCGTACAGGCCCATCGCGAGGCCGATCTTCTCCCTCGGCACCATCTTGTAGAGGATCGTCAAGCAGATCACCGGGATGACCCCGCCCGGGATGGCCTGCAGGATCCGGTAGAAGATCATGCTGTTCAGCCCGGTGGCCATCCCGCACAGCGCCGAGAACGCCGAGAATGCCACCATCGAGATCACGTACAACCGCCGCAGGCCGATCCGGTCGCCCAGCCAGGCGCTGGCCGGCACGACCACACCCAGGCACAGCGTGTACGCGGTGGTGACCCACTGGATGCTGTCGGTGGAGACGCCGAACAGCTGTTGCATTGTCGGGATCGCCACGTTCACGATGCTCGTGTCCAGGGTCGACATGAACATGCCGATCACAACCACCGCGAGCGGCACGATCCACTTCGTGTTCTGCGCCGCTCCGCCCGACCCTGGAGAGGGCCGTGGCGGCGGCTCCGGTGGCCGCTGCTCAGGCGGTGTGGGGGGAGTCCGCTTCGGCGAACTCTCCGCCGGGAGGCTCCCGTTGGCTCGGGACCGCGGGGCGACGTCGACGGCCCCGCCGGGCCTGGTCTCACGACTGGTCTCACCAAGCAGGCTGTCCCCGCCCCGGCTGGAAGGTTTCATGCCTCCAGAGGATCATTCGTAAAACTAATTAGCAAGCGGTACTGTGTCACAATCTGAGGGATCCTAAGTGACTTGGTGACTCAGGGTAGATGTTCGGTAACTCGTTCGTCAACGAACGATCTGCGGAACCTCGGCGACCCGCCCCTCGACGTCGCGCGGGCGCTACTCGCGATCGACGAAGCGTGCCTCCCTCCGCGCTGGCCCCGTCAGCCATCGCCGTGCAGCCCAGCCCGCGGCGCGCGCGGGCTGGGCGGCCTTGGATGTCCACGACACCCTGTCCGGCTAATGGATAGCAATCTCGTCGACGTCGATGACGTTAGAGGTGTTCAGGTAGGCATAGACGAGGTCTGTGCCGGGTAGGGAGTCCTGGGTGTGGAAATCCGGCTCGGTTTTGAGATTGGCGAGTGCGCGCCGGGTCCCCATGTCGATCACGCCCATGGCGCCGGCTTTACCTTCACCGATGAACAGCAGTCCGCGCTTGGGGTCGGCGGCGACCTGGTCGGCCCCTGACGCGGTTTTGACTGTGGCCACGGTGGCGCCGCTGTCCGGGTCGACGGCGAGCACCTCTGGTCCGCTGGTGGCGATCCAGAGCAGGTGGTGGGCCTGTTCGTAGTACATGTCCTTGGCGGCGGTGCCATTGGGTAGCTGCAGTTGAATCACCTTCTGGATCACTCGGTTCTTCGCGTCGATGACGACCACGTCGTTGTCGACCGCCTGGTAGATCCTGTCTTCAGTGGGGGAGTAGGTACCTAGGTCGGGACCGGTCTTGGCGGGTGACGGCTGAAGCATCAGCGTTCCTTGGACGGTGAACGGCGCCGCCGCGCTGAACGCCTCCATGTTGTTCGAGTCGTCGTTGGCGACGAACACGCTGTTGTCTTTGGCGTCGTAGTAGAGGGCGTCGGGTGTCTTTCCTCCGGACGGCACGGTGGCGACGACCTGCCAGCTGGCTTTGGCGATGACCGCCACCGCGTTGGCGGGCGCTTCGGCTACGAAGACGTAGGGGTCGGTGAAGGCGATGCCGTTCGCCGAGGGCACGTGAGGTACCACGGCCTTGACGGTGTTGGTGTTCGTATCGATGACGACGACGTTGTTGTCCGGGCTCTGCGCGATATACACGGCGTGCGCGCTTGGATCGGCGACCACCACGTCACCGTGGCCGCCGGTGCCGGGCAAGGTGATCGCTTTCTGGGTGGTCAGCGTGACGGTCGGCGCGGCGTCGGGCGCGGTCGGTGCGACGGGCGCCGTGGCGCAGCCGGCGGTGAGAACGGCGAAGGCTGACGCGACCCCGACAACGAATTTGCGCATGACAAAGAGACCTTTCGAGAGGTGAACACCTCGGAATCGCGGCGCGTGAGATCGCGCCAAAGCCTTGCCGCGTCTCGTCCCATCAGGACGAGAGCGACCGGTCTTTCCGGTAAGCGAGGGACTGTAGGACGTCTACTGTCTGCAGCATACGGTATAACGCCTACACGTGTGATTCAAGTCACGAGTTGGATCGGGAAGCGCGGTTGGCCTCGCCGGACTGAACCGTGGACCCAACATTCGACACCGTGGACCCAACATTCGACCTAGTCGCACGGTTCGCGACCTGGTGAGATCACGTGGGATGTTGTCGGGCGTTCGACCAGTTCCGCCCGCGGCGGGACACGGTGCACGAACCCGGCCGGCCTAGACAGTGAGGCGGACAGATGCGGGCCGTCATCGTCAAACTCGGGGTTCCGGGCCGCGACCGATTGGGTCAGCTGGCGGGGCGCGAGCGCGCGGTGAGGATCAGCTGGGCGCTGGAGCGCGGCCGGCGACACATCGGACGTGTGGCTGCTGGCATACCCAGCACCAAAACGGGGGCCTAGGCGAAGATCACCCCGTCGCCGCCCGGTGTCCTCGGCGGGCGACCGCTTGCCCGATTGGGGTCTGCCACCACGCCACGTCCGGCTGCCGGTCCGGCCACAGCAGCCTCATTACGTTCTGGGCCACCTCGGCCGCGGCGTGATCGTTGCCGCCCAGCAACTCGGTCGCCCACATGACCGAGTAGGTCTCGACTCGTTGCTCGAGGGTGCCCAGGAGATCGGTCAGCGGCAGTAGCGCCGACAGGTTGTGCACGACCACGCCCACCTCGGTGCGCAGCTGGCCGACCAGCTGCCCCAGCCGCTCGTCCATGGTCTCGTCGGTCTCGGCAGTCATGGCGTCTCCAGACGTCGGCCGGGTGTTGAGAGTCGCTGGCAACCCGCGTGGGGTTGGGCGGTGAGTGTGGCCCGGATGGGGCGGCTGAGTCCAGGGTCAATGCTGATTCGTCACCCCGCTGGGATCCGGTATGTCTCGCATCGACTGTAACGCGCGGCGGACTCTATACCTTCCGATCCGGATTGGGCCGTGTCCGCGCGTGACGGTGTCGTCGTGTGTTTGGCTCGTGTTGCGGGTTACTTGATCTGGACCTTGTCTCCGGGGTTGAGGGTGGCGAAGAAGCGCTGCGCGGCGGCCATGCTCAGGTGCACGCAGCCGTTGGACGCGGTGGCCGGGTTGTCGGCGTGGAACGCGTCGCCCGGGTAGAAGAACACCGAGTAGGGCATGGGGGCGTGGAACTCGGTGCTGTAGAAGTGCGCGTCTTTGGACAGTACCGAGAAGGTGCCCTTCGGCGTCTTGGCGCTCTTCGATCCGCCGTGCGCGGGCACCGGCCCGTAGGTGATGTGCCCGGCTCCGTCGGTGAGCCACGCCTGCTGCTTGGACAGGTCCATGCACGCCTTCGCGCTCGGCGAGCAGGAGGTGCTCGAGTGCGCGGCCGGCGCAGAGGCCGCCAGCCCAGCCACCGTCGAGGTGGTCACCGCCGAGGTGGCCACCGCCTGGGTGGAGGCCGCCGGAGTTGAGGCCGCCGGGGTGGACGCCAGGTTTCCCGCGCCGCCCGTCGCCAGCACGGCCGCGACGGCCAGCGCGACCGGACCCGGCGTCATGCGACGCATCGACTGAAGCCATGCCCTGGTGACCATCGGCTGCCCCTCACGCTGTTGTGACCACGGATCCCCGGACGGTGGACCTGCTCGCACGGAGTGTGTCACGGGAGATCAATGCAGCGGTGCGCTCGATGACCCCGTCCGTTCAAGGAGTTCTCAGGAGCGGCACAGCGAACCGCGGCCAGGGCCGCGGCCGCCGTCGCGTGTACCGCGGGTGGATTCGGTCTTGGTCGCCGTGGCTGGCGGTACCCGCGCACACTGCTGGGACACCGGTGGCGTATGCGTCGCCTTCGGCTAGATGGGGGTCAGGGTCAGCCGGATGCGAATGCTCGGATCACGATTCTTGCCGCGTCAGGCCCTATCGGTGGTGCGAGAATCGGGAGGTCTATCCCGGTGGCGCGGTACTCGGCCAACCGCTGTTGGCAGTGCTCGACCGGGCCGATCAAACAGCACGCGTCGAGCAACGCGTCGCTGAGCGACTCCGCACCGCGGCCGGCCGCCATCTGAGCGGCCTCGGCCTCGAATCCGCTGTTTCGCCACAATCGCTGGAAGAACGGGAACCCGGTGTAGAGCGCAAGGTTCTGCCGTGCGGCTTGGCGCATATCGTTAAGGTCGTCTCCGATGAACGTGGGCAGGCCGAGGGTGACGTCGAGTGGACCGAGGTCATGGGCTCTGGCTCGCCCATGTGAGATCCACTCCTTGCTCCGGGCCACTCGTTGCAGGGACCAGAACGTTGGCATGATTCCGTCAGCGATCTCGGCGGCTTGTTCCACGGCTGCTGAGCCGAGCGCAGCCACGTAGATTGGCACTGATCGGGCTGCCGGTCGCTGCGGCAGGTGGGTCGTGGGCCCCTCCCCATTCAGCCAGCCTCGGACGTCCGCCACGTAGCGGCGTAGATCTTGCAGGGGATGAGCCATCTCGATTCCCAGTGCCCTGTTGACCGGTCGATGGCTGACGCCCAGGCCAAGGATGAACCGGCCGCCGGTCGCCTCACCAATCAGTGCGGCCGCCTGGGCGCAGATATAGGAGTGACGCAGATAGACGTTCGCGATCCACGTACCCACCTGAATACGCTCGGTGACCGAGCCCATCAATTGTGCGCTTGCCAGCGCGTTACTGTTGACCTCCGTGGTGAAAATTGCGTCGAACCCCGCGTTCTCGGCTTCTCGCGCCACCGAGCAAATGTCCTCGGCGCTCCAGCCCGCGCCGGGAATGATCGAAATTCCAAGTCGGTCGCTGCTCATGTCTGTCTCCGCCTCCGATCGCGCCCGCGCGACCCGAAACGTCCGAGTGGCTGCCCCAGGCTGTTGAGGCTCTGAACCCACAGTGCCGATCAGCTGTCGCGTCGCGTTGCCAGCCGGCTCAGGGCGCACGATGGTCGGATCGGCGATCAGGATCTGGTCGGGTCAGACCCGACCGCCGGTCCGAACTCGATCCAACAAGCTGCCCGCGGCCCGGTCGATACGCATGTTGCGCACGGCATTGCCTCGTCGAGGGCCCTTCCAGGCCAATCCTCGCTACCTCGCCCCGGTAACGGCACCGGGCGATCTGGGCGAGGCTCGCCGCGGGTGTCTCGGCGTGCCATAGGGGTGAGTGTTGCAGCCATAGGAATTGACGCCGCCGTACGAGTTGACGCCCCCGCCCTCAGCCGCGGTGCAGCTATCCGAGTTAGCGCCGCCGTAGGAGTTGCCTCCGCCGTACGAGTTGGCCCCGCCATAGGAGTTGGCCCCGCCATAGGAGTTGGCGCCGCCATCCGTGTCCGAGGCGAGCACGTAGGTCTGTGCGGCGCTGATCGGAGCGGCGCTGATCGGAGCGGCGGAAGCCGTGCCCGCGGCAAAGGCCAGCGACGCCACCGGCACGAGAGCAAAAATAGTCAGCCGCTGCCAAGTTCGACGATTCATGAGGTCCTCCCGAGGGGACACGGCGAGGTCGCCGCGCCGCCACGTCGGACCGGTACCTGACCGGCCCCCGTGACCATCCCAATAACCACGATAGGCGCGTGCACGATCAGCCATCGCCGGCTGAGGGCCGCCTAGCTGAGAGCGCCGTGGGTTAGCCAGAATGGCGTGCGGGGGACGATGGCGATGAGTGATCAGTTCGGCGGCAGGATCGCGTTGGTGACCGCCTTAGGTCAGAGGCTTCCGGTCGCTGAGCCACCGGTCACACCCGGGTGCTGCGGGGTTCGAACAGCCAGGCCAGCGAGCGGGACGTGATGTTGGCCGGCGTGGATGTCACGGTCGCACAAACTGCCTTGAGGCACCGGTCGAGGGAAGGAAATCTTCACGACGTTCAGCGCGGGGATGCGGAAGATCTGCACGGACTCGGCGGACACCGCGTAGAGCGCGGCTACGGTGGTCTCGTTGATGAGGTCCGCCGCGATGGAGTAGCCGCGGTCGTCCTTCATGAAGGCTTCCATGGTCACCCAGAACGGGCCAGCGTTCTTCGACCTGATCTCCAGCGCGTGCTCGCCCAGCGTGGAGTGCGCGGGCGGGTGGTCAGACATGGGCGGCCGCCCGGTTCTGGATGCGGAACATGCTGGTCGGGGAGTCGACTTCGACGACGTGGTTGAGCACGAATTCATAGACGGCGCCGCGCTCGGTTTCCGCGGGCGAGGTGGCGAAGGCGAGGCTGGGCAGGTAAGCCATGCCGGGCACCGGGAGGTGCAGCAGCAGCGGGTTCGCCAGTTTCGCCACGGCGGTGGCGGTGGCCTGGTCGACCGCGTTGACGATCAGCATCACGCCCACCTCGCGTGCCGGTCGCGGATCCGGGTCGAGGTTCCCCAGGATCGCGTTGTGTCCGTAGAGCCGGACGTCGAAGGCGTAGTCGCCCGACGTCAGCCCCAGGGTCTGGGTGATCCGATCGGTGAGGACTGTGCGCAGCAGCGCGGCCCACGTCTCGATGTTGGCGACGATGTGTGGGTCGCGGATGCCGACGAAGGAGACCGTCTCGAACCCGCAGGTCCTGGCCCCTTCGAGCTTGATGGTGTGCTGCTCGGCGGGCTCGAACCGAGACCCCTCGACGCGTACCCGGCGGCCGTCCAAGGCCTCGTAGGTTGCCTCGCTGACCACCAGGGTTCCGGCTGGTTCGCGCATCTCGTAGGGGTTGACCGTTTCGTACAACATGTGCGCGGCCACCGAGGTGGGGGTGCAGGCGGCCGAGGGGGCCAGCGGTTCGATGGTGAAACCGGTTCGGTCGATGGTCGCGAACACCCCGCCGGACCGCGGGTTGGTGGTGCACTGGCCCCCGCACTCGACGATCTTCGAGGCGTGCCAGGTCGGCCCTGGTGGCATGCCCAGCAGGAGTGGCACGGCAGCGGCAACCGCTGTGTCGGTGGCCCGTCCGGCAAGCACGACGTCGGCGCCCTGTCGCAGAGCCGCCGCGATCGGCTCGTGGCCCATCACGCCGACGATGTGAGAGCAACTCGCCAAGGTCTCGGCCGAGAGCTCGGTCGCCGGGGGGAGGGGCAAGATGTGGCCCGCGCGCAGCTGCTCCGTGAGCTCGGCGGCGCTCTGCTCGCTGTAGATCCTCGCGATGCTCAGGTCGAGCCGGTCGTCCGTGCTGACGGACTCGGCGATCTCGGCAACCCAGTCCACCCCGGAGTCCGTGCCGCTGGTGCCGCACGAGCCGACGATGAGTGGGATGTGTGCGGTCGCGGCCGCCCGCAGCAGGATCCGCAGGTCGCGGGCGACCGCATCGGCCGTCGTCTTGGCCTCGCCGCTGCCCAGATAGAACGGTCCGGAGTCTGTGGAGCCCCCGTCGACGGCGATGACATCGGGCGCCAAGCTCAGGCCGCGCTCGATGGTCGCCGGATCGAAGCCGGCACCCAGCATCCCGGCGGGTACCAGGATGCCAACCTGTTGGGCGTGGTCATTGGGCGTGGTGATCGTCATTGGGCCTGTCCGTGATGTGGGCGGCCGCGCTGCGTCGCGGTTCACCGGGCCTGCTCGAGGATGTAGTCGACGGAGTCGATCAGGTGATCGCGGGTCAGCGACTCCACCTGCTCCGGGTCACGTTCGCGCAGTGCGGCGAGGAGCTGGCGGTGGAACCGGATCCGGCCGAGGCCGACCTCCGGGTTCTTGTGCATTGCCTGGACCGCGCGGACCCGCAGTGACCAGCCGAACACCGACATACTGTCGATCAGGCCCGCCACCACGGCATTGTTGGCCGCGCCGAGCAGCAACTCGTCGAACTGGCGGGCCAGTGACAGTTGGTGTTCTGGCTCGCCGGCCTCCGGATCCTGTTCGAGTTCGCTGACCAACCGGTCCATCGCATCGAGCGTCTCGTCGCTGATCTTCAGTGTGGCGAACCGGGCGGCCGCGGCGCGAACCACGGCTTCGGTATAGAGCAGCTCCCGCACCGACTCCTCGGAATGCGCCGCGATCCGCAGCTGCCGGGCGCTGACCCGCTCCACCAGCCGCTCCTGCTCCAGCCGGCGCAGCGCCTCACGGACCGGTGTCGGGCTCACACCGAGGCGGACCGCCAGCCCGCGTTCGGTGACCCGTTCGCCCTGACCCAGCCCGCCGGTCGCGATCTGCTCGCGCATCGCCCGGTAAGCCCGGTCGGCCAGCGAATCCAGCCGTTCCAGGGCGCCCATCTCTGGTTCGCCGCCCATCCCACGCCCCATCTCTCGTAACCCGATTCAGAAAGCCACCATAGCATGTACGATGTTTGCTATAGCAAATTGCTCAGGAGGCTACGTGAACGACGACAGTTCCGGGACCGTAGGTTCGCCGCCGGCAACCTGGACACCGCCGCCGATGCCGGTTCACCGGCGAGGATTGCCGAGCGGCTGGACCGGCTGCCACTCTCCAGATGGCATCGCAGGATGGTGGTGCTGATCGGGCTGGGCGCGTTCTTCAGCTTCTTCGAGGTGGCGCTGGGCAGCTTTTTCGGGGTTCTGCTGGGTACCCGGTGGTCACTGTCCACGCTGGACCAATCGCTGATCATCGGGTCGGTGTTCGTCGGCGAGATGGTCGGATCACTGCTGCTGGCGCCGTGTGCCGACCGGTTCGGCCGCCGCACCTTGTTCCAGATCAACCTGATCGCCTACTCCGCGCTGTCGCTGGCGGCCGCCTTCTCGCCCAACCTCGCGGTGTTCCTGGTGCTGCGGGTGCTCACCGGCGTCGGCCTGGGCGCCGAGTTGACGCTGGTCGACACGTACCTGTCGGAGCTGCTGCCCACCCGGCGCCGGGGCCGCTACATCGCCTGGAGCTACACCCTCGGCATGTTGGCGGTTCCGGCGGCCGGTGGACTGGCCAAGGCCGCCAGCGGCACCCTGCTCGGTGCGGCGGGATGGCGCTGGCTGTTGGTGCTGGCCGCGGGTGGCGGCCTCACGGTGTGGCTGTTGCGCCGCGGCCTGCCCGAGTCTCCCCGTTGGCTGGCCGCATCCGGGAACACGGCTGAGGCCGATCGGGTACTCACCGCAATTGAGCACGAGGTGGGAGCAGCGGCCGGTCGAGAACAACTCGAACCGACCCCGAGGGGCACCGGCTGGACGGAGGCGCCGAGTGACCCGGCCCGGTATCGGCGGCGCAGCATGTTGATGTGGGCGATGTGGGTGCTCAACCCCATTGGCTTCTATACGTTCGCGTCAATCGCGCCCATGGTGTTGCTGGCCAAGGGGTTCGACCTGGCGCACTCGCTCACCTACTCGGCGTTGACCGCGGTTGGCTACCCGTTGGGCTCACTGGCATCGGTGTACCTGACCGAGCGCTTCGAGCGCCGCAGCCTGCTCATCGCCGCCACCCTCGCCGCCGCGGCGTTCGGGAGCGTGTTCGGTCTGAGCGCGAACATCGCGGTGGTGATCACCGCCGGCGTGGCGACCACGATCAGCACCGTCCTGCAGTCAAACCTTGTCCACATCTACCAGACCGAGCTGTTCCACACGGCGAACCGCGGCACCGCCATCGGAATCCCCTACGCGGCATCCCGCCTCGTCAGTGCCCTGCTGCCGTTCAGCGCCCTCGCCCTGCTCTCCGCCGTCGGCCCCGGCGGCCTCTACCTCTGCTCGGCGCTGCTACTTGCCACCATGGCCCTCATCGTCAGGGTCCTCGGACCACGCACCACCAACCGACGGCTCGACGTCATCTGACAGACGGTCGTCGATTCGCGCGCCGTCGAGCCGTTGGATCGGGTTCCCCGGGCGTGGCGCCGCTGAGACTTCACAGGCGCATTTAGTTGACTTTATCAATCATTGTGATTATCACCTAACTACTGCAACTGGCGCGAGGAGGCCGACGGTGATCAACCGAGATGGCAAGGCCGGTGGGACCCGATGAACGTTGGGCTAGGCACCATCTGGGAGGCGATCGCCGATGTGATGGGTGACGAGATCGGCGTCGTCGAGCCGGGCAGGCGGTTCACGATCGGGGAGCACGAGCGGCGTGCCGCTCAGCTTGCCGCCGGACTCGCCGCCTTGGGGGTCGGATCGGGTGACCGGGTCGCCCTGTACATCCCCAACTCCGCGACATACCTGGAAGCCCTGTTCGCCGCATTCAAGCTCGGCGCGATTCCGGTCAATGTCAACTACCGGTACGGCGCCACCGAGCTGATCGCGCTGCTGCACGACTGCGAACCGAGCGCGCTGTTCTACCCGCTGGAGTTGGAGGCGCATGCGCTGCGGGCCCTGGCTTCGGTCCGTTCGCTGCGCATCGGTGTCCGGGTCGGCGCTCCCGAGGCCACCGAAGTGCCCGCTCAGCCCGTCGTGGACGTTGAGCGGTTGATCGCCACGCATGAGCCTCAGTCCCGCCAGCCGAGGCCAGGCACCGACCGGCTGTTCGTCTATACCGGCGGGACTACCGGTCTGCCCAAGGGCGTCGTGTGGCGGCACCAGGACCTCATCCACGTCCTGAGCGTGCCGCTGTACGGCTACCTGGGACTGTCGACGCCCCAGACAGTTGAGGAGGCCGTCGCCGCGGCGCTCTCGTCTAGCAAGCAGGGGCGGGCCCGCGCGACGATGGCCATCGTCCCGCTCATGCACGCGACGGGCCTGTTCTTCACGATCGGCACCATGTTGGTCGGCGGCAAATCGGTGCTGACCAGCGGAAAGCTCGACCCACATGCGGTGTGGCGCAACGTTGCGGCGGAGCGGGTCGACACGCTCGTCCTGGCCGGCAACGCTGTGGGGGCGCCGCTCGTTGAGGCGTTGGAGGCGGCGGAGCGGGCCGGACAGCCCTACGACCTGAGTGCGGTGGACCGGGCGGTCAGCTCGGGTGCCGTGTTGTCGGATCAGGTCAAGGCCGGCCTGCACGAGCGGGCTGCCCTCACGATCATCGACACGCTGGGCGCGAGCGAAGGCGGCCCGTTCGCCTTCGCCGTGACGACCTCGGTCGAGGACTTGCCGTCGCGGTTTGTTCCGGCGGCGGGCACCTCGGTGTTGCGCGAGGACGGCACCGCGATCGCCAAGGGCGGTGCCGGGGTTGGCGTGCTGGCCTACGCCGGCGCGATCCCGCTGGGCTACCACGGTGATCCGGAGGGGAGCACCAAGACGTTCCGGACGCTGAACGGCATCCGGTACACGATTCCCGGTGATCTCGCGGAGCTGCTCCCGGACGGCTCCATCCGGCTGCTCGGCCGGCAGTCGGGGGTGATCAACAGCGGTGGGGAGAAGGTCCATCCCCAGGAAGTTGAGAACGTTCTGCTGAGCCATCCCTCGATCCGCGACGTGATCGTCGTTGGCGTGCCTGATCAGCGGTGGGGTGAGCAGGTCGGCGCGGTGGTGAGCGCGGAGCCCGGGCAGGCGCTCGATGCCGAGTTGGTGAGTGCCCAGGTCCGCGCACACCTCGCCGGCTACAAAGTTCCGCGCGTCGTTGCGGTCGTGCCCGAGGTCCGGCGTACCAACACGGGCAAGCCCGAGCTCGCCTGGGCCCGCTCGACCCTCGAGTCGGCGAAGGCCGGCACCGCGACAGATCTTTAGCTGGCGCTAGTACCGCAACGGCAGTTGTCTGTCGTGGTGGTGAATCGTGTCGGGTTCGGCGCTCCGTGACATCCCGCCGCGGGGTCCGGCTTCGGGCGCGGTCCGGGCGGCTGGGGCGCCGGCGAGCGGGTCAGCTCGGCGTGAGGCCAGCGCGGCGGTCCCGGTCGGCGAGGTCGGCGGCGTACAGCTCGATGTCTCGCAGGCCGACGCCCCGCCCGCTCGCCCG
>Ga0137412_10001616_pt1 | contig 17581 bp, 15 predicted proteins | sample CZODoug2_1_16fun_FD_122160 | JGI IMG/M metagenome (GOLD analysis project Ga0137412, IMG submission 122160) | Vadose zone soil fungal communities from Angelo Coast Range Reserve, California, USA - CZODoug2_1_16fungal (Hybrid Assembly) | ecosystem: Environmental > Terrestrial > Soil > Vadose zone...
CGGGCCAGCCTGCAGGAGGCGCAACGGGCCACCCGGCAGACCACGACCGATGTCCTGCGCGTTGGGTTCTCCACTACTGTGCCGGCCGAGCTGCCCGGCCCGATGATCGATCGATTCGAAAGGCAGGCGGCGGGCTGTTATATCGCTCGCATCGACCTGCCCGGCACCGAGATGCTGCGCTGGCTCGAGCAGGGCGAGTTCCAGACCGATGTCTTCCTGAGCTGGATGCCCGATCCCGAGCGGCTGCCGCGACCGGCACCGCCCTGGGTCGAGATCGGCCCGGTCATCCGGCGCTCGCCTCGATGGGCCGTGATGCGGGCGGCACACCCGCTCGCCGGTCGAGACGTGATCGACGCCGAGGAGCTCGCCGACTACGAGGTGATGCGTCCGCATGCCTACCCGGGTTTCGCCGATGGATGGCTACCTGCCGAGACTCCCGGTGGTCGGTCGATGCGGCGAGTTCAGCAGGAACGGCCTTGGTATCTGGAGGACCTGATCGCCCGAGCGCGCAGCAGCGATCTCATTCACCTGTCGGTCGTCGGTGCCTATCCCGCGATTCAGCGCACCGGCCTGGTCGGCATCCCGGTCACCGGACTGCCGCCGATGGCGCTCGCGGCACTATGGCCCAAGAACACCGACAGTCCGTGGGCCGCCGAATTCGCCAAGGTTGCCGCTGACGAATAGCTCGTTCAGCCTCGCGAAACGATGGCTGGCACTAAACGGTCGTTAACGATCTCGTCGTTGATCAACGCATGACTCCCGTCCACGATTGACCGAGCTAATTGGTCACGCGGAGAGGCTGTCGATGAACTGTCAACAAGAGGCCGAATTGCATCTGCACCGGTGCACCGATCCGGAGAAGCTGTGCGCCGAGCGGCAGTGGAGCCCGCGGCTATGGGCAATCCTGCTGGTCCTGTGCGGTGCGCTTTTCCTGGATGCGCTCGATGTGTCGATGGTCGGTGTTGCGTTGCCCTCGATTCGCAGCAGCCTGAGCCTGTCGACGTCGTCGCTGCAGTGGATCGTGAGCGGTTATGTACTCGGCTACGGCGGGCTGCTGTTGCTCGGTGGCCGGGCCGCTGATCTGCTCGGCCGTCGGCGGGTATTTCTTGTCGCGCTCGCGATATTCGCGGTGGTGTCGTTGGCCGGTGGATTGGTGAGCAGCGCCGGGCCGCTGATTGCCGCCCGGCTGATAAAGGGGGCTGCGGCAGCATTCACCGCTCCGGCCGGACTGTCGCTGCTGACCACGACGTTTCCCGAAGGCCCGATGCGTAACCGGGCGATCAGCGTCTACTCGGCGTTCGGGGCCTGCGGATTCTCACTTGGCCTGGTGCTGTCCGGCGTGCTCACCGAGCTGAGCTGGCGATGGACCTTGCTGGTTCCCGCTCCGGCCGCGTTGATCGTGCTTGTTGCCGGCATGGTGCTGATCCCGACCACGGAGCGGGTCGACCGGGCCGGGCGGCGTTTCGACCTTCCGGGCGCGTTTGCGATCACCGCCGCGATGCTGCTGCTGGTGTTTACGGTTGTCTCCGCGCAGGACGCCGGCTGGGCATCGGTCCGTACGATCGGATCGTTTGTGGCAGTCGCAATTCTGGTCGCGGTGTTTATCGCGATCGAGGAACGTAGCCACGATCCGCTGGTACGTATCAGTATCTTTCGATCCGCGGCGCTGACCCGGGCCAACATCGGCGCGGTCGCATTGTTCGGCACGTACGTGTCATTCCAATTCCTGGTCACCCAATACCTGCAGACGCTGGCGCATTGGTCGGCAATCTCCACCGCGCTGGCATTCCTACCCGGCGGCATCGTCGTTGCCGTGCTGTCACTGCGAATGGGGTCGCTGGTCAACCGATTCGGCTCGGCCCGACTCGCGATCGTCGCATTCGCGTGCCTGGTCGCCGCGTACGCCGTATTCCTGCGGGCCGGCACCAAACCGGATTATCTCGGCGTGATGTTGCCGGCGATGCTGCTGATCGGGCTGGCGTTCGGCCTTGGCTTTACCGCACTCAGCCTGGCCGCGACCGCCGGCGTGCGGGACGAGGAGCAGGGGCTGGCGGCGAGCCTGTTTCAGACCGCGTTCCAGGTCGGCGGGGCGGTCGTACTGGCCGTCGTAACCGCGGTCATCGATGCCGGTGGCGCAAACGACGCCGCATCCGCGCAGGCCACACTGCATGCCTATCGGCCGGCGCTGGGTCTCATCACGGGTGTCGCGGCGCTCGGTCTGGTGGTGGCGTTGGCTGGGGCGCGTCGCCCTCGATCGACGCCGACCGGCACGACGCGGCGGGTCGGGTCGATTCGGAGAAGGACGCAGACGCCCGTCGACAGCGGCCGCATCGCGGCCTAAGCGGCTACGGAAAGAAGCCGCCCGGCCCAGAGCCAGGCGGCTTCTTTCTCAGGACTTCGCTATCTGCCGATGAGTTTCCTACCCGGAGTGCGTCTATCTTTCCGATGACAGGAGGACGCCATGTTGAAGGTTGAGACCTCGACGATCGAGGAGTATTTCGCGGCAGATCCCGGCCGGGACGCCAACCTGCGCGCCGTTGAACGGCGATCCGAAACCACGAATGAGCGGGGGGCTTTGTGAGCAGCACCAGGGTGTTGGTGGCGGGGGCGAGTATCGCGGGGCCGGCGCTGGCCCACTGGCTGCACCGGCGAGGGGCCGAGGTGACCGTGGTGGAGCGGGCCGCTGAGCTGCGTCCCGGTGGGCAGGCGGTGGACGCGCGCGGGGTGGCCAAGGAGGTCATCCGGCGGATGGGGCTGGACGCGGCGGTGCGCGCGGCCCGCACCGAGACCGCCGGCGCGTACACCGTGGACGTGGACGGGAACGTGCTGGAGACCTTCCGCGCGGACGACGACGGCGGCGACGGGTACATCGCGGAGATCGAGATCCTGCGCGGGGACCTGTCCCAGGTGCTCTACGACGACACCCGCGACGGTGTCGAGTACGTCTTCGGCGACCGGATCGCCGAGCTCACCCAGGACGCCGACGGGGTCGACGTGACCTTCGCGGGCGGCGACCGGCGACGCTTCGACCTGGTGATCGGGGCGGACGGCCTGCACTCGGCGCTGCGAACGATGGTCTTCGGGCCGCACGAACAGTTCGTCCGCCACCTCGGGATGGTGCTGGCCTTCTACACGGTGCCCAACGAGTTCGGGGTGGACCGCTGGCTGATCGATTACCAGGAGCCCGGGCGCTCGGCCGGCCTGCGGCCCCTCCCGGACGCCACCCGGGCGATGGCCATGCTCTTGTTCAGTGCCGCCGACTTCGACGTCGACTACCGCGACGTCGAGGCCCAGAAGAGCCTGCTGCGCGAGCGGATGGCCGGCTTCGGCTGGATGACCCCGCGCATCCTCGCGCACGTGGACGACACCCCGGACTTCTACCTCGACCAGGTCGCGCAGGTGGTGATGGACCGCTGGTCGAACGGTCGAGTGGGGCTGCTCGGCGACGCGGCGTTCAGCTCGTCGCCGATGTCCGGAGGGGGCACCGGGCTGGCCCTGGTCGGCGCGTACCTGCTGGCCGGAGAGCTGGCCGCCGCTGGGTGGGATCCGGCGGCCGGGTTCGCCGGCTACGAGGAGCGAATGCGCTCGTTCGTCGAGGCCAACCAGGAGATCGGCCGGCTGCACGTGCACAGCCGCGACGTGCCCGCGCCGGACGCCGAGCCGAGCCCGGAGCCTGACATGGAGGCGCTCATGGAGCTGGTGGAACGCGCAATCAACGGCGTCGAGCTGCCCGACTACGCAGGGGTGCCGGACTCCAGGGCGCCGGCCGGACCACCGATCACCACGTCGGCCAAGCCGTAGGCCACCGCCTCGGGCGCGGTGAACCAGCAGGTCCTCGTCGAAGTCGGTGTCCGTGAACGCGGGCCGTCGGACGATCGTGGCCGCGCGCGCCGGCACTGGGCCTGCTTGGCAGAATCCGCCCATGGTGAGCGTTAGTCGGGAGTCTCGCGAGCAAACCGAGCAGCGGCTCAGGGCGGTCATCGCCGGGGCTGAGCTGGTCGCTCTCGACGGTGAGTGGACCTTTCAGGAAGGTCCTCTTGAGGAGCTCCCTGAGCTGATAGACCAGGTGCTGGCGGTTGTGCGTGACGAGGACTCGTGGTCGTGGCTTACTCGGGCCGCTTCTGTCGGCGGGGATCGGTTCGCGCTGTTCTCCTTCCATTTTCCTGAAGGGCTCGACAACAGCGGCTTCGTTGGCTGGCTGGCCACCGCGCTCAAGGAGGAGCTCGGCACCGGCGTCCTTCGTCGTATGCGGGCAGAACAGCAGGCGTGGTGGCATCTATGACTACTGGGGCTGCCCGGCCCAGCTGCGCGATGAAGCTGCTCGCGTGATCCAGCAGCTACGAACCGGCCGATAAGCGATCGAATGTGCTCGCCGGTGACGCGATATCGGCCAGTCTCCCGCCGGGCGTCACCGGCCGTCACTCGTAAGGCGCTGTTTGTCAAGTTCGTCGTCCACAGGGTGGCAGGTCATCCACAGATTGGGCCGGGTTGCTGCGCACGGCACGATCAGTCGGTTTGCTGGTCGACATGAACTTCTTCACGCGAATAGCCCAGCGCGCAAAGGGAATCCGGCGTAGGGCCAACGACCTTGGTATGACGACAGCGGGGTGTGCAGTAATGCCGCATACACAAGCCTGTTGACAGGTTGGTTTACACGTGTGTTTGCATCGGATACGATCGCTGGGTGCTGCGTGTGAGTGACGAGACCCGTGAACGCGTACTGCGTATCGGTCGCGAGGAGTTTGGTGGCGCGTCCGCGGACGAAACCGTGCGCCGGCTAGTCGATGAGCACTGGCGGGCAAGCGCCATCGCTGCGGTGCGCCGCTACCGTGACTCCGATCCACAGGGATGGTCGGACTACCTCGCGGGGGCCGACGAGTTGGCCGCCGCCGACGCGCCCGTCAGCGATGAGTGGTCGGAACGCGCCGGGTGACGCAACCGCCGATCGAGCCCGGCCACGTGTGGTTCGTTGACTTCGACCCGGTGCTGGGCCGTGAGCAAGGCAAGGACCGTCCCGCGCTCGTAGTTTCGTCCCGCTTCCACCTAGACCTGACCGCAAGCCAGCTGGTGAGTGTGCTGCCGCTGACCAGCGTCGAACGCCCGGGGTGGATGCATCGAGTGCGGATTACCTCCGGCGGGGGGTGGGTCATCACGGAGCAGGTCCGCACGGTGTCGGCCGATCGGTTCCGGCGGCACGCACCGGAACTCACGCCTTCGTCTGACGAGCTCGACGAGGTGCGCCACGTGCTGGGGCAGATGCTCACGCTGTCCACCTGACGGTGCGCCGCGAGTCCACGTGCAACGGTCGCCTCGTCGAATCCGGGTCTTGAGGCTGATTCGCCTGGCCCGAGTGCGGCTGCGAAGCTGGTGGCGTGCGGCGTTCGTTCGAGTACCTGGTTGATGAGGCGGCCTCGGTGGATGTCTCCGGATGGGACTTCTCCTGGCTCGACGGCCGAGCGAGCGAGCAGCGACCGTCGTGGGGATATCAGCGCCTGCTCGCAGAGCGGCTGGCAGAGGCCTCGGCCGCGCTGGACATCCAGACCGGGGGTGGCGAGTTACTCGCCGGGGTGTCAGTCTTTCCCGCGACGATGGTGGCCACCGAGTCCTGGCCACCGAACGTTCGGCTCGCGACCGCACGTCTGCATCCGCGCGGCGTAGTGGTCGTGGCCGACACTAGCGAGCCGCTGCTGCCGTTCGGCGACGAGGCGTTTGACCTGGTCAGCAGCCGCCATCCCGCGACCGTGTGGTGGACGGAGATCGCGAGGGTGCTCCGACCGAGTGGCATGTACTTTGCGCAGCACGTTGGACCGCTGAGCAACGTCGAGCTGTATGAGTTTTTCCTTGGATCGCAGCCGCCGGGCTCGCAGGCCAGAGACCGCAACGTCGAGGCCGGCGCCGCACGCGCAGCCGGCCTGGCCGTGATCGAGATGCGCGTCGAGCGGCTGCGTGTGGAGTTCTTTGACATCGGTGCGGTCGTCTACTTCCTGCGCAAGGTGATCTGGACCGTGCCGGACTTCAGTGTCGATCGCTACCGGGGGCAGCTTCGCGATCTGCATCGACGCATCGAGGACGACGGCTCGTTCGTGTCCCACTCTTCGCGAGTGCTTGTCGAGGCGCGTAAACCGGCGTAGCGGCGGTCATCGGTCTTGGAGCGGCCTCTAACCGAGCTTGTCAAGTTAGTTGTCCACAGGGCGGTCCTTCATCCACAGATCCGGTTAGGGCGATGCGGGCGCCGGGCTGGGCGACCAGGCTGGCCGGCATGAGTCTCTTCAAGAGAATTGCCCAGCGGGCAAAGGTGATTCGTCGGGCCGTCGATGCGGGTATGACCACGGCCGAGTACGCCGTGGGCACGGTGGCAGCCGTGGCTTTCGCAGCTGTCCTGTACAAAGTCGTACGGAGCAGCGAGGTGCAATCCGCGCTGAGCTCGATCATCCGATCGGCGCTGCATGCGATCTAGACGAGGTCTGGCCGGCGACTCCGGCATGGTGACGGCCGAATTGGCGGCCAGCTTGCCCGTGTTGATGATCCTGCTCGGCGTCGCACTGTCAGCGGTGTCGGTTGCCGGTCAGCGGGTACGTGCGGCCGACGCGGCTCGCGAAGCGGCGCGGGCCGCGGCGCGGGGTGACTCCACCGCGGCCGCGCGACTTGCACGCCAGGCGGCGCCGGGTGCGGCAGTGACGATCAGCCGTTCCGGAGATCGTGTCGTCGCGCAGGTGCGGATCGCCGTGCACCCGATGGGTGGCTGGCTGCCCGCCCTGCAGGTCGTGGAGCGGGCGGTGGCTGCCGCCGAGCCCGACCAGTTCGGCGGGCAGAGCGCGCCCGGCGGGCAAAGCGCGCCCGGCGGGCAGAGCGCGCCCGGCGGACAGAGCGGGGTGCCGCCGTGACGCATCGGCACCGGCTGGCGGATCGCGGCTCGGCCAGCATCTGGGTCCTCACCTGCTCGGCCGTTGTGCTGCTGGTCGGGGTGGCCGCCTCGCTACGCACGACAGCCGTGCTCGCGAGGCATCGAGCCGAGTCCGCGGCCGACTTCGCAGCGCTGGCCGCGGCTGGTCGGATCGGGGTGGCGGCTGACGGCTGCACGGTCGCGCGGTCGATAGCGGCGGCGAACGGTGCGCTGCTCGTGCGTTGTCGGACGATCCTGGCCGCCGACGGCCGCAGCGGCACGGTCGACGTCACGATCAGCGTCACCGTCCACCTGTCCGGGCTCGCGGCGCAGCGGGTCGTTGCCACCGCGCGCGCCGGCCGGCTCCCCGCGGGCACGTAGAGCGACGGGCAGGTAGAGCGACGGGCGGTAGAGCGATATGGCACCATGGCCGACGGTCCCAGCCGCAGAGGTACTGGAACGTGCCGAGGCAAGGGAGATGAGTCGTGGAGTTCTCGCTGGCGAGCAAGACTGTTGCCGGACGGCCCGTGCTTGCTGTCTCGGGTGAGATCGACGTCTACTCGGCGCCGACGCTACGTGATCGGCTCACCGATCTGATCGAGTCCGGCGCGCACACCCTGATCGTCGACCTGTCCGGCGTCGGTTTCCTCGACTCCACCGGCTTGGGTGCCCTGGTCGCAGGTCTCAAGCAGGCGAACGCGCTCGGTGGCGAACTGCCACTGGTCTGCGCGCAGGACCGCATCCTGCGGCTGTTCCGCATCACCGGGCTGGACTCCGTGTTCACCATCCACGCGTCGGTCGATGCGGCCGTCGAGGCGGTGCCACCTCACACTCAGTGACCTACGGCGCGGAGCGATTCACAGGGGCCGCTACACTCCCCCGAATCATGTCCCGCCGCGTCGGTCGCCGACGCAGCCGCTGCGCGACATCAATGCCTCGAGCACGCACAGCTTGTTAAGGAGTTTTGCATGGCGCTCGCCAACCATGACGCCGTAATCGCCGCACCGGCGATCTCCGGCGGCGAGCACGGCCTCGTCGCCGTGATCCTCGTCGTCGCCCTGGCCGCCCTCGGCTTTTCCTATTGGCTCGTCCAAGACGTGCTCAAGGCCGACCAGGGCACCCCGAAGATGCAGGAGATCTCGCGGGCGGTGCAGGAGGGCGCGCGGGCCTACCTGAACCGGCAGTTCCGCACCCTGGCGGTCTTCGCCGTGATCGTGTTCCTGCTCCTGCTCGCCCTGCCGACCAATGACGGCGGGTTCATCGTCCAGTTCGGTCGCGCACTGTTCTTCCTCGTCGGCGCGGGGTTCTCCGCCACGGTGGGGTACATCGGTATGACGATGGCCACCCAGGCGAACGTCCGGGTCGCCGCGGCGGCGCGGGTCGGGCAGGGAGCGGCCGGCTTCCAGACCGCGTTCCGCACCGGCGGCATCGTCGGCTTGCTCACGGTCGGGCTCGGTCTGTCGGGCGCGTCGATCGTGTTGCTGATCTTCAACGACCACGCCCCCACCGTCCTCGAGGGATTCGGCTTCGGCGGCGCCCTGCTCGCGATGTTCATGCGTGTCGGCGGCGGCATCTTCACCAAGGCGGCCGACGTCGGGGCCGACCTGGTCGGCAAGGTCGAGGCGGGCATTCCCGAGGACGATCCGCGCAATGCGGCGACCATCGCCGACAACGTGGGCGACAACGTCGGCGACTGCGCCGGAATGGCCGCCGACCTGTTCGAGTCCTACGCCGTGACGTTGGTGGCGGCCCTGATCCTGGGCCAGACCGCGTTCGGCGCGAAGGGCCTGCTGCTGCCGCTGATCATCGGCGGCATCGGCATCATCAGCTCGGTGGTCGGCGTCATGACGACGAAGCTGCGCTCCACCGACCGCAACGGGCTGGTCGCCATCAACCGCGGCTTCTTCATCTCGGCCGCGGTGTCGCTGGTACTCGTGGTGATCGTCGCGTTCGCGTACCTGCCCAGCAAGTTCTCCGACTTCGCCGGCGTCTCGTCCAGCATCCACGATGCCAAGGGCAATCCGGGCGTTATCGCCTTCGTGGCGGTGCTCATCGGCATCGTGCTGGCCGTGCTGATCCAGCAGCTGACGGGCTATTTCACCGACACGATCCGCCGTCCGGTGCGCGATGTCGCCGACTCCTCCCTTACCGGCCCGGCGACGGTCATCCTGTCCGGCATCGCCCTGGGTCTGGAATCCGCCGTGTACACCGCCGTGCTGATCGCGCTGGCGGTGTTCGGCGCGTTCCTGCTGGGCAGCGGCTCGATCGCGGTGGCGCTGTTCGCGGTGGCGCTGGCCGGTTGCGGCCTGCTGACCACGGCGGGCGTCATCGTCTCGATGGACACCTTCGGCCCGGTCAGCGACAACGCCCAGGGCATCGCCGAGATGAGCGGTGACATCGACGAGGCGGGCGCGCGCGTGCTCACCGACCTGGATGCGGTTGGCAACACCACCAAGGCGATCACCAAGGGCATCGCGATCGCCACCGCGGTGCTGGCGGCGACGGCGCTGTTCGGGTCGTTCACCGATGCCGTCGGTATCGCGATCGGCAAGACGCATACCGTTCCATCCGGTGACAACTACGCGTTCATCACCGATCTGACCCAGCCGAACAACCTGGTCGGACTGATCCTGGGCGCATCCGTCGTCTTCTTGTTCAGCGCGCTGGCAATCAGCGCCGTGGGGCGGGCCGCGGGGCGGGTCGTGTTCGAAGTGCGCGAGCAGTTCCGCACCCGGCCCGGCATCATGGCCGGCACCGAGAAGCCGGAGTACGCCCGCGTCGTCGACATCTGCACGAAGGACTCCCTGCGCGAACTGGCGACCCCCGGCCTGCTGGCGATCTTCGCGCCGATCACGATCGGGTTCACCTTCGGCGTCGCGCCGCTGGCCGGCTACCTGACCGGCGCGATCGGGGCCGGCGTGCTGATGGCCGTGTTCCTCTCCAACTCCGGTGGCGCCTGGGACAACGCGAAGAAGATGGTCGAGGACGGCCGCCACGGCGGCAAGGGCAGCGATGCCCACTCCGCGACGGTGATCGGTGACACGGTCGGTGACCCGTTCAAGGACACGGCCGGTCCCGCGATCAACCCGCTCATCAAGGTGATGAACCTGGTGGCGGTGCTGATCGCTCCGGCGATCGTCAAGCTGAGCATCGGTGACAGCGCCTCGGCCGGGCTGCGCGCGCTGTTCGCGATCGTGTCGTTCGCCATCATCGTCGCCGCCATCGTCGTCTCGAAGCGGCGCAAGATCTCGATGGGCGCTCAGCCCGACGCGGCCGTCCCGGCCGAGCCGGCCAACATCACGGCAGGCTGAGCCCACCCAACCTCAAGGAGCCGAGCCGGACGATCCGGCTCGGCTTCTTGCGTATGCGGGGCGGTCGGCACCTCCGATCGGCCGGTCCGTTCCCGGGTTGTCCGCGCTTCGATGCGCTGAGGCGTCGCGACGCGCGGACAACTTGCGGAGAACGGGGCGTCGCTCTGCCAGGCTGGACCGGTGCAGTTCTCGCTGTTCGGGGCGGCGGTGGCCGAACCCGTACTTGACGATCTGGACGGTGTGCTGCTCGCCGGCGGGCACTGGGCCCGGCTCGGCGGCACTGCCCGGCTCTCGATCGTGGTGCCGGACCAGTGGCGAGCCGACGCGCTCGCCGAGGCGTTCGCCGGGCGCGGGGTAGCCGAGGCGGATCGGGCCGTCGAGGCGGCCCAGAGCGGCCTGTCGGTTCGGACGGCGTTCAGCGCGGCGCTCGCCCCGTATGCCGAGCGGTGGACGCGCGGCGCCAACGAGGCCCCGCCGCCCGGATTCGGGCTCAGTCCGGGTGGTCTGCGGCTGTGGGCGGTCGCGGCGGGGCGGACCGACGATGCCGGCTACGTGCTGGGGACGGCGGCATCCGACGATCCGGTGCATCTGGCCGCCGGCGCGCAGCTGGCCCGCCTCGGCCTGACCGCGGTCTCGCTCGTCCAGCGCCCTGGACCGGGATGGCGCATCACGTCGGCGAAGCGGCTGCGCCGGCTGGCCGAGGTGGTCGGTGACCCGCTGCCGGGGGCCGGTCGCGACTGGCCCTGCTAGCCAGCCGGCCGGGGCGGTCTTGACCGGCGGTCGCCGCTCTGGCGCCTGACCTATTAGAGCTGTTTGCCGGAGTCGCGGCGCGCTCAGTTGTGGATCTTGATATGGAGCTGCGGCCATAACCTCGCACAGATATCAAGATTGCGGCGGGGCCCCGCGTACCGTGTCGAGGCACGGCGTGGGCAGCACCCGCGGTTGCCCGCCGCGTTCGCGGCATAACCCGACGGGCCGTACCGTTCAACGCGACGGTAACGGGAGTGATGTACCGTCCGGCCCGTCCCCCAGTTGTTCGAGGTGGGGGATCTTTGCATCAACGAAGCACCAACGAGGCACCAACGAACGAGGAGCACGACGTGGCGAGTAAGGGCGCGAAGGCGAGTACCGGCAACAAGCTGGTGATCGTCGAGTCGCCGGCCAAGGCCAAGACGATCGGCGGTTACCTCGGCAAGGGGTACACCGTCGAGGCGTCCATCGGCCATATCCGCGACCTGCCCCGCAACGCCGCCGACGTGCCCGCCCAGTACAAGGGACAGCCCTGGGCCCGGCTCGGGGTCGACACCGAGCACGACTTCGAACCGCTGTACGTCGTGAGCCCCGATCGCAAACAACAGGTGAACAAGCTCAAGGCCCTGGTCAAGGAATCCGACGAGGTCTACCTCGCGACGGATGAGGACCGCGAGGGCGAGGCCATCGCCTGGCACCTGGTGCAGACGCTCAACCCCAAGGTGCCGGTGCGCCGGATGGTGTTCCACGAGATCACCCCGCAGGCGATCGCCGCGGCCGTCGGTTCGCCCCGCGACATCGACGAGCATCTGGTCGACGCGCAGGAGACCCGCCGCATCCTCGACCGCCTCTACGGGTACGAGATCAGCCCCGTCCTGTGGAAGAAGGTGCTGCCGCGCCTCTCGGCCGGCCGGGTGCAGTCGGTGGCCACCCGCATGGTCGTCGAACGCGAACGGGCCCGGATGCGCTTCCGGACCGCCGAGTACTGGGACGTCGAGGGCACCTTCGCGCCCACCAAGCCCAAGCAGGGCGATCCGGAGACCTTCACCGCCAACCTGGTCGCGCTCGACGACATGAAGGTCGCGACCGGACGTGACTTCGACGCCGAGACCGGACGCGCCCCGTCCAACGTGCTGCACCTGGACGAGGCCGGCGCCCGCGGCCTGGCCGCCCGCCTGGACAGTCGCGACTTCGAGGTCACCCGGGTCGAGGAGAAGCCCTACCGCCGCCGTCCCTACCCACCGTTCATGACCTCCACCCTGCAGCAGGAGGGCAGCCGCAAGCTGCGCTGGTCGTCGGCCACCACGATGCGCGTGGCCCAGCGGCTGTACGAGAACGGCTTCATCACGTATATGCGTACCGACTCGACGAACCTGTCGGCGACGGCGCTGTCCGCGGCCCGGCAGCAGGCCCGCGAGCTGTACGGCGACGCGTACGTCCCGGCCGAGGCGCGCACCTACACCCGCAAGGTGAAGAACGCCCAGGAGGCGCACGAGGCCATCCGCCCCGCGGGTGACTCGTTCCGCACGCCGGGCGAGGTCGCCAACCAGCTGAGCAGTGACGAGTTCCGCCTCTACGAGCTGATCTGGCAGCGCACGCTGGCCTCGCAGATGTCCGATGCGGTGGGCACGACGGTGTCGATACGGCTCGCCGGCATCAGCGTCACCGACGAGCGCGCGGAGTTCGCCACGTCCGGGCGCACGATCACGTTCCCCGGGTTCCTGCGGGCCTACGTCGAGGACACCGATGAGCAGGCCGAGAAGGACGACGCCGAGAAGCGGCTGCCGCAGCTCGAGCGCGGGCAGGGCCTGAACCCGAGAGGGTTCGAGGCCGAGGGGCACACGACCAACCCGCCGGCGCGCTACACCGAGGCGTCGCTGGTCAAGGCGATGGAGGAGCTCGGCATCGGCCGGCCGTCCACCTACGCGTCGATCCTGCAGACCATCCAGGACCGCGGCTACGTCTGGAAGAAAGGCTCGGCTCTCGTACCGAGTTGGACGGCGTTCGCCGTCACCGGGCTGCTCGAGTCCTACTTCGCCCGGCTGGTCGACTACGGCTTCACCGCCAGCGTCGAGAACGACCTGGACTCCATCGCGGGCGGCACTACGTCCCGGGTCGACTGGCTCCATCGCTTCTACTTCGGCGCGAACGGCTCGACCCCGACCGACCCGGAGCGGATCTCGGCGCAGGGCGGGCTCAAGCGGCTGATCGAGTCGCGGCTGGAGGAGATCGACGCGCGAGGCGTCAACTCGATCCCGCTCTTCGACGACGTCGTGGTGCGCGTCGGCCGGTACGGCCCGTACCTGCAGCGCGGTGAGGAGCGCGCGTCCGTCCCGGACGATGTCGCCCCGGACGAGCTGACCCCCGACAAGGTCGAGGAGCTGCTCAAGGCGCCGTCGGGCGATCGGTCGCTGGGCAACACCGACGACGGGCGCGAGATCGTCGCCAAGTCCGGACGCTACGGCCCTTACGTCACCGACGGCGAGAAATCGGCGTCGCTGTTCAGCTCGATGTCGCTCGACACCGTCACGCTGGACGACGCGCTGAAGCTGCTGACCCTGCCGCGGGTGCTCGGCGTCGAGGACGGCGAGGAGGTCACCGCGCAGAACGGCCGCTACGGCCCCTACGTCAAGAAGGCCTCCGACTCGCGCTCGCTCGAGAACGAGGACCAGCTGTTCACGGTGACGCTCGACGAGGCCCGGGCGCTGTTCGCCCAGCCCAAGACGCGAGGCCGCCGGGCCGCCGCCGCCCCGCCGCTGCGCGAGCTCGGCAACGATCCCGCGTCGGGCAAGCCGATGGTGATCAGGGACGGACGGTTCGGGCCGTACGTCACCGACGGCGAGACGAACGCGTCGCTGCGCCGGGGTGACTCCGTCGAGGAGATCACCGACGAGCGGGCGGTGGAGCTGCTGGCCGAGCGCCGGGCCCGCGGTCCGGCCACGAAGCGTGCGCCGCGCAAGGCTCCGGCCAAGAAGGCCCCGGCCAAGAAAGCGGCCGCCAAGAAGGCTCCGGCGAAGAAGGCCGCCGCCAAGAAGTCCTGAGGGCGATCGCCGCCTGAGTAACGACTGAGTGAGTACTCACTCAGTCTGCTAGCCTGGTCGTCGTGGTCAAGATCGATCAGGCCGGCGTGCCGGAACGCGAGACCGCTCGCCGGGCTCGGCCGATGCCGCCCGACGAGCGGCGGGCCGCCATCATTGCGGCGACGTTGCCGTTGCTGCGCCGGTACGGCGACGACGTCAGCACGCGGCAGATCGCCGAGGCGGCCGGCGTCGCCGAGGGCACGATCTTCCGCGCGTTCACCGACAAGCACTCGCTGATCCGCGCGGCGCTCGATGCGGTGTTCGACCCCACGTCGACGGTCGAGCTGATCGACGCGATCAACCCGGCGCGCCCGCTGGACGATCGGGTGACCGATGCCGTGCGCATCCTGCAGACACGCATGGCGAGCGTCAGCGAACTGATGATGGCCATGCGCCTGCACATCCCGCCGGACGATGCCAACGGGCTGCGCCGCAAAGCCCTGGCTCGGACGGAGATGTTGCACCGGGCGCTCGCCCGCATGCTCCAGCCGGACCGGGACGCCCTGCGCGTGCCGGTGGCCGACGTGGCGAGAACGCTGCGATTGCTGGTATTCGCCGGCTCGCATCCGGTCGTGACCGACGGCCGGCCCCTGACGACCAAGCAAATCGTGTCCGTCCTGCTCGACGGAGTTCGTAAACGGGAGGCCTCCTAAGTGCTGATCAGCCTGCTACGGACCTATCTGCGTCCGTACAAGCGCTGGCTGGGCGCGGTGGTCGTGCTGCAATTGATCGGCACGATCGCATCGCTGTACCTGCCGAGCCTGAACGCCGACATCATCGACAAGGGCGTGGCCACCGGCAATACCGGATACATCGTTCGGACCGGCGGCTGGATGCTCAGCGTGACGCTCGTGCAGATCGCCTGCTCGATCGCCGCCGTCTACTTCAGTGCGCGCACGGCGATGAGTTACGGCCGCGACCTGCGCGGTGCGATCTTCGGACGGGTCGGCGAGTTCTCCAGCCGCGAGGTGTCGCACTTCGGGGCGCCGTCGCTGATCACGCGCAATACGAACGACGTCCAGCAGGTGCAGATGCTGGTCGTCATGACGTGCACGATGATGATCGCCGCGCCGATCACGTGTGTCGGCGGCATCATCCTGGCCCTCCGCGAGGACGTCGGCCTGTCGTGGCTGGTCGTGGTGTGCGTCCCGGTACTGGCCGTCGCGATCGCGCTGATCATCAGTCGGATGGTGCCGCAGTTCCGCCAGATGCAGGACCGCATCGACGGCGTCAACCGCGTGCTGCGTGAGCAGATCGCCGGCATCCGGGTCGTGCGGGCGTTCGTGCGCGAACCGGTCGAGACCAAGCGCTTCGACGAGGCGAGCCGGGAGCTGTCCGGCACCGCCCTGCGCGCCGGTCGGTTGCAGGCGCTGATCTTCCCGACGGTGCTGCTCGTACTCAATGCATCCAGCGTGGCTGTGCTGTGGTTCGGCGCCTCACGCGTCAACTCCGGGCAGATGCAGATCGGCTCGCTGACGGCGTTCCTGGCTTACCTGACCCAGATCCTGATGTCGGTCATGATGGCGACCTTCATGCTGATGATGGTGCCGCGGGCCGCGGTGTCGGCCGAGCGGATCCAAGAGGTGCTGGGTACCGAGCCGTCGGTGGCGCCGCCCAGCGATCCGGTCACGGTGGTCAGCACGCACAGCGAGGTCGAATTCCGAGACGTCGAGTTCCAGTACCCGGGGGCGGCCGAACCGGTGTTGCGCGACATTTCGCTGCACGTGCGGCCGGGCCGGACCACGGCGATCATCGGCAGCACCGGATCCGGCAAGTCGACGCTCGTATCGCTCATCCCGCGGATGTTCGACGCCACCGGCGGATCGGTGCTCGTCGACGGGGTGGACGTGCGCGAGCTCGACCCCGACCTGCTGTGGAGCCGCATCGGCCTCGTCCCGCAGAAGCCGTACCTGTTCACCGGGACGGTGGCCAGCAATCTGCGCTACGGCAATCCCGATGCCACCGAGGACGAGTTGTGGCACGCGTTGGAGATCGCGCAGGCTCGCGACTTCGTCGAGGCGATGCCCGACGGGCTGGACGGCGCGATCGCGCAGGGCGGCACGAACGTGTCCGGTGGGCAGCGGCAACGCCTCGCGATCGCCCGCGCGCTGATCCGCCGTCCGGAGATCTACCTGTTCGACGAGTCGTTCTCGGCACTGGATCTGGGCACGGACGCCCGCCTGCGCGCGGCGCTGCGCCCGGTCACACGCGACGCCGCCGTCCTCATCGTGGCGCAGCGGGTCTCGACCATCGTGGACGCCGACCAGATCGCGGTGCTCGAGGGCGGGGCGATCGTCGGGCTGGGCACGCACGACGAGCTACTCGCCGGCTGCCCGACCTACGTCGAGATCGTCGAATCCCAGCTAGCCGCCGAGGAGGCAGCGTGAGTTCCCGATTGTGCAACCTTCGGCCGCCTCACGCGGCCGAGGGTTGCTCAATCGGAGAGGGGGACGCGTGACGACGCCGACCAAGGTGCTGCCGAAGCGGCTGCCCGCGGCCGGCCAGGGGGCCCGCAGCGCCGGTCCGCCGTGGATGTCGGCCGGTATGCCGGCCGAGAAGTCGATGAACTTCGGCCCGTCGGCGAAGCGGCTGCTCGGTCGGCTGCGTCCGGAGCGGCACCGCGTGCTGGGCGTCATCGCGCTGGCGATCACCGGTGTGACCCTCACGGTGCTGGGCCCGCGCATCCTCGGCCACGCCACCAACATCATCTTCGCCGGGGTGCTCGGCTCGCATCTGCCGGGCGACCAGAGCGTGCAGCAGATCGCCGCCGCCGCCCGCGCGCGGGGTGACGGCAACTACGCCGATCTGCTGTTGCGCTCGAACGTCATCCCGGGCCGGGGCATCGATTTCACCCACCTGGGGCACGTGCTGATGCTCGTGCTCGGGCTCTACATCTGCGCGAGCGTCTTCAACTGGTTGTCGGGGTACGTGCTCAACGACGTCGTGCAGCGCACCATCCTGCGCCTGCGGGCCGATGTCGAGGACAAGGTCAACCGCTTGCCGCTGCAGTACTTCGACCAGCAGCCCCGCGGCGAGTTGCTCAGCCGGGTCACCAACGACATCGACAACATCTCGCAGAGCCTGCAGCAGACGATGAGCCAACTCCTCACCTCGCTGCTGTCGATCGTGGGCGTGCTCGCGATGATGTTCGTGATCTCACCGTTGCTGGCGCTCATCGCGCTGGTCGCCGTGCCGCTCTCGATCATCACGACGAGGGTGATCGCGCGGCGCTCGCAGAAGCAGTTCATCGCGCAGTGGAAGAACACCGGGCAGCTCAACGGGCAGATCGAGGAGGCGTTCACCGGCCACGAACTGGTCACCGTGTTCGGACGGCGCCGCGAGGTCGCGCAGACGTTCGCCGAGAAGAACGACGAACTGTTCGAGGCGAGCTTCCGGGCCCAGTTCGTCTCCGGGATCATCATGCCGGCGATGATGTTCATCGGGAACCTGAACTACGTGGCCGTCGCCGTGGTGGGTGGTCTGCGCGTGGCGTCCGGATCGATGAGCCTCGGCGACGTCCAGGCGTTCATCCAGTACTCGCGGCAGTTCACCCAGCC
>Ga0137412_10001617_pt1 | contig 17572 bp, 10 predicted proteins | sample CZODoug2_1_16fun_FD_122160 | JGI IMG/M metagenome (GOLD analysis project Ga0137412, IMG submission 122160) | Vadose zone soil fungal communities from Angelo Coast Range Reserve, California, USA - CZODoug2_1_16fungal (Hybrid Assembly) | ecosystem: Environmental > Terrestrial > Soil > Vadose zone...
GATCGCCTGACCATTCACCGCGCTGACCGAGACAACCGTGCCGCGACCGACACCCGGATCGGTGGTGCCGAGCCAGAACTCGGCCGACCCCACGCCAATCGCCTCCGTCACCGGTGCAGAGAACGTGATCGTCGCCGCGCCGTTGGTCGGGTTGGGCGTCGCCGTCAACGCACCGAGCACCGGTGCGGTCTTGTCGACGACCAGGTTGATCGCCAAGAGATCGCCCCACGTCCCGGCCGCATCCTGGCCGCGGACGTACACATGGTGCGTGCCGTTGGTCAGTGCCCTGACCTGCGAGATCGGGATCAGCCCGTACACGGCCTCGGTGGTCGAGTCGAGCCGTCCGTCGACGGCGATCAGTTGCAGCCCGGTGCCGCCCGGCGGGTTCGAGTTCGCCGGGTCGAGGAAGGCCTCGGCGTCGGCGATGGTGCTCTGCGGCTGGCCGCCGGCGTCCTTGTCGCTGATCTGCGCGGAGACAACCAGGTAGCCCGGGTTGCTCTTGTCGGTGAGCACGCCGTTGGACGGGTTCGGCCCGACGCTCGCGGCGTCCACGACCGGACCGGTCAGGTCGACCACCAGCGGGATGTCCAGCGGCGGACCCCACAGGTTCAGGGAGTCCTTGCTGTGCACGAAGATGTGGTGGATTCCCTCGGTGAGACCGTGGACAGTACCGGCCGTCAGGGTCGCGTCCAGCGAGACGACCGTGCTGGTGCGGTTGCGGGCCACTGGCAGACCGGTGCCGTCCGCGCCGACTGTATCGATGAAGTACTCGGCGCCGGTGATCGTGCCGCCCGCCGCCGTGTCGTCGCCGGTTGCCGAGACGGCGACGTCGACGGTGCCGTTGGCCGGTGAATCCGCCAGTGAACCGTTCGTCGTTGCGGGTCCGGTCTTGGGCAGGTTGAGAACCGCCGAACCGACGACGCCCCAGTTGCCGGCCGAGTCCAGCGCCCGCACGAAGACGGTGTGCTTGCCGGCGCTGAGGCAGTTCAGGGCGACCGTCGACGGAGTGCAGGTGGCAGCGACGGCGGGGATCGTGCCGACCGCGCCGGCGACCGACACCGTGCCCCACGTTGCGGCCATCGGGGTTCCGAACCCGACGCCGGTCGAGACGGCGTCGTCCACGACGAACTCAGCCTGGCTGACGTTCGAGCCGCCGGTGGTGGCATCGCTCAGGTCGGCCGTCACGGTCACGTCGGTAAGGCCATCGGACGGGTTCGGTGAGATCGCGATGTGCGACGACACCGGGCCGACACCGTCCGTGCTGGGTGGTGGGGCGTTGGTGTCGAGGAAGGTCAGCATTCCGCCGAACGCGAGCTGCAGCGGGTCGGCCGTGGTCTGGCCGTTGTTGTCCAGGTGCTGCGCCGGCTCGTAGACCGCGACCTTCGACTCGGGTCCGGTCGGCGTCGTGACGATGGTGTCGAGCGTCTCGCCGGGGTCCACGCTCTCCGCGGTGATGGTCGACTGGAACCTCATCTGGTGGCCGTCCTGCGCGATCTCGACCTGGTCGCCGCCGAGCACACTCACCGCGTGCGTCTGCGATCCGGCGTTCACGTAGCGCAGCAGGACGTGGTGGCCCTGATCGGTGCTGATCGGATCGGCGGCCGGATACGGCTTACCGTTGAACATCCGGTACTTCGGCGCGAAGGTACGCATGTCGAAGGTGTCGGGGTGGGCGTTCAGCGCCGGGTCGATCTCGGTCATCACGAGCACGCCGTCGTCGTCATACGTCGTGGCCGGATAGCCGGGCGCCGTACCGTACGCGGAGCCGTCGGCGGGGAGCACGACCAGCGCGCCCGCGAGTCCCATCGCGACCTGACGGGTGCCGTTGCTGGTGTGGCCGGCCTCGTAGAGGAATGTCCCGGGCCGGCTCGCAGTGAAGCTGTAGGTACGCGACGCGCCCGTCGCGACACCGGTCGTGTCGTCGCCCGCCGTGCCGGCGAAAGCCGCCGCGGCCTGTCCGGGCAGAGCCAGTGAGACGTTCTCGCCCGCGAGCTGGTTGTGCACGGTGATGCTGACCTGATCGCCCTGCTGGACGACGAGCAGCGGGCCCGGCGCCGTCGCCGAGCCGGCCACGCCGGTTGTCGAGAATCCCCATATGGGGACGGATGATCCGAGCAGGGACGTCGTCCCCGCCATCGCGTAGAGGTCGCACGCCGCAGTGCCGGTACCGGCGGTGCAGCCCCGAGGGGTCAGCTTCCCCACCGGCGCCGCGACCGCCCGCGTCGGCACGCCGGCCGTCGCGCGAGCCGGTGCAGATCGCGCCGGCGCGGCCGTGGCCGTAGACAGCGTTGCCGCGACGAGTGCGGTCACCGCTAGAGCCGCGAGCAGTACAGGCCGGCTGTGGAACCGTCCACCAGTCATGTCGAGTGTCATTACCCCGGCCCTCACTATGCCGCGCAGCCGTCGGGCGGGTCGATGCGGAAGACCGTCATCATTCCCCCGAAGGTTGCTCCGTAGTTGGTGGCTTGCTCGAGTGCGTGGCTGTGCGCCACGTGGTAGTACTCGCCGCACTCGTTGTTCGACGTGATGTTCGGCGGCAGCGGGTTCTTGGTGCCGAGGTAGCCGCTCTCGCTGAACCAGGTGTCGGGCCCGACGAGCAACTGATCGGTGACGGCCGGGATCTGCGTCGGTATCGGGTTGGTGCTCGCATTCCAGTGCTCGACGTCGCGCCAGTCCATGAGGACGTCCAGCGTCTGGCCGGGGCCGACGTCGAGGTCGTACTTCTGGTAGGAGAGGTCTTCACCGTTCGAGCCCTGCAGCGCCTTGCCGTCGCGGTTGATGACGCGCTCGTCGCTTCCGTGCGGGTGGAACGGGTAGTTGACCGTCCCGGCGTTCAGGTAGCGGATCGTCGCCGGCAGCGGGTTGGTCACCGAGTCGTACGGCTTGATGTGGACGAGGGCGCCGTAGGGCTGGGTGGGCAGCCACGAGGCGTTGTTCGGAGCGAGCGTGTCCGGCATGCTGCGCCCGTTGATCATGAAGTAGCGAGCGGTGTACTTGCTCCAGTCGATCGGCTGACTCCGCTCGACCGCGAGGTGCACATCCGGATCAACTTCGGACAGCAGGAACACGTACTCCTTGCCGGGCGCGAAAGCGGAATCGCTCCGGTCGTTGACCTGGGTCTCGTGCCCGGCCGGCCGGACGATCAGCGCGCCGTACATGCCCATCTGCACCTGCTTGTTGACGTCGGTGCCGCTCTCGTAGAGATAGGTGCCGGGACTACCCGCGGTGAACGTGTAGGTCACCGATCCGTTCTGGGCAGCCGCCGCCTGCACCATCGAGAGCAGCGAGCCGCCGCCGTCGAACTGCGGCTGCGCCGGATTGCCGTTCGCCTTCACGCCCTTCTGGCCGGGAAAGACGATCGAGGTCGGTTCGGGCAAGGTGTTGTGCAGGACTACGGTCACCGGTTGCCCGGACGTGACGCACAGGGTCGGGCCCGGTAACTGGAAGCTCCGTGAGCTGTTCGCGTAGCTCCACATGTAGATGGAGTTGCCGTCCGGCGTGGACGCGTAACCGTCCCCGGCGGTGAGCGAGAACGTCTGGTGCGCGTCGGTGTCGCAGACCGCGCCTTCGGAGGTGGCAGCACCGGCCGTCCGCTGGAACAGGAACAGGGAGGCGATCAGGACTGCGATCGTGCTACCCGCGATGTAGAGACGGCGCCGGCTGATGCGCTGGGCGAAGTTCATCGGATCTCCTCGATCGAGCCGGTCAGGCGTTCGCAGCGGTCTGAGCGGGATACGTGCCCGGCGCGCCGACGAGGATCTTCGTCATCATGCCGCCGTAACCGGGGCCGCCGCCGTTCTCCAGGTAGGAGTACTTGCGGTCGTAGAGCAGGTACTCGCCCGGGCTCGGCGCCACAAAGATGACGTCGCGGCTCTCGCCCGGACCCAGATCCACGCTGTTGGTGGTGATGTAGTTCGTCGTCCCATCGCGGCCCTTGAGCAGGCTGGCGTCCTTGGCGACGATCTGCAGGTCGATGTTGTCGACGCTCATCACGTGGTTCTGATAGCCGAGGTTGGACAAGCGCAGCAGCACGCGCTCGCCGGCATTGCACCTCACCATCGACGAGATCGGCTGATACTGCAGCCGCCCGGCACCGGTCACCATCGGATCGCCGTTCGCCGCAAGGGTGTCCGGGTAGGCCCGGCCGTTCATCAGCCAGAAGCTCGGGTCGAAGTCGGTCCAGTCGTTCACCTGGATGTGGGCGTCACGGTAGTGCGCCGCCGACCACAGTTCGGTGATCATGAACGCGAATTCCCGCTGGTACTTCGTCGATCCGTCGCCGTCGTTGTAGGCGTACTTGGTGCCGGCCGGATCACCGTTCACCGGCGCGTTGTTCTGCTTGGGCCGGACGAACACCATGCCCGTCATGCCCATCTGGACGTGCTCCACGTCCTCGAAGTGGCAGTGATACATGTAGGTGCCGGCGTCGTGTGGCCGGTAGAAGTAGGTGAGGTCACGTCCCACCGGCACCGCCAACGAAAGCTCGGGAACGCCGTCGAACAAAGGGATTGCGTTGACGAATCCGTGCCAGTGCAGGGTGTGGCCGTCGAAGAGGTCCGGACGCTGCGCCAGCCCGAGGTTCGTCAACGTCATGTAGATGTCGTCCTCCTCGTCGAAGGACAGCATCGGCGCGCTGATCTGCGCCTTGCCGCGCTGCGCCGCGACCTGGGTGGCGGTCAGGTTCGTGACGTCGCGGAAGCCGAACACGTAGGTGTTGAAGCCCGTCGGCGCGAGCGCGTCCGGGAAGAAGGGCTTGTCGGCCGGTGCGTCGTCGGGCATCGCGACCCAGCCGTCGGTGCCCACCAGGTGCATGCGCTTGATCGGATGCGTCACCGCGGCCGGAGCGGCCGGAGCAGCGTGCGCCGGCAGGGCGGCGAGCAAGCGCGCGCCGATGAGCGAGCCGCCGACCGCGGCAGCGCCGCCGGCAAGGAACGTCCGCCGGGACAGCCCGTGTGCTGAAGAGTTCTCGGTCACTGTGTACTCCGATGGAAGAAGGGGTGGCTCGCGTGATTCGGGGTGGCCTGCCCGCCGCCTCGGGAGAGGAGCAACGGGCAGGCCACGCTCCTCAGGGCGTCATCTGGTCGGATCCCACGTCGTATCGGGCCGAGGGGCCGATGCCGGTCGGGCGGCGGTCCCCGTCGATGTCCGGAGTCCGGGCGCTGACACCGTAGGTCCAGCCGTTCGCGCCAGGACCCCAGCGCACGACCACGTTGGCCGCGCCCAGACCACGGGCCGACGATGCCGGTGTCGCCACCGCGAGGTGGTAGTCACCCATGAGCGTCGGGGGCAGCAGCTCGGCCACGATCACCGATTGCCGGAAGGCCGGATACGTGCGCGAGGCAAGGATGTTCACCGTCACGTCGTAGTTGGCCTGGAATCCGGGATCTACCGCGCTGTTCGTCGCGTCGGCGGTAACCCCGGTCCCGTCCTGCAGGACCGTGTGGGTCGGCGTGAGCAGAGAACCCGGGACGTCCACCACGCCCATGTCCCAGTTGTTCACGCCGTTCGGCGATCCGTCGGGGAGTGTTCCCCCGATGCCGTACACCCAGCCGCCGCTGAAGTTGCCGGCCCGGTTGTCCCAGAACACGTCGTCGAACACGACCGGCTTGCTGAACAGCGTCGTTCCGAGCGTGCCCGAGTTCGGGAACAGGTTGGTGTTGCGCAGCCGGGCTTGCAACGGATCACTGTTGGCCGCGGTCGACAGGCCGGCCGGCGCGGCGTTTCCGTCGCTCGTGACGGCACTCGCGGTCGTCAGGTTCTTGGCCACCGTGTTGTCGACGATGTCCACGAAGGCCGCGTCGTCCAGGGCGATACCGCCACCCTCGTGCGCCGACACGTTGTTCGCGATCGTGTTGTTCGTGATCGCGATCGTCTGCGGATCACTGCGCGAGATGTGCGAGCCACTGGTCTGCAGCAGCCGGATCCCACCACCGTCGTCATTGGCCAGGTTCGCCTGGATGACGTTGGCGTTGATCGTCACCGGACCGGTGCCTTCGGACAGGCTGGTCGTAACGGCCGGCAGCTCGCCGGCGATCATGATGCCGCCCCCCTCGTCGTAGGACGAGTTGAACCAGATGCGGTTGTTGCTGATCGTGCCGCCGGTCGAGCCGCCGCCGTAGGCGTTGTAGCCGAACGCGGAGATCGCGCCGCCGTACTCGGCAGAGAAGTTGCCGCAGATCGCGTTGCCGGTGATCTGGTAGCCGTCACTGCCGCTGAACAGTCCGACGCCACCGGCCAGGTTCGTCCCGCCGTTGTCGCGGATCTGGTTGCGGGCGAGCAGCAGGTCGAAGTTGCGGTTGTTCCCGACGTACGGGGTGCCGACCCGCACGGCTCCGCCGTAGGAGCCGCCGTTGCCGCGGATGATGTTGTCGGTGACCTGCATACCGCGCACGTTGCTGTGCACGTAGATGCCGCCGCCCTGCGTGATCAGCGCACCCGTCGCGCCGTAGGGGGTCTTGATGCCGCCGTTGATCTCGTTGATGCTGACCGGCAGATCGGACTGCGCTCCTCCGGTGACCGTGAAGCCGTCGAAGGTGAGCGGGTAGCTCGCCGGCACGCTGGGCCCGGCCGGATCGTCGAGCACGGTGACCGCCGCCGCGTCAGGCACAGCGGGGTTGCCCGAGTAGGTCAGGCTGCTGAGCAGCGCGATCCAGTTGGTCCCACTCGGATTGTCGGCGTTGAAGCCCGAGCCGTCGATGATGGAGCCCGGCACGTAGGTTCCGGCCGGATTGAACCCGCCGGGTCCGACGCCCTGGATGTGCACCTGGTGGTGGACGATCAGGTTCTCGGTGTACTCACCCTGCGGGTTGGCGGATGTCTGCGCGTTCGGCCACACCACGACGAGCCAGTAGCGGCGAGCCGCGGTCGGGCGGGCCGCCTCCAGCGCGGCCTGGACCGTCTTGTACGTCTTGGTCGGGCCGACCTCGGCGAGCAACGGGTTATTCGCTGTGGTACCCGGCGTCGACGAGCTGGCGGCGTCGAGCACCTGGATGTTGAGACCGTTGACGTTGGCCTGCCCAGCGCCGTTCGTGATGCTCAGCGCTGCCGGCCCGGACGTCATGTTCGCCGGCACCGTGAACACGATCTTGGTGTCCGACCAGCTCGAGGCCGTCAGGGTTCTGGCGCCGAGCTTGAGCGTGCCGGCCGTAGCACCGAAACCGAATCCGGTGACGGTGACGACTCGGTTGTCCGAACCCGTGTTCTTGCGCACGAACGGGCGGTCGACAGCGAGCACCTGCGGTGCCGTGGGGCCGAGATCGCACACGGTCGGGTTGGCCACCGTCGTGTCCGGCGCGAGCGCCGTGGTTGCGACTTGGGTAGGCGCCTCGTCGGTCACCGTGAACAACCCGGGCCAAGCCTGGAAGTTGGTCGCGATCGTGCGGAACCGCGAGTTGTAATCCGGGTTCAGCGCGCCCGGCTGTCCGGGGTCGTTGCCCACGAAGCGGTACATGTTCGGGCAGGGCCCGGCCGGCACCGGGCAGTTGAACGTGTCGGTGGACGGCTCGAGTGCCTCGTAGAGCCCGTTGAAGTCGGTGTGCGTCGTGTCGACGAGCCGGCCGGACCAATCGTAGAGACCGACCGGGACGAAGGGCAGGCCCTGCGCCTCGCCGTAGTTCACGCTGCGCTTGTCGAGGGTGAGCCCCAGGTCGTTCAGGGTGAGACCCCAGAAGTGCGTGGGAATCGGCACGTCGGTGAACAGGCTGAAGTTCGGCGCCGTGGCCTGCCCGGTGCGAACGGTCACCAGCTTGTCCGAGCAGGACGGCCGGTCGTAGCCCTGGAACGGGCTGCCGCCGCCGGCGTTGAACGCGTCGTTGGTGACATCCACCGTGTGCAGCGAGCCGACGCACGGCGAGATGATGCCGGCCTGCTGCGAGGGGGGCTGCGACGGCGGGAGCGGCGTCTTGTCGGGCGGACCGGCCGGGTCGTTCGCCGCGGCCGGCGTCGCCGGCGGGTAGTTCTCCGGCGGCAGGTAGGTGTCGCCGTCGAAGACGTTGACGTCGGCCTCGGACGTCACCTTGTACATCGGCTTGCCGTCGACCGGGTCGGCCGGGATGTCGACCGAGACGATGTAGTCCAGAGCAGGCAGATCCTGCTCGTCGTAACCGGCGTCGGCGAGGTTCGCGTACAGCGGCAGATCATGATTCGGTGCCGGGTTCTTGGCGTTGCCAGGCGCGTAGAGGTTGATCTTCGACGTCGCGAAGCCGTAGTTGCCGTTGACGGTCTGCGAAGCGGCGCCCGGCGAGCTGTCACTCGGGCCGACCGCGACACCCATCATCGGCGCCTCGACGCACATCCGATTCGCGGCCGCCCCGAATTCGGGCAGCGCCTGCTGATCGGTCAGTGGCTGGCCGTTGTACTGCCGGGCTGTACAACCACGCGGAGGGGCCCACGTCTCCGAGGTATAGGCGTCCTGCACCTGTGGACCCTTGACGAATGCGCCGCGATCGGAGACCGGGTTGTCGATCACCTTGGTCGCGTCGTTCGGGTCCGGGACCTGCAGCGGCACGATCTGGTAGCCCTGGCGGCACTCGTTGGCCAGGTTGGGATCGCCGGCCGCCAAGGTGCAGGCCTTCGGGACGAAGAGGTTGACCGGCACGTTCGGGATACCAGGCTGATACGGCTCGGTCGCCGCGTCGGCCGGGTCGAGCTCGTTGCGGGTCGTGTCGTAGGTGACCGTGCCGACGATGCCGCCGTTCGTGCCGGTGTCGTAAGGCTGGACGCCCCAGTCGATCTCACCACCGAGGCCGATGATCGGCAGGAAGTTCAGATCGACCAGACTGCCCAACTGCGTCGTCGCCTTGGTCTCGTTCTCGCCCTTGTAGGTGATGCCGGTCGTCTTGTAGCGCGTGTTGAACGCCTCGAGCACCAGCCACTTGCCGAGCGGGTACGCCTCGCGGATGTTGTACGCGCCGGTGCTGTCTGTGGTGGCGGTGTTGGTGGCCTGATCCATCAGCGAGTTGTCGCGCTCGCGCACTGTCAGCGCGAACTGCGGCACGCCCCGCTCACCCGTGTCCTGCTTCCCGTTCCCGTTCGAGTCGATGAAGATCTTGCCGTACACGTGGGAGAACCAGCCCACGATCATCTTGTTGCCCACGTCGGTCGGCTGGCCGTCGTGCACCTCGACGTTGAAGCTCCACAGGATGTAGTCCTGGTCGTCGTCCCAGATGCTCAGCTGATAGGTGCCGTCCGGGACGTTCTTGATGTCGAAGGTGCCGTCGACGTTGCCCCGGCCGACGTAGATCTGCGCGTCACCGGCGCCAAGGTCCGACAGCGCGATCCACGGGTTCTTGATCGGGCCTCCAGACTTCGCACCGGCGAATCCTGTCTCCGGCACGACCTGGCCGTTCTGGCCGCCGATGTACGGCAGTCCGGCAATGGCCACACCCTTGATCTCGCCGGTCGGCACGTTGCGAGCCGGAACGGTCATCGCCTGCGTCTTGACGAAACCGAACTGAACCGACGGAACCAACTCGGCTCCCTTGGTCTGCTCGGTGTCGTAACCGGTCGCGCCCTCCTGCTGCCAGATGTCGTGGTCGTGCGTGCCCTCAAGGGTCGTGGTCTGCACCCACTGGTACGTCTGCCCGGAGACTGGGGGCGGAGGCGTCACCGTCGCGCCGTAGCGGTTGGGCCCGAGGTTGGGGATCGTGATCAGGCCGGTGCTGTCGCTGAGGCACTTGCCGGTCGATCGGGTCGTGTCGACGATCGCCCGGTTGTTCGCGTCGAACAGCATGTGGCCGGCACCGTCGTGCTGGTAGATCGTGCACAGCGCATTGCCGTAGTAGTCGGTACTGACGGTGCCGAGCACGTCGGCGAGAGCCACGCTGAACCCGGCGAGCCCGGCCTCGGCGTCGACCTCGTAGGTGGCGTCAACCGGAGCGTTGTCGTTGAAGACCTGAATTCGCAAGGTGGTCAGCGGCAACGGCGTCGGGTTCATCTCGACCGTCACCGGCGTCGTCCCGCCCGCGGTCACGGTGAAGTGCTTACCGTCGATCTTGAACTTGTCGGCGGTGACCGAGATCAGGTACTTCCCCGGCGCCAGGTTATCCAGCGCCTTGCTGTCACTGAGGTCGTTCTGGTCGCCCTGCGCGACGATAGGCGCGAGTCCCGAGGTGTTACGTACGGAGGGCCATTGGCAGGTGTCGGCGTAGTTCGGGTCCGAGCTGCCGCCGGCCGCCGTGGCGGGTAGGCAGGCGCCGGTTCCCTGATTGCTCAGCGTGCCTGGATTCCCGGTGTCGTCGATGTTGATCAGCCATTTGTAGGCCGTCACCGCATCGCCCTCGTGCACGAAGCCCGGTCCGCTGTTCACCGACCGCGCACTCTGCACGTGCAGGGTGATGCTGCCGTTGGTCGCGGCGCCCGCCCTCCTCGCGGCGACGAACTGCAGCAATGCGACGACCATGCCGATCGTCACGACACCGATGAGCAGGTGTTTCAGGGATGTCGGGCGAGTCTCCACGACACGTCCCCTTCCTCAGTCACATGCGGGCTCCGCGGGACACGGGCTTCCACTCGCAAGGCTGGGGGCTGGCGTCACGTCGCGTGGTCTACGTGACAGGGCCGTCACTCACATGTCGGGGCTGTCATTCGACTTGTCCGATTGAGTCGATCAACGCGGCTGTGGGGCGTTTTGCGCGACAACGACGAACAGCGCTTGGCGGGGACAGGACGCCACGGCGGCTTCGGCCGCCCGCTTGTCGGCCCCGCCCAGCGTCTGGCCCGACACGATCGGGTATCCCCACGAATCGGCCCGGACGAGGTTCGGCGCGACGTGCTGGCAGATGCCGATGCCGTCGCAGGCGACCGGGTTGACGCGCAGCGTCCGAGTGGACGGCTCGCGGCGGTGCCGGGCCACGTCAGGGCCCGGCCGGGACGGGGAAGAAGCCGCCGATACCGTCGTGCTGGCAGCCGGTGCCGTGTAGGTGCGCGCGCACGTCTTCGGCGAAGGCACGAAGGGCGCTCGCGACCATGCGCACCGCGCCGTCGGGATGGTGGCAGGCGCCCCGTCCGGATATCTCGGCGAGCACGTGCTGCAGCCGCCGGGCATCGCGACGACGAGCCCGCAACTCGACCAGTTCAGCGAGCCCGTCGGCCACTGCGCGCAGGCCGAACAGGCACGGCCCGCACTGGCGCGCGCTCCCGGTGGCCAGGTAGTCGGCGATCGCGGACGTCTGGGCCAGGCCGCACGATTCCCGGTGCAACGGCAGGAGCACTCCGGCGCCCAGCGAGACCCCGAGCGACCTCGCACTCGCCTCGTCCGCGCGGAGCTGTTCGAATGTCGACCGATCGATCCAGGCACCGCCGTAACCCCCGAGCAGCACGGCCTGCTGGGCGGCCGTAGCGCCCAGCCCGAGGATCCCGTCGAGCACCTGCCACAACGGCGTCGTACCCGCGACCTCGACCACGGCCCGACCGGCGGCGGTCGCGACCGTGAGCAGGCTCGTCGGGGTGCGCAGAGGCGCCCCCGGACGCACGGCCAGGGCCGTCCGGGCCACCGTCTCGATGTTGTGGACGAGGGTCGGGACGCCGTTGCTGGTCCCCGGGACGCGCCGGAACTCGGGTAGCGCCGGCCCCCCGGCCAGCGCGCGCATGATCGCGCTGGACTCACCGCTGAGGTACCGCTCGGGACCCACGGCGATGCGGACGTCCGGCTCGACGAGTCCGGCGCGCCGCCGCTCGGCGATCGCGCGCACCATCGACGCGTGCGACGCGTGTGCACCGGCGTGCAGCCACACGATCGTCGAATGCGCACCGACCGCCTCGGCGGCACAGGCCAGCCCGTCGAGCACGAGATGCGGGCGCAGCTGCAACAGGGCGGCGTCCTTGGCGCTGGCCGGCTCACTCTCGGCGCCGTTGGCCACGACCACGCCTCCGCCGCCGGCGCGCAAGTGCGCGCGCCACTTCGCCGCCGTCGGGAAGTACCCGCCGCCGCGTCCCGCGAGGGCGAGGTGCTCAATCGTGTCGATCAGCTGCGGGCCGGCCCGACCGGTCGCCTGGGGACGATCCCCGTAGTGCTGCCAGTGGGCGGCCAGGTCGTGGGTCGCCGTCGACGTGACCGGGAAAGGCTGGCCCGCCGGATACGTCACGACGGCGTCGAGCAACGGCGCTGCACCAGGGCGGGACGGCGAGGCGTGCGGCGCCTGGGGGGCGACGAGATGCAACCGGGCCGTCACCGGTGGAGCCCCTCTACCGGCTCTCCCGCCGTCCGCGCCGCGTAGCGGGACAAGGCGACGACCGCGACGATCAACCCGGTGCCGACGTAGATCCAGCGCAGCGCATAGGTGTCGCCCCCGGCCAGCACGCCGTGCAGCCAGGCGAGGACGAGCGCCACCGCCGCCACCTTGTGGATCGGCCACCACGCTCGAGCCGGCAGGTGGCCGGCGAGCGCGGCGGTCACGCCGGCCAGCAGCCCGGCCCACGCGCCGACGACCCCGAGCGTGACCGGGACAGGGCGGTAGCTCGCGCGCATCGGCAACGCCGCTCCCCACCAGCCGACCCCGGCGAACCGGTCGGTCGCGAGCACGACGACGTGCAGGACGGTGAGCGCCAACACCAACACCGCCAGCACAACGTGCCCGCGGATGCGCGTCGCGCTGCTCGGCCGGCGCCACCGGCTCCGCCACGGATGCGACAGCACCAACCCGAGCAGCACCAGGGCGACGAGCAGCAGGTACGCACTGAGCCCAGCGGCCCGGCCGACGATCCACGGCGCCATGCGGTTGCCGCTCAGCGAGCCCGCGGCGGTGCCGACGAGAACGCCGGTCACGCCGGCGCTGATCGCTCCAGCGGCGGCGAACCCGGCCGGACGCACCGCGGGAGCGCTCACCCGTTGGCCCGCCAGATCACCAACGGCGCCATGGCCGGGCTCGTCCCGACGGTGCCGTCCTCGGCCACCCACAGCGCCGCCAGGCCCCGGACCGCTGCCGCGTCGGCGATGCGGTCGCGGCCGCTGAGGAACAGCACCTTGCTCCACACCTCGGCCATCGCCGGATCGGGGCCGGCGACAGTGACCGACTGCAGGCCGTCCCCGCCCGGCGCGCCGGTCCGCGGATCGATGATGTGGTGCACCCGTCGGCCACCGGCGACCCAGTTGCGGATGCGAGTCGATGACGTCGCGCAGGCGGCATCGCGCACGCTGAGCACGGCCAGCGGCTCCGGCGCACCGGCCGGATCCTCGACGGCAACCTGCCAGCCGGCGCCGGACGGGCCGTCGCCCGCCACGTAGCAGTCGCCGCCGGCCTCGATCAGGAAGTTCGACCACTCGGCGGCGATCAGCTCGACTGCCCAGCGCAGGGCCAGACCCTTGCCGATGCCGCCCAGGTCGATCGGTTCCGTACCTACCCGTACGGTGCAGTGCTCGCCGTCGAACTCCGGCCGCCACGGCCGGGCCATACCGGCGACGGCGCGCCCCTCGTCCACGACGACGCGCCCCCGCGCGAACGGAAGTGTGCGGTCGTACCCGATGGCGTGCAGGGCGCGCAGAACGCGGGGATCGAATCGGCCGGCCGTGACCCGGTACGCGTCCTCCGCCGCCAGGATCGCGGCGTAACACCGAGCCGGGACACGAAACCAATCATCCGCCGCGGCGTTCGCCTGCATCAGCGGGCTGGCCGGATCGAACCGCGTGCACTGCGCCTCGACCTCGGCGAACAGCTCCGTCACCGCCGGCACGAGATGCTCGGCCCGACCGGCGGCTCCTCGCAGCCGCACGTTCACGGCCGAGGCCATCGACTCGAACGCGGCGATGACGTCCGCACCGGCGGCGGGCAGTGCCGTCGGTGAGCTCACTTCGGAGCTCCGGACGCGCCGGTCGAGGTCTGCACGGGCGGCGGGCTCGACGGGCTCGGCGGCGGAGGTGGCGCGGACGACGTCGGCGACGGTGGGGGCGGCGGCGCCGACGCCGGTGCCGACGACGAGCCACTGCTGGCCGGCGCCGGCGGCGCGGCGCCGGGGGTGGTGGGCGTTGCGGTCGGATGGGGGCCGGCGCCCTGAGCAGCCAGCTGGGCGCGCAGGCTCGCCAACTGCTTCTCCAGCGCGCTGAGCTCGCGCCGATTCGCCGCCGCGTCGCGCTGCGCACCGGCCAGGGCTGGATCGGGTGGCCGAGCAGACGACTGCGCCGGAGACGTCGGCGGGTTCGTCGTGGTGGTGGCCGGTGTGGTGTGTACCGCCCATGACGTCGCCACGCCGAACAGCGCCGCCGCGCCGGGTATCGCCACGAGCGCGGCCGTCCACCGAGCGCGTCGACCGAGCAGCTCAGCCATAACGATCACCGTCGTCTCCGGTCGTTCGGGTGCCGGTGGGCGTGGGCGGCGCCGGCCTCGTCGAGGTCGATTTAGACGTCGATGCCGGCGGGGCGGTTCGCGTCGGCGGCACGGCCGCCGTACCCGCCGCCCGGGTGGACGCCGGGCTAGGCGGTGCGGATAGCGGCGCCGCGGGGTCGGCCCGTCGAAGCTCGAGCTGCAGCGCAGCGATCTGGGCGCGCAGCGACGCACTACGCCCGCCGGTGCGCGCCAGTTCGGCCTGCAGGCGGGCCAGCTCCACGCGCCGCGCAGCGTCGGGGCTCGCCGCGACGGGCGATCCCGGCGATGCGGGCGGATGGGTCGGACCCGGTACGGACGCGAGCGCGGCGGCCGCGCCGGCGATCAGCCCGGCGACCACCGCGGTAGCAACAACGACGCGGTGCTTGCGTCTCAAGAGTCTCCTTCGGCGACTTCCCCCGCCGCCCTGCTCCACGAGCGTCATCGACCGGTCGACCGGCTGGGTTACGCCCGCGCCCGAGTCGGCGGAAAACTCCGGCTATGTCGGGCGATTCCGAGCCGGTGCACTTGCGGGGACGCAGGCCCGCCCGGTTCACTGTCCGGCGACAGCCATGCCAGCCGGTGCGTGGCTGTCGTGCGGGGGGCTGAGCAACGGGGAGATGCCTGTGGCGCAGCCGCTAACCGACGACGTGGTGGTTGCCGCCTGCGCCGGTGACGCGGCGGCATTCCGCATCATCTACCGCGAACTCGCACCAATCGTCTTCGGGTATCTCCGCGCTCGCGGGGTGTCCGATCCCGAAGCCGTCACCAGCGACGTCTTCCTGTCCGTACTGCCGCGTATGGGCGAGCTGACCGGCGGCGTCGCCGGCCTGCGCACATTCGTCATGTCGGTCGCGCACGCGCGCATGGTCGACGACGCCCGCCGGCGCCGCCGCGCGCCGCACGTGTCCGAGTACGACGTCGTGCTCGATCCCCGCGTCGCCGAGTCGGCCGAGAACGAGGCGATCGGATCGATCGCGACGGCGGGCATCGTGCGTCTGTTGCAAACGCTGCCCGATGACCAGCGTGAGGTGCTGGCCCTGCGATTCATCGCCGACCTCTCGGTGGACGCCGTCGCCGACATCATCGGCCGATCACCGGGTGCGGTGAAACAGCTTCAGCGGCGGGGCCTGCTCGCCCTACGCCGCACGATGGCCGAACCAGGCGTAACCCGATGAGATCCCCGGACGATGACGACCCCGAGATGGCTGATCGATGGGAGCAGCTCGGCGCCGCCGCGGACGGTCAGGACCCGCTCGCGGCGGGGTCGAGCCCAACCGAGCTCGCCCTGCTGGTGCGCGAGATCCAGGTCCTCGGGCGACAGCCCGCTCCTGCTCCGTCACTGGAGCTGGAGGCCTTGCTGCGTCAGGGACTTCCGAACCCGCGCAAGCGACCCGGCCGATGGCGCGCAGCGGTGGTCGGCATCGCCGTGGCTGGATCGACAAGCATGACCGGCATCGCCGCGGCCGCCGATCGCCTGCCCGGGCCGTCGCAGGGCGTCGTCACCCATGTGATCAATAACTGGACGCCCTTCCATGTAGACGATCACCGCCAGCGGCCGACCGCGCCGACCGACCCGGCCCCCCAACCGGAACGCCAAGCGCCCGCGCCGGCGGCGCCCCGCCCGTCGGACGATCGAGATCTCAGTGGTTCCGAACCGGTCGAGCAGCCGGACCCGAGTCCAACTCCCCCGCAGCGCACTGAGCACGAACGAGAGGACGGCCGGACGCCGCCGTCCACATCCTCGCCGACGAGCAGGCGGACCGGTGATGATGCCGGACGGGAGGGCGACCCGACGTCGTCGCCCACCCGCTCCGACCCGGAGTGAGCCATTTGGTCAGCTGTCGGCCTCGTCGTGGCTCATACTCAGGGGACCATGGACACGGGGAGAACCGGCATGGATGCCAACGACGTGCTGCAGCTCTCGAAAGAGTTCGCGGTGCTGGGCAAGGAGCTGCACGGCGACGGCAGCAATGAGACCGCATTGCTGCGGATGGTTCAGCTCGCCGTCAAGCACATCGACTCCTGTACTGGCGCGAGTATCACCGTGATCCGCGGCGGCCGCGGCTCCAGCCTGGCGACCTCGGACGCGATGGCGGCGCGGGCCGACGAGCTGCAATACGAGGTCGGCGAAGGCCCCTGCCTGCGTTCCGCGGAACGCGATGCGAACTATCTCCTGTTCGACGTGGCCGCCGAAGAGCGCTGGCCCCGCTTCTCCGCCGCATTGGCCGAGAAGACGCCATACCGGTGCGTACTGTCCTTCCAGCTGGAGGCCGAGGACTCGGCGGCCCTGAACCTGTTCGCCGAGCAGCCCGGCGCCTTCTCCTCCGAGGACATCGACCTGGCTACGGTGTTCGCCGCGCACACGTCGGCCCTGGTCGCACTGCACGAAGCCGAAGCCGAAGCGGCCAATCTGGAGACGGCGCTGCAGAGCAATCGAGAGATCGGCGTGGCAATGGGCATTCTGATGGCTCACCACAAGGTCACTCGAGACGACGCCTTCGCGCTGCTGCGTCAGACCAGTCAGACGCTGCACCGAAAGCTGCGCGACATCGCATCCGAGGTCGTCCAGACCGGCGAACTTCCGGACTCAGCCCGACAGTGACAACGGTCGAACAGACGCTGCCGGCTGTGTCCGCTGCCGACTCGGGCTAGCCTCACGTCATGGGAGATCATGATGACGAGCCGACCGAATCGCCGGCAACCTGGGAGAACGTCGTCGTCGGCAAGGCCAAGGAAGTTTTCGGGCACGCCATAGGCGATGAAGAGCTGACCGAAGAAGGCGAAGACCAGGAGCGAATCGCGCACGAGGTCAGCGACGAGTTCAAAGAAGAGCACCAGGACTGAACCTGCACTGATGATCATGGACTTGTGGCTGATATTCGACCACAACTCCGTGATCATCAACCTCAGGGTCAGCTGACGAATCCCGGCCATTCGGCGGTGCGCGCTAGGCGAGGAACTCCCCCGATCGTGTCCGCGACGCTCTTGCCCTTCGCGGCCGGGCAGGGGTCCCGTCGACGACGAACGTGTCCCGCACTGCGGTCTCCTCTCGACCGGGCCGACGCTACCGGCGCGCAGCGTCGACGCCACCCGCGTGAGCGACCTTCATGACCAGAGAGCGGTCATCGACGACGATAGTTAGACCTGGCTCGCCACTGACCTAGCCTTAGGTCAGGCCGCAACCAGCGAACGTCACCGGGTGAAAGACTGGTAGCGACCTCAGGCGAAGGGACGTCCGTGCAAGATCCATCGAGTCTGTTCACGATGAGCGCCCA
>Ga0137412_10001620_pt1 | contig 17559 bp, 16 predicted proteins | sample CZODoug2_1_16fun_FD_122160 | JGI IMG/M metagenome (GOLD analysis project Ga0137412, IMG submission 122160) | Vadose zone soil fungal communities from Angelo Coast Range Reserve, California, USA - CZODoug2_1_16fungal (Hybrid Assembly) | ecosystem: Environmental > Terrestrial > Soil > Vadose zone...
TTAGGCATGGCGCCACTCCTCCTCATCGCTACGTCCCCCTCGCCGCTGCGCGGCTGGAGGTACCCGCACTGCATCGTCGCCGGCGGTCATGCAGTCCCTACGAACTTGTGCCGCTCCAGCCAATCGGAGACGACGGTGACGGCTTCGCGCAATTTGTCGCGCTGATCCGGACCGGCGTAATAGTGTGTGGCGCCGTGGATTTCGTGTATCTCCTTATCGGGATGGCCGATTGCCTCGAACAGGCGTCGGGTGTGGCTGGGTGTGCACGCGTCGTCTGCGAGGTTACCGATCACCAGCGCGGGCACCGCGATGTCGCGCCCGCACTCCACCCCGTCGCCGTGCGCGTCGTCGTAGCTCCATTGCGAGAGCCAGCTGCGCAGCGTGCAGAACCGGGCGAGTCCGACCGGGCCCATGTTCACCACTTCAGGATCGCCCAGGTAGCACGTTCCCGGAACCCGTTCGTTGGGATCGACGGCCGGATCGAGCCACCGCGGGTCGGCCATGGTGCCGTGCACGACGAAGCCGAACTCGTCGTCGGGACGGCCGGCGGCTTTCAGTTCGGCCAGCTTGTCTTTGACCCAGGCGGTGATACGGCGGTTGCGGTCGATCTGGGCTTGCCGGTAGCGGGATAGGAACTCCTCGCTGTAGGGCGGCTGGTTGGGGTTGTCCGGGTTGTACAGGTCCAGCTCCGGATCCCGCTTGGTCGGATCGGATTCGTCCAGGATGGATCCGTCCATCCACTCGGTCAGCGTGCCGTGCCGGCTGATGTGTGCGGCCAGCAGCATGATTCCGTCGGCGGCGGGCAGATCGAGCTGGGTGAGATCGGGCCCGTCACCTGACGGGCTCGACGTGATGGTCGCGTGCTGGGCCTGCTGCTGGTACAACACCGACAGCGAACCGCCGCCGCTCCAGCCGGCCAGCACCACCTTCTGGTAGCCGAGCCGTTCCTTGGCATCCTTGATGGCGGCGCCGAGATCCTCGATCACCTTCTCCATCAGCAGCGCCGAATCGGTGCCGCGAAACCGGCTGTTGCAGTAGACGACATGGTGACCGGCCCGCGCCAACGCGTTGATCATCGGCAGGTACGCGCCACCGCCGATCGGGTGCATGAACATCAGCACGGTGTCCGACGGGTTGTCTTTGGGCTTGAGCAGATAGCTTTCCAGCACGACGATTTCGGCGAGGCCGCCGTAGACGTCGCGTACCCCGGAATTGTTCTGGAAGGCAACGAGATAGGGGATCCGGTCATAGTCGTGCTTCAGGGGCGCTCCGGTCATCTGCGCCGCTCTCCCCCGCAAAGCGGGAGGTGCCCCCACCTCATCACTGCGTTCTGCATCGTCGCTAGCGGTGGTCTCCATCAATGCTGTCCTAGGTCGTGTGCCAGCACATCGGCTGACGGGGTTAGTCGTCGACGGGTGTCGACTGCGATCACCTGCCAGTCGACGCGGGAGTGCTCGTCGAACTTGCGGCGGGCGCGCTCGCGCGCCTTCTCTGGCGCGCCATGGTGAACTCCTTGTGGCGCATGGGAAATCAGGCCGGGTGGCATGGGAATGCCGTAGAGCGAACCGCCATGGAAGAAGGCGATCTCGTCGTAGTCGACGTTGCGGTGATACCACGGTGTGCGCTCGGTACCTGGGACGCCTTCGGCGGGCTTGGGCAGGAAGTTCATCACGTAGACCCCGGTGGCCTGCATGAACAGGTGCACAGTCGGGGGGAGGTGGACGCTGTCGGAGGTCACCACGTTGTAGTCGTCGATGTTGAACGTGAAGGCGAAGTTGTCGCCGCGCCAGCCTTCGACGTCGATCGGATTGTGTTGATAGAACAGCGTTGTCGGGCCGCCCTCGTGGATCAGCCGCACCTGGTACTCGGCGCGGCCGTCGTCGTCGATCGGCTCGGGTTCGGGGATCACGGCCTGCGAGGGGTCGAACGGGAAGTGCCGGCCCAGCGAACCCGGTGGCGGAACACGGAACTCCTCGCTGGCCTCGATCATCAGCAACGTCGTCTCGGCTTCGGGGACGTGACGCCAGGTGCATGCCTTCGGCAGATACACCCAGTCACCGTCGCGGTAACGCAGCGGCCCGAACTCGGTCTCCAGCAGGCCGGTCCCTTGGTGCACGAAGCACAGCAGATCGCCGTCGACGTGGCGGACGAAGTACGGCATCGCCTCGTGGCGTCGGGACAACGAGATCCGGCAGTCCGGGTTGGTGAACATCAACAGCGGCCCGCCGTTGGCGTCGGTCGCGTCGCTGGGCTTGAGTTCGCCGGCCAGCACGTCAAGGGGACGCAACGGACCCTCGGACCGGTAGGCGGTGGGGTCGTGGCGGCGGTACATGTTCGCCGTGCGGCCGGTGAACCCGCCGCGACCCAGTTCGTCGTCTTTCAGGCCCTCAAGGTCAGCGTGCAGGCGACGCGGCGTCTTGCCTTTGCGCAGGTGAATGAAGGATTCCATGGCGGGCTCCAGGGTTGCGACGGCATCCGGGACTGGCAGAAACCGAAAGTGACATTACTTTTTCTTCTTGCGCAGCACAAGAGCAGGCAGGGGTAGCAGTGTGGGCGGCGTCGCCAGGTTCCTGGTTTTCGCGATGATTTCGCTGACTTGGCGCAGTCTGTAGGGCATGACCAACGACACCATCACCGCCACGATCACGATCCCCGCAGCGGCCGAAGCAGTATTCGGCGTACTGGCAGACCCCACGACTCATGCCGCCATCGACGGGACCGGCTGGGTAAGAGATTCCCTCGACGGCAAGTCGTTGACGGGTGACGGCCAGATCTTCCGAATCGCGATGTACCACGACAACCACCCCGCCAAGAACTACGAGATGGCCAACAAGGTGGTCGTGTTCGACCGCCCCCACGCCATTGCCTGGCAGCCGGGCCAGGACGCCGCAGGAGACGGGACGCTGACATTCGGCGGCTGGATTTGGCGTTACGACATACACGACGTGGGATCCTCTGAATCTGACGTCGCGCTTACCTACGACTGGTCGGCGGTACCGGCTGAACTCCGTGAGCAGATTCCATTCCCGCCGTTCGACCCCACGCACCTGGAGAATTCGCTCAAGCATCTGTCCGACCTGGCCGCGGCCCGGTGATTCTTCAATCCCGCACGCGCACGACGACTTTTCCTTTCGCGGTGCGATTCTCCAGCGAGGCGATCGCGGCAGCGGCCTCCGCCAGCGGGTAGACCACCGGCTCGGGAGGAGGCAGCTGGCCCGAGGCGAGCAGCCGCTCGAGGTCGGCCCACTGCTCGGTCAGCGCATCGGGGTGCGTGCCGGCCCAGGCGCCCCAGCCGACACCGACGACGTCAATGTTGTTCAGCAGCAGTCGGTTGACCTTCACCGTCGGGATCTCTCCGCCGGTGAAGCCGATGACCAGCAGACGGCCCCCCGGCGCCAGCGAGCGCAGTGAATCGGTGAACCGGTCGCCGCCGACGGGATCGACCACCATGTCGACGCCGCGGCCGTTCGTCAATTCCTTTGCGGCGTCCTTGAACCCGTCAGCCAGCACGACGTCGGTGGCGCCCGCCGCCCGCGCGATATCTGCCTTGTCCTCGGTGCTGACCACCGCGATGACGCGCGATGCGCCCAATACCGACGCCAATCGAAGCGTCGACGTCCCGATCCCGCCGGCCGCGCCGTGCACCAACACCGTGTCGCCTGACTGCAGCCGACCGCGGACGGTCAGCGCGAAGTACATAGTCAGGTCGTTGAACAGCAATCCCGCGCCGGCCGTGAAGCTCACGTTGTCCGGTAGTTTGAACACCCGGTCGGGCGCCAGCACCGCGACTTCGGCCATCCCGCCGGTCAGCATCGTCAGGCCGACAACGCGATCGCCAGGCTTCACGTTGGCATCCTGCGGCGCCGATCGGACCACACCGGCGATCTCGGCGCCCAACACGAACGGCGGATCCGGCCGGTACTGGTAGAGGCCTCGGGTCAGCAGCGCATCGGGGAATGCGGCGCCGGCCGCGTGCACCTCGACGACCACGCCGTCCCCGGTCGGCTCATCGATCTCACCGACCTCGATGCCGTCTGGACCCTCGAGTCGAGTCAACTGTGCTGCGCGCATGCCACCTCCGTCGTCAGGCTGAACGTCGCTATGGCTTGACGTTAGCCTCGTGGAACGGAGCCGTTCTCGCTCGGTCCCTTTTCGGTTGGGTAGCGGCTACCGCGTGCTGGTCAGCCGAGCGACCCCACGCAGCACCGAGCGGCTCACGGTGTGGCGAACGCGTTGCGCGGGTGACTGCGAAATGGGTTGCGGTGCAGCGCCGAGCCGGGGGAACAATGCCAAGGCGTTCGTGCGCTCGATAGCGGCTCGGGTGTCGGTGTCGATTCCCGGATAGGTCTCCAGCCCGGCCGCGAACAGCTTTCCGGCGGTGGTGGGGGCATAGGGCCAATCAGAGCCGAAGGTGATGTGGTCTGGTTTGGCGAATGCCAGCAGGGTGGGCAAGGCGGCCGCGCTCGAGGACAGCGCGGTATCGAAGTAGAAGCCGGCGAAGTCGTCGAGGACATCGGCCCAGCTGCGGCCGGTGTCGGCCATGATCGCTACCGCCATACGGTGACTCGCATACGGCACAAAACCGCCGGCGTGGCTCAGGTTGAACCGGATGTTGGGATAGCGGGAGCGAATACCGTTGCGCACCAACACGTATGCGGCGCGAGTGGTGTCGAGGAGGAAGTCTGCCGCGAACGGCGGGACGTCGGGCACGGTTGGACCCGGCAGCTCGCCGGGGTGGATGAACACCACCGCCGAGCGTTCGTCGAGCGCCGCGAACAGCGCATCCTGGCCTTCTTCGCCGAGATAGGTGCCGGCGTTATTGGCCAACAGCACCACACCATCGGCGTTCAGGTCATCGAGCGCCCGAACCGTTTCCGCGACTGCCTCGTCGATGTTGGGCAACGGCATGGTGGCGAAAAAACCGAACCGCCGTAGGAGTTGCCGATCACATGGGCTGTGGCGAGACCGAGTTCGTCGAGCAGTCCGCGGATCATGTCGGCGAGGTAGCCGAACGGGTCGGATTGGTCGACACCCTTGGCCGAGCGCCCGTAGCCGGGCATGTCGGGCACGATTACCCGGAAATGCTCAGCGAGCGCGTCGATGTTGCGCGAGTAGTTCGACACCCCGGATGCGCCCGGCCCACCGCCGTGCAGCATGACGACCGGTGCTCCGTTGCCGGCTTCCGCGACGAAGATCGGCTTGCCGGCGACGGCGACGGTGTGTTCGGTCAAGGTGGTCGTGCTCATGCGTTGGCCTCAGTTCTGGACGCGGTGGAAAATACGTAGCCCGTTGGTGGCGGCGGCAGGGTCTGGTCGGATCCGGTGGCGGCATAGATGAATCCGTCCGGTCGCAGGACGGCGGCTACCGCTTTCTTCTGTTGTAGCCAACGGACGAGTGTGGGTTCGACGACCTGGATCGTCGGGACGCCTAATGCTGTCCAGCTGTGGGCGCCATTCGGTGGCGGGCCGACATGCAGGATGGACCACTGTCCGCCCAACACGTCGTCGAAGCGAACGGTCGCGCCGTCAGCATCGGTCACCCACGGCTGCGGAACCTGCCAGCCCACAGCCCGGTGCTTCACGGTGGCGAAGAAGCCCTCCCGATAGCGGGCGTCGGGAATCCAGGTGAACTTGTCCAGCCCGGCGCTCACCGCAGGTACTCGTAAAATGTTGCGCAACAGATAGTTTCGCACGACAGCGATCGCGCGGTTGCGTTCGGTGATGATCCGACCCGTGCGACAGGCGCGCCGCGTCACCTCGGTGACGTGTGGTTTGCGTTCGGCTTGGTAAGAGTCAAGCAGCGCTTCCGGGGACTGTCCTTTGAGGACGGCGGCAAGCTTCCAGCACAGGTTGGCCGCATCTCGTACACCGGCCGACATGCCCTGGCCGATCCAGGGCGGCATCGCATGCGCCGCGTCACCGGCCAGGAAGACTCGGCCCAGCCGCCAGCGGTCGGCGACCCGTACATGGTGGCTGTAGATCACTGCCCGCAAGATCTTTACGTTCTGTTCGGTGATGCCCTGATGGTTAAGGACTTTCCAAATCGCTTTCTCGCTCAGCAGCTCCTGCTCGTCTTCGCTTTCGCGCGCCGGGTATTCCCAGCGGTGATGGCCCAGGGGAGTGGGACAGTCGACCGTCGGGCGGTCCGGATTGCAGTGAAACCGCAACCGGTCGTGGGCATCCCACTCTTTGATGACCTTGGTGTCGATAACGACCCAGCGCTCGCTGTAAGTCCGCCCGGTGTACCCGACACCGAGCTGCCCCCGCGTCGGCGACGAACCGCCGTCCGCAGCGATCACATACGACGCGCGCAGTCGCTTCAACGTGTCGGTATGAAGATCGGCGAGAAACAACTCGACGCCGTCGTCTTTGGGATGCACGCGCAGGCATTCGTGTTCCAGGAGCACTTCGACTTGCGCGAATCGCTGCACACCTTGGCGCAGGACCTGATCGACCGCCGGCTGATACAAGAACTGCTGTGGCGGATGCCCTGCGCCTCGCGGCGTGATCTTCAGATCGATGAACGGCACACCGGCGGCGTCGACGAAGTTCAGCGGACGGTCGGGGAGCATGTCCTGCTGTAGTCGATCGGCAAGACCGATTGACTGCCAGATCCGCATGACTTCCTCGTCCGTGGAGATCGCCCTGGCGCGTCCGTAAATATCCGGATCACGCTCGATCACAACGACTTTCAGGCCGAGCTGACCCAACAAATTCGCGGCGGTCGCCCCCGTCGGGCCGTAGCCGATAACCGCCACGTCGTAGGTGTCTGGATTGATCACGGTGGGCTCTCGTCGTCGAGGGGTTGTTCTGTAGTGATCGTTACGGTAATGTAGCGATCACTACAGAGTCAAGAGGAGATCCGAGTTGGCCAAGAAGGTGCAACCGACCAGGCGCAAGCGCGCCGACGGTGAGCTGTCGCAGGAACGCATCCTCGACGCGGCTACCGAGATCGCCGCCGAGCGGGGCTACGAGGGTGCCAGCATCGCTCTGGTCAGCGCCAAATGCGGGTTGCCGGCCAGTTCGATCTATTGGCATTTCAAGAACAAGGACGACCTGATCGCGGCGGTCATCGAGCGCAGCTTCGCCGACTGGCTGAAGGCCTGGCAGGTCCCCGTTGAGGGCTCACCGCAAGATCGCCTGGTGGGCTTGGCAATGCAGCTCGCGAAGGCTCTGCTGGATTCGCCCGACTTCATTCGGCTCGGCCTGATGCTGTCGCTGGAACGCCGCCCGGTTGAGCCGCGGGCGCGCGCGATGTTCCTCCAGTTGCGAGCGCAGACCTTCGGCCAGTTGGTCGAAACCATGCGGGGGTTCACACCGGATCTCACCGATGCTCAGGTTCATCAACTGGTCACGTACGCCATCGCCGGCGCAGACGGATTGTTCATCGCCAAGGAGATCGGCGGCGACGCGGTGGACCTGCTCGCGCTTTTCGAATTGCACGCCTGGGCGCTGTACGACAGCGCGCTGCGGCTGGTCTCCGAGGACGGTCGGCAATGATGCCGAGGCCGCACTGTGAGCAGGGTGCGCGAAAAGGGGAGCACCGCGGCCGTTCGTCGAACCCGGTGATCAAGGTCCACGATCTGGCGTGGCTGGAATTCCAGAAGCCGGATCTGGTTCGCGCCGAGGCGTTTGCGCATGCGTTCGGCTTCACCACCGTGTCGCGCAGCGGCGACGAGCTGCAGTTGCGTGGCAGCGATCCGGGCTCGCCGTGTGTGCTCGTCCGCCGCGGGCCAACGTCGCGATTCATCGGTACCGCATTCATCGCCGCGGACGAGGCCGACGTGCTGCGGCTGGCTGAAGCCAACGGTGCGGCGACGCGCGCACTGCCCGAGACGATCGGCGGGCTCGCCGTGGATCTGGTGGACCCCAGCGGTATGCCGGTTCGCGTCGTTGCGGGCAGTCGTCCGCTCGAGGCGTTGCCGGCTCAGTCGGCGCAGACCTTCAACTTCGGGACCGAGTTGCTGCGCGTCAACGCCCTCCAGCGGCCACCCCGGCAGCCGGCGCGGGTGCAACGCCTCGGGCACGTCGTGCTGCAGACGACCAGGTATCTCGAATCGCTTGACTGGTATCTGGATCAGCTCGGCATGATCGTCAGCGACTTCCTGTTCTTCCCCGGGCAGCGTGACCGCGGCCCGACGATGAGTTTCATCCGATGCGACCGCGGCCAGACTCCCGCCGATCACCACACCATCGCGCTCGCGTTGGGGCCGACGAACCGCTACGTCCACTCGGCGTATCAGGTGTGCGACCTCGATGCCCTGGCCGCCGGCGGGGAGTACTTGAAAGACGCCGGCTACCAACGCTCCTGGGGAGTCGGCCGACACGTCCAAGGCAGTCAGATATTCGACTACTGGCGCGACCCGGAGGGCTTCATGGTCGAGCATTTCAGCGACGGCGACATGTTCGACTGCACGCTGGAACCTGGCTGGGCGCCGTTCACCGGGTCCGGATTGGCGCAGTGGGGGCCGTCGGTCACCAAAGACTTCCTCGGCACCAATCCGCGATCCCTGCCCCACGAAGCGCGATCGATGATCAGTGCGCTTCGGGCTGACAACGAATTCGATTTCCGCCGCCTGATCGGCCTGCTGAAAGTAGCCGCGTCATGACGCTTTCCATTTTACGCACCGCCGACGCCTGGTGGGTCAACACGGCAACCGGTGCCGTGAAGGTCAACACCGAAGCCACCACAACAGCGGGTCTGTTGGCCGACCGCGCCGCCATCGACGCTGCGGCATCCGACTCAGAGACGGTGCCCCTCGAAAGCCTCACACTGATGTCCCCGGTGACAGCACCCTGCCGGGTCGTGGCGCAGATGACCAACTTCTCCTCGCACGTCAAAGACGCCGGCATGGACCCCAAGTCGATTCCGCTGACGTTCTTCCGCAAGGCATCGGGGTCGATCACCGGACCATCCGGTGACGTCATCAGGCCCGCGCATGTTCGGTTTCTGGACTACGAGGTGGAGATCGGGCTGGTGATCGGTCGCGCGATCCCCGTCGGCACGGAGATCTCCGAGGCAAATTTGTCCGATTACATCGCGGGCTTGGTGGTCACCAACGATGTGTCTGCCCGCGATGTTCAACTCCCGAAAACCCAGTTCTACGAGGCGAAGTCGTATCCGACGTTCACGCCGGCCGGCCCGGCGCTGGTGCTGCTGGATGCCGACGAACTCAAGCGCTTCGGCGACTTACGTCTTCAGTTACGAGTCAATGGCCAGGTCCGCCAGGACGCGAAAGTCAACGGCGACATGATCTATCCGCCGCTGCAGGCGCTGCAGGCTCTGGCTCGGTTCCAACGACTGGACCCGGGTGATCTCGTCTTGACCGGAACACCGGTCGGCACCGCGCTGTCCGCCCCGCCCAAGCCGATCGAGATCATCGGCTCGCTGTTACCGCCCGCGATGAAGTGGAAGGCGTTCTTCAACCGGCAGGCCAAAAACCCGAAGTACCTCCGGGACGGCGACGTTGTCGAAGCTGCGGTCGCGACCGACGACGGCGTGATCGACCTGGGCTCGCAGCGCAACGTCGTGAGGTACGCGTGATGCGAAGGCCGCTCAACGGAGTTCCCGTCTATCGGCCCGACATCTACGCCGCCGACGCCATCGTCGACCCTTATCCGCACTATGCCCGGCTGCGCAAGCTGGGACCGGTGGTGTGGCTGCCGCGGCACCGGGTCTATGCGCTGCCGCGGTTCGGCGAATGCAAGGCCGTGCTGCGCGATGATGCGACGTTCGTCTCCGGTAGCGGTGTAGCGCTCAACGCCATCACCAACCGATTGTCCCGCGGCACAACATTGAACAGTGATGGCGCGGAACATGATCAGCGGCGCAAACTCGTGGCGCACCGCATACTGCCGCGGGCGCTGCGGGCTATCAGCGACAGTGTGGACGAGCAGGCGGTGCGCGTCGTCGACGCCGCGGTGGGCAAGGCCGAGATCGACGGTGTGGCCGATCTTGCGACCGCGTTGCCGCTTGCGGTGGTGCCCGACCTGGTGGGTTGGCCGCGCGATCAGCGAGATCATCTACTCGCTTGGGGTGGAGCGACGTTCGACATTCTCGGTCCGCTCAACCTGCGCTGGGTCAAGGCATCCCCGTCGAGCGTGCAGATGCTGCGCTTTGCGCGCCGCGTCGTGCGTCACCGCAGTGTGATCGAGGGAAGCTTGGGTCATGACGTACTGGTAGCGGCCGACAACGGGAAACTGCCGCACCGCGAGTGCCATCCACTGATGGTCGATTACGTTGCTCCGTCGCTGGATACCACCATCGGCGCGATCTCCAGCGCCCTGCATTTGTTCGCGATCTTTCCGGAGCAGTGGGAGATCCTGAAAGGCAATCCCGATCTGATTCCCAACGCGGTCAACGAGGTCGTCCGCTACGAGTCGCCGCTGCGCGCGTTCTCACGAAGAGCCGTCCGGGAGGCAACACTCGGCGACACCAGAATTCCCGTTGGGTCTCGGGTCCTGGTCATCTACGCCTCGGCCAACCGCGACGAAAACGAATGGGATCGACCCGACACCTTCGACATCCGCCGCGACGCTACCCGGCAACTCGGCTTCGGTCAGGGCGCCCATGCATGTGCAGGACAAGGGTTGGCACGCATGGAAACCCAGGCGATACTTCACGCACTTGTCGAGCGCGTCGACCGGATCGAGCTGACCTCACCACCCACGTGGGCGCTCAACAACATCATCCGGCGACACGAAAGCCTGCCGCTCAAGCTGATTGGGGCCTGAGCGGCCTACTTCAACTCGGACGACGACAGACCCAACAGCCGACGTGCGACCACGAGCTGCTGGATCTGCTGGGTGCCCTCGAAGATGTCCATGATCTTCGAGTCGCGTGCCCACTTCTCCAGCAGCGTCTCTTCCGAATAGCCGATGGTGCCGACCAATTCGACGGCTTTGAGGGTGATATCGCTGCCCACCCGACCGGCCTTGGCCTTCGACATCGAAGCCTCTTTGGAGTTGGGGATGTTGTTGTCGGCCTGCCACGCCGCACGCAGAGTCAGCTGGTAGCTGGACTCCCAGTCGGCCTCCATCCGGAGGAATTCGGCGGCCGCGGCACTTTGCACCTGCGCGGGCTTGTCGTAAGAGATCTCCACGCCGGCGTTGGTCAGGATCTTGCGCAGCTCTTCCAGGGTGGCGCGGGCGATCCCGACCGCCATGGCCGCCACCACCGGCCGGGTGTTGTCGAAGGTCTCCATCACCCCGGAAAAGCCTTTGCCCGGCTCGATTTCGGGGTTGCCCAGCAGATTGTCCGTGGGAATGCGGGCGTTCTCGAACCGGATCACGGCGGTGTCAGAGCCCTTGATTCCCAGTTTGTTCTCGAGCCGCTCGACGGTGACGCCGGGGTGCTCGCGCGGCACGATGAACGACTTGATCGCCGCGCGCCCCTTGGACTTGTCCAGCGTCGCCCACACCACAATGTGGGTGGCTCGCGAACCCGCAGTGACGAAGATCTTTTCGCCGTTGATCACGTACTCGTCGCCGTCCAGCTTGGCGGTGGTGGACACCGCCGCCGAGTCGGAACCGAAACCCGGTTCGGTGATCGCCATTGCGGCCCAGACCCGGCCCAGCCGTTCTAGCTGTTCGTCGGTGGCCACCGCAGACACGGCCGCGTTGCCGAGGCCCTGGAAGGGAATCGACAGCAGCATCGCCGCGTCGCCCCAGCTGGCCTCCAGCGCCTGCAGCGCCGCGGCCATGTTGGCGCCGTTGCGGTTCTCCCCGTTGCTTTCGCTGCTGCGAAGCCCATCGGCTCCGGCCATATCCGTGTTGGATTCGGCGGCTCCGGCGAACAGCTCCGCGAGAGTGTCGAGCTCGACCGGGTAGGCGTGCTCTTTGAGGTCGTATTTGCGGGCGATCGGCCGCATCATCTCCGCGCCGCCCTGGTGTGCCTTGTCGATTACCGCGTGCAGCTTACGGGGCAGTTCCAAATTGATTGCCATGATTGATCTTTCGTTACCGGTGAGACGTTGCCAGTGAGAGGGGGACTTAGATGACGACGACGCCCTCGGCGACGCCGAGGACTCTCAGGTCGCGGTACCAACGCTCGACGGGGTGCTCCTTGGTGAAGCCGTGGCCGCCGAGCAGCTGCACGCCGTCCAGGCCGATCTGCATGCCCTTGTCGGCGCCGAGCCGCTTGGCCAACGCGGCTTCGCGGCAGAACGACAGGCCCTGCTCGGCCCGCGCCGCACCGCGCCAGGTGACCAACCGCAGCCCATCGAGTTCGATGGCGATGTTGGCGCACATGAACGCGACGGACTGCCGATGAGCGATGGGCTCGCCGAATGCCTCGCGCTCCTTCACATACGGGATGACATAGTCGAGCACGGCGTGCGACGTGCCGACCGCGAGCGCGGCCCAGCCCAGCCGGGACAGCGCGATCGCCTCGGAGTAGTCGGCATCGGTGGCGTCGTCCTCGCCCAGCCGCGCGCTCAGCGGCACCGAGACATTGTCGAGCTCGACGCGGCCCAGCGCGGCCGCGCGAATGCCCATGCTCGGGTCGGCCTTGACGGTCAGGCCGTCGCTCGAGGACTCGACGATGAACAGTGCCGGCTTGCCGTTGAGTTGGGCTGCGACGATGAACAATTCGGCATTGGCCGCCGCCGGTACCAGAGACTTGACGCCGTCGAGCCGGTACCCGCTCGGTGTGCGGACCGCGATGGTCTTCAGCGCGGTCGGGTCGAACAGCGGTTGCGGCTCGGCGATGGCCAGGCAAGCCTGCGGGACATTCTCGCCGGCGAACTCCTGGAGGTAGGTCGCCTGTTGACCGGCGCTACCCCAGTGGGTCAGCGCTGCGGCGACGCCGGCCGGCGCCAGGATCGGCAGCGCCAACCCCATGTCGCCGTAGGCGAGCGCCTCGGCGACCAGCACATTGGTCACGCTGGAGCGCTCCGCGGCGATGCCGTCGAAGTCCTCGGGAATGTTGATCGCGGTGATCCCCAACTCGGCGGCCTTCTTGACCAGGTCCGGGGGATAGGTGGTCGCCGCGTCGGCGTCGTGCGCTGCCGGACGCAGGACCTCTGCGGCGAACTCCTCAACCGTATCGACGATGAGTTTCTGGTCGTCGTCGGGCGTTAGGTCGTAGTAGTCCTTGCCGCTGGTCTTCAGCCGGGTGGCTCCGCCGCGCAGGTTCTGGACGCGCTTGAACTGGCGGGCCGTCGCTCCGGCGGTGGAGAAGATCGTCTTGGTGCCGTAACGCAGCGTCCGGTTCAGCGGATCGCGCAGGCCGTACTTGTCCAGGAATTCCTGGCCGACGATTGGCGTGAGCAGGCCCAACGCTACGTCTATGCCAGTGCGCTTGTGCTTGTGCTCGCCGATGGCGGACTTTTTGCCGGCGCGCTTGCGACGCGGCTTCGAGCCGTTATGGGAGCCATTTGCGGAGGTGACAGTGTTTGTCATTGACAGCAGCCTCGTTCGTTGGGGCAGTGCGATGACTGTATCTTACTCCGGAGTAAGATATTTCAATTGTTAACTAGTTCACAGGTTGGGCTCCGTGGCGGCCAGTCTGGTCAACACCTGGTCGTGCAGCAGGGCGTTGGTCGCCACCGCGCTGCCGCCGTGCGGGCCGGGGCTGCCGTCGAGGCTGGTGAACGTGCCGCCCGCCTCGCGCACCAGGATGTCTAGCGGCGACAGGTCCCACACCGAGACCTCCGGTTCGGCGGCGATGTCGACCGCCCCCTCGGCGACAAAGCAGTAGGACAGGAAGTCGCCGAAGGCGCGGACCCGCCACACCTCATCGGTCAGGTCCAGGAAGCGGTCCCGCAGACCGAGCTGGTTCCATCCGGACAGGCTGGAGAACGACAAACTGGCGGAGTTCAGTTGCGCCACTGAGGAGACCGAGAGTAGGCGGGCCGCGGTGTCGCCGACTGCCACGAATGCGCCGGCACCGGCGGAGGCCCACCAACGCCGATGCAGCGCAGGCGCGCTGACAACCCCGACCTGCGGCACGCCGTCGTCGAGCAGTGCGATCAGGCTGGCCCACACCGGCACGCCCCGCACGAAGTTCTTGGTGCCGTCGATCGGATCGATGATCCACTGCCGCCCAGTCAACGTGGTTGACCCGCCGAACTCTTCACCGAGGACGGCATCGTCCGGTCGAGCGCGGGCAAGGGTGGCTCGCAAGCCCGTCTCGACCGCGTGATCGGCGTCGCTGACCGGCGTCAGGTCCGGTTTGGTGTCGACCCGCAGGTCGACTGCTCCGAAGCGGTCCAGTGTGACCGCGTCGGCCTGGTCGGCCAGCGCCAACGCCACCGCGAGGTCGTCCTGACTCATCGGACCTACTTTCACCGAAATTGCACCCCTGCGTTGATACCACGGACGACCTCGGCGGGGGATGATCTATGCGTGATGAGCGCGAAACCAGCAGAGCCGAGTGCGCCGCGAGACTGCTCCAGAAGGGATGCTGACTATGGCTGACGAAAAGCGAGGGCAGGCAGCCCTTTTCGATGCGTTGACGACCAAGGGCACGGCCTTCTCGGAGGCCGAGCGCCGCGAGCGCGGCCTACTGGGCCTGCTGCCGACGGCGGTGAAGACGCAGGACGAGCAAGCGACGCATTGCTGGCACGAGTTCTCAACGCGCCGCGACGATCTCGACAAGCATATTTATCTGCGTGCGTTGCAAGACCGTAACGAGACGCTGTTTTACCGTGTGCTGCAGGATCACATTCCCGAGTCCCTGCCGATCGTGTACACCCCTACCGTCGGCGAGGCCTGCGAGCGCTTCAGCGAGATCTACCGGCGCCCAAGGGGATTGTTCGTTTCCTACCCGGAACGCGACCATCTGGACGAGGTGCTGCAAAACCGGCCCCAACATGACGTCGACGTGATTGTGGTGACCGACGGGCAGCGGATTCTCGGCCTGGGCGACCAAGGCATCGGCGGCATGGGCATTCCGATCGGCAAGCTGTCGCTGTACACGCTGATCGGGGGTATCGACCCAGCCCGAACGTTGCCGATCGTGCTCGACGTGGGCACCGATAACGTCGAGCTCCTCCAAGACCCCCAATACCTTGGCTGGCGCCACCGCCGCATCGACGACGACGAGTACTACGCATTCATCGACCGCTTCGTGACCGCAGTGCAGAAGCAACTCCCCGACGTGCTGTTGCAGTGGGAAGACTTCGCCACCGCGCACGCGCTGCCGATCCTCGGCCGTTACCGCGACAAGTTGCTCACCTTCAACGACGACATCCAGGGCACGGCCGCCGTCGCCGTCGGTGCCCTACATGGCGCGGCGAAAGTCGCTGGCCGGCCACTGTCGCAGCAGAACGTCGTCATGCTGGGGGCCGGTTCGGCCGGTATCGGGGTCCTCGACATGATCCGCCGCGAGATGGTGACCGAGGGACTATCCGAACAGGCTGCCACAGAACGGATCTGGGTTGTCGACGTGGTGGGCCTGCTCACCGACGACCGCAACGACCTGTCGGACGCTCAGCGTGACTTCGCGCAGCCCGCCGGGCGGGTCGCCGACTGGGGCCTGGCGGGGGCTGCTCAGCTCGCTGACGTCATACACAATGTCGATGTCGGTGTTCTGCTGGGGTTGTCCACTGCCGCAGGCGCTTTCACTGAAGCCATCGTGCGCGAGATGGCCGCCAAAGCCGAGCGGCCGATCATCTTCCCGCTCTCCAATCCGACGAGTCGCGCGGAGGCGCACCCAGCCGAACTGGACCATTGGACCGACGGGCGAGCATTGATCGCGACCGGTTCGCCCTTCGCGCCGCTGGAGCGTAATGGTGTGGAATATACTGTGGCGCAATGCAATAACGTATACATCTTCCCGGCCATGGGACTCGCGGTGACCGCCGCGCAAGCGACTCGGGTCACCGACGAGATGATGCGGGTTGCCGCGGCGACCCTCGGCGAGGCGTCGCCGGCCCTGAACGATCCGAACCAGCCGCTGCTGCCGTCGTGGTCGGATACACCCGACGTGGCCATCCGGATCGCGCAGGCCGTCGCGGAGCAGGCCGTGGCCGACGGCGTCGCCCCGAAACGCAGCGGCGAGGAACTCGCCGAACGGATCACGCAGGTGCACTGGCACCCTGTCTATCCGGCGGCATCTGCCTGACCGTTGGCGGACATACCATGGCGTCGTGTGGGAAATCCTTTCGGTGCTGTTGCTCATCGCGATCGGGGTCGGCATCCTGGCCCCGCGGCTATTCCGGCAGCGCCCCAGCGGTGACTCGTTGAGCGGCACGCTGCTGATCACCGGCGTCAGCCCACGGCCGGACGCACTCGGCGAGCAATACGTCACGATCACCGGCGTCATCGACGGACCAACCATCAGCGACTACACCGTCTATCTGCGCATGACCGCCGACGTCGAGCATTGGCCGGCGGTGGGGGAGTTGAAGCCGGTGGTGTATTCGCAGCGCAATCCGGACAAGTGGATGTTCGCGCCGCCCGACCTACCGGCCGACTGAGGCCCGTCAGCCGTGGCCGATATGCAGCAGCTTGGTCACGTTCGGCAGCTTGACGCGCGGCCTGCCGTGCGGTTCGCCGGCTGAGCGTTCGTGCTCGTCGATCAGCTTCCAGTGCGCGTCGGTGACCAGCTTGGGCTGGCGGGAGGCCAGCCAGTCGGTGAGTTTGTCGGCGTGGTCGGCGCCGAAGTCGGCCAACTCGGCGTCGCTGCCGGTGAGGTCGGCGATCAGGGAGTCGATGGTGTCCTGCGAGTCCTTCTTGTTGGTGCCGATCACCCCGGACGGACCGCGCTTGATCCAGCCGACGACGTACTCGTTGCGGCTGCCGTCGATCCGGCCGTCGCTGTGGGGAATAGTCCCGCTCTTCTCGTCGAACGGCAGGCCGGGCGTGGGGACCCCGCGGTAGCCGACCGAGCGGACCACCAATTGCACGGGCACCTCTTCGCGCTCGCCGGTGTCTTTGGCCGTCACCCGTCCGCTGTCGTCGGTGACCAGTTCGTTGTGCCCGAACACGATCTTCTCGACCCGCTCATCGCCGGCGATCTCGATAGGTGAGGTCTGGAAGCGGAACACGATCCGGCGGTGCCCCGGTCGGGGCTCGCGGCCGACATAGCCCTTCAACACCTTGATGTTCTGCTTGCAGACCTTGCCCACCGCCGCCGCGTCGTCCTCGCTGATGTTCTCGAAGTCCGCGGGGTCGACGATCACGTCCACGTTCTCCAGGTCGGCAAGTTCACGCAGCTCCAACGTGGTGAACGCGGTCTGCAGCGGGCCACGGCGACCGATCACGATCACTTCCTCGACGCCACGGGGCCGCAGCGACTCCAGCGCATGGTCGGCGATGTCAGTCAGAGCTAGCACATCGGGATCGGTCACCAGTATGCGCGCGACGTCGAGCGCGACGTTGCCGTTGCCTACAACAACGGCCCGTGCGCCGGACAGGTCGGGCGACATCTCCTCGAAGTGCGGGTGGGCGTTGTACCAGCCGACGAAATCGACCGCGGCGACGCTGCCGGCCAGCTCTTCGCCGGGGATGTTCAACGGCCGATCCGCTTGCGCGCCAACCGCGTAGACGACCGCGTCGTACTGCTCGGCCAGTTCGGTCGCGCTGATGTGCTCGCCCACCACGACGTTGCCGAAGA
>Ga0137412_10001622_pt1 | contig 17553 bp, 11 predicted proteins | sample CZODoug2_1_16fun_FD_122160 | JGI IMG/M metagenome (GOLD analysis project Ga0137412, IMG submission 122160) | Vadose zone soil fungal communities from Angelo Coast Range Reserve, California, USA - CZODoug2_1_16fungal (Hybrid Assembly) | ecosystem: Environmental > Terrestrial > Soil > Vadose zone...
AAGTTGGTGGGGTTATCGAGAGCGGAGTTGACCTTGTTGCCGGTGGCGAGGTCATTCTGGGTGGTCGCGAGCAGCGAGGCGGTGGACTGCAGCGAGAGAAGGTTTTGGCGGACGGATGCCGAGAGAACGATACCGGTCATTTCTTCATACCTTTCTGGTGTGAAACGCAAACACGACGTCCCGACCTTCTTGGTCGAGTGACACCGTGACGGTGGATTTAACTGGCTAAAAAAGCATGAAGCGGCGGCGTCGGCTGGCCTCCGGATCACGCCGCCGGAGCTTTCGTTTTGAAATCAGCTCACCGCGCTGCCGTGCGAACCCCTTTGAAACCACTGCATATTTGCGCGGCCCGGGATCGCGTTAACCACTTGTTAACCTTGATCGGAAAGGATTGCTTGCGAGTCGGCCAGAAAGCACCGGCACGCGACCCATGAGGGTTGAGACTTTCGAACCGCAGTCATTGATCGCCGGCCTCAGAAGCGGCAACGGAGAACGACCATGGCCTTGAAAGTCGAGTTGAAGCCCCATGAGCGAATCATCATTGGCTCATGCGTGATCACCAATACCGATCAACGCGCCCGGCTATTGATCGACGGCGACAACATTCCGATCCTGCGCGAAAAAGACATCCTGACGCCGGAGACCGCCGACACGCCAGCCAAGCTGATCTATCTGGCGGTCCAGCTCATGTACATTTCGCCGGACGCGCGGGCCAATCACGGCACGTATTTCAACCTGATTCGCGACCTCGTCACCGCGGTGCCGAGCGCCTGGCCTCTCATCGAGGCCGTCAACAACCACATCCTGAACGGCGATCTATACCTGGCGCTGAAGGAAACCAAGAAATTGGTGGCCTACGAAAAGCAGCTCCTGGACCAGGTCGCGGAAATGCAAAAAAAGGCCAACGACGTCAGCTCTGCCGCCTGACACCTAGAGCCTTTTCCATTCCGATTTGAATCGGAACGGAGGCTCCAGCTTCTTATTTTGACGCGTTTTCTTTACGCGAACCGAAGCCCACTTCGCTGGAAAACGCTCTACGTCGCCAGCGAGGGCGCCTCGATCTCCAGCAGATCGGCGCCGGCCGACCGCCGTTCGCCGCATTCCAATACCGCCATCAGCAAGGCATCGATATCGCAGACATCGGTGCGGTGATTGACGATCGCCGCGCGGATCGCGAGCTTTCCGTCTAGAACCGTGGTCGACGGCGCAGCGATGCCGGATTCCTGGATGTCGATGACGATCTCGCCATTCACCGCGTTGGCGTCATCCGCGCGATAGCGAAAACAGACGATGTTGAGATTGACCGGGGCCAACAGCTCGAGCCGCGGCTCCGCAAGAATCCTGGCTTCGAGATAGCTTGCCAGCCGGCAGCAGCGCGTGATCACCGCTCCCAGCTTCTCGGCGCCATAGGTCTTCAGGGTGAACCAGGTCTTGAGCGCCCTGAAACCGCGCGACAGGTCCGGACCGAGGTCGCATGGCCAGCATGCACCCGCGGCCAGTCCCCGTGTCTCCCGCCGCAGATAGGCCGCGGGTGAAGCGAAGGCGTCACGGTGTTGTTCACCGTCGCGGACCAGCAGGAAGCCGGCGTCGTAAGGCACCTGCCCCCATTTGTGAAAATCCAGCGCGATCGAATCCGCACTTTCGATGCCGGCAAGCCGCGGCGCAAGCTCAGGCGAGAGAATCCCGAGCGCGCCAAAGGCGCCGTCGACGTGAAACCAGAGCTGCTCTTCACGGCACAGTGCCGCGAGCGCGCCGAGGTCGTCGATCGCACCGATATCCACGGTGCCGGCGGAAGCGACCACCAGGAACGGCTTCAGCCCGGTCTCGCGATCCCTGGCAATCTGCTGGCGCAGCGCAGCCACGTCGATGCGATGCGATGGGTCGACCGCGATGCAACGTAGCGCGTCACCGCCTAGCCCTGCGATATCCATCGCCTTGGTGATGCAGCCATGCGCCGCCTTCGAGGTATAGGCGGTCAAGCGCGCGCCCACCTCGCCGATGCCGTGTTGCCGCACGTCCTTGCCGAGCGCCGACCTTCGCGCCACCAGCACGGCCATCAGGTTGGCCATCGAGGTGCCGGTGACGAAAATGCCGCTGGCGCCGGCCGGAAAGCCGAACATTTCCCTCGTCCATTCGACGACCTGACGCTCGACTTCGATCGGCATATGGTCGCGGCCGCCGAGATTGGCGTTCAGCCCGGCCGCCAGCATTTCCGCGAGCATGCCGACCGCGGAGCCGCCGCCATGCACCCAGCCCATGAAGCCGGGATGAACGTTGCCGGTCGCATAGGGCGCGATGAAATCGCTGAACTCGCGATAGACCTCGCCGAGTTCGGAAGGCCCGCGCGGCAGTTTCTCGCGAAACCGCGCCCGCACGTCATCGGGTATCGGCTGCCAGACCGGGCGCGCGCGGACCGTTGCGATATGATCGATCATGTCGTCGAGCATGCGATGGCCCTGGGCGCGGATCTCGTCCCAGTTCTGCGGATCGAGCGTCTCGCTCGCCTCGGACCGCGTCGCTTGATTTGGGAGCGGCGCCTGGCGCAGCAGCGTGGTCATGCCGCTTGCTCCCGCGCCTGTGCGACACGACGCTCCAGCATCGCCACGAACGCATCGAAGATCTTGCGCATCTGCGCCGGCTTGTAGGGAAAGACCTCCGGCTGGTCCATGTTGTGCACGACGGCGGTGTTGTCAGCCTCGAAGATCAACAGCGAGCCGTCCCTGGTTTCGGCGCAGTCGACGATGAAATAATCGAGGCCGACGCGCTCGGCCATCGCCGCCAGCGCGGAGCGGTGGCGGCGGGCGAAGGCGATATCGAAGGTCGACATGAATGTCGCTTCCTCGAGCCGCTTGCCGGCATCGCCCGACATGCCGGCGTTGAGGTACCAGATATCCCAACGGTCGGCGACCGCCATGTGGCAGGCATAGGGCTTGCCGTCGACGAAGACGACCCGGTATTTGCGGAACAGGCCGTCCTCGCTGGCGTAGTCGACAAACCGCGCGACGAAAAACTCCTCAGCTTCGCTTTGGTCGAGATAGCGCCGCATCGCCGAGACGTCGTCGATCTTGGCCAGACCGACCCCGGCATGCGATCCGCGCGGCCGGATGATCACGGAAAAGACAAGCGTGCCTGTAAGTTCCTGCGGCGCCTCAGTTGACTCGATCGCGTCCGCCAATTGTCCGCGCGCGCAAGGGATGGTCGCGGGGATGACGAGGCCTTCGATGCCGGCGAGCAGCCGATGCAGCTTGTCGCGATCCAGATTGCCGATCCGTTGCGGCGGATTGAGCAGCGGACGCGGCCAGCGCGGCCTTGCTGCCTCTATCTTCCGCAGGGCATCTCCGCAATCGTCGGAGTCGGAAGCGATCACGATGGCGATGTCATGCTCGGGCAGCGGCACCGGCAATTCGGCTCCGGCGATGACGTAGAGCACCATCAGCTCGATCGCAAAATCCTGCAGCAGAAACTCGATCGGCGTGTTGCTGCCCATGTCGGTCGCCGCCGCCAGCGCCAGAACCCGCATGCGCGGGGTTTGCGAAAGACACGGCAAACGGAACAGGCGGCGCGATGCCAGCACCTCCTGCTGGATCGAGAGACCGGTCTCCTTGTGGCCGAGGAGCTGCGCGACCAGCGACAGGTCAATCCCCTCGCCCGCGTCGGCCTCGCCGTTCAATAGCCGCGCACTCACCTCAGCCCACATCGGGCGAAGATCCGCGCCATCGAAAGCGAGCTTTGCCAGCTTCGCCATCCCGATGCGATCCAGGCAATCGCTGCGAGCAGCGTCCGTCATGTCGAGGGGCTTATCGTCTAGCATCTGCGCGTCCCGTGATTTCAGCCTTGCTTGAGCGACCAAGCAGCCATTCGATCTTTGCGATCACGCGCGCGGCGCGATCCAATTCGTCAAGCAGATTGCGCTGCGCCACCGCTGCGTCCGCCGACCACATCCCACTGACATGGCGGGCGCCCACGCAGAGCCGCAGCGCCGCGATCGGATCTTCGCCGCGCCGCTCCAGCGCAACCGGCTGCCCGACCAGACAACGATTTGCCGCGAATTGGCGATCGGGCTCGCTGCCGGCGATCGTGTCGCCGAAATCCTCTGTCAAGGCCTGATAGAGCATGCGGCCGTCAGTCGCCGAGAGCGGACCGCGGCCGGTGTCGATCGTAAAGGGAAGGATCGTGGCGACCGTGAACTCTTCGTCGCCGGCGACCGACATCGCCGTCGCGGATTTGGCGAGGCCCGAACCGACCGGGCGCAGCGACGGCGACCGCACGATCAGGCTTTCGAGCCCGGCGCTCAGTTCTTTCACCGCCCACGCACGAAATGCGCCCGGCACTTCATAATAGGCGCCAATCTCCTCGATCGCGGCTTCCCAGCGCAACCATTGGCCGAGGTTCTGACGGCTGGCAAAGCGCGACCGCAATCTCGGCCAGCCCTTCGGCCAATCGCTGCGGCTGGCATAATCGAAAAGTCCCGGCATGATCGTCTCGGCCTGGTCGAGCGATCGCGCAAGCCCATTCGGGATCAAGAGCGCGCCGCTGAACGCCGGGCCGCCGAAAAATTTGGAGCCGGTGATCAGCACCAGATATCCGCGGTTGAGATAGGCCCGCAGCCGTTCGCGGCCGAGCCGCATCTGGCACGCGTCGACTGCGATCAGAACCTGATGCGGCCAGCGGCGCGCGATCTCGCCGAGGCAGGCGTCGCTCGGCGCACGCCAGCCGAGCTTCGAAGAATCCATGATCTGGAGCAGCACCGAGGCGCCGCCCACGACCGCCGTTTCGACGGCGTTAAGAACGGCGCCATCGAAATCCGCCCGCGGCGCGATGTCGGCGCCGTCGAGCAGCGGCAGCGCCGCGCTGCCGCCCGACAGCCCCGCGATCGGCGCATCCTTCTGCACCGGCAGCCCGCTCGCGGTCTGCGCGCTGAAGTGATGCCCGCGCGCGGTAAATGCCGTTCCGCTTCCCGTCTGGTCCGAGCCCACGACGATCGTCGTCAGCCTCTCGCCGAGCAGCGCGCGCGCGACGAACAGCGCATGAAGCTGCGAGTCGGTGCCGGACGGCGAAAACACGATGTCCGCGTCCGCCGCGGCAAGCCCGAGATGGGCACGCAGCGTCTCGCGCATCGCTTCGATCCGCGCATCGAACGCCTCTTCGAATCCGACCGCGATCGATGATTGCATCAATTCGTCGCGCGCAATGGACGCGCGCGCATAGGCGCGCTCCGAGATCGGCGAGGCGGTGCTGGAGGCGAAACTCAGCAGATCCGGCGAAGGCGAAGGTCCGCAGCCATACGCGTTGAGGCCGCAGGCAGGATCGAGCGCGATCCTGGGATCACCTCCCCGCAGCAGAAGATCGTCCGGCGGCGCGAACAGCTCGCGCAGGCCTTGCGCCGGCCTGCCGTCGTGCGGCCGGAAAGCAGGACCTCCAGTGGTCTGCGGTCGCGGAACGGCGAATGTCATTTGAAAATGCTCAGGCGGCGTTCGCCACGGCCGGGGCCGCCGCGAACTGCGAGGCCACATCGCCATGGAATACCGACGGCCCGACATGATCGAGCCGGCTGTCGAGATCGGCCCAGATCTCGCCGCCGATATCGGTCCAGCGTTTGCAGAACGCGAAATCCTCGCTGAGATAGGTGCCGGTGGCCAGATCGATCATGCTTTCGAACAACGCGAAACGGTTCGGGCTTCCGGCCAGCGCATCGTGCGAATGCTCGCGGAAGAACTGCAGCGCGGCGTAACCGGGATGCGCGCACATCGTTTCCAGCACGTGACGGCGGATCATCAGGAATCCGGTCCCCGCATAGCGCACCCGGGTAAAGCCATTGACGACCACGACCTGATCGGGGTTGTCGACTTCAAGAACATAATCGAGCGCAGCGGCCTGCAGGTTCGCCCGGTTCGTTTCCAGCGCCCGCCTCGCCTTGGCCCAGTTGACCCGCTTGATCGGATAAACGCCGGCAACGACGTCCGCGCCCGACTCGATCAATCGGAACACCTGCTCCGGCGTGAAGCCGATATCGGCATCGACGAACAGAAGATGCGTTGCCGTCGGATCGTCGAGGAACAGCGTAACGAGATTTGCCCGCGCCCGCGTGATCAGCGCATCGCCGTCGCGCAGATGCACCTTGAAGTCGATATTGGATTTGGTGCGGAGTGCGCGCTGCAGGGCGAAGATCGAGCTCGCATAGACGCTGGACACCTGCCCACTGAAGCAGGGCGTGGCCATCACAAGGTGAATCTGATCGCTCATCATTGCCTCCAAAACCGCCGGTGCCGCCTACAGTTCTCAACAAACAGTAAAAAGTCGTGGTTAACGAAAACCTAATTCGCCACCCCCAATGACTACAGGAATTTGGTCAAACTCAATTGCGCCAGCATCGAGGTAGCCTGGTAAGAAGCTTGCAGACTGTTCTGCAGCGCCAGCAGCTGGCTCGCGACCTCGTCCTGGGAAATGCCTTCGGTCTGATCCACGAGATTCTGCAGCGCGGTCTTGGTCTGTGTCTGGCGTGCCGTGGCATCCTTCATGGCGGTTTGCGCGGCGGCGAAGTCGGTCTGAATGTCCTGGATGGTCTGCTGGCCGAGCTGCGGCGTCAGATTTGCAGCGGTGCGGTCGGAAAGTGCGGCGACGGCGGCGGCCGAATTGGTCCCGCTCGGCGGCAAAGTGACCGCGGCATAGACCGCGATCGACTGCAACTGCTGCCGGATCGCCTGTTCGTTGGCCTGCGCGCCGAACTGCACCGTCTGGGAGGTATCAATCCGCACCGTCGAGCTGCCGCGCGCCGATCCCGGTCCGGAATTGCCGGTGTACCAGGAAACCGTATTGGCCGATCCATTGGTCAGGCTGGTCGCCGATCCCAATGGCGATCCGCTGACCCGCAGCGGCGGCTGCGCCGCCGTCACGGTGCCGCTGAAGCCGAGCGCTGCGAACGCGGTTGCGTTCGAACTCGTGATCGACAGCGCCGCGGCATTGTCGGTGCGCAGCGTGATGACGCCGCCGCTGACCGTCGACGGCTTCGAGCTGCCGGTGATCTGGTCGATCTTCGACAGCAGGGCCTGGACGTTGTCGGTGACATTGAGCTGGTTGCCGGTTGCGCCTGACGCCACGAAGCTGATCGTGGTGCCGTTGACGGTGATCGTGTTGCCGGGGACAAAGCTCGCCGACAGCGAGTTCGTGCCGGCCAAGCCGGACAGCGCCGTGGTCCCGCTGACCGGCGCGGGCGTCGAAGCCTGGTTGTTGACCACGCTGCCGGCCGCGGTGCCGTCGGTGTTGAAGAAGTTGTCGCCGGCCTCGACCGCGGAAGCCGCGACGAGCTTGGTGTTGGCGAGCGTGCCGATCGCCGTGTTCAAGGCGGCATTGAGATTCGCCGTGGTCAATGCCGGCGTGGTGCCGATCGCGAAGCTGCCGCTCGGCGTGGGCACGGCGCTCGAGGCCGTCAACTGAATGGATTCGGTGGTGCCGTCGGGAAGGTTGAAGGCGAAGCTGATCTGATCGCCGGAATTCGGATTGCCGGCCGTGAGGTCGACCGCGACGGCCGGCGGCGAGCCGGAGGGACCGCTCACCGTGGCGTTGGTCAGCGACGACGACACCGAACCGAGCTTCATCCCGAATGGCGAGCCGGCGACATCTTCGGCGACCTGTACCGAGGTTGCCGTTGGCGCCGAGATGACGAGCCGCCCGAGGCCCGTGGTACCGAGATCGGCCTGCTGCCGTTCGGCAATCAGCTGCTTCAACCCGGCCTTGGTCCCGCTGCCGTTCAGGATGTCGTCGGCGGAGGCGACCGCCGGCGTATTGATGGCGCTGCCGGAGAAGATGTAACGATCGCCGACCTGGGTGTTCAGAATGCCGACGATCGAGGACAGTTCGGACTGAGCGTTCTGCTGGCCGATGGTCTGCCCGCTGCCGGTCAGGTTCTGCGGGGTGCCGGCCGCGGCGCTCTGCACCTGCCCGCCGGTGTCCGACAGCGACTGCAGCGCGGTGTTGGCCGCTGAAATGATGGTATTGACGTTGGTGATGGTGTCGCCAAAGGCGGAGACGTTCGCAAGCTGCGACCGCGCCGCAACCGCGAACCCCTCGTTGACCCCCATGCCGGCATAGTTGGTCGACTTCAAACCCGTGGCGAGCTGCGTCGACAGGTTCGAAAGCTGATTGTTGATGTTGCGCACGGACTGGCCGAGCAGCGAGGCGCCATAATTGATGCTGTTGATCGACATGTCGAACGCCTTACCCTTGTGCCTGCAACAGGCTGGTCATCATGCTCTGCACGACCGTCATGATGTGAGCATTGGCCGCGTAGGTGTTCTGCACCTGGATCAAGCTCGCCATCTCGGTGTCGATATTGACCGCCGAGGTCGAATTGAATTTCTGCTGCAGCGTCGAAACGACGACGCTCTGCCCCTGCTGCAATTGCGTCGCGAGCGTCGAGGCATTGCCCTGCTGGCTGATGAAATTCTGCAGGTAGCTCGAGACCGTCCCCTTGAAAGGCTGCGCGGCTGAACCGAGTCCGGTCGAGGGCGAATAGCTGAAGGTCTGCGACGTCAGTTGCGAGAACAGAAAATCCGAACGGGTGTTGTCGCCGGTCGCGGTTGCCGGCGAGGTCGAATAGACGCTTAATTTCGAGGCATCGGCGACCACCGCCGCGTTGACCGAGATACGCCCCGCAAGGCCCGTCATCTCCGGGCCGCTGGCGGTGATCGCACCGGTGTAAAGCGAGTTTCCATCCGTGAACAACGGCAGCTGCGGTTTTCCGCTGGTCAGCGAGGAGACCGTCGTGGTGACCGAGGCCCCGGTCATGGCGGCGGAACCGGACCCGTCATCGGTGGCGCGCAAGGTCGAGCTTGGCGGCGACGGGTTGGAAAACTGCAGATGGTTCGCGGCGAGCGCCGTGTTCAGCTGCGATACCACCGACGTCATGCCGAGCGAGAAATTGACCCCGACCAGCAGCGGATTGGCATTGGCGCCGTTCTGCAGCGGCAGCGCGCCCGAAGCCGTCACGTTGACGATGGAAATCTGGCGCTGGGTATTGGTCGCGGTGTCGGTGTAGGTCAGGTTGATCGAATTGCCGGGCTGCAGGTTCGACGTGCTGATGTCGAAGCCCGACGGAGGTCCAGCGACGGGCGTTCCCGCGGTCGTCTGATCGGACAGCGACGAGGACAGCGTCGCCGCCAGCTGATCGACCTGGGTCTGCGCCTGCACCAAAGTCTGGTCGCGCAGCTTGAGGTCGGCCGCGATCTGTCCCGAGCTGATCGAGTTGTTCGCCACCAGATCGATATTGGCACCATTGGGCAGCCGGATGGCGAGCGAGCCGACACCGGACTTGGCCGGATTGGCGTTGTAGAGCGAAGTGGCGCCGAGCGTGCCTTGCGAGTTGTAGACGAAGGAGGAAGCGAGCCCGTTTCCAACCAGTTGGATGCCGGAATTCGTGAACACGCTGGCCTGGTTCGACGAGTCGGTCACCACCCTGACATCCACCAGCTTGGAGAGCTGGTTGATGGCGTTGTCGCGCTGGTCCATCAGCGTCGCGGCGAGCGGATCGTTCGGGCTCAAGCCCTGGAGCTGGGTATTGATCTGCGCGATCTGGCTCATCGCGGTGTTGGCCTGACCCGTCGCATTGCCGATGTCCTGATCGACATTGGTGCGCAGCGACTGGATGCCCTGCGTGGTCGAATTCAGTTGCTGGGCCAGCGTCTGCGCCGCCGACAGCGCGACGCTCTGGGCGGACTGGTTGCCGGGATTCGACGACAGCGATTGCAACGAGGCGGTGAAGTTGCTGAGCGACGTTTCGAGCGTGCCATCGCCGCCGGGCGTTCCATAGACGCTCTGCAACTGGCTCAGAATATTCGACATCTGGTCGGCATAGGCGCCGCCGGAAGTTTCCGTGCGCAATTGGCTCTGGACGAACAGATCGAGCTGGCGGTTGACGCCGGTGGTCTGGACGCTGTCGCCGAAGGTCCCGCTGGAGACCTCGATCTGGTTGGTATTCTGATTGACGTAGCCGGGCGTCTGCGCGTTGGCGACGTTCGACGAAATGATCGAGAGCGACGCCTGGTTGGCGCGCAAGCCCGACATCGCGGTGGCAAGGGCTGAACTCAAACCCATCTCAATGGCCCGCCTTTAATGGCCTCATTACAGACTTCGCCGATCAGCGCAGCACGTTCAGGAGATCCTGAACCATGTTGTTGGCCGTGGTGATCACCTTGGTGTTCGCCGAATAGGCCTGCTGGGTGACGATCAGCTTGGTGAACTCGTCGGCGATGTCGGTGTTGGAGCCTTCCAGCGACGAGCCGCTGATCTTGCCCGAGGCGCCGATGATCGCCGGTCCCGACAGGTCGGTCACTTCATACGCGCCGCCGCTGAGCGACTTCAAATAGTTGGTGCCGTTGAAGTGCGACAGTGTGACCGAGGCGAGATTGATGTTCTGGCCGTTGGAGAAGGTTCCGACCACGAGGCCGCTATTGTTGATGGCGACCGACTGAAGCTGGCCGGCGGCGAAGCCGTTCTGGGTAACGGTGTTGATGGTGGCCGCACCACTCGAACTTGCGAACTGCGTCAGCGCACCGGAGGTGATGTTGACCGTGAGGCTGCCGAGCACCTGACCATCGACGGTCACGCCGGGAATCGTGACCGCCGATCCGCTCGGAGACGATAGCGAGCCGTTGGCGCTGAAGACGAAGTTGGTCCCGGTGTTGACCCACGCAACACCCGTGCCGGTGGCGGTGGTGCTGGTCTGGTAGAACAGATTCCAGGTGTCCTGGTGTCCGGTGCCCAGCGCCGCGCTGTCGGTCTTGGCCCAGCGCAATTGCAGGTTCACCGGCGTTCCCGCCGCGTTGTAGGTAGTCACCGCGCCGCCGCTGATGGACTCGTTGGTGAAGGCCGTCAGGTCGTTGCCGGTGACGACGCCGGTGCCGGCGGTGCCGCCACCGCCGCGCGACGCCGTGATGGGGGATGTGAAGCCAAGCGAGGTGAATGCCCCGGCCGTGCTCGTGATGTTGAGATTCTGCGCGGTGCCGGTGTGCATGGTGATGGCGCCGGTCGAGGCGTTGATGGTCGGGGTCACGCCGGTGATGGCGGCGATCTTCGAGAGCAGCGTGCCGACATTGTCGGTGATGTCGATATTGTTGCCCGCCGTACCGGTGGTCACGAAGGTGAGCGTCGTGCCGTCGACCACGATGGTGTTGCCGGCCACGAAGCTGGAGGGCAGCGAGTTGCTGGGCGCGGTGCCCGACAGGGCCGTGGCCGCCGTGATCGGCGCCGGCGTCGTGGCCTGGTTGAAGGCCGAGGAGCCGGTGATGGTGTTGTCGGTGAACGCCGCCGCGGGCGTGCCCACCGGCAAGGGATTGGAAGCGAAGTCGGCGGGGCTGAGGCCGCCATCCGCGACCAGGGTGCCGGTCGCAGCCGATGTACTTGCCGGGGTTTTCGGCTGGGTCGGCAGGTTGGCGGCATATTGGATCGCGCTGGTGGCTTGCGCGGGAATGAAATTGTTCTGGAATTGCAGGACCTGCGGAACGTTGCCGGTCGGGTTGCCGGTCTTGGGATCGACCGACACGCCCATCAGGTAATAGCCGGCGCCGTTGATCAGATTGCCGTTGGCGTTGACCTGGAAGTCGCCGCGCCGCGTATAGTCGGTCACCCCGGAGAACACCGGCACGTTGTCGACCACGGAGCTTGCCTTCTGCACCGAGAAGAAGCCGTCGCCATTGATCGCCATGTTGGTGCTGACGGTGGTGGTCGAGACGGTGCCCTGGGTCGTGATGGTGGACTGGGCAAAGGCGGTCACGCCGCCGGCGACCTGCTTGCTAGGGGTCGTGGCGTCCGGAACGAGATCCTCGAAGCTGGTCTCGATGCCCTTGTAGCCGGTGGTCGAGGCGTTCGCGATGTTGCCGGAAATGTTCTGCAGCGCGAATGATTGCGCCGAGAGCCCACCTACCGCCGTGTTAAGCGCGTCGAAGATACCCATTACAATAGTCTCCAGGTTCGAAGCTGGCGGCCCGGTCCGCTCTACAAGCGACGCACCGCAATTCGCTGGAAACTCTCGCAAGCGTTGTGCCAGCGAGGAAAACGACGCCATGTCAGCGGCTTAAAATGAAAATACCGGCGCGCAAAGTGGGGCATAATTGCCGGGTCGGCAATATTTGCCGAGAATTTGGTGCTTTTTGCGCAAAGCGCCGCAACCGATCCGCCGCTTCATTCGCCCGGCGCGAGATTGCCCAGCATCGGCCGCGATACGCGCCGGTGCTTTCGGCGCGAAAAATACAGCACGAAGCCGGTGACTGCGATCAGCGGCATCAAGGCCGCGGCAAGCATGAACAGCAGTTTTCCCGGCCATCCCCATAGGCTGCCGCGGTGAATGTCCAACAGGTTCGCGAGGATCCGTTCGCCGGTGGATTTGTCCGCATAGATTTCGGACGAGATCAGACGGCCCGTGATCGCGTCGACCCGGAATTCGTCTCGCGCGCCGTCATGCGATGCATCCCGCGTCCAGGAGCGGATTCGGATCACCGTGCCGGCTCCGGACGGCAATGTAAGCTGCGCCGTGGCATAACGGTTCTCTTGCGTGCGCAGGAATGCCGACCAGGCGCGATCGAATGTCAGCGGTGTTGAATCGGCCGCGCGGGTCGGTGGCGGTGACCTCGGTTGCGCCGATTTCGATTCAGCCTTGGGCGCGGCCGTCCGATCGGAAAACAGCCAGGTGACACCGTCCCTGTACCAGTCGAACGAATACCACAGCCCTGTCAGCGCCATCACGAGATAGATCAGCATCACCCACGTGCCGACGACGGAGTGGAGCGACCAATGAAATCCGCGGCCGCGCAAGCCGAGATTCGGCTTCAGCCAGATCCGGATGTTGCGCGCGTGACGCGGCCATCGCAGAACGATACCGGACATCAGCATCACGATCAGGCCGATCGCCGCCACGCCGGTGACCTGCCGGCCAACCCCTTTGCCGTCACCGGGCAGCAGCAACCAGCGATGCAGTCTGCGCACCGTGAGGAAAAAGTCCTCGCCGCGCGGCGCGCCGAGCACATGGCCATCATAGGGATCGACATACACGGAGCCCCGCGATTCGCCCTCGTTGCGCGCGGACCTGATGCGGACCGCCGCGGCGGGATCGCTCGTCATCGTCACCGCCGAGACCTTGCGGAATTCCTGGCTGAAATCCTGGCCGACACCCTGCGCGGCCTGCAGCCGCATGACCAGTGCATCCGGTGTCAACATCGGCGCCGCACGAGGCTCTACCCGCATGATGCCGGCGTTCAGGCTGGCGCCGATCTCGTCCTCGAAACTCATCGTCGCGCCGGTGATCGCGATCAGGGCCAGTATCAGCGAAATCGTGACGCCAATGATGGAATGGACCTGCAGCAGTGCGGCCTTGATCGGACGGTACATCATCGACGGAAGCGCATCCCGGTGCAGAAAGTTGCCTGAGCCGGAACCGATGCGGCTTAACGCGAAACTTTCCGCTGATATAGCCAACCGCGGATCATGCCGCCACCCGAGCGAAGTCCGCGCAGTTTGGTATAGCTCTATTTTGCGCGCACGAAGCTGTCCGCGTGAGGATGCGATTCAACCTTCCGTCGCCGATCCCCCGCCCCGCTTCGCCGCTCACTCGTCGAAGCCGACCTTCTTGATCAGGGCGATGGCCGCCCGCTGATGGGCCGCGATCTCGTCGATCGGCAGCGCATCGGCCGCGAACGATCCGATCTCCACCACCCGCGGTGCGGGAACCGCATCGGCCATCACCGGATATTCCAATTCCGCGGCCGCATAGATCTGCTGCGCGGCGGGTGTGAGCAGAAATTCGACAAACTTCAGCGCGGCCGCCTTGTGGGGCGCGTGCCTTGCCAGCGCCGCGCCCGTCAGGTTCACATGGGTGCCGCCACCCTGGAAGGTTGTCGGTATCGCCTTCACCGCGCGAGCCCATTCGGTCCATTCCGGGCCCTCGCGTCCGTCCCTCAACTGGGCCAGCGCGACCGTATTGCCGATACCGATATCGCAGGCGCCCTGTGCGATCTCGCGGACCACGTCGTTATCCTTGCCCGCCGGTTGGTGCGCCAGATTGGCTTTCAGCCCGCGCAGCCAGGTTTCAGTCGCCGCCGCGCCGTGATGAACGAGGTAGGCGGCGATCATCGCGACGTTGTTCTGGTGCAAGGCCGGACGCATGCATAATTTGCCGTGCCATCTTGGATCGGAGAGGTCCTCATAGTTGACGGCGGCGATCGCCGCCGCGCCGCGCACCAGTGCTATGCGCGGACGTATTGACAGCGAGACCCATTGGGCATCGCGACCGCGCAAATGGGAAGGCACGGCCGCATCGAGGATGGCGGATACGAGCGGTTGGGTCAGATCGTGATTGGAAAATTGCGTCGTCTTGTCCAGGCCGATCGTCATCAACACGTCCGCGGGCGATGCGGCGCCTTCCGACGTTAGCCGTTCGACCATGTTGCCTTCGATGAAGATCAGCTTGACCGTGATGCCGCTCGCCTCGGTGAAGGCCGCGATCACCGGCTCGACCAGTTTCGCCTCTCGGGTCGAATAGAGGGTGATCTCGTCGGCACGGCCCGTGACCGCGCCGATGCAGAGCCAGGCCGCCGCAAGTAAGGCGCCGATAACCCGTTTCCGAATCCTTGCCGGTGCCGTCATGTCACGCTCAGAACTTCACGGTCGCCGAGAGCGAGACCCGCCGCGCATCGCCCACCGCGACGAAGAACTGGCTCACCGCCGACGGATAGTAGACGTTGTCGAACAGGTTCTTGACGTTCAATTGATAGATCACCGGCAAGCTCTGGTACTTGGTTTCATAGGTCGCAAAGACGTCGGCGACGACATAAGACGGCAGGACGAAGGTGTTCACGGAGTCGCCCGGCCTGTCTCCGACATAGTGCCCGCCGGCGCCGACCCGCAGCCGACCCGGCAGCCGGTCGCCGAAATCATAGACCAGATAAAGCGAGCCGGTATTCAAGGCGACGTTCTGCAGCGCCTTGCCCGCCAGCGTCGGGTCGTCGGTGACGCGCGCATCGGTGTAGGCATAGCTGCCGATCATGCTCCAACTGTCGGTCAGCTTTCCCGTGACGTCGACCTCGACGCCGCGCGAGCGGACCTTGCCGGCGGTGCGATAGTCGGTCAGGCCCGTCGCGGCGTTGAACTGCGACACCAGCACGTTCTTCTTGTCGATGTCGTACAGCGCGACCGTGCCGGAGAGCCTCTGGTTGACATCGAATTTGACGCCGGTCTCCCACGAGGTGCCCTCTTCAGGCGCGATGTTGGAGCCGATTACGACACCGCCCGTGAGCGGAGCGATGGTCGAGGTCGGCTTCAGCGATTGCGTATAGCTCCCGTAGAGCGAAATCTGTTCGGTGAGCTTGTAGATAACGCCCCCGAGCGGAAGCGCCTTGTCGCCGGCGAGATTGGTGTTGGCGATGAACGGTCGTCCCTTGCCGGCCAGTTGCTCGTATTCCATGTATCGCACGCCGCCGACCAGCGCGAGTTGGTTGGTCAGGTGCAGCGTATCCTGAAAGAACAGCGCCCGGTTGCCGAGCTTGTCGGTCTGGTCGCTGTCGCTGGCCGATACGGTGGTGCCGGGCTGCAGCGTGCCATAGATGGGATTGTAGAGGTTGAACACGTTGGGGGTCGATTGCCGGATCAGGTCCTGGCGATAGATCGTGCGATATTGGGCGTCGCCGCCGAACAGCACGTCGTTGCGCAGGCCGCCGAGCCAGAATCCACCTTGCAGATAGGCGGTGCCGTAGCTGACATTGCTCAGCGAACCCTGGGTGCCGTCGTTGCTGCGCGTCACGATGCCGGTGACGGGATTGACGGCGGTGACGCGCAACTGATTGGTATTTGATGATTCGGTATTGTAGCTGTAGGCCGCATAGAGCTTCCAATCATTATTGATCCGGTGATCGACCGAGGCCTGCATGAGATCGGACTCGCCCCACGTGTTGTTGTAGGGCTCGTCGAGCCGTCGTGTCGCCGGGATATCGAGCGGTTTGTTCGTGCGGGAATCAAGCGCGGTGCCGCGATCGAACGGGGACAGAAACTCGCGGTGCTCATAATTGAGCTGGATGGTGGTGTCGTCGCCATACCAGGCCAGCGACGGCGCGATCAGCGTTTCGCGATGGCGGCCAAAATTGCGCCAATAGTCTTCGTTGACGCCATAACCGATGAAGCGGTAGGCGAGACCGTCCTTGCCGATCGGGCCGGTGATGTCGAAGGTCGCGTCGGCGCCGTTCTTCGATCCGTAGGTCGAACCCAAGACCGTGATCGATCCGTGCTGGTCCAATTCCGGACGCTTGCTGATCGTGTTGACGATGCCGCCGGGGTCCATGATGCCGTAGAGCAGCGACGCCGGTCCTTTCAGCACTTCGACGCTTTCGACGGCGGCATCCAGGCTGCGGCCCTGCACCAGCGGCATGCCGTTGCGCATGATCGAGCCGTCGCGGTTGTCGCCGAAGCCGCGCCGCATGACGGCGTCCTGGGTGCCGGCGAGCGTGTTGGTCTGGGTGATGCCGCTGACATTGACGAGCGCGTCGTCGAGGTTGCGCGGCAATTGATCCTTCAGCACCTGCTCCGGTACGACGTTGACGGCCTGCGACGTGTCGAGCGGCGACGCCCCGCTGCGCAGCGTGGTCGCGCTTGGCATCGCGCGATAGCCGAGTTTGGCCTCGTATTGCGCGGCGGCCGCGGCGGCGGCGCGTTCCGACGGCGTCGGTTGCGCAGGCGTCGCATTCCGGTTTCGCAGGCCGCCTGCCGCAGCCTCGGTTCGTGGCGCAGGAGCGCCGGCAGCGCGCGCGGGCCGCTTTTTCTGCGTCGGCGATGCCACCGTTACCGCCGGCAATTCAACGCTTGTCTGTGCTTTTGCGATCGTGGCGGAAGCGAACAGGTCAGTCAGCAGGAACGCAGCTCCGATCAGCAAATGCGCGTGGCCGTTGTCGGCTCGGTTTCGATGCTCCTCGGCGAGCCGGCAATCAGCACTATTCGTCACGTTACTTCACTTCCACGTCGGGAAACAGGATTGCGTGGCCGCCTCTAGCAGCCCCGGCCCGCGAATAGAACCGTGGAGGATTTGAATCGCTCTAGAACGACACGTGTCGCGCGAACATCTGGAAATCGCTATCGCGATCGGTCCGTCGCCGCGCATCCCCGCCGATCGTGTCGGTCTTGCCGCCGATCGGGCAACTACATCGGCTCTGCTATTTTGAGATCGGCGATCACGTCTTCGAAAACGACGTGATGAAGGTGGCTCTTCGGCGTCCAGTTGGTTGACGTGCGGAACTGTCTTGCGGCGAGGCAATAAAACCCGCCGTGGCCGGTGTCCCCGGTCCGGCGACGATTGAAGTTAGAACCGGGTTATTGCCCACTGCATGAGTATATGCTCTGATCGGGGGAGGAGACTTGCGATGGTCAGGCCCGATCTCATCATCTTCGACTGCGACGGCGTGCTGATCGACAGCGAGGTGCTGAGCTGCCGCTGCCTTTCGGAAGTTTTGGCGCGCTACGGCATTGAACTCGGTGCCGGGCAGGCGCTCGATCTGTTCCTCGGACGGAGCGTGACGGCGGTGC
>Ga0137412_10001623_pt1 | contig 17549 bp, 15 predicted proteins | sample CZODoug2_1_16fun_FD_122160 | JGI IMG/M metagenome (GOLD analysis project Ga0137412, IMG submission 122160) | Vadose zone soil fungal communities from Angelo Coast Range Reserve, California, USA - CZODoug2_1_16fungal (Hybrid Assembly) | ecosystem: Environmental > Terrestrial > Soil > Vadose zone...
ACCGTCGGCGCCGTGCTGCCCGAACTGGTCAGCTGGAAGTGGCAGAAGGACGAACGCTGCGGCCTGGCCCGGTTGGACTACACGCAGAACGCGATCAACAAGACCCTGGTCGCGCCGTACAGTCCCCGTCCCGCACCCGGCGCCCCGGTGTCCGCACCGATCGACTGGGACGAACTCGACGATCCGGAACTACGCCCCGACGGCTACACCATCCGCTCGATCCTGCCCCGGCTGGCCGATCGCGGCGACCTGTTCACCGACGTGCTCCGCCACGACCAGGTGCTACCCACCCTGCGGTAACACGTCGGCGGGGTTTGAACGGCCCCGCGATTGGGCAAACTGGCGTTGCCCGGCGTGGATGAGTCGCCGGGAGCGCGTGCATCGCCGCTCCCGGACGAGCCCGTGCCTCGATCGTCACCGCCGGGTCCAAATCTCCGGCCGCCTGGCGCCGATCTCGGACCCGGGCGGTCGGTGCTCTGCCGGGTCACCGGAACCCGGCGAGCTCCGCGGAGTCCAGATCCAGCGCCATGTCCGCATAACGGCGGGTCTGATCGGCAATCACCTTGTCGACCCGTTCCGACGGCGCGACCTGAACCGACAGCCCGCAGAACAGGTACACCGCGTACAGCGCCCCTTCGCGATAGCCCCGCAGGCACGCGTCGAAGTCGAAGCCGTTGACACCGAGGCGGCCGTGGAACTCGGCGAGCAGGTCGCGCTCCAGCGCGCGGCGGGTCGGCGTGGACAGCGACGAGCCGAGGAAATACGCCGGGTCGATGCCCGGTGGGCCCAGGCGCACGGTCTGGAAATCCAGCAACGTCGCGCTGCCGTCCACGAGGCCGAACAGGATGTTGTCGGTGCGCAGGTCCCCGTGCTGCACCACGCTCGGCCCGCCCCAGGACCGGATCCACTCCCCGGCCCGCGGGATCACCCGCTCGAACAGCGCGATCTGCTCGGCCGCCAACGCGTGCCCGAACCGGGCGAGGAACGGCTCGAGGCCGGCGGACATCGAGTCGAAGATCGCCACCGTCCGCGCCGGGTCGGCCAGCCACGACATCGCCTGCGTGGCAGCAGAATTCCACGTCGCGGTCTGCAGGGCGGCGAGTTCGGTGAGCACGGCGCTGCACTCCGCGGCGCTGCTCTCGGTGAGCACGTCACCGGGACGGGTACGGGCGCTGAGATCCTCGAGCACCAGGGTGAATCCGCCGGTGTCCTCATCCAGTTCGGCGTAGTAGCAGGCCGGGGTACGCACGCCGTCGAGCAACGGCAGCAGGTCCCGGTAGAACCGCACCTCCAGCTCGTACATCCGCATCGCCCGGGCCAACGCGAGCGTGCCCGGTTGTGCGGTGGGGAACTTCACCACCACCGACGCCGGCCCGGCGCCGGTCAGCTCGGCGCGGACCATCCGGCACATCGCGCCGATGTCCATTGCCTCGAGTTGCATTTCTCGGATCCGGCCGCCCAGCGCCGCGGAAAACCATTCGACGGTCAGCTCCGCCGCATCGGACACGATCATCGGACGCGCCCTGCCGGTGCGGCACCCATGGCCCGACGCTGGTGCGCGCGAATCACCTCGACGTCGAACCAGTCCTGGTTCTCCCCCCAGCCGTCCTCACCGTCGATGCTCCAGCTCGCCAGGCACCACTGCATGTGCCAGATGCTGTGCCACTTCAGGCAGTTCTGCACCCGCGACTCGGCGTGCAGTTCCCGGCCGTGCTCGTCACGCAGGTCCAGCACAACCGTGCGCGGACGCCCGTCGGGTTCCCGGTCGAGCACCTCGCGGGTGCCGTCGACGACGTTGCCGAGCACCCCGTCCTTGGTGAAGTGCCCGTAGCTGACCCGGTCCACCGAGCGGGCCGTCACCGGGGCCCGCGGGTCGGGCCGTGCGGAGGTCACCGCGAACGACGTGCGCTGCGAGGCCCAGCCGAAGTCGAACCCGCCGCCGGGCAGGTTGCGCGCCGGGCCGGGGCGCGGCCCGCGGGAGTGGTCGCGGAAGTGGTGGCAGTCCACCGGGATCGTCTCGCCGTGCAACCGGATGGTTCCGGTGACCGAACCGAGTTGCTCGTAGTGCACGCCGCCGTAGATGTCGAAGCCGTGCTCGCCGGTGTAGTGCAGGTTCGGAGGGTGATACGCACCGGTCCACAGCAGATCGAGGCAGTACTCCTCGCTGGTGAAGCTCAATTCGTAACTCTGTAAGGGTTCCTTGACTTTGCAGCGCATGCCGTTGGCCAACTCGAAGTCGAACATGTCCGTGCCGGGCGCCATCGGGTTGAAGTGGAACCACTCCGCGTAGAGGCAGTTGTGCGTCTCGCTGCCCTGGTCGTCCCACAGCGCCACGCCCGCCGAGGTGAGGTTCATGTTGGGGCGGTGCCAGACGTAGAAGTACCCGTCGATGCGCCGCTCCGGCACCATGAACCCGAACAGCCCGGACTCGTTCCAGAACGGGTCGTCGGGTCGGGCGTGGTGGGCGAACGAGTCGTCCTGCGCGGTGATCTCGCGTGTCCGGTCCGATGTCATGCGTGCGTCCTCAGAGGTCGGCGAGCAATGCCTTGAGCCGGGGCAGTTGGGTGCCGAGCACCCGTGCCGTCTCGGCCGGTGCGTAAGTGGTGCCGGTGACGTCGCCGAGCATCAGGTGCGTGGTGCCGACCTCGGCGTAGGGGGCGATGCGCGCCGCGATCTCCTCGGCGTTGCCCAGCCAGACCAGCTCTTCGACCAGTTCCACCGGGATGCGCGCGGCGATCTCGATCAACTGCTCGGCCGGGATGGTGTGCGGGATGATGTCGACCTGGCCGCGACAGTCCGGCCCGCCCGGGTGCTCCAGGCCGTGGGCGTGCCAGGTGGCGGCGGGCAGGTAGTAGGCGATCAGCCGCGCTACCGGCACCTGCTCCAACACGGTCAGCACGTGCTCGCGAGAATCACCGAAAATCGTCGCGGGCACCAACGACGCCACCGGGGTGGGCCGCCCGGCTCGTTTGGCCGCGTCCTTGATGACGTCGTACTGCGCGCGATAACGATCGACCGGGCTCGCCAACGGCAACCAGCCGTCGGCGTAGGTACCGGTCAGCCGCAGCATCCGCGGTGCGTGCGCGGCGACCCACACGCCGGGGATCCCGCCCTCGCGCGGCAGCCCGGTTCGCCCGACGCCGTCGGGCATCCGGCCGTGGTCGAGCAGGGAACGGATGTCACGCAGCGCGGACTCCACCATGGCGACGGGTGCTGAGTAGTCGTAGCCGAACGGCAGGATCGACTCGGCCTCCCCGGACCCGATGCCGAGGGTGAACCCGCCCCGGCAGGCGTCCTGCAGGGTGAGCGCGGCTCGGGCCAGATCGGGGCCGCGGCGCCGGGTGGCGTCGGTGACGCACAGTCCCATCGGCAACGCCGTGGTCGGCCCGAGGGCGGCCGCGACGCAGAACGGATCCAGCAGCGCATCCGGGTCGGGCAACGCCACCGACGCCGGGAACAACGGCCAGACGCCCGGGTGGGTCAGGCCCATCATGTGGTCCAGCACCCACACGTCATCGACGCCGACCACCTCGGCGCCACGCAGCGCCATGCGGTTGACGTCCAACGACTGCATCGTCGGCAGCAGCAAGCCCAGTCGCACGGTCAGTCCTTTCGCCCGACATATTTTTACGCCGTAAAGTTTATGGCGTCAATGAATGTGCCGTACCGTTCGGCCATGGCCGCCGACCCGCCCGCCCGTCGCGGTCGCCCGGCGCTGCTCGACGCCGAGCAGGTCGTCGACGCGGCGGTGGCGATCCTCGACGCGGAGGGCCTCGCCGCGGTCAGCTTCCGTCGGCTCAGCACCGAGCTCGGCGTCAGCCACATGACGCTCTACGGCTACTTCGACTCCAAGGACGACCTGCTCGAGGCGTTGGTGGCGCGCACCATCGCGGTCCCCGCGGTGCGGCGCAGCAGCACTGCGCCGTGGGACGAGGTGCTGCTCGCCGTCATGCTGGACATCCATCGCCAGCTGGTCAGCCGGCCGGGCATCGCCGAGCTGCTGATCACCCGCGAACTCACCGGCGAATGGGTCGCCGGGGTCCGCGAACAACTACTCGACATCCTGCGCAACGCCGGCTTCACCCAACGTCGCGCCACCGACGGCCTCAGCGTGCTGTTCAACTACCTGCTCGGCGCGGTCATGATCGAGACGCACCGGGGGCGCGGCGGTTCGGCCGCGTCGTTCCGACTCGGACTTCGGTACCTGATCGACGGCCTGAAGTCCGACCTGCCCTGACTGCCGACCTCGCCGGCCTCCACCTCACACAGAGGGGTGTCCCGCTTCAACCAGCGGATAGGAACCGCCGGGCTCCCCAGTACTCGGAGTTGAACCTGACCGGGGTGATTCGGACCGGATCGGCCGAGCCGGGCGCCTCGATCATGTGCTGGTCGTCGCTGTACATCGCCACGTGGTGGATCGCGCCCGTGCCGTCGTCGTGGGCCCAGAACAACAGGTCGCCGGGTTGCAGGTCGGCGTCGTCGACCTGGTGCCCACCGGCGCAGCGAGCCTGCGCGGAGGCGTCGCGCGGGAGATCGACACCCGCGGCCTCGTAAACCGTCGAGGTGATCCCCGAGCAGTCCAGGCCGAACCCGGACCGGCCACCCCACAGGTAGGGCACGCCCACGAACCTCTTCGCGCGGTCCACCAGGTCGGCGCCCGTCGGGTACGAAGCATCGTTGCTCGCGCCGTGCACCTCCACGTCGGCGGCACAGATCCACCGCGCACCGTGGTCGGGGGTGCCCACGAGCAGGGCGCCGTCGATGCGCTCGAGCCGTGGCAGGCGGGTGTTGAAGCTGATCTGCATCGACTTGGAGCGCAGGCGCGCATCGTCGTACAGCCACGCCGTCGGGACGTCGACCCTCGCGGACGGCCACCGCGCGGCCGCGGCAGCGAATCCGGGATCGTTGGACAACTGCGCCTTGGGCACCCAGCCGGGGTACCCGAGCGGATTCTTCGGTGTCGTCTGGCCGGGTACCGCGATCCGGCACCAGCCGGCTTGCTCGGACAGCACGTAGACCGAATCGCCGCAGAGCACCTGGGTCTGGGTTAGGAGGTGTTCGGACAGTCCGAACTTGTCGGCGAGGGTCATCTCGGCCAACCACGCAGGCAGGTCCACCGGGTTGGTCAGGGCAGCTGCGTCCACCGGTCGCGGGCGGTCCGGGTCGGTCCACAGCGTGGCCACCGACACAGCCACGTACGCGACGGGCAGGTCCGTCCGGCAAAAGTTTGGCATCGTCCATTCATTCTCGCCGGTTCTTGTAACCACACCGTCGCAGACTGCTACGACCCTTCGTGGCATTTCTTGATTGTGTGCTGGTTGGAACAGATGCGAGCGAGCCCATGACCGGCGGTGTGGGTCCTTCGCGTCGCACGCTCCTGCTGGGTGCGCTGGGTGCGCTGGTCGTGCTCGCCGCCGACCTCACGAAGCCCGCGGTCCGGCCGGCACGGGCAGATCCGATCCCGAGTCCGGCGGCCCCGACGCCGCCCGTCGGCGCGTTCCGGGCGCCGGAGCCGGTACAGATACCCGAGGCCCCCCAGCTCGATCACGGCTGGGCCGATGGGGGCCGATTCCTGCTTGCCAACCGCCCGTCCGACGGAATCGACATCAGGTACATCGTCATCCACGACACCGAGGGGGGGTACGGCCAAACGCTCGACTGGTTCAAGGAGTCAACCAACGTCGGCCCCTCCGCCCACTACGTGATCCGCTCCTCGGACGGGCGAGTCACCCAGGCGGTCCGGCCCGAGCGGATCGCCCTGCACACCGGCAATTTCTGGTACAACATGCACTCGATCGGGATCGAGCACGAGGGCTATCTCGCCCACGGCCACCGCTGGTACACCGAGGCGCAGTACCAGTCCTCGGCCAAGCTGGTCCGCAACCTCGCCGCCCGGTTCAACATCCCGTTGGACCGCGACCACATCATCGGCCACGAGGAGATCCCCGGCGAGAATCCGGGACACACGGCCAGGCAGCATTTCGATCCGGGACCGTTCTGGGACTGGTCGTACTACTTCGAACTGCTGGGCGCGCCGCTGTTCACGCCCTCGGCCCGGCCCGCGTCCGGCCCCGAGGTGGTGGCGGTGATGCCGCGGTTCGCCGATAACTTCCACGCCCTTCAGGACTGCACCGACGGGTGCACCGGTCTGGACAAGCAGGCCAGTAACGTCGTCTACCTTTACACCCAGCCGGACGACAACTCGCCGCTGATCAGCGACCCGGCCCTGCACCCCGGTGGACACCCCGGGACCAGCCGGACGTGGGACTGGTCGGCGCGGACGATGGCCGGGCAACGCTTCGTGGTTGCCGATCGGCGCGAGGACTGGACCGCGATCTGGTTCGCCGGGCAACTCGCGTGGTTCCCGGACCCGGGTCATGGGATCGGCTTGACCGCGGCCGGCCAGACGATCACCCAGGCCGCGGAGCAGGAATCGATTCCGGTGTTCGGGACTGCCTACCCCGAACGCCACGCGTTTCCCCCGGCATTCGATCCGGACTACATCGTGCCCCTCAAGTACCGGATTCCCGCCGGGCAACAATACGTCGCGGTGGCGCAGCATCGTTCGGACGACTACCCGGCCGGCCCTGCGCCCCGTTACGAGCGGGTCTACGTGGTCGGTGACCGGCAACTGGTGGAGATCTCCTACAACCACCGCAGGGCGTTCGTCGACGCTGCCGACGTCCGCTACGTGAGCTGAGATGCGCGGACCCGCGGGTCGATCACGCTGTACACGAGGTCGACAATCACGTTCGCGATCAGGATCAGCACGGCACCCATCAGCACAGTGGCCATCATGATCGACAGGTCGGACTGCTGCACCGAGGTGAGTGCCAACCGGCCCAGGCCCTGGATGTTGAACGTCGACTCGGTGATGATCGCCCCGGACAGGAGTCCGGCCAGGTCGAGGCCGAAGACCGTGATGATCGGCGAGAGCGTCGCCCGGCCGGTGTGCTTGAAGTGCAACAAGCGGGAGGAGACCCCTCTGGCGCGGCCGGCCCGGATGAAGTCCTCGCCCATCGTCTCCAGCATCTGAGCCCGCGTCAGCCGGGCGTAGAACGCCATGAAAACCATGGCCAGCACCAGCCACGGCAGCAGCAGGCCCTTGAACCAGCCCACCGGGTCCCGCGTGATCGGTACGTACTGCGGCGGGGGCATCACGTGCCAGTCCCGCACCAGCAATTGGATCAATATCGGCCCGACCACGAAGATCTGCAACGACGAACCAAACACGGTGAAGCCGATTCCCAGCCGGTCCAGCCACGTCTGCGAGCGCAGTGCGGAGACCACGCCGAAACCAACGCCGACGATCAGGAAGATCGTCGCGGCACCCAGCGCCAGTGAGATCGTGGCCGGGAACCGCTGGATCAGGGTGTGCCAGACCGGTTGGTGATTGACCGTGGAGTACCCGAAGCAGGGCACACCGCAGTGGACCTTCTGATCGGCCTGGGTGTAGTCACGGCCGACGAAGATCCCCTTGATGAAGTTCCAGTACTGGACCACGATCGGGTGGTCCAGGCCGAGCGTGTGGTGGATGGCGGCCAGTTGCTGCGGGGTGCAGACCCGGCCGCAGTCCACCCGGCCCGGATCGCCGGGGAGCGCGAAGAACAGGAAGAACGTGACAGCGCTGATCACGGCCAGGATCGCCACGGCGGCCAGCAGTCGGCGGATCAGGTAGCCGATCAACGCGGTTCACCTTTCCGGAGGTTCTGAGCAGGCGTCAGGATTTGACGTAGAGGTAGTTGAGGGAGATCTCGCCGTAGATGTTGTCGAAGGTTGCTCCGCCGATCCCCGGGCCGTAGATCTGCCTGGAGCGGAAGTAGATGGTCGGGAACACCGGCACCTGGGCGCGGATCTCCCGGTCGATCTGCGCCCAGCGTTTGCCCGCCTCGATCGGGTCGACGATGGTCTTGACCTGGTCCATCTCGGCATCGATGGCGGGGTCGTCGAAGAACGACTTGTCGCTGTTGCCCGGCCCGGCGTGGATCAACCGGCCGTCCCACAGCGGCGGGTACACCGTCGCCCCACTGGGCCAGTCCGCCGACCAGGCCGTCGGGTAGAGGTCGTAGGGATTGCTGGGGTTGCCCACCTGATCGTTCTGCCGCTTACGGTCCACCGGCTTCTCGACCACCTTGAACCCGGCCGCCTCCAGAGCTTGCTTCGCGATGATCACAATCTGCTGGGAAAGCTCGGTCTGCGGGTCGAAGGGCACGAGGATGGTCCTGCCCAACTGCCCGGCTGCCGTCAACAATTCCCGGGCCATCGCCGGATCACCCCGTGGCGGAATGTTGTACAGGTTGTCGTCGGCATGGCCGAGCAACGTCGGTGAGGACAACGCATTCGCCAGCTCGCCGGTGTCCGCACCGCCGATCAACTGGCGCAGTTGGCAGTACGGCCACGCATACATCAACGCCTTGCGCACCCGCACGTCGGTGATCCGCTTGGTGTTTATCGACTCGAAGTTGACGAACGGGCTCACCGAGACGACCGACCGGGCCAGCAGGTCCGGGCTGCTCAGAACTTGGTCGAGGAGTTGGTGCGGGACCACGTCGGACAACGTGATTGCCGTGGCGTCCGAGCCGGCAGCACCGATCAGCCGTTGGTAGGTCTGCAATTCCGGCTCACCGAAATTGAAGACGAATTGATCCGGGTAAGCGGTCCGGATCGGATCGGTGTCCGGCTTCCACGCCGAGTTGCGGACCAGCACCATCGACTTGTCGATCTCGCGCGAGGCGATCTTGTAGGGGCCCGAGGAGAGCGGGTGCTGGTCGTAGGCTTCCCGAGTGTCCTTGCTCGCCTTGACCGGGACGCCCTGCAGCGCCATGTCGAACGGCAGGTCCGGTTCGGGATTCTTGAACGTGATCACGATCGTCTTGTCGTCCGGGGTGGCGATCGCGTCCAACGTCTTGCCCGCGTAGGGACCGGAGTACACCGAGCCGAAGTCGTCGGTACCGGCGATCCAGGACTGGAAATACGTCGGGCCCTCGCTGTAGCCGGACACGAATTCCCGTTCCAGGCCGTACTTGACGTCGGCGGACGTGATCGGCGAACCGTCCTCCCAGGCCACACCGTCGCGCAGCGTGTAGGTCCAGTTCTTACCGCCGTCGGTGGTCCGTCCGGTGTCGGTGGCCAGGTCACCGACCAGGGTGATGTCGGTTCCGTGCTGCACGTATTGGGTCAACGCCCGGCTGAGCACGAAGGCGACCGACTGTTCGCTGTTCAGGTAGATCCGTGCCGGATCAAGGTGTGGGTAGTCGTCGGCGTCGTAAACCGTCACGATCCCGCCGGTCCGCGCTCCGGGGACCTGCGCCACCGGTCCGTTGACGGTGTTGTCGAGCCGGTAGTTGTAGGGCGCTGCCGTGGCCGTGGGCGACGTGGACTGCACCCCACAGCTGTCGGCGGCCGCGGCGGAGGCTCCGTGCCCACCGAACTGACATCCGCTCAGCACCGCGGCGCACAGCAGCGCCAGTGGCCCGGCGATGCGCCGGCGCGGAAGAGGGTGTCTCATGTGGCTTTCACCTGGTGCTCTTCGGGTCCAGGGCGTCGCGCAGTGAGTCGCCGAGCAGGTTGAGGGCGATCACCAGGATCAGCAACGCGGCGCCGGGTGCGATCAGGTAAGTGGGGTCGGTGGAGTAGACGTCGGCGCCGTTCTTGACCATCCGACCCCAGTCCGGGATCGGCTCGAGAATTCCCACCCCGAGGAAGGACAACGCGGCCTCGCCGGTGATCACGGCCGGGATCGAGAGCGAGAGCACGATCAGGGTCGGGGACCACAGGTTCGGGAGCAGTTCCCTCCTCACGATCCGCCAGGTGCTCGCACCCGACATGCGTGCCGCGTCGATGAACTCCCGTTCGCGCAGCGAGAGCACCTGGCCACGGATCAGGCGGGCCGAGGACATCCAGCCCAGCACGGACAGCACGATGATCACGACAGCGAAGCGCATCCAGGTCGGCAGTTTGGTGTTCGGCGAGGAGAACTTGCTCTCGATGATCGGGCTCATCGTGATCAGCAGCAGCAGGCCCGGGAACGCCAGGGCGATGTCGATGATCCGTCCGCCGATCCAGTCGACCCGCCCGCCCAGGTAGCCGGCCACGGTCCCGAACAGCACGCCGAAGATCGTGGTGATCGTCGAGACCGCGAAGGCGATGAACAACGACGTGCGGGCGCCGTAGACCAGTTGCATGAACACGTCGCGGCCCAGGCCCGGCTCCACCCCGAGCCAGAACCCGCTGCTCATCCCCCCGAAGCGATGGGCGGGCAGACCGCTGGGGGTGAGCAGTCCGCCCTGGTTGACCCCGTAGGTGGTGTACGGGTTGCGCCCGTAGATCCAGCCGATCACCGGCGCCAGAAGCGCCACCACGAGGAATAGCGCCACCGCCGCGGCGGACACGACGCCGACCCGGTCGCGGCGGAATCTCGCCCAGGCGATCCGGGCCGGGGAGCGGGTCGGGCCGGGGGCGCTGCCCGACACCTCGGCCGGTGGCTCACCCGCGGGTGGGTCGGCCGCGATCGACATCGTCGGTGGGACCGTCATGAGCGCGGCGGACCGGCGGCGGACGTGGATCGCGTCACGCGTAAGTCCTTCCTCGCCAGTTCGCGGCAGCGTACGGCGTGGCACGCGGCAGGGGGAAGGCTCCCCGGAACCCAGGGGCGTCGCCTTCTATGCCGCACTCCCGGCTCAAGGCGCGTAAACGCGCACGCCTTCCAGATCCTCGGTCCAGCCCAGGTAGTTCAGCCCCAAGCCGACTCGATGGCTGAAAGCGGCGCGGTCGAGATGTGACCGGTATAGGGAAGATTGGTGCTGACGACCAATCCGTTGCCCAGCGAGAACGCCACATGGCCGTCGCCGGATGACCCGCCCGACCAGAAAACCGGGACACCGGCCGGAGGATTGCGGTCCTTTCGGTGTTTGTGCTTCGCGGCGTCCCACGCCCCGATCGCCGTCGACTCGACTCTCGGCAGCCCGGTCGGCCGGGTCCGCGAGCAGCTGGTCGACATCCTGCGCAACGCCGGCTACGGGCAACGCCGGGCCACCAACGGCATCAGCGTGCTGTTCAACTACCTGCTCGGCGCGGCGATGATCGAGACGCACCGGGGGCGCGGCGGTTCGGCCGCGTCGTTCCGCCTCGGCCTGCGCTACCTGATCGACGGCCTTAAGGCGGACCTGCCCTGAGGGGCAGCTCGTCGCTACCCGCCGCTCATGTCGAGGTCAGTCTTTGAGCCCCAGCCGTGGCCGGAGCCATTGCGCAACCTCCGCGATGGTGGCGTCGGCCTCCGGCGCGCGGCCGGCCATGAACGGGTACACGTGCTGCATCCCCGGGGAGATCTCGAGCGTCACCTCGACACCCGCGTTCTTCGCCAGGTCGGCGAAGCGCTCGGCGTTGTCCTGCAGGGTCTCGTGGTCCCCGACGGCGAGGTAAATCGGGGGCAACCCGGTCGGATCGGCCGCCAGGGGGTTGGCCAACGGATGGCGCGGCGAGGCCCCGGCGAGGTACAGGGCGGCCATGTTCTGGACCACGGCCCGCTGGACGAACGCGTCGGTCGCCGCGTTCGTGTCCAGCGTGCCCTCCAGGCTTTCCAGGTCATACCACGGTGAGAATCCGACGATCGCCGCGGGCAGCGGCGCCCCGTCGTCGCGGAGCTTGAGGGCGAGCGCGGTGGCGAGATTGCCGCCGGCCGAGTCCCCGGCGAAGGCGATGTGGTCGTGGCCGAAGCCTCGGTCCAGGAGCCAGCGGTACGCGGCGGCGGCGTCCTCAATCTGGGTGGGGAAAGGATGCTCCGGGGCGAGCCGATAGTCCGGCACGAGGGCTGCGCAGCCCGTCGCCTTCGCGAGGTGCGCAGCAAGTTTGCGGTGGCTGTGCATCGAGTTGCTGACGAACCCGCCACCGTGGAAGTACAGGACCACCCGATCGGTGTCGGCACCCTGCGGAGAGCACAGCATGGCGGGGCGGCCACCGGCCTCGACCTCCTCGTAGGTCACTCCGGTCGGCTCCGCCGCCTGCACGTGCAACTCCTCGAGCATCCCGCGCAATGCCGGCAGATCCATCGACGGATTGGCGGCCAGGCGGTCTGACATGGACTGGAAGTGGACGCGCAACGCGTCGGACTCAAGGCTCGGCACGGTGTCTCCTTCGTGAGTTCGGGCACCTCATCAGATCGCCTTCAGCTCGGGAAGTACCTCCTGGGCGAACAGCCGCATGCTCGCTTCCGCCTTCTCGTAGGGGAGACCGGCGTAGGAGAAGGCGCAGTTGAGGTGGTACTCGCCGATGACGTCACGGCGGGCCTTGACCTTCGCCACGATCTGCTCTGGGGTGCCCCAGGACTGGGCCTGCACGTACCCGCCGGCCGCCGCTTCGTGGCCCGCCTCCCGAATCATCGAGGAGATGGCGTCGTAGGAGTGGTAACCCTTGGTGTCCGCGAAGTGGGTACCGCCGAACTCGTAGTGGCGCATCACCGAGGTGTAGTACCGGGAGATGTATTCGGTCGCGGTTCGCTCGGCCTCCTGCGCATCCTCCGCGCAGTAGATGAACTCGGTCAGGGTCGGCGGGGGTGCTTCGCGGCCGTGCTTCTCTCGGAACAGCTGCTGGTAGGTGGTGATCAACGGCGCGTGCATCTCGATCGGGAACTGCACGAACGTGGCCATGGCCGCGCCCAGTTCGGCCGCGACCTCCAAGGAATCCGGCGACATTGCGATGCAGACCAGCCGATCCCGGAACCCACGCGGAGGGGCCGGCGCCAGCGTCGCGGCCGGCTGCCGGAAGAACGGTCCCTCGCCGGAGGCCGTCCCCGTCTCCAGCGCTGTCAGGATCAGCTCGGCGGCCTCGTCGAAGCGATCGCGGGACTCGTTCATGTCCACGCCCATCGACTCGTACTCGCTACGCGCCAGCCCGCGCCCGAGGCCGAGTCGGACCCGGCCGCCGGCGAGGATGTCCAGCAGCGCGACCTTCTCCGCAACGCGCAGCGGCTGCGTCCACCACGGCAGGATGATCGCGGCAGGCACCAGCTCGATCGATGAGGTGCGGGCCGCCAGGTAGGACAGCAGCTGCAGGTTGTCGGGGCACATCGAATAGCCGGCATCGAAATGGTGCTCGACACACCAGAGCCCCGAGAACCCGAGCGGCTCGGCCAGTTCAGCGAGCGCGAGCTCCGCCGCATACACGGCCGCGTCGGAGGTGGTCAGGTTGTAGTTCTGCAGCAGCAGTTGGTAGCTCGGGATCACGGATGCTCCCTGGTAAATGTCCGGAGATCGCCTCGTACCCCCAGCCTGGCGCACGCTCCGGTCGGCGACTAGGGGCCTGCCGATATCGGGCTATCTCTGTCCGGTCTCACCTGCCTGGATTGGCCGCCCGGGGCGCCGTACGGTGCGTGATACGGTCCGGGACCAGCGTTGGGAGACCTAGGCATGCCGGCGTTCGGAGTCCAGACACCCGATTTCCCGCACACCGGCTGCGCTGTGGTGTTCGGCGCCACTGGCGGACTCGGAGCGGCCACGGCCGGGCTGCTGGCGGAGCGCGGCTGCGACGTTGTCCTGGCATATCATTCCCGAGCCGCGGAGGCGGAGGAACTCGCCGGTTCCATCCGCGAAGTGGGCCGCAAGGCAACAGCGCTGGCCTGCGACGTCACTGATCGCGGCTCGGTTTCGGCCCTGGTGAACGCCGCAGTGGCGGAGCACGGCCGCATCCACACGGTGGTCGTCGCGACTGGCCTGGTGTTCCAGACTCGCCCCCTGATCGAGTTCACCGACGACGCCTTCGCCCAGGTGATCGCGGCCGACGTGATCGGGTTCTTCAACATAGCCAAGGCCGTAGTGCCTGCCCTGCGCGACGGTGGCGGCGGCTCCATCACGGCGCTGATCACCGCGGCGGTGGACCGCATCGTGCCCACCGACGCGCTGTCCGCGACACCAAAGGCTGCGGTAAACATGATGGTGCGTCAGTTAGCTGCGGAGGAGGCGGCGAACGGCATCCGGGCCAACGCTGTGGGACCAGGGGTGGTCGAGGGCGGAATGGTAATTCCGATGCGCGACGACCCGACGACGAAGGCGCTGCTGGATCAGGCGGTGGCGTTCACCCCGCTGGGCCGCCTCGGACTCGTCGAGGAGATCGCCGAGGCAGTCGCCTTTCTCGCCTCCAGCAAGGCCTCCTACATCACCGGCCAGCGACTGATGGTCGATGGCGGTCTGGCCATCTGACTCAGGCCGGCACGACCTCCCGCTCGCGCAGAGCGTAGGCCAGGTCGATGGCCATGGCCTCGCCCTCCTCGGCGTGCTGGCGGTTGCTCGCCCGATGGGTCGCCCACGACATGAGGACGGACCACGTCGTGTAGTCGATGACCGGGATCCACCAGGGGAACAACCCGTCCCAGGCGAAGGGACCGGTCTTCGCGTAGGTGGTGAACATCGCCATCGGGAACCCGAAGGCGAAGTAGAGGTTGGCCCAGCCGATCCACCGTGGGTACACCGGGTCCAGGCTTCGGTCCTCCAACACGCAGCACGCGATCGCCACGCAACCCACGGTGGCGAACACGAACGGCATGAGGAACCAGAGGAACGCCGCGTCGTGGAAGGCCTGGGTGATCTCCGGATTGCGCTCCGGACGGTAGGCGGCCACGGTCCACATCAACGCCTGCACACAGAACAGGAACGAGGAACACACCCCGGCACCCAGCTGCAGGTAGGTCCACATCGGGCTGCGCCCGCTCTCGATGCGCCGCAGCTGCGCGGAGATCGCGGCGAACCACATCATCGACCAACCCGCCGAGCAGAGATTCATCATCGCGAAGAACCGGATCCGGTCCTGCTTCTGCTGATACATCGCCACGACCTGACCAGCCGTCATGTCCGGCGAGGGCACCGGCAGCCAGCCGGCCACGATCATCCCGGCGAACATGAAGACCAACGTGATCACGCCGCTCCACGCGCACACCGCACGCAGGTACTTGCTCATCCCGAGTCCCCGATCCGGATCCGCCTGAGTCGGACAGAGTGTCTGAGTCAGACGCTATGTCCGACTCGACTACTCTGTCCAGCGTGAGTTCTCCGTCGAGCGTCCAGGCCGAGTCCGGCCGCAAACGCCGGGAGGCCTCCCGCGAGGAGATCCTGGCCGCCACGCGGCGACTGCTGGCCCGGGGTGGCCCGGTGGCCCGGCTGAGCGTCGATCGGATCGTCGCCGACGCCGGTGTCTCCCGGGCGACGTTCTACGTCTGCTTCCCCGACAAGCACGCGGTGATCGGGCAACTGGCGCAGGAGTCCCTGGCCTGGCGACGCGAGGTCGACGCCGAGATCCTCGCCGACCCGAAGCTGACCCGCGAGCGTCTCGACCGCTTGATGCGCACCATCGTCGGACACTGGCGAGCCAACCGTCCGGTGCTCGCGGCGATCATCGAGCTCGCCGAGCACAACCCCGAGATGCGCGGGCCGTGGCGCGCGGCGATCACCCAGATCGCCGAGCAGACCGCCGATCAGTTCCGCGTCCGGTGGGCCGACTCCCCCGACGGCCCCGATGACCCGGACACCGTCGCGGCAGTCTTCACCTGGATGTTCGAACGCTGCTGCCACCAGTTGGTCGCCGACGACGCCGGCGCCGAATCGGTCGCCCTGGCCATGTCCGAGGTCCTCTGGCGCACGCTCACCTACACCCGACCCCGGCGAGCCCCCACCCGCGGGCGCTGATCGTGCTCGGCGGCACCAGCACATCCAATCGCCACGATCGCTATACCGGACGGTCGTCCTAAACGCCTGCGAGGCATAACCCCTCGGTCAGATCGATCCAATTGTCCTCACACTTCGGATTCCCGGGCGCAATATTCGACCAGTCAGACCGGTCTGCCTTATGGTGGGCGCGTCCCCTGATCGGGTGACCAGAACGCCTCGCCGCGAGGGAGATAGAGACAATGCAGATCGGCGTCGTGTATCCGCAGATCGAGCTTCGCGGCGATCCGACCGCTGTTCGGCGGATCGGCAGAGCGGTCGAAGAGCTGGGCTTCGACCACCTCCTCGCCCACGACCACGTGCTGGGCGCAGTCCATGCCGACCGCGAGCCCCCGCTGCTGGGCCCGTACACGGAGCGCGACCCGTTCCACGACCCGTTGGTGATGTTCGGCTTTCTGGCCGGCATCACCGAGCGGATCGGGTTCGCCACCGGGGTGCTGGTCCTTCCGCAGCGCCAGACGGCTCTGGTCGCACGGCAGGCGGCCGATGTTGACCTGCTGTCCGGTGGTCGGCTGCGCCTCGGTGTGGGTGTCGGCTGGAACCACGTCGAGTACCAGGCCCTCGGGCAGGACTTCGCTACCCGCGGCGCGCGGCAGGAGGAGCAGATCGAGCTGCTTCGCCGACTGTTCACCGAGCCGGTCGTCGACTTCTCGGGCCGCTTCGACCGCGTGGACCGGGCCGCGCTCGTCCCCAAGCCGGCGCGGAGCATCCCGATCTGGCTCGGTGGAGGTAGCGAGAAGGCGTACGACCGAGCGGCCCGTCTGGCCGATGGCTTCATCTTCTTGGGCAGCAGCATCGGAGACGCCGTGGAGAACCGGCAGCAGCTGCGCGCGCGAGTCGAGGGACTCGGCCGGTCGGTCGAGGACTTCGGCGGGGAATGGGTGCCGCGCCCGCACGGCAGCGTCAGCGACCTCATGGCCGATCCGATCCTGCTGGGCCGGGCCATCCGGGAGCTGGGGCGCTTCGCCCTGATCCGGATTGATGGCCGCACCATCCAGGTCCACCGGCTAATCCAGGCGCTGCTCCGCAGCGACCTGAGCAAGGCCCAGCAAGCCGACTATCAGCACGAGGTCCATCTCATCCTGGCCGCCAGCTCGCCGAAGAATCCCGACGACAACCGGCTGTGGCCGCGTTATGCCGAGCTTCTCCCGCATGTCTCCTCGCCGGTGACCATGCTGGCCGCGTGCCCGGATCGCGATGTCCAGGCTTTTGCCCTGGAGATGGTGCGCTACCTCTACCGCTTCGGCAATCAGCAGAACTGCTGCGATCTCGCTGAGCGCCTGATCAGGGAATGGACCAGGCAGTCCGGACCGGACTACGACCGGGTGCTTGATGCCCAGCGCCGGCTCGCCGACGCACTCAGGGAACTTGGCCAGTACTCAGCGGCCTACGCCATTACCAAGACCACCCTGGAGCGCTCCGAGGAGATCCTCGGTGAGAGTGACCCGCTGACGCTGGCGCTGCGGAACGGCTACGCTGCCGATCTGCGCGCGCGGGGGGAGTTCGCCCCGGCCCGGAGCCTGGACGAAGGGTCGCTCGAGCTGCATCGCGCGTATTTCGGGAACGAACATGGCCAGACTTTGCGCGTTATGCACAACCTGGCTCTCGATCAGGCGCTGAACAGCGACTACATAGAGGCGCGGAGGCTGCACAGGAGCACGTTCCTGGCGCGAAGTGCGGCCACGACCGGCGTCTCACCGACAGAAGTCCTGATGTCCTGGAATGGCCTGGCCCGCGCGGTCCGGCTCTGCGGGAATTACACCGAAGCGCGGGACGTGGGCGAGGAGGCATACGACTACGGCCGTGAAGTGCTGGGCGCAGAGCACTACTGGACGCTGC
>Ga0137412_10001624_pt1 | contig 17548 bp, 16 predicted proteins | sample CZODoug2_1_16fun_FD_122160 | JGI IMG/M metagenome (GOLD analysis project Ga0137412, IMG submission 122160) | Vadose zone soil fungal communities from Angelo Coast Range Reserve, California, USA - CZODoug2_1_16fungal (Hybrid Assembly) | ecosystem: Environmental > Terrestrial > Soil > Vadose zone...
GGATCTGGCGCCCAACCTCGTCATTCCGCATCAGCTCGGCATGACCACGGTGCTGGTGGTGCCCGACGGCTCAAAAGAAGTCGTGCGCGAGGACTGGGAGCTGGAAGGCCGCGACCATGCTTACGTCGATCATGTCACGGATGATTTGACGGGGTTTTTGGAGAAGGTGAGCGGGGCAACGTGAGAGCCTTGCACTTATCTCACGTCGTCCCTGCGAAAGCAGGGACCCATACGCCGCGGCTTGTCGGTAAGGCGATGTGGCAGACGGCTTATGGCACCAACTCACGCCTGTGGTTATGGGTCCCTGCTTTCGCAGGGACGACGTCGGAGTGAGCCTTGACTCTCCCGCCCCGAATCCCGAAAAAGCCCCTCCAATTCGTCGCAAAAGCACTTCGCTTCTAAGGACCCCCCGATGTCTCTGTCCTCGCTCGAATCCACCATCAACACCGCGTTCGACGCGCGCGACGGCATCTCGGCCGCGACCTGCTCCGCCGGGGATCCGCGCTCGCTACCCAGATAGGCCCAGGTCTGATGCTCGACGGCGCCGAAGATCATGTCCCGGATCAGCGTGACGGGGATGTCCGGACGCAGCTCACCGGTGTCGATCGCGTCCCGCAGCACCTCGGTAATGATCCCGGTGAAGCGTCGATTGAGCTGGTGCAGTGCGCCGCCCCGGTAGTCCGGGCCGGTGCGCAGGTCCAACATCACGTAGCGGGTGAGCATCGGCTCGGCGCGCACCACGTGTAGCGCGTAGGCAACCGCCGCGCACAGGCGCTGCTCGAGGTCCACGCACCCGGACAGGTCCGGCTCCTCGGTGAGGATCTCGCCGAGCCACTCCACCGCGACCCGGGCCAGCAGGTCGTGCCTGGTGGGGAAGTACCGGTACACCAGGCCCTCGGACACATCACAGCGCCGGGCGACCTCGGCGGGCAGGAACTTCTCGTGCCCGACCTCGCGCAGCAACGCCCGGCCGACCAACAGGATCTCGGCCTCGCGCTGCTCCGGTGAATGTCTGGACCGGGCCATCTGGACATTTTGTTGAGTCTCACTCAATAATGCAAGTAATGGATTAACGTCTCGCCGGCCCGGAGGCACCCATGACTGATCAAGCCCTCTCCACGGTGCTCGAGACTCCCGGTCCTGCCCCCGTGCGGCGGCAGTACCGGGACCGTCTGCCGGGCGCGCCCCGTCCCGACGTCTCGATCCCGCTCGACGGCTCGCTCGACCATGACGCGCAGGGCCGGTTGATGGCCGTGATCGCCCGATGGAGCAATGTCACGCCGGTGCTCGCCCTCGCCTCGGTGGCCCACGTGGACCTGACCGAGGTGACCTACCTGGACCTGGCCGGCGTGGACCTGTTGAACGAACTGCACGCCCGGCTGACCGGGTCGGGCTGGCTGGTTCGGGTTACCCCGCCCGCCGACGTGGAGACCCGGCTGGCCTTCCACGCGGCGGTGATCCAGGGCGAGCTGCGCTGGGTCTGAGCCGGCGTCACTTGGCGCGGCGGCGCAGGCGCTCGACGTCGAGCAGGGTGACCGCCCGCCCCTCGAGCCGCAGCCACCCGCGGCCGGCGAAATCGGCCAACGACTTGTTCACCGTCTCCCGCGAGGCGCCGACCAGTTGAGCGAGTTCCTCCTGGGTCAGGTCGTGCGCGACGTGCACGCCTTCCTCGGTCGGGACGCCGAACCGGTCCGCCAGATCCAACAGCGACTTCGCGACGCGACCGGGCACGTCGGAGAACACCAGATCGCTGACCACCTCACTGCTGCGACGTAGCCGCTTGGACAGTTGGCGCAGCAGTGACATGGAGACATCGGGGCGCTGCGCGAGCCACGGCTTGAGGTTGTCGCTGGACAGCGAATACAGCAGGCAGTCGGTGACCGCGATCGCGGTCCCCATCCGCGCGGTGGGATCGAAGACGGTCAGCTCGCCGAACATCTCACCGGGCCCGAGAACCGACAGCAGACTCTCCCGCCCGTCGGTGGACGTGCGACCGACCTTGAGCTTGCCCTCGGCGACGACATACAGCCGATCGCCGAAGTCGCCCTCCCGGAACAGCACCTGGCCTTTCGGGAGGCTCACCTCGACCATGGACTGGCGTACCGCCAACGCCGCTTCCTCGTCCAGGGCCGCGAACAGCGGGGCTCGGCGGACGACGTCGTCCGCGGCGCTGGTGGCCAGTCGTAGATGGGGCGGCGTCTTAGCCGGGGCGGGGCCGTTGTGGTCGCGATTCTCCAGGAGCATCGCTTGCTTCTTCCTGGCAAGCCGAGCGGGCCTGCCCGTGCGTCTCGAGGCAGTGGCGCAGACGGATTCGTCGCGCGTACGGGGACTTAAGTGATGGTGGCGTAGATCACAAATGCCCCAACGAGGCAGCTCGAAACATTTCTGCATCGGGTGTTCAGAAGTCGAGGCGGGTCACCAACTGCTCGCGGTGCGCCGCCGGGGCGCCGAGCAGGATCTCGGAGCTCTTCGCCCGCTTGAAGTACAGGTGCGTGCGGTGCTCCCAGGTGAACCCGATGCCGCCGTGCAGCTGGATACTCTCGGTGGCGACCCGGGCATACGCCTCCGAGCAGTGCGCCTTGGCCAACGCCGCCGCGACGGGCAACTCCTCGACCGCGCAATCCGCCGCCCAGGCAGCGAACTGGGCCGCGGCCCTGGCCGATTCGACCTGCAGCAGCAGCTCCGTCCAGACGTGTTTGATCCCCTGGAAGGACCCGATCGGTCGGCCGAATTGCTCGCGCACCTTCGCGTATTCGACGGTCTCCGCCAAGCACGCCGAGGCGCCCCCCACCTGCTCGGCGGCCAGCAACACGGCGGCCACGTCGAGCGCCCCGCGCACCACGGTGGCGCCCTCCCCGTCGGTGCCGACCAGACGTGCGGGCACGGCGTCGAAGGTCAACCTGGCCTGCTTACGCGTCTGATCCATCGTGGGCAGGAGTTCGCGCTTCAGCCCCGTGGCGTCGCCGGTCACCGCGAACAGCGAGACGCCCGCAGCGGTGCGGGCGACGACCAGGATCAGGTCGGCGACGTGGCCGTCGAGCACGTAGTTCTTTTCACCGATCACCAGCCAGCCATCACCGGCCGGCTGCGCGGATGCGGTGACCGCATCCGGGTCCCAGCTGCCGGCGGCCTCGCACAGCGCCAGCGTGGCGATCGTCTCGCCGGCCGCGATCCCCGGTAGGTAGTCGGCCGCGGCCTGTCCGCCCGCCAACGCCAACGCCGGGGCCGCGAGCGCCACGGTGGCGAAATAGGGCGCACACAGCAGCGCGCGGCCCATCTCCTCGAACACGATGCTCTGTTCCTGGAGACCGAACCCGGCCCCGCCGTGCACGTCCGCGATAGCCAGGCCCTGCAGGCCCAACTGCGCGGCCATCTGCTGCCAAACCGCAGCGTCGTAACCGGTGTCGCTGTCCATCAACCGGCGCACCGCGGTCTCGGCCGACTTGTCGACGAGGAACGCGCGCACGGTGCGCCGCAGTTCGCTCTGCTCATCGGACAGGGTGAAGTCCATCAGTGACGCTCCCTCACCGCGCCGCGGGTTCGCGCGGCAGTCCGAGGATCCGTTCGGCGACGATGTTGCGCAGGATGTTCGAGGTGCCCCCCATGATCGTGTAGCTGTTCGCGTAACACAGACCGCGGGAGACCTCACCGGCCAGTAACGCCTCCGGGCCGAAGCAACGGGCCACGAAGTCGGCCACCCGGCGCTCGTGCTCGGTACAGAACAACTTGGTCGCGGCGCTGAAGCCCTTGGGCGCCTGCCCCAGCGCCTCCCGATAAACCAGCAGTCGGCCCAACCGGTAGTGCGTCTCCAGGGTCGCGACCTCCTGACGCACCAGGGGATCGGACATGTCGGCCCGATCCAGCGCCCGGCGATAGAGGGCGTGGTTGGACACCAGCCGATCGATGCCGCCGCGCTCGTGTTCGAGCTGACGCATCGTTTGTTTGAAGGCCGCGCCCTCGACCCCGACCAGGTTGCTCGCGGGCACCCGCACGTCGGTGAAGAACACCTCGCAGAAGTGCGCTCCCCCGGCCATGTCCTTGATCGGGCGGACCTCGATACCGGGTGCGTCCATTGGCACGATCAGTTCACTGATCCCAGCGTGCGGCGGACCGTCAGTCGTGGTCCGGCAGATCAGGTAGCAGTAGTCGGAGACCGCGGCGAAGCTGGTCCAGATCTTCTGGCCGTTCACCACGTACTCGTCGCCGTCGCGTAGTGCCCGGGTGCGCAGCGACGCCAAGTCCGAGCCGGCGCCCGGTTCGGACATGCCGATGCACCAGGTCGCCTCGCCGGCCAGGATCGCCGGCAGGTAGCGCTGCTGCTGGTCCGCGGTGCCGTAGGTGTAGATGGACGGGCCCATCTGACGCTCCGCCACCCAGTACGACCCGACCGGTGCGCCGGCACCGATCAGTTCCTCGGCGATGATCATGCGATCGATGGCGGGCCGGCCCGCCCCGCCGAACTCCTTCGGCCAGGAGATGCCGATCCAGCCGCGGGCGGCGAGTTCCCTGGCGAAGTCCGGGCAGTAGCCGTTGATCCACGAGTCGGCCACCCACCCGTAGCGCGCCACGGCGTCGGCGGCCACTTTCTTGGCCTCGGCGCGTAGTTGTTGCTGTTCGGCAGTCCAGGAGAAGTCCACGCCCTACGCCCTCATGTATGCGCCGCCGGAGACGTTGATGATCTCACCGGTGATCGACCGGGCGCTCTCCCCGGCCAGGAACAGCACCGCATTGGCGATGTCCTCGGGGTCGATCTCCCGGTTCAGCGGGATCTGCTCCTGCAGCTTGGCCAGGTGGTCCTCGGGCAGCATCCGGCTGAGGAACGGATTGGGTACCAGGCCCGGAGCGACACCATTGATCCGCACCCCGTAGGGCGCCGCCTGCCCGGCGGTGGACCGGGTCAGCGCGAGCACCCCGGCCTTCGCCGCGTGGTAGGCGGTGTTGCCGGGGGTGCCGGAGGTCCACGCCTCGATCGAGGCGATGTTCACGATCGATCCGGACCCGCGCGCGATCATCTGCGGTAGCACCGCGCGCATCAGCAGGAAGTGCCCGGTCAGGCAGACGTCGACCACCCGCCGCCACGACTCCAACGAGGTCTCCCAGAGCAAGGCCGGCTCCGAGGTCCCCGCGTTGTTCACCAACACGTCGATGCGGCCCCGCTCGGCGAGGATCTCCTCGACCACCGCGGCCACCCCGGCCTCGTCGGTGACGTTCAGCGCGCGACCCTCCACCTTGCGGCCGGTCTGCTCGCTCAGCGCCTCGGCGACCTTCGCGGTGCGTTTGGCGTCCAGGTCGGTGATCACCACGTCCGCGCCGGCCAGGGCGAGCACCCGCGCCGTGGCCTGGCCGATGCCCGCGCCGGCGGCAGCAGTGATGAGGGCGACCTGACCTTCGAGCACGCTCGTCATCCAGCACCCCTAGCAATTCTGCGACGATTCGTCGCAGAATAGGCGGCGAGGTCCGGCGAAGTAAAGGAGTGGGTGGCGATGCCAGGTCTGGTGGACGGCAAGGTCGCAGTCATCACAGGCGGTTCCAGCGGTATCGGACGCGCTGCGGCATTCGCCCTGGCTCGCGAGGGGGCCAAGGCCATCGTCATCGCCGACATCCGCAAGGACCCGCGGGAGGGCGGTCAGCCGACCCACGAGGCGCTGTCCTGCGAGGGCCGGTTCGTCATGTGTGACGTCTCCAAGCCCGCGGACCTGCAGGCCGCGGTTGCCGCTGCCGACGAGTTCGGCGGCCTGGACATCATGGTGAACAACGCCGGCGTCGTGGTGATGGGTGACTTCCTGGAGTTCACCGAGGAGCAGTACGACCGCCAGCTGAACATCAATGCCAAGGGCGTGTTCTTCGGCACCCAGGCCGCCGCGAAGCGCATGGTGGCCAAGGGCGGCGGTTCCATCATCAACGTGTCCAGCGTGCTGGGCATCGTCGGCAACGGGGCGGTCGTCGCCTACTCCGCGTCCAAGGGTGCGATCAAGACGATCACCTACTCGGCGGCCAATTACCTTGCTGCGCAGGGAGTTCGGGTGAACGCGGTGCACCCGGGCGTGGTCGGTACCGAGTTGGTCACCACGGACTTCGGCCTGCCGATGGAGGCAGCCACCCAGGTCTTCCCGATCCCGATCGGTCGCCCGTCCACCGCTGAGGATGTGTCAGGAACGATCGTCTTCCTGGCCAGCTCGCTGTCGGACTACATGACCGGCTCGTCGCTGGTCGTCGACGGCGGCATGATCACGAGCATGTGAGCGAGCGCAGCGAGCTCACCATTGGCGCTGCAGTAGGAACGACAACAGCGCTTCGTCGAAAGCCGCGGGCACTTCCAACATCGGGTAGTGCCCGCAGTCGAGCAGCACCAGACGTCCGTCGGGCAGCCGCTCCTGCAGCCAGGAGGCGCCCTCCGCGGGGCTCACCGGGTCGCCCGCACCCATGATCTGCAGCACCGGCAGCTTCAGCGCCGCCACGTCCGCGACCTGGTCGGTGTGCAGATACGTGTGGTAGCAGGCAATCGCCGCCCACGACGGCATCTGCAACTGCAGGCGCAGCAGCCAACCGACCACGTCGGGGTCAGGCTCGCCGGCGAACGCCGAGGCGATGGTGCTCCGCCGCGTGGCGACCCGCTTGGTGCGCTCCAGGTGCACGAGTTGGGCCTCGGTCTCGGCGGCGTCCCGACCGAACGGGTACGCCGCGCTACGACTGGCCCGGACGCCGTTGGAGCAGACCAGCACCACGGCGTTCACCCGGGACGGCTCCCGGACCGCCAGCCGCATGGAGATCTGGCCGCCGAAGGACCAGCCGACCAGGGTGACCCGGTCCAATTGCAGCCGGTCGAGCACGGCGACGATGTCGTCGACCAGCGTGTCGATGTCGTAGCCGTCCAGCGGCTTGGGCGAGGCGCCGGTGCCCCGCACATCGAGGGCAATCACCCGGTGGCCGGCAGCGGTCAGCGGGCCGAACTGGCCCTGCCAGGACTCGCTGTTCAGCCCGAAGCCGGCGATCAGCACCACCGGCGGGCCGGCCCCGAGGTCCTGAACGTGCAGGCGCACCACGGGTCAGCGCAATCCGTAGGTGGCCGAGATGATCTCGCGCTGGATCTCGTTGGTGCCCGCGTAGATGCATGCCGGCAGCGCCTTACGGACGTGGCCCTCCATGTCGTACTCGCTGGCGTAGCCGTAGCCGCCCATCATCTGCATGCCCTCCAGGGCGACCCGCTTCGCGGTCTCGGTGACCTTGAGCTTGGCCATCGAGGTGAGCCGGGCCAATTGCTCCGGGCTACCCCGGCCGGTGTCGACCCGCTGTGCCACGTCATAGGTCAGCAGCCTGCAGCACTCGACCTCGGTGGCCAGGTCCGCGATGCGATGGCGCAACGCCTGGAAGGTGCCGATGGGTTTGCCGAACTGCTTGCGCGTACGGACGTAGTCGAGCAGGTCGTCCAGGGTGCGCCGGGCCATGCCGATGCCCTGTGCGGCGCACACCACGCGCTCCCCGTTCAGGCCCGCCATCACCTGGGGCCAGGCCCGGCCGACCTCCCCGACGACGGCCTCGTCCGGGATGAAAACGTCGGTGAGAAAGACGTCGTTGACCTCCCGACCGCCCATGGTGTCGATACCCCGGATATCCACACCGGGCAGCGATGTGTCCACCTCGAAGGCGGTCAGGCCCCCCTGGCGGGAGTCCTCACGCGAGGTCCGGGCGATGAGCAGCAACCGTTGCGCGATGTGCGCCGAGGAGCACCAGGTCTTCTGTCCGCTCAGGATCCAGCCGCCGTCACCGCGCACCGCCCGGGTGGAGATATTCCCGACGTCGGAACCGGCCTCCGGTTCGGAGATGGAGATCGCGAAGATGGCACCCGCCGCGATGGCGCCGAGCGCGTCGAGCTTCTGCTTCTCGGTGCCATAGCGCTTGTAGAAGCTGGACACCGTGGCCGAGGATCCGGCGCCGTTAATGGGGGCCAGCCCGCGCCAGGTCTCCTCCCAGAACACGGTGTACTCGACCAGGCCGGCGCCCGCTCCCCCGTATTCCTCGGGGATGTAGAGCCCGGCCCAGCCGAGGTCGGCCATCTTCCGATACAGCGCCTGGTTGTGCGCGTGCACGCCGTTCTCGGTCAGCACGTCGCGTTGCTCGCGGGTGCCGCACTCACGGCGACAGAACTCCGCGATGCTTGCCGCCAGCGCCGCCTGTTCCTCGGTGAGCAGCAGGTCGGTGGTGGGCGCAACGGCGGCACTCATCCGGCTGCCGCCTCCTTGGCCACCACCAGGTGGAAGTCGCTCCGGTCCACCTCGTGGGTCATGTGCCAGTACTCGACGTTGGTCCACGGCATCGGGACCACGATGCGCCCGCGGGCGTTGCGGTAGTAGGTGCTCATGCCGGGGTGCGACCAGATCGTGCTCTGCAGGGCGTCGGTGATCTGTTTGTCGTAACCGTCGTGCACCTCCTCCCGCACCTCCACGCTGGTGGCCTCACCGGTGGCGAGCAGGAGCAGCAGCGACACCACGTATCGCACCTCCATCTCGATGGTGAGCGCGGCGCTGCCGCCATGGGCGGCGAAGGTGTTCGGGCCGAGCACCATGAAGAAGTTCGGGAAGTCCGGGACGGTGACGCCCAGGTACGCCCGCGCATCGTCGTCGCCCCAGGTCTCCCGCAAGGTGCGTCCGGACCGGCCACGTACCTCCATCGGACCGAGCACCCGGACGGCGTGGAACCCGGTGGCCAGCACCAGGATGTCGGCTTGATGCTCGACGCCCGCCGCGTCGATGACGCTGTTGGCGCGCACCTCGGTGACGGAGTCGGTGACCAGGGTGATGTCGTCCCGGCACATGGTGCGGAACCAGCCGTTGTCCAGCAGCGGCCGCTTGCCGTACGGGGGGTAGCTGGGCAGGCACTTGTCCAACAGGTCGGTGCGCTCGCCGAGTTCGGTGCGGATGTAGTCGGTCAGGTATTCACGGTGGCGATCGTTGCTGCGGTTGACCGAGCGCTCCGGGTGCGCCCATTTCGGGTCGATCTGCAACGCCGGGTAGAGCCGATCGCCGAAGTTCCACACCAGCCGCAACCGGTACCAGCCCATGTAGAACGGTACGGCGGCCATCAGCGTGCGGGTGGCCGCGCTGGTCTCGCGCATGTAGTTGGCGTTGGGCAGGCCCCATTGCGGCGAACGCTGAAAGACCGTCACCTGTGCTGCGGTGTCGGCAATCGCGGGTACCAGTTGCATAGCGCTGGCGCCGGTGCCGATGACGGCTACCCGCTTGCCCCGCAGGTCGATGCTGTTGTCCCACGCGGCGGTGTGCATCTGCGGGCCGGCGAAATCAGCCAGGCCACCGATGTTCGGTACCGACGGGCGGTTGAGCAGGCCGACACCGGTGATCACCGCGTTGGCCACCAACTGGGTGCGCGCCCCGGAGGCGTCCCGGACGGTGACCCGCCACAGCTGGGCGGCGTCATCCCAGGCCATCACCTCCACCTCGCTGTCGAAGCGGATGTGCTGGCGCAGGTGGTAGGTGTCGGTCAGTTGCTCGAGGTAGTGATGCAGTTCGCCGCGCTTGGCGAAATACCGCGACCAGGCCGGGGATTGGGCGAAGGAGAAGCAGTACAGGTGGCTCGGGGTGTCCACCCCGCAGCCGGGATAGGTGTTCTCCAGCCAGGTGCCGCCGACGCCCGGATTCTTCTCCAGGATGGTGAACGCGACGCCCGTCTTCTGCAGCTTGATCGCCGTGCACAGTCCGGACAGGCCCGCACCGATGATGAGCACGTCGATGGGTCGGGTCGCCGCCTCGGGGTCGGGCAGCACGTCGCGGTCCGCCACGCCGAGTTCCTCGGCCAGTAGGCCACCGATGTTCGCGGGCAGCCGCTGGCTGGAGCCCAGCGACAGCGCGAGCATCTCCGCGATGCGTTCCGGGCCGGGCGCCGGCGCCGCCTCGAGATTGCCGTCATGCCAGGCCCGCAGCACGGTGAAGGCCTCCGCCCGGAGGGCCTTTTGCAGGTCCTCGGACAGCCCGGCGGAATCGTGGTCGTCCACCCCGAGCGCACTGCCCGGACGGAACCGACCGGTGAGCCATTCCTCGTCGCCGGTCAGCTGGGCCAGCGCAACCACCAAGGTCGGCAGGTTGGCCTCGGCCAGCGCCGCGCGCAGCTCGTCATCCGTGAGGTCACAGCGACGCAGATCCGCCGGCGAGCAGATCACGAAGGCGTCGTCTTTTTGACTCTCCACGTCTCAATAATATGAGACAGGGCGTCTCAGTCAAGAGCGCACGGGGCCTCGCCGGGTTCGTTGACGGCTTCGCGACCTGCGCGGTATTAATCAGACCCTTTGGATCAAAAATCAGTTCGACGGGGCGAGGACGCGCGGGTATGACGTCGACGGCATTGGCGGCGGGCGACCTGTGCGAGGCGTTCGCGCGCACGGTGGCCGCTCGACCCGACGAGGTCGCCATGCGGTCCTCCGACGGGGCGGTGTCGCTGACCTGGCGCGAGGCCGACGCGGCGGTCCGGGCGGCGGCGGCCGGCCTGGCCGCGCTCGGGCTGGCCGCGGGCGGCACCACGGCGATGATGCTCAGCAATCGCTATGAGGCCCCGGTCGTGGACCTGGCCACGCTGCACCTGGGTGCGGTGCCGGTGTCGGTGTACAACAGCTCGGCGGTCGGCCAATTGACCTATCTGCTCGACGATTCCGGCACGGATGTGTTGGTGACCGAGGCGCAGTTTGCCGAGAAGGCGCGCGCCGCGATCGCCCGGACAACCCGCCGGCCGCGGCTGGTGGTGGTCGATGGTGACGGCACGGTGGAGACCAACTGGGCGCAGTTGCTCTCCCTGGCGCCGGCGTTGGCGCCGGGTTCCCGCCCGGCGCTGTCCCCCGACGATGTGCTGACCGTGGTCTACACCTCGGGGACCACCGGGGTGCCCAAGGGCGCCGAACTCACCCACTTCAACATCCTCGAACAGATCCGCGGCCTGCACTCGCTGGGCCGGCTACCCGCGGGCGGTCGGGCGCTGTCCTACCTCCCGTTCGCGCACATGGGTGATCGGCTCTGCGCCTACTACATGCCGATCGTCATGGGCGCCACGATCACGTACCACCCGGTGGCGAAAACCGCCGCGGGCCTGCTGCCGGAGATCCAGCCGACGCTGTACATGGCGGTGCCGCGCATCTGGAACCACCTGCAGAACGTGGCAGTGCAGGTCATCTCGAACTCGTCGCACAAAGACGAACTCGAGGAGGCGATCGAGCTCGGTTACCGGCTGCATGACGATCGCCTGGCCGACCGCGAACAGGACACCACCGTGCGGGCCGCCTGGCAGGCGCACGACCCGGTGTTGCGCGAGCTTCGCCGCACGCTCGGACTTGAGGCGGGGGAACTGCTGTTCACCGGCGCGGCTCCGCTGCCTCCGGAGACCCTGCGCTTCTTCGCCGCGATCGGCGTGGACCTGTGCGAGTGCTACGGGCAGAGCGAGACGGCCGGGATCATCCTGTGCAACCCGGCGGGTGCCGCTCGCCCGGTCACCAACGGCCTGCCGCTGCCCGGCGTCACGGCGAAAATCGCCGAGGACGGCGAGCTGCTGCTGCAGGGCCCGATGGTGATGAAGGGCTACCGCGGCAAGCCGGAACTCACCGCCGAGGCCATCGACTCCGACGGCTGGCTGCACACCGGCGACGTGTTCGTCACCGACGAGGCCGGCTACTACCGCATCGTGGACCGCAAGAAGGAGATCCTGGTCTCCTCCTCCGGCAAGAACGTCTCGCCGGTCCTGGTGGAGAACACCCTGGCCGCGGCCACGCCGCTGATCGCCACCTCGGTCTGCATCGGCGACGCGCGGGCCTACATCACCGCGCTGGTCGTGCTGGATCCGGAGGCCGCGGCCGGCCTCACCGGCGAGACCGACCCCGCGCGCAACGCGGTCCATCCGGCGGTCCTGGACCGGCTACGGGCGGCCATCCACGCGGCCAACCAGAACCTCAACGCCGCCGAGCAGGTACGCCGATTCCTGGTGCTCGGAGCCACCTGGCTGCCCGGCACCGAGGAACTGACCCCGACCATGAAGGTGCGCCGCAAGCCGATCGACGCGAAGTACGCCGCGGAGATCGATCTGCTGTACGGCCCCCCGTCCGAGCGCGTCCTGGACGTGTCGTGACTGACGCGCCGTTACGGTTGGCTGCGATGGCCACAGATCCCCCCGAGGACGGCGCCGCCGCGCCACGCGGGCGCGGCCGCCCGCGGCGCGACATCGACCGCGAGCAGGTCGCCGACGCCGTGGAGGAACTGTTCGAGGACGGCGGCTACGAGGCCGTCTCCATCGAGGAGACCGCCAAGCGCCTGGGGGTCTCCCGCGCCACGCTGTACCGGACGGTGCCGTCCAAGGAACACCTGCTGGCCATCCTGTTCGAGCGGATGACCACCGAGCTCTACGACGCGGCGCTGGTCATCGTCGAGGATCCGAACCTCTCCGCGCGGGAGCGCCTGGAGCGGTTGGTCCGGGAGCAGATTGACGCCGCCTTCCGACAGCGCAAGTACCTGCTGGTGTTCTTCGGCGGCGGCGGGCTGCCGGCGGAGGACCTCGAGCGGTGGGCGGCGTGGCGGCGGGCGTACGAAGGGCTCTGGATCCAGGTCGTCACCGCCGCCATCGAGAGCGGTGATCTGCCCGACGACGATCCGCGCTTGGTCACCCGGTTGCTGACCGGCATGACCACCTGGGTGGCCCGCTGGGTCCGGCCCGACGGACCCTTCGACTCCGCGCACATCGCCGATGTCGCCCTGCGTCTTGTGCTGCCCGGGACGAAGGATTAGTCTCCCAAAGCAATACTGAGACGAGCAAGCTCAAAAAGCTGGGAAGACGAGGTCGGCGACGTGGAGTTCCGTGCGCTGACCCTCGCGGTGGACGGACCGGTCGCCCAGATCACGCTGACCCGCCCCGAGCTGTTCAACCGCTTCGACGATGCGCTGCACATCGAACTCACCGCAGCCCTCGACGAGGTCCGCGCCGACGCCAAGGTGCTCGCGGTGGTGCTCGCCTCCACCGGCAAGGTGTTCTCCGCCGGTGGGGACTTCGACCTCATGCGCGCCGCGCAGGCGGACGTGGCCACCCGGCTGCGGATCGTGGACGACGGTCGGCGACTGCTCAACGCGTTGATCTCCCTCCCCCAACCGTTGGTGGTGGCGCTGCACGGGGCCGCCATCGGGCTGGGCGCGACCGTGGTGTTGACGGCCGACGCGGTGGTCGCGGCGCGGACGGCGTCGCTGTCCGACCCGCACGTCGCGTTGGGGCTGGTCGCCGGGGACGGCGGTTGTCTGGTCTGGCCGCAGGCCGTCGGCATGCTGCGGGCCCGTCGCCACCTCCTCACCGGTGACCCGGTGGACGCGGTTACCGGGTACGCCATGGGACTGGTGACCGACCTGGTGGACACCACCGAGGAGGTGCTGCCCGCGGCCCGCGCCCTGGCGGCCCGGATCGCCGCGCTGCCGCCGCTGGCCGTGCAGGGCACCAAGCGCGCACTGAACGCGGTCACCCAGCAGCGCGCGGTCGAGGTCGTGGAACTAGCCTTCGCGCACGAGGAGACCACGCTCGCCTCGCACGACCTGCTCGAGGCGATCGACGCCTTCTCCGAGCGCCGGCCCGGGTCCTTCCAGGGCCGCTGAACGACCACTCGTGACCGGAGGATTCCCGTGCCCATCGCGGAACTGAACGGCAACAAGCTCTACTACGAGGTCACTGGCGACGGGCCCGCAACCATCCTGTTCTCGCATGGCGCGTTCCTCGATCACACCCTGTGGGAGCACGTGGTCGCGGACCTGTCCGGCGAGTTCCGCTGCATCACCTGGGACGAGCGTGGGCACGGCATGTCCGAGTGCAACGGGCCGTTCAACTACTGGGACGCGGCCACCGACGCGCTCGGCCTGCTGGATCTGGTCGGGGCGGAGTCCGCGGTGTTCGTGGGCATGTCCCAGGGCGGCTGGCTGAGCCAGCGCGTCGCGCTTACCGCCCCCGACCGGGTGCGCGGCTTGGTGCTGCAGGGCACCTCGATCAGCCTGCTCACTGCCGAGGAGCACGCCGGCTACGCGCAACTCGCGGCGGCCTGGGTGGCGAACGGCCCGGTCGGGGACATCGCCAACGCCGTCATGGGCATCCAGTTCGCGCCCACCGACTACGACGGCTCACGCTTCCTGAAGGCATGGCAGTCCAAGGCACCCTCGGCCTGGGCGCAGGTCTGGGAGACGATCCTGGGCCGCGACGACATCACCGAGCGGGCCAAGGAGATCGACTGCCCGAGCATCGTCCTGCACGGCACCGCGGACGCCGCGTTCTCCCACCTGATCGCCCAACAAATGGAGCGCACGCTCGGCCGCTGCGTCGGCACCTCCGCGATCGTGGGCGCGCCGCACGCGGCCGCGCTCACCCACCCGGTCGAGATCGCCGCAGCAATTCGGGTGTTCATCCAGGGCTACACCGGCTGACCATGCGGCGCACTGTTCTGGACGAGCGGCACGAGGCTTATCGCAAGCACGTGCGGGCGTTCCTGCAGGACGAGGTGGTGCCCGAGTACGCAGAGTGGGAGCGGACCGGCGCCCCGCCGCGGGATTTCTGGCCGCGGGCCGGCGCCGCGGGCATCCTCGGCATCGGGGTGCCAGTCGAGTACGGCGGCAACCCGGGCACCACGTTCCTGCACAGTGCGGTGTTCGCCGAGGAAGCGCAGACACTCGGCCTGGCGATCGCGGGGGTGCGGGTGCAGGTGGACATCTGCCTGCCGTACTTCCTGGAACTCGGCACTGCCGAACAGAAGCAGCGGTGGTTGCCGCGCATTGCCTCCGGGGACGCGCTCACCGCCATCGCCCTGTCCGAGCCGGCCGCCGGATCCGACCTCAAGGCGCTGGCCACGTCCGCGCGGCTCGACGGGGATCACTACATCGTCAACGGCGCCAAGACCTTCATTTCCAACGGAATGAAGGCCGACCTGCTGATCGTGGCGGTGAAGACCGACCGGGTAGCCGGGCGCGACGGCATCAGCCTGCTGGTCGTCTCCGACGGGATGCCCGGCTTCTCCCGCGGCAAGAAGCTGGACAAGATGGGCCTGCACGCGCAGGACCTCGCGGAGCTGTTCTTCGACGACGTCCGGGTCCCGGTAACCAACCGGCTCGGCGAACAGAACAAGGGATTCACCTATCTGACCGCGAACTTGGCGCAGGAGCGGCTGTCCATCGGGGTCAACTCCCAGGCCGCCGCGGTCGCCGCGTTGGCCGCGGCGCTCGAGCTCGTGGGGCAGGGACCGCGCCCAGGGCAGCACGTCAAGTTCGAGCTCGCGGCGTGCGCGACCGACGTGGCTGCCGGCCAGGCGCTGGTGGATCAGGCGTTGGCCGCGCACGAGGTCGGGGAGCTGAGCCCGTCGGACGCGGCGATGGTGAAGCTGTTCTGCACGGAACTGCAGGGTCGGGTGGTTGACCGTTGCGTGCAGGTGCTCGGCACCCGGGGCATCGCCAAGCACTCGCGGTTGGGTCGCGCCTACGCCGATGCCCGGGTGGCCCGGATCTTCGGGGGCTCCAGCGAGATCATGAAAGTGATTGTCAGTCAGTCACTTGGACTCTGAGAGACAACGACATGGAGAGGGACGGAGCCAATGCGTGACGCAGTCATCGTGGATGCGGTCCGATCGCCGATGGGGAGAGGCAAGGCCCCGAAGGACGGCAAGCCCGGCGGCGCCCTGAGCGGGGTGCATGCGGTCGAGTTGCTGAGCCAGACCCTCATGGCGCTGCTGGACCGCAATCCGGAGCTCAACCCCGGCGAGGTTGAGGACGTACTGATCGGCTGCGTGAGCCAGGTGTCGGAGCAGGCCGGGTGCATCGGCCGCTGGGCCTGGCTGGGCGCGGGGTTGCCCGAGCACGTGCCCGCCACCACCATCGACCGGCGTTGCGGGTCCAGCCAGCAGGCCGCCGACTTTGCCGCGGCGGGCGTCATCGCCGGGGTCTACGACGTCGTCGTCGCGGGCGGCATCGAGTCCATGAGCCGCATACCGATGGGCACCGCGCGGCTGGGTGCCGACGTCTACGGCCCGTCGTCAACGGCCCGGTACGCGCCCGGACTGGTGCCGCAGGGCATTTCCGCGGAGCTCGTCGCCGCCCGATGGAAGATCGACCGGGAGTCCCTGGACGCATTCTCCGCGCGGTCGCATCAACGCGCCGCCGCGGCCGCGGCGAACGGCGGGTTCGACAACGAGATCGTGCCGATCACTACTCCGGAGGGCGTTTTCCGACAGGACGAGTCCATCCGGCCGACCACCACCACGGACGGGCTTGCCGCGTTGAAGCCCGCGTTCGAGAACGCGGAGATGGCCGCGCGGTTCCCGGAGATCTCCTGGTCGATCACGGCCGGCAACTCCTCGCAGATCACCGACGGCGCCTCGGCCATGCTCATCATGAGCGCGGAGCGGGCCACCGCGCTCGGGCTACGCCCGCGGGCCCGATTCCACGCGTTCGCAGTTGCCTCCGACGACCCGATCACCATGCTCAGCGGACCTATCCCGGCCACCGAGAAGGCCCTGAAACGCTCGGGTCTGAGCATCGGTCAGATCGACCATTACGAGGTGAACGAGGCCTTCGCCTCGGTGCCGTTGGCCTGGGCTTCGCACTTCGACGCGGACCCGGCGAAGCTCAACCCGCGCGGCGGGGCGATTGCGCTGGGTCACCCGCTGGGCGCGTCCGGCGCACGGCTGATGGCCACCATGCTGAACCACCTCGAGGCCACCGGCGGGCGGTTCGGCCTGCAAACCATGTGCGAGGCCGGCGGTATGGCCAACGCCACCATCATCGAAAGGCTTTAGCTCTATGGAAATCGCAGGCAATGCCGTGCTCGTCACCGGCGGCGCGTCCGGGCTCGGGTTGGGCACCGCCCGCGCGCTGGCCAAGGCCGGCGCCAAGGTGACCATCCTCGACCTACCCACCTCGGCCGGGGCCGAGGTGGCCGCCGACCTGGGCGGGGTGTTCGTCGCGGCCGACGTCACGGACACCGCCGGGGTCGAGGCCGCGCTGGACGCGGCCGAGGCCGCCGGCCCACTGCGTGCAGTGGTGCACTGCGCGGGCAAGGGCGGACCGGTGCGGGTGGTGGAGAAGGACGGCAGCCCGGGTTCGCTGGAGTCCTACACCGACACCGTCACGGTGAACCTGATCGGTTCGTTCAACGTGTTGCGGTTGGCCGCCGCGCGGATGGCGCGCAGCGAGTCGGTCGACAGCGAGCGCGGCGTGGTCATCCTGACCGCGTCGGTCGCCGCGTTCGAGGGCCAGATCGGCCAGATCCCGTACGCGTCCTCGAAAGCGGGCATCGTCGGCATGACGATCGTTGCCGCGCGAGATCTGGCCAGCAAGCAGATCCGGGTGTGCACGATCGCGCCCGGCCTGTTCGACACTCCCCTGCTGGCCCGGCTGCCCGAGGAGGTCAAGGCGTCGCTGGGCAAGTCGGTACCGAACCCCAGCCGGCTGGGCACGCCGGATGAGTACGCGAAATTGGCGCTGGCCATCATCGACAACCCCATGCTCAATGGGGAAACGATCCGGCTGGACGGGGCAATCCGAATGGCCCC
>Ga0137412_10001625_pt1 | contig 17543 bp, 16 predicted proteins | sample CZODoug2_1_16fun_FD_122160 | JGI IMG/M metagenome (GOLD analysis project Ga0137412, IMG submission 122160) | Vadose zone soil fungal communities from Angelo Coast Range Reserve, California, USA - CZODoug2_1_16fungal (Hybrid Assembly) | ecosystem: Environmental > Terrestrial > Soil > Vadose zone...
TGCCGTTCACGTTATTGCCGCCGGGCGACAGCGGTTTCGTTCGGGGCGTGTTCATCGCGCAGGAAGGTTCGTCGCCTGCGCAGATGCGCGACTTTCAGGCCAAGGTTAACGAGAAACTCCAGGCCGATCCGGCCGTCGGACAATTTTTCACCCTCACCGGGTTCGCCTCACGCGGCGCATTGTCGCAGGGATTGATGTTTCTTTTTCTGAAACCGCGCGGTGAACGTCCGCCCGTTGATCAAATCGTCTTGCGATTGCAAAAAACGCTTGGCTCCATTCCTGGCATTACTGCCGTGCTAACGCCGAGTCCGGTTCTGCAAATCAGCGTCGGCGCCACCAGCCAGACCCAGGGACAGTATGCCTACACAATTAGCGGCATCGTGCCCGAGGATGTTTACGCCGTGACTGACCAACTGATGGCAAAGCTTCAGCAGTTCAAAGGCTTTGCCAGTGTGCGCTCCGATTACTACCACGACACGCCAAATCTTAGAATCGACATCAACCGCGATCGGGCCGCGACCTACGGCGTTTCCACCTCCGCAATCCAAAGTCTGATGCGCAACGCTTATTCGCAAAACTACGTCTATCTCATCAAGGAACCGGACGACCAATATCAGGTTATCCTGGAAGTTAAAGACAAGGAGCGCGCCCACCCCGACGACCTGGACGACCTTTATGTTCGCAGTAACACCAGCGGCAATTTCAGCGCGAGCGGCTCGGGTGGGGGAACCATAGCCACGACCACGGGTAACATGTCGAGCCTCGTCCCGATGCGAGTCGTAACATCGACAAAGGAGGTTATTGGCCCGCAAGCTGTGAATCATTTAAATCAGTTCACCAGTGTTACGTTTAACTTCAACCTGTTGCCAAACGTCGCGATCGGCGATGCCACCAAGGCAATCGAGGACGCCTTCGCGCAAATCCATCCGCAATATCCGACTGTGGAGGGCACCTTCCAGGGAGAAACGCTCGTGTTCAGGCAACTGTTCCGCTCTCTACCGATGCTGCTTCTCGCCGCGATCTTTGTTATGTATGTGATTCTGGGAATTCTTTACGAAAGCTATGTGCATCCGTTCACGGTTTTGTTCCCAGCCATTGTTCCCGCGGTAGTCGGCGGCCTGGCCACATTGTATCTCTTTCACTCAGTGCTCTCACTTTATAGTGTGATCGGACTTTTCCTGTTGTTAGGCATCGTGAAGAAGAACGGGATCATGGTTGTCGATTTTGCCTTGCAACGAATCGACGAAGGCTGGGACCTCCGCTCGGCCATTCACGAAGCTAGCGTGGAACGGTTTCGTCCCATTATGATGACCACTCTCGCCGCGCTTATGGGCGCAATCCCCATCGCGCTCGGATTTGGCCAGGACGCCGCATCGCGCCGCCCGCTCGGTCTGGTAATTGTCGGCGGTCTGATTTTCTCCCAACTGATTACGCTGTTTGTAACGCCAGTCATTTATCTCTGGCTCGAATGGTTCCAGGAGCACGTGCTCGACAAGGTACCATTTCTCCGCAGCGCGCACACCCATCACGAAGGCGAACCCGCGAGGGGAGAGATGCGACCCGCGCCCGCGGGCGTACGCTGATCGCTCTATTCCTATTAGTAATCTTACTTCTACTCCTACTCATGCTCCTGCTCGTCGGCGCATAACAATGACGAAGCACGAAGCACGAATGACGAAGGAAGTCCGAATGACAAAGTTCGAATAGGGCTTGGTGGTACTTCCGCTCGTGTTTGAGATTTGAGGCTGTTGCGAATAAAGCCGGTATGCTGCTGTAGCGCGCGCTGTCCTCTGTGCACAAGGTTGACGCGCCGGAAAATCCGCTGAGGACAGCGGACACGACAGCCGACCGGCATTCGTGCTTCGTCATTAATTCGTCATTTACTCATTCGTCATTTATTTTGTGTCATGCGCGCGATGGTTCTGGATAAGCCGGGGCAGCCGCTTCAACTCCGCGACATAGAGAAACCAAGACCGGCAAAGGGACAACTCCTGGTGCGAGTCGCGACATGCGCTGTCTGCCGCACCGATCTTCACGTGGTTGATGGCGAATTGCCGGATCCAAAACTGCCGCTCATACCAGGTCATCAAATTGTTGGCTATGTGGAAGAAATCGGTGAGGAAAATTCGAAATTCGCGATCGGAGATCGCGTGGGCATTCCCTGGCTTGGGTGGACCGATGGCGAATGCGCGTATTGTCGATCGAACCGGGAAAATTTGTGCGACCAAGCGCGCTTTACCGGCTATACCATTGATGGTGGTTATGCGGAATTCACTGCCGCCGACGCACGATTCTGTTTTCATTTGCCTGAGCGCTACAATGATGTTGAGGTTGCGCCGTTGCTATGTGCGGGGCTGATTGGTTATCGTTCCTATCGCAAGACCGGAGATGCGCGCAGACTTGGCATTTATGGCTTTGGTAACGCTGCGCATCTCATCGCGCAGATTGCCCTTTATGAAGGGCGGGACCTTTTCGTATTTACTCGCCCCGGCGACCACGCGACCCAGCAAAACGCCAAAGCGCTGGGCGCAAAGTGGGCAGGTGGTTCCGACGAGATGCCGCCGGAGAAACTCGACGCTGCGATTATCTTCGCGTCGGTCGGTCCGCTCGTGCCTGCCGCGCTGCGCGCGCTGTCCAAAGGCGGCATTGTAATCTGCGGCGGGATTCACATGAGCGATATCCCTTCATTTCCCTATGGCGATCTTTGGGAAGAACGTGTCATCACTTCAGTGGCAAACCTGACCCGACGTGACGGGGAAGAATTTTTCGACGTCGCCCCACGCGTTCCAGTGCAAACGAAGACGGAAACGTTTTCCCTGGATCAAGCGAACACTGCTCTTGATCGATTTCGTGATGGCAAACTAAGTGGGACCGCTGTGCTGTTGATCCCTAACAGCGGTCATCCCGAGCGGAGCGAGGGACATCGCACTTGGAGCGAGCAGCGCGCAGACTAGTCAGCGTGATCAATCTACCTGTGCGGAATCTTCAGACTTGCCTGCCCACCTAAATACGCGAAAGGACACGAAAATACGAGCGCTGCCGAAAAGAACAGGCTGGGCAGCCTGTGCCCCCAAGAATTACCGCGTGCGGATCGGTTTCACAGAATTTCCAGGAAGCCGTTTTTCGTCGTTTCGAACGGAACCAGCAGCGTTGCCTAGCGCTTCTTCCTCTGGAGGCAGAAATGGTCTGAAGCGGCTTTTGTCGATCGCTTTCATGAACGCTTCGTGCGGGGATACGATGCCTTTTTTGAGGAGTGCCCAAATGGCGTCGTCCATGAATTGCATCCCCTGGGCTTTGCCGGAGACGATGACATCCTGGAGTTTCTGCGTTGAGCCTTCGCGAATAATTGCTGCGACCGCGGCATTTGAGATTAGGATTTCGTTTACAGCAATTCGCCCCGGTCGATCTGCCCGTTTTAAAAGCAATTGAGCCACCACGCCGCGCAGCGAGTTCGCGAGCATGGCACGCGCCTGCGATTGACGGTCCGCGGGAAAAACGTCCACCATTCGATCAACCGTTTTGCGCGCATTGTTGGTATGCAGCGTACCGAACACGAGAAGACCGGTCTCGGCTGCGGTTAGAGCGAGTGAAACTGTTTCCAGGTCGCGCATTTCTCCTACAAGCACAATGTCGGTGTCTTCGCGCAGCGCGGCTTTTAGTCCAGCAGCGAACGAACTCGAGTCCGTTGGCACTTCGCGCTGTGTGATGGTGCTTCGCTTGTTGTCATGCACAAATTCGATCGGCTCCTCGATTGTCACGACATGTTTCGCATAGTTGCGATTGATGTAGTCGATCAACGCGGCTTGCGTGGTGGTCTTGCCGGAGCCGGTAGGACCGGTCACAAGCACCAGACCTCCGCGAATATTCGCAAAGTCTTTTACCACCACAGGAATACCCAGGTCTTCGAGCGTAGCAATCTTGGTGGGAATCAGTCGAAACGTCGCGCCGTAACCGTTTGACTGCTTGAAGTAGTTACTGCGAAAGCGAGACGCTTCATCCATTTCATAGGCAAAATCCAGGTCTCCCCTTTGTTCAAAGATTTCCCAGTTACGCACTCCGCAAATTTCGCTCATCATCTGGATGGCTTCCTCACGTGAAATTGGCTCGGCGCGAATAGGCATGATGTCTCCATGCACGCGCATTTTCGGTGGCTGTCTCTCCGCGAAATGCAGGTCGGAGCCGCCGTGTTTGACGATTACACTGAGAAATTGATCCAGGTAAGCCATCGCTAATGACGAAGGACGAAGGACGAAGGACGAAGGAATGACGAAGTTCGAATGACGAAAAGCTCTCTCATGCGATTGCTACGGAGGCCCTTTGCTGCACGCTGAAAGCGTGCGCTTTCCGTTCGGATTTCGTCATTCGTCATTCGAGCTTCGTCATTTGCCTATCTGTTGTCGCACCATTTGTTTCTGCTCGGCGCGCGCGTAAGCTTCCTGAGCGCTGATCAAGCCGCGCTGATAAAGTTCGATCAGAGTATCATCCATCAAGCGCATGCCTTGCTTTTTACCAGTCTGAATAACGCCCGGTAGCATGTACGTCTTCGCTTCGCGAATAACGTTGGCGACTGCGGGTGTGTTCGTAAGAATTTCCAAAGCTAGAACGCGTCCGGTGCCGTCCGCCCGTGGTATTAGCTGGTGACTGACGACGCCCCGCAGGGATTCGCTTACCATCACCCGAATTTGTTCCTGTTGATCAGGAGGAAAAACGTCGAGCAATCGATCAAGCGTGCGGGCCGCGCTGCTGGTATGCAGTGTTGCCAAAACAAGGTGGCCGGTCTCAGCCGCAGTGATGGCGAGTGAAATCGTTTCCAAATCACGCATTTCTCCGACCATGATTACGTCCGGATCTTCGCGGAGTGAAGCGCGCAATGCTGTGGCGAAAGAGTCGCTGTGAGTGAAGATCTCTCGTTGGGTAACGTGACAGTTTTTCGACGTTAAAATGTATTCGATCGGATCCTCCAATGTGATGATGTGATCGCGGCGCTCCATGTTTATCTGCTCGACCATTGCCGCCAGGGTCGTCGATTTGCCCGTCCCTACCGAACCGGTCGCCAGGATCAGCCCGTTCTGGTAGCGGGTGAGTAGCTTGAGGCGCTCAGGTAACCCCAGTTCGTCCATGGTTCGGATGCGACTGTTGATCACGCGGAAGACAATCTCGATCCCAAGCCGCTGACGAACCACACTCGTGCGGTAGCGGGCGAACTCGTTTTCATACGCAAAATCCGAGTCACCGCGCGTATTGAGCTCGTTTTTATAGACGTCGGGAACAAAAGCCTCAGCCAGAGCGGCGGTCTGCTCGGCAGTCAGCAGCGGTGTGTCGGGCCAGATTGGCTCGAGGCGCCCATGCAGACGCCATCGTGGCTGTGCGCCCGTAGCCAGGTGGACGTCGGACGCGCCGGCTTTTTGGCTGACCTCGAGATAATCATCTACGTGCCGCATCGTCTGCGATTTCACGGGAAGGTCCGGAGATTTAGCGATCATGTGCGCCCCGGGGCAATCATTACGCAACCCTGCCGAGCGCGTAAACCCTAAAACGAGTCCGCCCCATGGGACACATTAGATTACGGCCTCATGTTTTGCGGCGGGATTTTCTTGGGAAATCGGTCAGTCGATTTTTGAAAAACTCGACAATCACCGGTCGGGCCAGGCTGGCGACGACTTTCAGCGCAGCCAACGCAAAGCCGGTTTCGACCAGCTTTTTCTGTGATTTACGACTGCTTTTTGCATCCACATAAATTTTCTTTCGCCGCATGGGCGCCAAAGCGATCAGTGCACCGACCGCAGCTGCGGCCGTGACCCACGAAACGGTTTGTTCCCGAAATGATCTGCGAAATTTCGCGGGGAAATCCAATTCATGGTGCAGGCCGCACAAATCGCGCCCAACACGTTCTCGTGAGCCTGCGATTTCCGCTCTCAGTTCGTCGATTGATTTGTTGCGTCCAGATTTTTCAGCCATTCACGATCTTTCTTTAATTCAGCCAAAGTGGCGCCAAAAAGTGGCTTGGTGATTCGGCTCCGCGCGATCAGGACCAGCACCAGCGCAATGATGAAATGAAGCGCAGCAGCGGCCAGCGCTACCCATGGCCATGAAATCCCAGCCACATGAGCTACCCCGGCGACTGCGCCCGTGATGAGGAAAACGTAGCCCACTGCACAAAGGAGCACCGCGAAAATCAAGCAGCCAGCCAGTATCAGTACTTGCACTGCGGCTGCTTTTGATTCCTCGGCGACAAGGGCAAAGCGGCTTTCAAAAAATTCGGCCAGCGCGCTCGCGAGCGCGAACAAATTTTGTAACAAACCGGCATGGCCCGCAGGATTGCGGGACCGAAAGCTCTCGCTAATCATCTCCGAAAGTCTCGGAGTTAGCGCCGGAATATCAAACCCAGAACAAACCCGATTCCGAGCGCGGTAAAGATCGCCTTCGTAGGATTTTCGCGCACGTATTGCTCCGCGTCGTCCTGGAAACTGCGGGCTCGATCCCTCGCATCTCCCCATGCTTGTTCTGCTTTACCGCGTGCTTCCCCCCATTTCTGCTCTGCCTTGCCTCGATATTCTTCAGCCACGGCGCCTGCTGCCGATTTCAAATCTTCAGCTGCTCTGCGCGCATGTTGTTTACTGCTCTCCAGCTTGTCGCGAGCATCCCCCGCGGCGGGCATCGTTTGTTCTGCTTTATTCTCTTCTGCCATTGGTAATCTCCTGTTGATTTTGGGTCTAATTATCCGCGCGCTTTGCTAAATCGGCAAACGCCGAGTTTTGTTAAAGCCTTGAAGCGTTGAAGCGTAGCGTAGGAACTACGTTGTAACGGTTCACCGCTTTGACGCTTTAACGAGGGTTAGGGCGTCACTGTTCCCGAAAGATGATGCGTGCTTTTGTCAGATCGTAGGGTGAAAGCTCGACAGAAACTTTATCTCCCGGGACGATCCGGATGAAATGCTTTCGCATCTTACCCGAGATATGTGCGAGCACATTGCGTTGCCCAGGTAGATCGACCCGAAACATGGTTCCCGGTAGTACCTGAGTTACCGTGCCTTCCGTTACGATCTGTCCTTCCTTCGACACGCGCGAAACGATACTCTTAAACACACGACTCTCAAGTTATAGAGGTGGGTGTCCTCCACGCGCACACCCCGTAGTTTGCGGCTGTGGACAGACCCCAAACTGCACTTCAGCGTAACCATGCTTGCTCCTAACGCAGCTGATCCCGGGAGATCGTCGGCAAATATTCCCGAAGTTCCTGGCGTTTCCACCAGGCGTCGCTTTGCCGGCGCTCCTCACTGTTTGTAAAACGATACCGATAAAACATCGCCCGGATGTAGTGGGGCGGTTTATCAGGGAACGGGTCATGCGCAAGCAATCCGGTCACGTCTGGTGATCCCTCCAGCAGCCCGACGATTAACCCGACCAACCACGGATTTTGCTCCGGAGCTTCCAGGGCGGCGAACCACATCTGCCAATCAAGTCTTGGTTGGTGTGGTGCGCACCAGCCGGGCGCGCGTTTCACGTCGCCTGGTTTCCATTTGAATTCATAGGGCGTCCAATCGATGCCATTGCTGCTGCCTTCGATCACTATCTCGCCACGCTCCTTGGTCATCACGCGAAAAAGTCCGTAGCCGTTCACGATTCGAAATGCTTCCAGTTGTTCGTAGAACTTTGCCAGCCAGCCTGGCGGTCGGCTCTGCGGTTTCAGGCCGCTGAAAATAAGCCACGCGTTAATTGGCAATGTAACAACAATCACCGCGAGAGCTGCGTAGCTACACAATTGATTTGGCAGGGCGCGCCCGGTCCGAGCTGGGCTGGCATTGGGCGCGCCGCTGGTGGGGGCGCGGAGATCTTGGCGGGACGTCCCTATCGCCGCATCATCGATCAGCAACAAGCACAAGGCGATCGTGAGCAGATTGAAGAAGCAATAGTTGCCGGTAAGGGCGATTATGATTTGAAGGAAGATCATTAATCCCGCGGCCATCAGCCGCAGGCGTCGCGGCGCCCAGATAAAAAACGGAACGATGATCTCCACTGCGAGACAAAACGCGACGGAAAAATGTTTGAACCATTCCGGGCTTTGGTCCGCCCACCAAGCAAAGACTGTCGGCAACGGTTGCGACCAGTAATGATAATCAAGCGCGGTCAGCGCGCTCCAATGAAACGAGTGATTTAGCCAGCCCCAGGAATCGTCGCCGCTGGTCAACTTCACGACGCCGGACATGAGCATTAGTTTGAAGAGAAGGAACTTGAGCAAAAACAAACCCGCCCGTGAAACTGGAGACGCCGTAGATGAGATCGGCTTGTCAGGTCGCAGTTTCGTGAAGGCAGAGGATCCCGGCCACAACAAAAGATCCCGCGGCCATAGTTGCCATGGCGCAATAAAGATCGACAAAAAGCCGGTTTCCAGAAGGAGAACATCCCATTGAAAATTGAGAAACACTTGTCCACCGATCGCGAGCGACAGGTAAAAGACAAAAAGCACGACGAGTAAAAGCGCCGGTGCGATTCCGAAAATCAGAAGCAACGAAAGAACAACGCCGCCACCGCAAAGGAAATGTAGAAAGGCGTTGCTCGCGTCGAACCAGCAAAGTGTTGGCAACAGAAAATAAGCGTCTGGCCCAAGTTGCTGCCGAACTGCAGGGAGAAACCGGCTTACCGGCGACATTCCGTTGACGCCAACAAGCCCATCCACCTGCACCCAAAGAGACACGAAGGCGATCAGATAGATGAGCCCAAGCATGCGGAGAAACCAGCGGCGCGCCCAAAAATAAGTCGGCGGTCGCACGTCATTGCCCCACAACAATCGAGTAAAGGTTGATCCGAGACTGCGATGCCGCGCGATGAATTTGTAAGCGGCCTCGGAAATCCCTGCGAAGCCGGGAACGTGATCGTAGCTCCACGCCAGCCATTTCCTCGATGATCGATAACGCAGCGAGCGATACACGGCTTTGGCAGCAAAGAAGGCTTCGCCATCCGGCTCGATCAATGCAACCGCACGCTTGAATTGTTCGATTGGAATTTCAGGGAACCGCGCTGCTGCCTCCTGATACGTGGCATAATCCACTTTGCCAGCGGTGATTTCGCGCCAACGTTCGATCCACCGCTTGCAGAAATGGCACTCACCATCCCAAATCATGAGAGGCTTTGGCGGTGGATTCGAAACGAGGAGGTCCATTGGCGATCGTTAATCTCGTTAGTAAAACGTGAGAGCTGATTGGTGAGAAGCGAGAAGTTTGTCTTTACCTCTCACTAATCACTTCTCACTTACTCGCTAAACTCCGTCCATACCGGCGCGTGATCGGACGGTTCCTTGCCCTTGCGCATTTCGATGTCAATTCCTGATGCGCTGCAGCGCTTTGCTAGTTTTTCGCCAGCCAGAATCGCGTCAATGCGCAGGCCGCGATTTCTTTCAAACGCGCGCATCTGATAATCCCACCAGCTGAAAAGTTCGCCTTCCTTGTGATGAATTCGCAGTGTGTCCCGCAAGCCGATTTCACACAATTGCTGAAACGCGCCGCGTTCGCCATCGGAACACATGATGGCGCCACGCCACAGATTTGCATCGTAAACGTCGATATCTTCCGGCGCGACGTTGAAGTCACCGCACACCACAACATCGCCAGACTTTTCTTTCGCGATGCAATCTCGCAGGCGGCGATACCAATGCAGTTTGTATCCGTAGGCTGGGGAACCGACCGCCTGGCCGTTCGGCGCATAAATCGAAAAAACACGGAGACGACCGATGGTTGCTGCAATCACGCGCGCCTGCGGATCGATCAGTTCATCGCACAGCGACGGACGCACATCGCTCAGCTCGATTTTCGACAGGATCGCGACGCCGTTGTACGATTTTTCGCCGTGATAAGCCGCGTAATAACCGGCGGCTTGCAGACCAAGCGCCGGAAACTGATCGTCGGTGCATTTTGTCTCCTGCAGGCAAACAACGTCCGGCCTTGTCGCCTCCAGCCAGGCGAATAAGCGGTCCTGGCGCTTACGAAGCGAATTAATGTTCCAGGAAACGATTTTCATTTAGTGAGAAGTGAAACGTGAGAAGTGAAAAGTAGGAGCTTTTAATTTACGCCTCAGCTTTCACTTCTCACTTCTCACAATTCCACTTCCACCCCCGGCTCCGGCACAATCACCTGTGAGCCAGGAAGCTCGGCTGACAGCGTAGCCCGCATCCACTCCACCGCCGGTGGATCGCCGTGCACAAGAACAATTTTGCCAGGCGAAAGTTTCTTGGCGTAATCGATGAGCCCCTCGCGTGTGGCGTGGGCGCTGAATTGAAACTGTTCGATATTGCAGCGAACCCGCTGGGCCGGTTTGTTGGGGTCAAGGGCAACCTCCTCATTTGTTCTCGCGTCCCGTAGAACACCGCCAGGCGATTCCGGATTGGCATAGCCGACAAAAAAGATCGATTGCTGCGGGTCCTCGATTAATCGACGCGCAAGAATATTGGAGAGCGTTTTTGGTATCATCATCCCACTGGAAAGCACGTAAACCCGCCCCGGGCGCAGTGGCGCGTCACGCACTGTTTCGTCGTTCAAAATGAACGGCGCGGCTTCTCTCATTAATTGCAGACGCGGCAATTGCCGGCGAGTCATGTGCGCGCGACGGTCGTAGATATCGGTCATCTTCGAGCTGAGACCGCCTATATAAATTGGAAACTCTCCCGAAAGCGTTCGGGATTCGCGGCGGAACTTGTAAAGCATCGCCAGAATTTCTTGCGTTTTCCCTAGCGCGAAAACCGGTATCAGCACGCACGAGCGCCGCTCGAAAGCTGTGGTGATCGCTTCTGCCAGCCGTCTCTCTTCCCCAGCGCGCGTCCAGCCAGCCGGTTTCGGGTGGTCGCCTCGTGTGCATTCCATGATCAGGACGTCTATCTTCTCTTCCGGGAAAGTCGCCGCTTCCATGATTGTCTGATCGTCGAAATTGACGTCTCCGGTGTAAAAGACCGCTTTACCTTCCGCTCGTAGAAGAATTCCGCTCGAGCCCAGCACGTGTCCTGCGTCGAAAAACTCGAATGTTAGTGCGTCTTTCTCGCGCTGGGGCGCACGCTCGCCGGAAATGGAGATACGCTGACGCAATGGACACCAACGCCAGCGTTCCGATGCGCGATCGGTTTCTCGATGCGTAAAAAGCGGATATGACCCCGCGATAGCGGGACCGATCTCCTCGCGTTGCCGGGTCATCACATTAACCGAGTTGTGCAAAAGCACGTTGCCGATCTCGGCCGTGGCTTCCGTCATGAAAATGTGCGCGGTTGGGAAGCGTCGCATTAGTACCGGCAATGTGCCGATGTGATCTTGATGGGCGTGAGAGATCAGGATCGCTTCGATCTCCTGACCAGCGATCGCTTTGAAATTCGGCAGTGCATCCTCACCCATTTCCTTGGGATGCATTCCGCAATCGAGCACCAGTCGATGGCGGCCCATCTCGAGATAATATGAATTCGCACCAATCTCGGTGCGACGCGTCAGGTTAATGAATTTCAAATGGAGTTTTGGTTAATCCGCGTTTCAATTTTTCTATCAGCCTCGCAATTCTCTGAACGGTCGCTTTCGCGACCAGTCTAAGGATTGATCGCATGAAGGGAAAAACGCAGCCGCAACGCAATGCCAACAGCCACCTTGAGCAGGACATTTGCATCCACATCTTCACCGTCTCCTCCGCAATGGTCGGCGTTTGCCTGACTGTTATTGGATTGATCCGCGTCGTTATCTCGCTTGGAACGGTCGACACGCTGGCAGATGATTTGCTGGCTGCCGACGCACTGCTGTTTCTGATTTCTTGTTTGCTTTCTTACTGGGCGCTGCGCTCGCGAGGCCTGCGCAGAATGCATCGCCTTGAACGAATCGCAGACGCCATATTTATTATTGCCATGATCGGTATGGTCGTGGTTTGTGCCTTGATCACTTATACGATTTCTGTTCCAGCGCGTTAGATGGCCGGTAACAGCGAGGTACTTCTTAGCGCGACGGCGTTGGACGCGGCGCTGGCGTCGGACGGGACCTTGGTGTTGGAGTAGGCCTTGGTGGTGCCGCGACGCAGGATTTAAAGAAGATTGGGTCGTGGTTGGCGAAAGGCCGGCCAAATGGAACGCCATTTCCGGTGAAAGCTCCATAAAAGCAATTACCTACTGCTTTGATCTGCATATAGTCTCCAAGCACCCGCTGCCTTGAGTTACCGTTATCCATGGCGGAGGACAGGAAAGTCAACAGGACTTGATCGCTGAAAGTAACCCCATGGTCGGTGCTCTGTGCCAGGTGAGCCGAAAAGATTGGGAAGCTATCTGGCGAGGTGCCATCAAAGGTATAGTAGAAAATACCGACCGTCCCGTCACTGGCTACTGCGACCGACGGAATGGCGGCTTCTACTTGACCCGTCACGAAGTTTTCTGGCCCTACAGTCACACCGCCCCCGCCGTTATCCTGGATTCTGCGGATGGCGAGGCGGTCGTTGCCGGTGCTCGCGTCACGATTGCCGTAGGCGTAATAGATATCCCCGTTGTTGGGATCTACGGCGGCGTGGTCCACTCCGCCAAGAAGAGCATTCACAGTACCGAACTTGGGAGTTGGCTGCGTACTATCGCCATTGGCCACGATAATCCCACCGGCCATCCCGTTCAGGCTCCAAGTGGTGCCGCCGTCCGTGGAGCGGTTGAGCATGTAGTCGATATTTTTCGAACCTCCAGCTCCTGCAGCGATATTCCGCTGAAATAAGCTGTAGACGGAGCCGTTTCGTGGGTCTACGGCAAGCCGATGACCCGGGTTGATGCTACCTGTGGCTGTTCCGGATTGGTTATCAGCTGTGAAGTTTGGCGGGTTCATACCATAGGATGCTGATACTCGCTCGTCGCAGGCGTCGCCCACACAATTATTTCCGTTAGTAAAGTCGTCGTACGCGACGTAAACATTGTCCTGGGCTGGAATCGTCGGGTCGATATTTACCAGCAGCCAGGGTTGATCTACTCCTCCGGGCGGGGGCCCGTTATTGAAATTTGTAGCTTGCGTGACGCCGCCAATAACCAGCCAGTTCCATGCCGCAGCACTCGATGGGTTGGTGGTTATGCCGCTAAAGATGTCGCTGATAAGAAAGGTGCCCGCCATTTGATTGGCCGCTCCATAATCGATGGCTTGATCGCACGGACATCCAGTTGCCGCTATACCGGGCGGTGCGGGGATTGTAAATTGCTTGGTCCAGATATTCCCTCCATCGGTGGACTGCCACAGGGGCGCATTTGTCCCCCAGCCTCCTGAAAAAGCCGTCACCACAATTTCGTTTGGGTTCGACGGATTCACTGTTATGGACGTTTCGCCATCGTTAAATGTATCGGTGTTGGTCAGGTTGGGATCGGTGTTGTTCACGACGGCGTCCACAATAAAAACTCCGGGAAGTAGAGGAATTGGCCTTGTGCCCTTCGGGGCGAAATCCTCGCGAACCATTGGCCGTTTGTAGGGAGTGGTATCCGGCGGTGCGTCTCGGGTTGACTCTTGTGCCTGTTGCTTTGCATTATTCGGACCCTGGGCAGCCGCTGTTGTCACCAAAGGTGAACTTCCCTTTTGTAACAATACCAAACCTGCAATTAACAGAGCTAAGCCTACCTGCGTTAGTCGTGTCATAGCCTCAATCCTCTCTTGGTTGTTTCTGAGTTAGTAAATTTCAAACCTGTTAATACTCGTGTTATTGTAATCATTTCTTTTGTCAGAAACGATGGAGGAGTTCCTCACAGACTTTTCAGGGTGATCAAACTTGTTCAGATGACAAGCAAAATTAGTTACCCGTGGGTAACGCGCGGTTATAGCCACTGTTGAAGTATCCGTAGCCAGTTGCGGCGCAGGATTTTTTCGATCTCTTGGTCGCTGAAACCGCGCTCGATCAGTTTACGAGTGAGGTTCCGGGCCTGAGAATGGTTCCTGAGATTGGGAATGAAGTGAGGCGTTGTAAGCTTTTCGGCGAGCTGCTTTTTTGCCGACTCGGGCCACTGGCTGTAGATAAACTCAAAAAAATCAAATCCAATTCCGACTCCATCGATGCCGATCAAATTGGCTATGTGTTCAATGTGATCGACATAACAATCGAGAGTGCTTGTTTCTTCCTTTGGACTCACCAGGACCGAATTAACGCCAATCACACCGCGCCGTTCCCCGATCATCTTGATCTGGTCATCGCTAATGTTGCGCTCGATATCGTAGTAGCGCCGGACGTTTGTATGCGAAACAATTGGCGGCTTTGTCGTCGCTGACAAAATGTCGTTGAAACCGGCTGGATTGATGTGAGCAAGATCGATAATCACGCCGAGCGCTTCGCATTCTCGCACCAAGTCACGACCAAACCCAGTAAGACCCTCCTTTGATGAACCGCTCGGAGCAAAGATTCCACCATGTCCCGCCGCATTACTTCGCGCATGGGTGAGTCCCACTGAGCGGACTCCGAGCTCGTGGAAAATGCGTAGAAGATTTAAGTCTGTTCCGAGCGGCTCCGCTCCTTCCATCGTGATGAGCAGCGCGATTTTGTCATCTTTGAGTGTGTTCTCGATGTCGTGATAGTTTTTACAAATCGCGAACTGAGGGCACACCTGCGTCTCAGCATACAACCGTGCGATTTGATCAAGCGCCACACGCAGGCCCGCGTCCGGGAGATGACGGTCCTCGATATAGATCGCGACGCCCACCACGCCAACGTCCCCGGCTTCGAGTTCCGGTAGAAATTCGGTCTCAAGCACGTTTTCGCGCTGGCGCTTCTCATACAAATCCATCGGCAAATCGAAGTGCAGATCGATAACGCCGCCGGCTTGTAGCCGGTCGATTCGTCCTTCGATGGATTGGTCGCCATTCATGACTTCTACAGAACCGCGGCTTACGCCGATGTCACGGATAGAAAATAATCAGACAAAGCCTCGACACTTCACAAAGATAGCCTTCGTTCACAATAAAAACCCGCTGGTTGTAGCCGCGGTCGGTGACTGCGGGGCCGGAATCAGCGACTCCAGCTACAGCATCTACTGACTGTTAGCCACCGTTTGCGGCGCAGCCTTACTCGCTTCCATATGGACCCTGACCTTCTGGATCTGAGTCGCCTGCTCGTCGAGACGCGCAGTAAGCTGCGCCACGGTTGCTCGGAAATCCTTCTTTAGCTGCGTGATCGTCGCTTCTTGTTCCTGCGCTTTGCAATGCGTTTTGAGGAACTCGTTGAGTAACATCGCGTTCACTGCATCGTAGCGCACCGTGTAGATCTCGCCGTTCTCATCGCGCACCACGAGGTCAGGATTTACTTCAGCTACCTCTTCGGCGATCAAACCGAATTGCGGCGTGTTTGTGGCGTCACTCTTGTAGTGGAATGTGACGGGCTTGAGCGCCAGGATGGCTTCGCTGGCCTTTTCCATCGGTTGTATCTCTTTCTTAAACCGCTTCGATGAGACAATCGTGCCCAGCTGGCCGGCACCATCTATCGCTACCGGTACGCCACCGACCACGGTGGCCCCACGAATGCCGGCGATAAAGGTTTTGGTCTGACCCTCGCCGATGCGGATCGTAGCCGACTCGCCGGGGAAACCAAAGGCAGCAATATCGATGTTGCTATCGCCTGTGGTAAGACGTGATCCTGCACCCTGGCCCAACGCGATGTTGAAGTTGCCGGTGGTGTTGTTAAAGAGCGCTTGATAACCGTTGGCCGTGTTGAAGTTGCCGGTGGTGTTGAGACTGAGCGCACTACGACCAATGGCCGTGTTTCGGCCGCCGATGGTGTTGTTCAAAAGCGCGCTAGCACCGATGGCCGCGTTGAAGTGGCCGGTAGTGTTGCTAGCGAGGGCACCATTGCCGTTGGCCGTGTTGGAATCCCCATCGACGTTGTTAACGAGCGCATTAGCGCCGGTGGCCGTGTTGGCGTTGCCGGTGGTGTTGGAAAAGAGCGCACTCTCACCGATGGCCGTGTTAATGGCGCCGCTTGTGTTGCTCAAAAGCGCTCCCGCGCCGATTGCCGTATTTTCGTCTGCGGTGTTGGTAAGGAGCGTCCCGGCACCAATGGCAGTGTTGAAGTTGCCCGTTGTGTTGCTCTTGACCGAGAGAAAACCAATCGCCGTATTGTATAGGCCGGTGGTGAGACTGAGAAGGGCATCTTGCCCTTCTGCTGTGTTGGCTCCGAGGTAACCACCATCCGGCGGCGGACTAACCGCCTGCACGTTTGGCAAAAGTCCAATGCAGACGAGCAATGTGGCAATGACAAACGCTGAAAGCTTTCCGGCTTGCTTAGTTTGAATAAATATTTTCATAGAAGGCAGTCTTGAAGATTTGCTGCCAGCTTGCGAGCCAAAAAGAGACTGACGTCGAATTACTGGACGGAGATGACCGAAGTCCTCGAGGTCGTGCCCAAACTTGGGCGCTGTGGCCGCTTTCCTGTGTCGAGGCGCTTCACAGGCACGGCGACGCAGCCCGTGACAACAACCATCGCTATCTGCTTAACTCAAGCATCCGTCGAATAGGTAGCTCGGCGCGTTTGCGGACGGGCTCTGACAAAGTGATCTCCGGTTCCATGTTCAAGAGCGCGTCGTACGCTTTTTCGAGCGTGTTCATCTTCATGAACCGGCATTCGCCACAGAAGCAGTTATCTGTCGGACCGGGAATGAAGGTCTTGTCAGGGATTTCTTTGCTCAGGCGGTGCAACAGACCGGCTTCAGTTACGACAATGATCTCGCGCGCAGCCGATTCTCTGCAAAAAGTCACCATCTTTTCGGTGGAGCAAACCTCATCGGCCAGCATTCGCACGGCGTACGTGCATTCCGGATGCGCCACGACTGGCGCATTCGGATATTGTTCGCGAATGCGGTTAATGCTGCGCGCCGTGAACTCCACGTGCACGTAACAGTTCCCCTGCCACAAGTCCATTTTGCGCCCCGTCCGTTCCATTACCCACGCGCCAAGATTCTGGTCCGGAACAAAAAGAATGTTCCGATCAGCCGGAGCGGCGCGCACAATCTTGTCCGCATTGCCGCTAGTGCAGATCACGTCTGACAACGCCTTCACGCCCGCACTGCAATTGATGTAGGCGATGACGTAGTAATTCTTATCCGCGTTCTTTTTCAGAAACTGCGCTAGTTTTTCCGGCGGACATGATTCCGAAAGTGAACAACCAGCGTCGAGATCGGGCAAAATCACGCGCTTGGTTGGATTAATGATCTTGGCTGTTTCGGCCATGAAATGCACGCCGCAAAACAAGATCACGTCGGCGTCCGTTTTGGCCGCCTGATAACTTAAGCCTAACGAATCGCCGACGAAGTCAGCAGCATCCTGTAACTCGGGCACCTGATAGTTATGCGCGAGAATAACAGCCTTCCGTTCGCGCTTAAGCTCCTGCAACTCTTCTGCGAGATCAACACGAGTTCGCCGTGAACTGCCAAAGTTAATGCCGGCGCTTACCATCGGCTAATATGGCGGTTTTTGGGGCGGATTACAAATGAGCCCTATCGTAGGGCGTTTGACTCGTTCGCTCCCGCTCTCTCGCCCACGTGGGCTGCCCGTCCATGTCGCTCGCGCCCCCGCGCGGCTCCATTCTGTGAACTCC
>Ga0137412_10001626_pt1 | contig 17542 bp, 9 predicted proteins | sample CZODoug2_1_16fun_FD_122160 | JGI IMG/M metagenome (GOLD analysis project Ga0137412, IMG submission 122160) | Vadose zone soil fungal communities from Angelo Coast Range Reserve, California, USA - CZODoug2_1_16fungal (Hybrid Assembly) | ecosystem: Environmental > Terrestrial > Soil > Vadose zone...
CACCCCGTCGAAGTGGGGCGGCTTCCTGCCGCGCATCCCCTTCGACCCGCTGCGCTACGGCATCCCGCCGACCTCCCTCGGCAGCATCGAACCCGTCCAGCTGCTGGCCCTCGAAGCCGCCCGGCGCTCGCTGGAGGACGCCGGATACGGCGACCGGGGGCGGAAGTTCGACCGCGCGCGCACCTCCGTGGTGTTCGGCGCGGAGGCGGGCAGCGACCTCTCCAACGCGATGACCCTGCGCACGGTGCTGCCGTCCTACCTCGGCGAGATCCCGCCCGCGCTCGACGCGCAGCTGCCGAGGCTCACCGAGGACTCGTTCCCCGGGGTCCTGGCGAACGTCATCGCCGGCCGGGTGGCCAACCGCCTCGACCTAGGCGGTGCGAACTACACCGTCGACGCCGCGTGCGCGTCCTCCCTGACCGCGATCGACGTCGGCTGCAAGGAACTGACCACCGGCACCAGCGACCTCGTTCTCTGTGGCGGCGCGGATCTGCACAACGGCATCAATGACTACCTGCTCTTCGCCTCGGTCCACGCGCTGTCGCCGACCGGCCGTTCGGCGACGTTCGACGATTCCGCGGACGGCATCGCGCTCGGCGAAGGTGTCGCTTGTGTCGCCTTGAAGCGGCTGGCCGACGCCGAGCGCGACGGAGACCGGATCTACGGCGTGATCAAGGGAGTCGGCAGTTCCAGCGACGGCCGCTCGCTGGGGCTGACCGCCCCGCGCCCGGAAGGGCAGCGATCCGCGCTGGAGCGGGCGTACCGCAACGCCGGGATCTCACCGGCCGACGTCGGCCTGGTCGAGGCGCACGGCACCGGCACGGTGGTCGGCGACCGCACCGAACTGGGTGCACTGACCGAGGTGTTCAACGCCGCCGGCGCGACCGTCGGTAGCTGCGCGCTGGGCTCGGTGAAGAGCCAGATCGGGCACACCAAGTGCACCGCGGGCCTGGCCGGGCTGATCAAGGCCGCCTTCGCCGTGCACACCGGCGTGCTGCCGCCGACCGGCAAGATCACCGCCCCGAACCCCGGTTGGGTGGGCGAACAGAGCCCGTTCGTGTTCGCCGACGTCGCGCGGCCGTGGCCGGCCGGGCCGCGGGTCGCCGGGATCAGCGCGTTCGGCTTCGGCGGCACCAACTTCCACGCGGTGCTCACCGGCTGGTCCGGGGCTCCGGCGCCGCGCCACGGTCTACAGCACTGGCCGGTCGAGCTCTTCCTGTTCGCCGGGGCGAGCACCGCCGAGGCGATCGTCGAGGTGGACCGACTGCTCGCGCTGTGCGCGACCAACGACAAGGCCACCCGGCCGTGGCGGCTGCGGGATCTGGCCCGCACCACTGCCGAGCGGGGCGGCGCCACCCGCATCGCGGTGGTGGCCGCGGATCTGGACGACCTGGCGGCCAAGCTCGCGGTGGCCCGCGAGGGTCGGGCCGGTGACGGCGTGTTCGTGGCCGGCGACGACAACGACCCGGCGGCGCTGCGCGCCGGCGGCGAACTGGCGCTGCTCTTCCCCGGACAGGGCAGCCAACGGCCGGGCATGTTGGCCGATCTGTTCAGCGCGTTCCCGCGGCTGCAGGGCCTCCTGGTGGCCGGGGCGCGCTGGGCGCCGACGATGTTCCCGCCGATGGCATTCGACGCGGCCGGCAAGGAAGCGGCGATTGCCGCGCTGAAGGACACCCGGGTCGCGCAGCCCGCGCTGGGCATCGCCGGGCTGGCCATGTTCCGCACGTTGACCGATCTCGGTGTGGCGCCGGCCCACCTGGCCGGACACAGCTACGGCGAACTGGTTGCGCTGGCCGCGGCCGGGGCGCTGGACCCGGCCGAGCTGCTCGAGTTGTCCGAGGCGCGTGGGCGGGCGATCCTGACCGCCGCCGGCGACGACCCCGGCACGATGGCCGCGGTATCCGCCGGGGCCGCCGAGGTGCGCGCCGTGCTCAACGGCAGCGGCGTCGTGGTCGCCAACATCAACTCCCCGTCGCAGACGGTGATCTCCGGCCCGACCGCCGCGGTGGCGAAGGCGGTGACCGCGCTGTCCGCAGCCGGTCTGCGGGCCCAGCAGATCCCGGTGGCCTGCGCCTTCCACTCCCCCGTGGTCGCCGAGGCGTCCCGGATCCTGGAGGCCGAGCTGGCCGGGCGCACCGTCGGCTCGCCGCACCTGCCGGTGTGGGCGAACAGCACCGCCGCGCCCTACCCGTTGGGCGCCAACGCGGTGCGCGAACTCCTGGCCGAGCAGGTCGTCTCGCCGGTGCGCTTTGCCGAGCAGATCGAGGCCATGTACGCCGCCGGCGCCCGGGTGTTCGTGGAGTGCGGGCCGGGCGGGGTGCTCACCGGCCTGGTCGGCGCCGTGCTCGGCGAGCGTCCGCACACCGCGGTGGCCACCGACGTTCCCGGCCGGCACAGCGTGCACGCCCTGCTGACCGCCCTGGCCCGCCTCGCCGTGGTCGGCGTCGAGGTGGACACCGCGATGCTCTACAACGGCCGCGACGCGCGCCTGGTCAGCACCGCCGACGTGCCGCGCGCGGCGGGGTGGCTGATCAACGGTCACCTGGTGAAGACCGCGGACGGTGCGCCGGTGACCGGCGGTCTGCGTCCGGCCAGCCGAGTGGCGACGGTGGCGACGGCCCCGGCGGTGGCGCAGCCGGTGACCGCGACGCCCACGGCCGGGACACCCGGCGACGGTCGCGAAGCCGTGGTGCTGGAGTTCTTGCGCAACAGCCGTGACCTGCTCGCCGCGCAACGCGACGTGGTGCTCGGCTTCCTCGGTGCGGCCCCGGCGGCGCCGAGCGTGCCGGCGCCGCCGACAACGCAGCCGGCCATCGTGCCGCAGCCGGTCGCGGCGCAGCCCGAACCGGTCGCACCGACCCGGGCCACGGTTCCGGCGCAAGCCGCACCGGCAGCGACGGCGACCACCCCGCAGGCCGTGCAGAACCTGCTGGTCGAGCTGATCAGCGAGCGCACCGGTTACCCGGCGGCCATGCTCGACGTTGACCTGGACCTGGAGGCCGACCTGTCGATCGGCTCGCTCAAGCGCACCGAGATCATCGGCCTGCTGGCCGATCGGATGCGCGCGGCGGGCCTGGACAGCGCGCCGGACGAGGCGAAGCAGGCCGAGCTGACCCGGCTGCGCACATTGCGCGACACCGTGGCCGCGGTGTGCCGGGGCGTGGACGATGTTCCGTCCGCCCCGGTGCCGAGCACCGCGGCCGTGCCCGCCCAGGGTGGCCCGGTGGACGACGCACTGCCGATGGTGGTCGGCGTCGCCCCGGGCGCCGAGCAGGTGCGCGCCGCACTGGTCGACCTCATCGGCGAGCGCACCGGTTACCCGGTGGCCATGCTCGACGCCGACCTTGACCTGGAAGCCGACCTGTCGATCGGCTCGCTCAAGCGCACCGAGATCATCGGGCTGCTCGCCGACCGGCTGGCCCCGGCCTGCCGCCTGGACGAGTCCCTGCAGGCCGAGCTGACCCGGCTGCGCACCGTACGCCTGATCGTGGACCGCATCGCCGGCACCACGCCCACGCCGGGGGCCGCCATGTCCGCGGCCCCCGAGCCGACGCCGGAGCTGCTCCCGACGCCGGCGGATCGCCCGGCCCTGCAGCGATACCTACTGGAGCCCGAGGCGATCGGTGCAGCGAGCGCCACCGCCGACCTGACGGGTCGTCATGTCACCGTGGTCTCGGGTGCGGCCGGCGTGGTCATCGAATTGTGCGCGGCGCTCGAGGAGTGCGGTGCGACCGTGCGCACGGTGTCCACCGATCCGTCCGAGGAACTCGGCGACGTGGACATCCTGGTGCACCTGGGCGCCGCGGGCCCGAGCGAACCACCGTCCCTGCCGGACGCGTTCGCCGGGCTGCGTCGAGCGGTTCTCGGCGGCGCTCGGCAGCTACTGGTGGCCACCGGCCACGGCGGCCGATTCGGTCACCGCACCGCGGAGGACAACGGCGTACGCAACGACCTGCCCGCGGGTCTGGGCCTGGCCGGGTTGGTGCGCACCATCGCCCGGGAGTACCCGGAGATCTCCTGCCGCACCGTGGATCTGGACCCGAAGGACCTGCCCGCTGTGCTGGCCGGCCACCTGGTGACCGAACTGCGCAACCCGACCGGCCCGGAGCTGGTCGGCTATGCCACCGACGGTCGCTGCACGCTGTCCCTGGTGCGGACGCCGCTGGTGACGACAGGTCGGCCGGTCGAGGCCGTCGAGTTGGGCCTGTCCGAACGTTCTGTGGTGCTGCTCACCGGCGGTGCCCGGGGTATCACCTCGCGCGTCGCCCGCGAGTTGGCCGCGACGGCCGGTTGCCACGTCGTGCTGTGGGGCCGCAGCGCACTGCCCCCCGACACCGAGGACCCGGCCACCGCCGGGGCCGTGGACGCCACCGCATTGCGTCGTGCCCTGATCGAGGCCGGGGAGACCGTGCCCGCGCGGGTCGAGGCCGGCGTCCGCCAGATCCTCGCCGCACGGGAGATCCGTACCTCCCTGGCCGGTTTGCACGAGCAGGCTGCGTCGGTGGAGTACACCTGCGTCGATGTGCGCGACCCGGTGGCGGTGGCCGATGCCATGGCGGATCTGAAGCGCCGTCACGGACGGGTCGACGGTGTGGTGCACGGTGCCGGGGTGCTCGACGACCGGTTGATCGCGGACAAGACCTCGGACGGCTTCGCCCGCGTCTGGGAGACGAAGGTGGACGGCGCCCGGGCGCTGGCCGCCGCGCTGGATCCGGACCTGCGCTTCCTGGTGCTGTTCGGCAGCGTCTCCGGAGTGTTCGGTAACCGCGGCCAGTGCGACTATGCCGCCGCCAACGATGCGTTGGACACCCTGGCCCGGTCCTGGGAGGGCCGCTTCGCCGGTCGGGTGCTCAGCATCGACTGGGGCCCCTGGGCTCCGGTGGACGGTGCCGGTGACGGCATGGTCTCCGAGGAACTCCTGCGCAGTTACGCCCGGCAGGGCGTGTCCGCGCTGCACCCCGACGATGGCGTGCGCGCCTTGCTGGACGAACTGGCGCACGGCACGCAGCCCCAGGTGGTCTACGTGTGCGCCGAACCCTCGGCGTTCGACGCGGCGTTCTCCGACGGGCGTCCGACCGGCTCGTTCTGAGGCCGCGAATGAGCGAGCGGGTGGACGTCGCGATCGTGGGGATGGCCGCGGTCTTTCCCGGCGCGCCCGACCTGGCCACGTTCGCGGCGAACATCGAGGCCGGCGTGGACGCGATTACCGAGGTCCCCGCCGACCGCTGGGACGCGTCCTTCTACGACCCGACCGAGGCCAAGGCGCGACCCGGCGACCGGATGTACGCGCGGCGCGGCGGGTTCGTCACGCCGCCGCTGTTCGATCCGATGCGCTTCGGCATCATGCCGATGGCCGTGCCGGACATCGAGGCAGATCAGCTGATCGCCCTGGCCACCGCGGCCGCGGCGATCGACGACGCAGGGGGGCCGGAGCGGCTCGGGGACCGGGGACGGGTCGGCATCGTGCTGGGCCGGGGCGGTTATTTCAACGCCGGCATGGCCTCGTTCGTGGACCGGGTACGCACCGCCAACCAGCTGACCACTGCGTTGCGCGAGCTGCTGCCACATCTGACGGATGATCAGCTCGATGAGGTACGTACCGCGTTCGCCGATCGACTGGGCCCGCTGCGCGAGGAGTCCGGCATCGACCTGATGGTGCCGAATCTGGTCGCCTCGCGCACCGCGAACCGGCTGGACCTGGCCGGGCCCGCGTACACGGTGGATGCGGCCTGTGCCTCGTCGTTGATCGCGGTCGACCACGCGGTGCGCGAGTTGGTCTCCGGTCGTTGCAACGTCGTGCTCGCCGGCGGGGTGCACCATTGCCACGACCTCACGTTCTGGAGCGGGTTCAACCTGCTCGGCGCGCTGTCCGCAAGCGACCGGATCCGACCGTTCCACCGGGACGCGGACGGCATCCTGATCGGCGAGGGCACCGGGATCTTGGTGCTCAAGCGGCTGGCTGATGCCGCCGAGGACCGGGTGTACGCGGTGATCCGCGGCGTCGGGGTGGCCGGCGACGGCCGGTCCTCCAGCTTGATGGCGCCCCGCTCGGAGGGGCAGGTGGCGGCGATGCGCCAGGCCTGGGCGAGCGCCGGGCTGGACCCGCGCGAGCCCGGCCTGGTCGGACTGGTGGAGGCGCACGGCACCGCGACGGTGGCCGGCGACGCCACCGAAATCGCCTCGCTCACCGAGGTTTTCGGGCCGGCCGGTGCGCCCGGCGCGGACATCGGGCTGGGCTCGGTGAAGTCGATGATCGGCCATGCCATGCCCGCCGCGGGCGCGGCCGGGCTGATCAAGACGGCGCTGGCGCTGCACCGCGGGATGCTGCCACCGACCCTGCACTGCGACGACCCGCATCCGGCGTTGGCCGGCACCCGGTTCGCGCCGGTGCAGTCCGGGCGGGAGTGGGAAGCCCGCGGGCCTCGGGTGGCTGCGGTGAACGCGTTCGGCTTCGGTGGGATCAACGCACACGTGGTGCTCGCCCAGCGGCCCGTGCCGCGCCGCCGCGGTGCCCGCGGCGGCCCACGCGAGGGTGGGCACGAGGCGGTACTGCTGCTCGCCGGTCCCGACCTGGACGCCATCCGCGACGCGTTGGACGCCCCGGACGAGCAGTTGTTGGCCCGCGACGACAGCACCGACCCACCGGCCGACGGGCCGGTGCGACTGGCCGTGGTGGGCCCCGACGCCAAGCGCCTGGAGTTGGCGCGTCGGGTGGTCGCACAGGGCAAGCCGTGGCAGGGGCGCAGCGACGTGTGGCTGGCCACCGCGCCGTTGCTCGGGCCTCGCGGCGGTGGCCGACTGGCGTTCCTGTTCCCCGGCCTGGAGGAATCCTTCGAACCGCGGGTTGATGACGTCGCCGCACACTTCGGGCTGCCGCCGGTGCGCAGCACCACGGTGGCCGGGCTGGGTCGTCGCGGTCTGGAGTTGGCCGCGGTCGGGCGCTTGTTGGACGGTGCGCTGCGCGCGTTGGACCTCGGTCCCGACGTGGTGGGCGGGCACAGCATTGGTGAGTGGAGCGCGCTGATTGCCTCGGGTGCCGCGCCGTTCGAAGAGTTCGCCGATTCCACCCGGGCATTCGATGCCGGCCCCGGCGTGCCGGACCTGGTGTTCGCGGTCCTCGGCTGCGGCGCGGCCCAGGCCCGCGAGGCCTTGGCCGGGGTACCCGACGTGGTGCTCTCCCATGACAACTGCCCGCACCAGTCGATCGTCTGCGGCGAGGAGGGCGCAGTCGGCGCGGTGCTGGAGCGGTTGCGCGGGGCCGGGGTGACCGGGTCGGTCTTGCCGTTCCGCTCCGGCTTCCACACCCCGTACCTGGAGCCGTTCCTCGGGCCGACCCGCGAGTTCGTCCGGGATCTGACGCTACGTCAGCCCCAGGTGGCGTTGTGGTCGGCAACCACCGTCGCGCCCTACCCGGCGCAGCCCGATGAGGTGCGCGCGCTGCTGTTGCGCAACCTGGTCGAGCCGGTGTTGTTCGGTCCGCTGATCGAGTGTCTGCACGCCGAAGGGGTGCGGGTGTTCGTCCAGGTCGGCACCGGGAGCCTGCCGGGGTTCGTCGAGGACACCCTGGAGAACCTCGATGAGCCGCACCTGACGATCAGCGCGAACGTGCCCAAGCGCACCGGGTTGGAGCAGTTGCGTCGGGTCGCCGCCGCACTGTGGACGGTCGGGGCGTCGCCCCGCTTCGCCCGGTTGGACCCGGCCGCCGCCGACGCCGCGCCGGAACCCGAGGAGCCGACCCGCCCCGCCCCGTCGACCGGCGGCGTGGCGCTGCGACTGGGTTCTGCCGTAGTGAGGGACGGGGCACTGCACCTGCCCGTCCTCGGCGCCGGACCGACCCCACGACCGGTTACGCTCCCGGCGGCCGATAACCCGGTGCTGGCTGAGTACCAAGCGCTGTTGGCCGACGCCGGACGGGCCGCGGAGGACGTGCTGGCCGCGTGGCGACCCGACGCGGTACCGACCGCGGCACCCGAAGCGCCGGCTGCCGCACTGCCTACACCGACCGGACCCCGGCACCACACGTCGACCACCGTGCTGTCCATTGACGCCGCGCCCCATCTGGTGGACCACTGCCTGCTGCAGGCCCCGCAGGCAGCACCGGTCGGCGAGCGCTTCCCGATCGTGCCGATGACCGGCACGGTCGCGCTGATCATGGATGCCGCCGCCGCTTTGGTGCCCGAGCGCACCGTGATCGGCGTGCGCGGCATCCGGGCGCTGCGACCGTTGGCCGTCGACCCGCCGATCACCCTGCACATCGAGGCCACCGAAAAGGCCGGCGATGGTGACGTGACCGTGGTGAGCGTGGCGCTGGACGGCACCCCGCAGGGCGGGGAGCGGGAGACCTACGCCCGGGCCACCGTGCTGCTCGCGGACACCTACCCGGCACCGCCCGCGCTGCGCGAGCCGCCGCTGACCGCCGAGCGGCGCCCGGACCTCGACGCGCGTGCGCTGTACGCGCAGCGTTGGATGTTCCACGGCCCGGCCTACCAGGGCGTGTCGGAGCTGACCGGTATTGCCGAGGACGGCGTGCGCGGGGTGCTGAGCGCGCTGCCCGCGCCCGGCGCGTTGTTGGACGCGGCCGGACAGCTGCTCGGGTATTGGGTGGCCACGCAGCCCAACAACGGCCTGGTGCTGCCCGCCACCATCGGTTCGGTGAGTTTCTACGGCCCGCCGCCCGCCGCTGACGACCGCTTCGACACCGTGGTCCGGGTGCGCTCGGCCACCGATGAGGAGGCCGTCGCCGACCTCGACCTACGCAGCACGGACGGGCGTCTGTGGTGTCACATCACCGGGTGGACCGACCGACGGCTGGAGGGCAACGCCCGCACCATCGAGGCTTTCCGACACCCCGCCCGCTCGGCGTTGGCGCAGGCCCAAGACGGTGGCTGGTGGTTGCTCACCGAACCGTGGACCGATCCGGTGGCCCGGGATCTGGTGGCCCGTCAGTACCTCTCCCCCCCCGAGCGGGACGAGTACGCGGGTCGCAACCCGCGGGCTGCCCGGCGCTGGTTGCTGGGGCGCATCGCGGCCAAGGACGCCCTGCGTTCCTGGCTCTGGGCCCGGGGCGCGGACGAGATCTACCCGGCGCAGATCCGGATCGGCAACGACCCGGTCGGGCGGCCGTTCGCCACCGGCGCCGGCACCGAGGACCTGGCGCTCTCCCTGGCACACTCCGGACCATTCGCAGCGGCCCTGGTCGGACCGGCGGGGTCGGCAGTCGGCATCGACGTGGAACTCGTCGACGACGCCCCGGCGGAAACCGCGCTGCTCACCGTCGCCGAGCGCGATCTATTGGACACCATCGCTCCGGCCGGGGATCCGCAGCGCGCCCGTTGGGTCACCCGGTTCTGGACCGCGAAGGAGGCGGTGGCCAAGTCCGGCGGCACCGGATTGGCCGGGCGACCTGCCCGATTCGTGGTGACTTCGGTAGAAGGTGACGATTTGTCGGTAACCGTGGACGGCGTGGCGCATCGGGTGCGGACTCGGATTGGTGACGATCCCGTGCCGTTTGCGGTTGGCTGGACCCCGACATCCGCCATGCTTGATCAGTGACAATGCTCATTCACAAGGTGCGACGCACAGCCCGCCCGGAGCGAGGGAGACAGCATTGACAACGCAGGCCCGCAGCGTTGCCGAGGCGCAGGTGCTGGAGGTCGTGCGCGCCATCATCGCGCAGATCGTCGGCGAGGAGTACCTGCTCGATCTTCAGATCGCGATGGACACCTCGTTCGAGGACGACCTGGAGATGGAAAGCATCGAGTTCGTCAAACTCGGCGCGAGGCTCACTGAGCACTACGGCGGTAACGTCGACTTCGCTGCGTTCCTGGCCGACCTCGACCTGGACCAGATCATCGAGATGCGCGTCGGGACCGTCGTCGACTACATCGTCGACGCTACGGCCTGACGACGCGTCAGGAGAGGTTCGCGCGCACCGATGTCGGAGATCGTCGCCAACGGCGTGCGGCTGCACGTGCAGCACCTCAACCCGGTGCCGGCGTCCGCACGCGCCAAGCCGCCCGTGGTGTTCCTGCACGGTCTCGGCATGGACAACATGGCCAGCTTCTACTACACGGTGGCGGGCGCCGTGGCGAAGACCGGCGCCGAGGCGGTGCTCTACGACTTGCGTGGCCACGGGGACTCCGAACGTCCGCGAACCGGGTACACGATGGAGGACTCCATCGCGGACCTCGGCGGCCTGCTGGACGCGTTGGACATCACCGTGCCGGTGCACCTGATCGGCAACTCCTACGGCGGCACGATCGCGTTGGACTTCGCGGTGGAGTACCCGCATCGGGTGGCAGGTATCGTGTTGATCGAGGCGCACTTCAATGTCGAGGGCTGGGCGGAGCAGATCGCCGCGGAACGCGAGCGGGTGGCCCTGGTGGTCGCCGAAATGGGCGAGGAGAACCTGCAGGCCTGGATCCGCCGGTTCGGCCGCAAGGTGGTGCGCATGATGGACGCCCTCAGCGACCTGGCCAACCACACCAGCTTCTACCCCGACCTGACCAAGGCCCGGCCGATCGAGCGGGATCGACTGCGGGCGCTGACCTGCCCCATCCGCGCGGTCTACGGGGAACGCTCGGACGTACCGGACTACGAGAAGCAACTGCATGATCTCTTGCCACACGCGACGTTGACGGTGGTGCCGGAAGTCGGACACTCGGTCCTGATGGACGCCACCCCGCAGGTGCGCGAGATCGTGGTGGACTGGTTGGCGTCGCAGTGCGCTGTCTGATGGTGGTGCCCCCATTGACCGGGCACATCCTGCCGACGGTCGCGGTGGCCGAGGCGTTGACCGCACGCGGACATCAGGTGGCCTGGGCGGGTAATTCCGCCTACCTGGCCGGCGTGCTGCCGCCCGGTTGCACGGTGTATCCGGTGGACGCCGAGTTCCCCGGCGAGCCATTGTCCTCGCGGCTGGTGCGCTGGCGCGGCCTGCGCGCGGCAACCGCGTTTCGGTTCTTCTGGGAGGACTTCCTGATCCCGCTGGCCCACTCGATGGTGCCGGGGATACGCGCGGCGGTCGATGAATTCGCGCCGGACGTGGTGCTGGCCGACCAACAGGCGTTGGCCGGAGCGCTGGTGGCCCGGGAACGCAAGCTGCCCTGGGCGACCTCGGCGACCACCACCGCGGAACTCACCGGCCAGTACGAGACCATGCCGAAGCTTGGCATCTGGGCGCAGGAACAGCTCACCGAGTTGCAGGCCGACTACGGAGTCAACGATCCGGTGGATCTGCGGTTCTCCGACCAACTGGTGCTGGCCTTCTCCAGCGTCGAGTTGCTCAACCCGCCGTCCCCGCCGGGTGCGCACATCACGTTCGTGGGGCCGGCGCTCGGTGGTCGCGGCGCTCCACTGGCGTTCGACTGGGAGTGGCTGGATCCGCACCGCAGGCACGTGCTGGTGTCGTTGGGGACGGTCAACCAGGACTCCGGCGACCGCTTCTTCGCCGTCGCCGCGGAGGCCTTCGCGGCGCTGGCCGGCTCCGTGCAGGGGATCTTCGTGATGCCGCCGGGCACCGTCGTGGACCGCCCGCCGAATGTGCTGGCGGCTCCGCGGGTTCCGCAACTGGAACTGCTGGCGCAGCTGCACGCCGTGGTCTTTCACGGTGGACACAACACGATGTGCGAGGCACTCGCACACGGCCTGCCGCTGGTGGTCGCGCCGATCCGCGACGACCAACCCGCCAACGCGTCCCAGATCACCGACGCGCACGCCGGAGTGCGGGTGAAGTTCGGCCGGGTGAGCGCCGAGGAGCTGCGTGAGGCCATCCTCGCGGTGCTGGACGACCCGAGCTACGCCGCCGGTGCCGCGCGCATCCGGGCCTCGTTCGAGGCGGCCGGCGGCGCGCAAGCAGCCGCGGATCGGCTGGAGGGGTTGCTGTGACCGAGGATATCGACGAGCGCATCGCGAAGGCCCGGGCCTGGTACGACGCGGCCATGCCCGACGCCGGTCCGGCGGCATTCCTGGAGCCGCGTCGCACCACCTGCCCGTGGTGTGGCTCGCCGGCGCTGCGAATTCGCTTGCGCGGCCGGGATCTGATTCAGCGTAAACCTGGCCGGTTCACCGTCGAACAATGCCGCAGCTGCGGGCACGCGTTCCAGAACCCACGGCTGAACCTGGCCGGACTGGACTATTACTACCGCGACTTCTACGACGGTCTGGGCGCCGAGATCTCGGCCACTGTGTTCGCGCTGAGCGCGGAGGACAACCGCAAACGGGCCCGGGCCGTCGCCGCGCACCTCCAACCGGACAACTGGCTGGACGTGGGCACCGGGCACGGGCACTTCCCGTACTACGCCAAGGAGATCCTGCCGGACACCGTCTTTGACGGCCTGGACCTCTCCGCAGGGGTGGAGGAGGCGGTGCACCACGGACGCATTCGCACCGGGCACCGCGGGCTGTTCCCCGAGCTGGCGCCCAGCATCGCCGGGACCTACGACGTGGTGAGCATGCATCACTACCTCGAACACACCCGCGACCCGCGCGCGGAGTTGGACGCGCTCGCGTTGGTGGTACGGGAGGGCGGCTACGCCGAGATCGAGATGCCCGACGTGGCCTCCCGACTCGGCCGGGCGTTGGGATCCTGGTGGGTGCCCTGGTTCCAACCGCAACACCAGCACTTCCTGCCGCTCAGCAACCTGCTCGGCGCCCTGGTGGAGCGTGGCTTCCGGCCGGTCAGCGTGCAACGCCACGACGCGCATTCCACGGTGGACCTGACCTGGGCCACCACCTTCGCGATCACCAAGTGGGCCCCGGATCCGCGCAGTCCCTGGAAACCGGAACGAACCCAACATTGGCGCAAGCGCCGCCACGAACTGGCGTGGTCGAAGGTCTTCCCGCGAGCGGCCAGGGTCAGCCATGGCCTGGATGTGGCGATCGACCGGGCCCTGGCCCGGCTTGATGTGGGCAATGCCTACCGGGTGATCGCCCGTAAGGAGGCGCGATGACCGAGGTCATGGACGAGTGGGCCGCGCCGCCCACCGACGCGGACTTCGCCCGGTTGCGCGAGCCGTACACGGCGGCGATGGCCGACGGGGTACAGCGATTCCTGCAACCCGCCGTGACCAGCTGCCCTTGGTGCGGCTCGGGACGGTTGGCCGTGCGCACTCGGCTGCCCGACCTGGTGCAACGCAAGCCGGGGCGCTTCCGCTTCGACGTCTGCCGGACGTGCGGGCACGTGTTCCAGAATCCGCGGCTGAGCCCAGAGGGCCTGGCGTTCTATTACCGGGACTTCTACGACGGCTTGGGCGCCTCGACCACGCACACCATCTTCGCCTACCAGACCGAGATTTACCGCAGTCGGGCCCGCGCAGTTGCCCCGTTCGTGACACCTCGTCAGTGGCTGGACGTGGGCTGTGGGCACGGGCACTTCGCGAAGGACGCACAGTCAGTTTGGCCGGACACTGCCTTCGACGGCCTCGACTTCGGTGACGGCGTGCAGGAGGGTGTGCGGCGCGGCTGGTTGCGCACCGCGCACCGCGGCGAGTTCGCCGACCTCGCCGCCGACCTGGCCGGGCGTTACGACGTGATCAGCATGTTCCACTACCTCGAGCACCTGCCCGATCCACGCGCCGAGTTGACCGTGGCCGCGCGAGCGTTGGCCCCCGGTGGGTACCTGTACCTGGAGCTGCCCGACCCGACGTTCGTGCTGGGCCGGGCGCTGGGGCCGCTCTGGACGCCGTGCCACACGCTGCAGCACCTGCACCTGATGCCGCTGCCCAATCTGCTGGCCGCGCTCACCGCGCGCGGGTTGGTCCCGGTGCACGTGGAACGTGGCGCCGCGCACCTGCCGATCGACCTGACCTGCGCGGTGATGGCCCTGGGACTCCTGCTGGGCCCGGACCCCCGATTGCCGTGGCGCCCGAAAGGCACCACATTGTCCGTGCGTCGTCATCGCATGGTGTGGAAAGCCGCTCCACCGGTGATCAAAGCCGCGTACGCCACCGACCGCAAACTGGCACCGTTGTTCGCGGCAGCCGGTGTGGGGAATGTGTATCGGGTGTTGGCCCGCCGTGCCGACCCGCAGGACAGGAGCAGTACATGACCACGCTGGAGCCGAACCCGACCCCGGTCGCGCCATCCGATGAGGACTTCGCCGCCGCCCGCCCGTGGTACGCCGCGCAGATGGCGGCCGGGGTGGAACGCTTCCTGGAGCCGCGCCTGGACACCTGCCCGTGGTGCGGGTCGGACAAGTTGCGCCATCGGGTAACCACCGGCGATCTGCTGCAGCGCAAACCGGGCACGTTCCACATGGACGAGTGCCGGGTGTGCAAGCACGTCTTTCAGAACCCGCGGCTGAACATCGACGGGTTGAACTTCTACTACCGGGACTTCTACGACGGCCTCGGCGGGTACATCACCGAGCAGATCTTCGCCGCGCACACCGAGGTGTATCACTCCCGCGCGCGCATGGTGACGCCGTTCCTGACGCCGCGTCACTGGCTGGACGTGGGCACCGGGTACGGGCACTTCTGCAAGGACGCCAAGACCGTTTTGCCGGACACTGTCTTCGACGGCCTGGACATGGGTTCCGGGGTCGAGGACGGACAGCAGCGCGGCTGGCTGACCAACATCTACCGCGGCCAATTGCCCGACCTGGTCGACGAGGTGGCCGGTAAGTACGACGTGGTGAGCATGCACCACTACCTGGAGCACGTGCGCGACCCGCGGGCCGAGCTCGACGTCGTAGCCCGGATCGTGGCGCCCGGCAAGTACCTGCTCATCGAGGTGCCGGATCCCACCTCGTTCACCGCGAAGATGTACGGCAAGTTGTGGACGCCGTACTACCAGCCGCAGCACCAACACCTGATCCCCTGCCGCAACCTGCTGCAGGCCCTGGCCGAGCGCGGGTTCACCCCGGTGCGGGTGCAGCGTAAGGAGGCGCACCTGCCGGTGGACCTGACCTGCGCGGTGCTGTCCACCGTCAGCCGCATCTCCCCCGACCCCCGCTACCCGTGGCTGCCCGAGCCCACCGCGGCGGACTTCCGCCGCCAGGCGCGGGTGTGGAAGGTCACGCCGAAGCTGCTCAAGTGGGCCTGGTACGCCGACCAATGGATGGCTCCGCTGATCAAGGCCTTCGACGGCGGTAACGCCTACCGGGTGCTGGCCCGGCGGAACGTATGACAGAGCAAGCGGGCACGATCGACCCGAATAACCTCGATGAGGAGTTCGCCTCGCGTCGTCCCCGCTACCAGGAGCAGATCGCGCGCGGCATCGATCGATTCTTCGACCCGCGTCGGACCACCTGCCCGTGGTGTTCCTCGCCGAACCTGACCACGATCCTGCGCACCGGGGACCGGAACCAGCGCAAGCCGGGGATCTTCAAACTGGACCGCTGCCGCACCTGTCGGCACGTGTTCCAGAACCCGATGCTCAACCCCGAGGGCCTGGACTTCTACTACCGCGACTTCTACGACGGCCTGGGCCGGGCGATGATCGAGGCAGTGTTCGACACTCGCACCGACATCTACCAGACCCGGGCCCGGCAACTGGCGCCGTTCTTCGCCGACGGCAGCGGGCCGAAATCCTGGTTGGACATCGGCGCGGGCTTCGGGCACTTCTGCCGCGATGCCCGCACCGTGTGGCCGGACACCACTTTCGACGGGCTGGACATGGGCCTCGGGGTGGTCGAGGCCGCGGCGAAGGGCTGGGTCGACACCGCGCATCGGGGTTGGTTTCCCGACCTGGCCGAAGAACTGACAGGTCGTTACGACGTCATCAGCATGTTCCACTACTTGGAGCACGTGCTGGACATCCGGGCCGAACTGGACCTCGCGGCGTCGGTGTTGCCTTCCGGCGGCCTGCTCCAGATCGAGGTGCCCAACCCGGAGTCCCGGCTGCGCGTACTGCGTGGCTGGTGGGTGCAGTGGTTCCAGCCGCAACACCTGCATTTCGCGCCGCTGCCCAACCTCTTGGCGGCACTGCAGGAGCGCGGATTGCGGCCGGTGTCCGTGCAGTTCGCCGAGTCGCACATCCCGGTGGACATCACCTGCGCGTCGTTGTCCATGCTGGGCTGCCTCTCCCCCGAGCCGCGGTTGCCGTGGCGCACCGTGAGTCGGGGGAGGCTGGGCGATGCTTGGCACAAAGCGGTGTGGTGGAAGGTTTACCCCAAGCTGCTGCCGTTGACCATCAAGGCTGACGCGGCGCTGGCCCCGCTCGTGCACCGCACGGGGGACGCGAACCTGTACCGGGTACTGGCCCGCAAGGACTAGTTCGGTGGGGCGACGACGTCGTACCGGCGCCGCCCCAGCCGGGTCAGTCCTCGTCGATCAGGCCGAGTTGCTGCAGGACGGTGACACCATCGTCGAGGCCGACCTCCTGGGTGATCAGACCGTTCTCGACCTTGAGGATCGTGGTGCCGGTGAACCGCATCACCTTGCCCGTGTTCGGTTCGGACAGACCGCCCAGCGGCAGGTCCGTCATCGGCGCGCCCATGTGTGTTCCGCCCCCGATCCACTGGCCGACGACGTAATCGCCCTCCGCGATCAGCTCGGCCGTCCCGCCGAAGGCAAGGTCGGGGAACGCGGCGCGGAATGCGGTCGCGAATTGCTTGACCGCCTCGCGGCCCCGCAGGGGCGCGTGCAGGGAGTACTCGAACCGGATGTCCGGTGCGGCCAGCTCGTCGACGACCGCTGGGTTGAACTCCGGCCCCCAGAACTCGCTGAACCAGCGACCCACGACTGCCTTGTTCTCCTCTACCGACATCAGCGTTTTCCCTTTCGCGTGGTGGCGCCGCCATTTCGGCGGCTCTCCCGGTAGACGCCCCGGACCCGCGAAACGTGAGCACCCCGGACAAGGTCCAGTCCGGACCTCACATCCGGGTGGGCCGCGACGTCTACCCGGAGGAAGGCAAGACCTACAAGAAGGAGCCCACGATGTCTGCATCGCGACCGACCACCCACCGCCGCCCCGCCGCCACCAATTCGACGTTCGCGCCACGTCACGTCGAAGACCGTGGTGGGTGCGCGACCGGTGTCGTCGTCAGTCCTGACGTTGCGTCAGGCCCCCATCACCAGCGATGACACCGACGCGCTGCAGGTAAAGCGGATCGCGCTGGCCGGGGCGGCGCGTCCGCCCGATTGCATGGTTATCGGGTTGGAGCCACGGCCTACGCCTGCCTTACGCGGCTGTCAATACGGCCTGGAGGTGGGGGCGGGTCCGAGCCGTGCGTCGGTGCGGGGCGTGGGTGGGTGGCGGTCGGGGGTCCGTCGGGGTGGCGCTGCCCGGCCAACATGACGGTCACGACCACCCACGGCGCGCATGATCATCTTTTACTGACTCTTTGTCAGATTCCTTACTGGGATGCGAAATCTCCCACCGAAACTGTCGGTGGTGGCCCATAGGTTCGATGCATGGAACAGGCCACCCTCCCCGGCGCGCGGGAGAACCACGCAACCGTGATCGACGCGGTCGAGGGTGGGCTGTGGCGGCTGGGCAACGACGAACTGCTCGCGTTGGCGCGGACCAGCATGATGACCCAGGCGCAGTCGCAGGCCGCGCACCTGAGCGTGGTGGCCGAGATCGAGGCCCGCGGTGTCGC
>Ga0137412_10001627_pt1 | contig 17537 bp, 18 predicted proteins | sample CZODoug2_1_16fun_FD_122160 | JGI IMG/M metagenome (GOLD analysis project Ga0137412, IMG submission 122160) | Vadose zone soil fungal communities from Angelo Coast Range Reserve, California, USA - CZODoug2_1_16fungal (Hybrid Assembly) | ecosystem: Environmental > Terrestrial > Soil > Vadose zone...
CCGAAGATGACACATTTCTCCGACGACGGTTCGGGCGAAGTGCTTTATCCGCGCCTCGTTCAAATTGCCGAGGACGGCGGCAATTTCTCCGCAACGGCGAATCGCGGCACCGTAACTCGACAAGGCGAGGAGGCGTTCCTTTACGGCAATGTGGTGATCTTGCGCGAGGCCACGCCGCAGCGGCCTGAATTTCGCGCGCGCACCGAATTCCTGCACGTGCTCGCGGAGCAGGGGATTTCGCGTACCGACCAGACAGTCACGATTTCGGAAGGACGTTCGATTCTGAGCGGGGTCGGCATGGTGGTGAACAACAACAAACAGCAATTCACGCTGCATTCCCAAGTCAAGGCCACCTTCGATGCGCCGGCCAGGAAATAAGGCGGGCGCCGCCGCGGCCCTGGGTCTTGCGGCAGCGTGGGCGTTGGCGGCGGGCTCGGCTCTTGCCGAGCGAGCCGATCTCGAAAAGCCCGTCAACATCGAATCCGACAGCATGATTGCCGACGAAGCCAAGAAAATCGCGACCTTCGAGGGAAAGGTCGTGCTGACCCAAGGCTCGCTCATCATTCGTGCAGACCGGATCGTCGTACGACAGGACAGCGACGGCTTCTACAACGGCGTCGCGACCGGCACTCCGGCGACCTTCCGCCACAAACGGGAAGCGAGCGGAGATTACATCGACGGGGAAGCTCTGAAGATCGAATACGACAACAAGCTCGATCGCGTCGAATTCTCCAACAGCGCCCGGTTGCGTCGCGACAGCGGGGACGATATTCGCGGCGACACCATCTCCTATGACGCCAAAACCGAACGCTTTGCCGTGAAATCGGCCGGCGCGGAGTCCGGGACCGAGCGCGTGCGCGCCACGATCATGCCGAAGAAGCCCGCGGCGGCGCCGAGTCCGCCTGTTTCCGGCGCGGGCCGGCAAGACTAGTCCCCCCGGACCCTTCCGAACGGGGCGAAACTCGATGAGCCAACTGCAGGTCCGCGGACTCAAAAAGCACTTCGGCTCGCGAGTGGTGGTCAAGGACGTGTCGCTCGAGGTATCGAGCGGCGAGGTCGTGGGGCTGCTCGGTCCGAACGGCGCGGGCAAGACGACTTGTTTCTACATGATCGTGGGCTTGGTCGCCGTGGACGACGGAGCGATCCACCTCGACGGCAAGGAAATCAGCCATTTCGCGATGCATCGCCGCGCCCGCATGGGGCTGTCGTACCTGCCCCAGGAAGCTTCCGTGTTCCGCAAGCTGACCGTCGAGGAGAACATCCGGGCGGTTCTCGAACTGCAGGACCTTCCCGAAGAGGAGATCGAGTCCCGTCTTTCCGGGCTGCTGCGCGATCTCAATATCGCGCATCTGCGGCAATCGACCGCGCTGTCGCTGTCGGGCGGGGAGCGCCGCCGCGTCGAGATCGCCCGGGCCCTCGCGACCCGCCCGAGCTTCATATTGCTCGATGAGCCCTTCGCGGGCGTCGATCCGATCGCGGTACTCGACATTCAGAAAATCATCCGCTTTCTCAAGGAACGCGGCATCGGCATCCTCATCACGGACCACAACGTGCGGGAAACGCTGGGGATTTGCGACCACGCCTACATCATCAACGACGGATTGGTGCTCGCCTTCGGCAAACCCGACGAGATCGTCTATAATGAAAACGTAAGACGCGTTTATCTCGGCGAAAATTTCAGGTTGTAGGGGACAACGCATCCCGCGAACCACCCCCCGTTCCCATTTCGACCCGTCTGAATTACGATCTCCCGGCGAGGTCCTCACGCCCCATCTCGATGAAGCAGACTCTACAGCTCAAGCTTTCGCAGCACCTGACGCTGACGCCGCAGCTGCAGCAGTCGATACGCCTGCTGCAGCTCTCGACCATGGAATTGAATCAGGAGCTGGAGAAATTCCTGGCCGAAAATCCGCTGCTCGAGCGCGAAGACACCGATAACGACGTTCCCGCGGTACCCGCGCAAATGAATGGCGAGCCTGCGCCCGCCCTTCAGGCGCCTGCCGAGGAGCCGAGCACCGGGGACTCACCGCAGACCGACACGTTCTCGGCCGAGATCGATTGGGGCGGCGAAGGCGGTTCGAGCTCGGGCGCCCGCGACGACTCCGATGACAACGATTTTTTCCAGGTTGCCGCCGAGTCTCCCAGCCTGCGCGAGCACCTGTACCGGCAGCTCACCATGACCCAGCTCGAACCGGGCGACCGCAACCTGGTCGCATTTCTGATCGAAGCGCTGGACGAAGACGGCTATCTCACACAGCCCCTGGAGGAGCTGGCGCAGCTCGTGCCGGAGGAGTTGCAAATAGGACCCGAGGAGCTGCACATCGCTCTCAGGCACTTGCAGAACCTGGACCCCACGGGCGTGGGCGCGCGCAATTGCGCGGAGTGCCTCGAGCTGCAGCTCTTTGCCCTGCCCGAGTCCACGCCGAGCCGCGCCACGGCTCTTGCCATCGCGCACGAGCACCTCGAGCTCCTCGCGGCCCGCGACTTTGCGCGGCTGAAGAAAGCGCTGCAATGCGGCGACGACGAGCTGCGAGCGGCCCAGCGACTGATCCAGAGCCTCAACCCGCGTCCCGGCGGCGCGTTCTCCTCAAGCGAGACGCGTTACATCGTATGCGATGTCGTCGTGAAGAAAATCAAGAATGTCTGGGTGGCAAGCCTCAACCCCGACGCGATGCCGAAGCTGCGCATCAACAGCATGTATGCGAACATCCTGCAGAACAATCGCAGTCAGTCGGGCAGCCAGCTCTCGCATCAACTGCAGGAAGCACGCTGGCTGATCAAAAACGTGCAGCAACGGTTCGAGACGATCCTGCGCGTGTCGCAGGCGATCGTCGACCGTCAACGCCATTTTTTCGAGCACGGCGAGGTCGGCATGCGGCCACTGGTGCTGCGCGAAATCGCAAACACGCTCGGCCTGCACGAATCGACCGTCTCGCGCGTAACGACTCAGAAATTCATGTTTACCCCGCGCGGCATTTTCGAGCTCAAGTACTTCTTCGGGAGTCACGTCGCCACCGAGACGGGGGGCGCGTGCTCCGCCACCGCCATCCGGGCGTTGATCAAGCAGCTGGTGGCCGCGGAGGACGCCCGAAAACCTCTTTCGGACAGCAAGATCTCCGAGATCCTCAGCCAGCAGGGGATCGTGGTCGCACGCCGCACCATCGCCAAGTACCGGGAGTCGCTGCAGATCCCCTCGGTCAGCATGAGAAAGTCTCTTTGACGCGAAAGACCGCCTCGCATGAATCTCATCATCAGCGGGCATCACATGGCGATCACGCCGTCGATCCGGGGTTACGTCGAGGGTAAACTCTCAAGGATCCGGCGCCACTTCGATCACGTCATCGACGTCAGCGTGATCCTCAGCGTAGACCATCTCGCACGACAGGCGGAAGTCAGCTGTCACATCGCCGGCAAGGACATCGTCGCCAAGAGCCACGATCCGGATCTGTACGCGGCGATCGACGCCGTGGCGGACAAACTCGATCGCCAGATCATCAAGTACAAAGACCGCTTGCATGCGCATCCGCACGATGCGCTCAAGCATCGTACCCCCGCGGATTGACCGGATAGGCCGTTAGTGTAGAATTCCACGCCTTTCCGGTCCGCCGGGCGCTGTTTCTGCCGGCAGGATCTCCAAGGTCTCGATGAACCTAATTGCGAAGCTCCTGCCCCCTTCGAACATCCTTCTCGACCTGGATGTGACGAGCAAGAAACGCATGTTCGAGCAGGCCGGGCTCCTGTTCGAGAACAACCAAGGGGTGGCGAGGAGCCTGGTGTTCGACAGCCTGTTCGCCCGCGAGCGTCTCGGCTCGACGGGGCTGGGGCAGGGAGTCGCCATTCCGCACGGCAGGATCAAGGGGCTCAAGGAAGCGGTCGGCGCCTTCGTGCGCCTTGCACAACCGGTTCCGTTCGACGCACCCGACGGCAAGCCCGTCAGCCTCGTGTTCCTGCTGTTGGTACCGGAGCAGGCGACCGAGCAACACCTGCGCGTCCTGTCCGAGCTCGCACAGATGCTGAGCGACCGCGAGCTGCGCGAGAAACTCTCGACCGACACCGATGCGGGCACGCTTCATCAGCACATCACGGCCTGGCAACCTCATGTTGCAGATCAACGTCGCGCAGCTGTATGACGACAACCGCGAAAAGCTCGGACTCGCCTGGATCGGCGGAAAGGCCGGCGGCGCGGCCTGGCTCCGGCGTGACAGCACCGGCGTCGCGGCGCTCGTAGGCCATCTCAATCTCATCCATCCCAACCGCATCCAGGTCCTCGGCAACCACGAGATAGCCCACCTCGCCGCGTTCGAGGAGGCCGAACTGTTCCAGATGCTCGGCAATCTGTTCGCGGTCAACCCGGTAGCCATCGTCATCGCCGAAGGAGCGCCCGCGGACGTGCGTCTGCTCAAGGCGGCCGAGGCCTCGGCGACGGCGGTGCTCGCCACCGACATGCCCGGCGCGCAAGTCATCGAACGTTTGCGTCGCTATCTCGGCAAAGCGCTCGCGGAAACGATGCAGCGCCACGGGGTATGCATGGACGTGCTCGGACTCGGCGTGCTCATCACGGGAGACTCGGGCGCCGGGAAAAGCGAGCTCGCGCTGGAACTGATCAGCCGCGGCCACGGGCTCGTCGCCGACGATGTCGTCGACATCTCGCGCATCGCCGTGTCCACGCTCGAATGCCGCTGCCCGCCGGTATTGAAGGATTTCCTGGAGGTCCGGGGCCTGGGCGTGCTCGATATCCGCACGATATTCGGCGAGACTGCGGTGCGCCCGAAGATGAACTTGCGGCTGATCGTGCATCTCGATCGTCCGGGGACGAACGAGTCGGAGCGCCTGCCGCTGCACGAGCAGTCGGAAGATATCCTGGGCGTGACCGTCCGGAAAGTCGTCATTCCGGTTGCGGCGGGTCGCAACCTCGCGGTGCTGCTCGAGGCGGCCGTGCGCAATTACATCCTGCAGCTTCGCGGCATTCACTCGACGGCCGAGCTCATGCAGAGGCAGCGGGCGGAGATGAAGAAGGATTGAAACGGACGAGCGAGCTCGCCGTTTCAATCTTCGCGCGTTGGAGCCGACCTGGCGGCGGCTCAACGCGCGACCACTGTCCAGGAGCGGGAGTATCGGCTTTTGCGCGGCTGCCGCCATTCCGCTAAGGTGTCGAAATGCAGCTTGTACTCATCAGCGGCCTCTCGGGCTCCGGCAAGAGCATCGCCCTCAACGCCCTGGAGGACAGCGGTTACTACTGCGTCGACAATCTCCCGGGGCAGCTGCTCCAGCAGTCGGCGGAACTGCTGCGCCGCGCAGGCCACAAGCATGTCGCGATGAGCATCGACGCCCGCATGGGCGACTCGCTCGAGCTCGTCCCGGAATACATAGCCGCGCTGAAAGCTCAGGGCGTGGACCTGCGCCTGCTCTTCCTCGACGCGAAGAACGATACCCTGATCCGGCGCTTCTCCGAGACGCGCAGGCGCCATCCTCTCGCATCCGGCACGCGCACGCTCGAGGAGGCCCTGACGCGCGAGCGCGAGGTCCTCGCACCCGTGGGCGAGATCGGCTATCGCCTCGACACGACCGATCTGCTGCCGAACACGTTGCGCAACTGGATCAAGGAATGGCTCGACATCCGCACCGAAACGACGATGCTCTTGTTCGAGTCTTTCAGCTACAAGCAGGGGGTTCCCCTGGATGCGGATCTGGTGTTCGACGTGCGCTGTCTGCCCAATCCGCATTACGATCCGCGGTTGCGACCCCTGACCGGTCTCGACGCGGAGGTCGTCGCGTTTCTCGAGAAGGAGCCGAAGGTCGGCACGATGCTGGGGGATATCCGAAGATTCGTCGAGACCTGGCTGCCCGCATACGGGCAGGACAGCCGCAGCTCGCTCACGGTCGCCGTCGGCTGCACCGGCGGACGGCACCGCTCGGTATACCTCGTCGAGCGCCTCGGCGCTTATTTTCGCAGCCATACGCCGGTGCTGGTTCGTCATCGGCACCTCGCCGCTGCAGCATGAACCCGACTATCGCCGTCGCGCTGACCGGCGCTTCCGGAATGCCCTACGGCCTGAGGCTGGTCGAAACCCTGATACGCGCCGAAGCCCGGGTCTACCTCCTCTACTCGCAGGCCGCCCACGTGGTCGCGAAGCAGGAACTGGACATCGCATTGCCGCCGCGCGCCGCCGACGCCGAGCGCATGTTCGGCGAGCTCTACTCGGCAAAGCCCGGTCAACTGCGCGTGTTCGGCCGCGAGGACTGGTTCGCGCCGGTCGCTTCCGGTTCCAATCCTCCCGACGCCATGGTCATCTGCCCCTGTACCGTGGGCACGCTCGCCGCAGTCGCGGCGGGCCTGTCCGACACTCTCATCGAGCGCGCGGCCGATGTCACGCTGAAGGAAGGCCGCAAGCTTATTCTCGTGCCGCGCGAGACGCCGTTTTCGGCCCTGCACCTGGAGAACATGCTGAAGCTCGCGCGTGCGGGCGCGGTGATCCTCCCTGCCAATCCCGGCTTCTACCACCACCCGAAGCGCGTCGAGGATCTGGTCGACTTCATCGTGGCGCGAATACTCGACCACCTCGGGGTCAAGCACGATTTGATGCGCCGCTGGGGCGAAGAGCGCTAGGCAGAACCCGCTCTTGGAATCGCTGCGCGTCCCGATTTTCCCGCTCAACACGGTGCTCTTTCCGGGCGGCCTGCTTCCGCTGAGGGTGTTCGAAACGCGCTACATGGACATGACGCGCGACTGCCTCAAGCGCAACCAGCCGTTCGGGGTGTGCCTTATCCGACAAGGGTCCGAGGTCGGCGCGCCCGCCGTGCCCGAAGGACTCGGGTGCCTCGCCAAGATCCTCGAATGCGACATGCAGCAACAGGGCATCCTCAACCTCAAGACCTGCGGCGGCCGGCGCTTTCGCATGCTCGAGCGTCAAACCAGCACCCAGGGTCTCATCTCGGCCGAGGTGGAGTTGATCGCTCCCGACGCAAGCGTCGCGGTGCCCGGGGAATTTGCCGATTGCGTCCGGCTGCTGGAAATGGTGGTCCTGGACCAGGGCAGGTCCATTTTCTCCGAACCGCACGCGTTCGACGACGCCGCATGGGTAGGCTACCGTCTGACTGAAATTCTGCCCGTGCCTCTGCTCGCCAAGCAGAAGCTTCTCGAGCTGACCGACAGCCTCGGGCGGCTCGCGGTGCTGCAGCGATTTCTCGAAAGCCGGGGCCTCGCCGCCTCTAAGCCGCCTGCAGAGAATTGAGCAGTTTTCTCACGGGCGCGGGTACCGCCGCCTGGGCCGCCTCCTCGAGAGGGAGCCAGACTTGCCCCGGCTCCGAGGCGCTTGGCGATGCGCCCGCCACCTGGCAGACGACCGGGGTGATATCGAGGGTGAAATGGGTGAAGGCATGCCGCAAAAGCGGCAGGCGCCGTGCGCTTGCGAGCCTTGCGCCCAATCGGCGCCTGCAGTAATCGCGCGGATCGGCATTCGGGGAGATTTCCGGGAGACACCATAGCCCGCCCCATATTCCGGCCGGCGGGCGCTTCTCCAGCAGTACTTCGCCTTCGCGCAGAAGCAGCAGCATCGCGGTTTTTCTGAGCGGCACGGGCTTGCGCGGACGCGGCCGCGGATACGCTTGCACTTTTCCCTGCGAACGGGCTTCGCAGCTCGCCCTCAAGGGACAACTCGCGCACGCCGGCCGCGCTCGAGTGCAGACGCTTGCACCCAGGTCCATCAGGGCCTGGGTATAACGCTCGACGTCCTTCGCGGGCACCTGCGACTCGGCGAGCTTCCACAGGCGGTTCTCGACCCGTTTCTCTCCGGGATAGCCGCGCACCGCGAAATGACGCGCGAGCACTCGTTTGACGTTTCCGTCCAGGATCGCTTCGCGCCCGCCGAAGGCGAACACCGCGATCGCGGCCGCGGTGGAACGGCCCACTCCCGGCAGCGATGCGAGTGCCTTGCTCGTCGGCGGAAACCGGCCGCCGTGCGATTCGGTCACCGCTCGCGCAGCCGCGTGCAGGTTGCGCGCCCGCGAGTAATAGCCCAGGCCGCTCCACAGCACGAGCACGTCGTCGAGGGGCGCCCCGGCCAGCGATTTCACATCCGGGAAGCGCGCAAGGAAGCGTTCGTAATAGGGAATGACCGTCGCCACCTGGGTCTGCTGCAGCATCACCTCCGAGAGCCAGATGCGATACGGATCGCGCGTCCGCTGCCACGGCAGGTCGTGACGCCCGTGCCGGACCTGCCAGCGTACAAGCCGGCTCGCCAGGGCGCTCACCGCCTCAGCAGACCCTTGAGCCGGTCTTGCACGCGTTCTTTCAGTTTTTCCTCGGCCCTTTGCTTCACCGCATCGCCGGCCGCGGCGCCCAGATCGGCGCGGAAGCGCGGCGCATCGAGCGGGCCGGTGATCTTCACCGGCAGCGTGACACCGCGCAGCTCGCCGAGCTCCTTGCCGCCCTGGCCGCTCGAGGAGGCGACCACCGAAGCCTTGACGATGTAATCGATCGAATCGGCGCCGATGTCGATATCGCCCGAGCCGGCGAGGCGCAGCAGGGGCGACTTGGCGGAGAGATCCTCGTTGTGCGCGACCCCGTTTTTTATGACGAAGCTCGCTTGGAGCTCGGTGAAATCGGTCCGTTCGGCCGCGCTCGCGCCCTGCTCCGGCGGAGGATTCGATCCGCGGAGCGATTTCGCCTTGCGCAGCAACTCGCCCAGATTGACGCCCTTCAAGCCGCTGTCCCGCAGCGCCAGCCTGGCGGTGCCGGAGAGCGTTTTTTTCATCGCGCTCACGCTTGCGCCGCCCGTCTGTACGTCGAGCGCGACGTCGCCGCGGCCCTCCAAGAGATTGTTGTTGAGCGCGTCGCGCAAGAGCGGCCCGATCGCGACGCCGCCGAGCTTGGCTGTCATCGAGAAACGGTTGGTGTTGGCGTTGACGCTCGCGCTGCCCGTGAGGTTCCCCTGATACAGGCTTGCGGAAAGCGGTTCGAGCTCGACCCTGCCGCCCGCGGCCTGAACGCCGAGATTGACCTTCTCCATTTTCACGTTGGACGCAACCAGCCGGTCTATCTTCAGGCCGCCTTTTAGATTCAGGCCTTTCAGGGCCGAGAGATCGATCGGTTCCTCCGGCCGCCCTGCAGAGGGCGCGGCAGAGGTCGTAGCGGCTTTCCCCGACGGGGGCAGAGTCCGGTCGAGATCGAGCTGGTCGACGGAGAGATTGAAGCGGATCGCCTGCGGCGAGGAATCGAGCTCGGCGTTCCCCTGTAGCGAGATCGGAGGGGCCTTGGAGCCCGGTGCACTGTCCGAGATCTTGAGCTCGAGCTCCGAGAGAGCGAACGACTGCTTCTCCAGGTCGAGGCGGTAATCGCCGGAAAGCTTGATCTGAATGTCGGCCTTGGGCTGCGTCGCTTCGAGTCTCGCGGAAAGCGAAAGTTTTCCCGGCACGCCGCTCGCGATCCGCCCGGTCTTGAATTCGGCCACGCTCGCCTTGAAGCGGTTCCCGCTCGCTTCGTCGTGCCAGGAGATGGCGCTCGAGCGAAGCTCGATTCCCGCGATGTCCAGCCGCATCGCCCCGCGCTGCGGCGCCTGCTTGGGCCCCGCTGGCGGCGTGCTCCCGCCCGCCCCCGACAGATCCCCGAAATTGGTCTTTCCGCCCTTGTGCTGCACCAACTCGAGAGTGAGACCCGAGAGCGTCACGCGATCGACCACCACCCGCTTCGAGAGCAGGGGCCACAGCGCAAGGGATATTTTCGCCTGTTCGACTTGAGCGAAGATCCTGCTGCTGCCGGGCTCGGATAGGGACGCCTTTCCGACTGCGATGCCGATGCCCGGAAAGAAGGTCAGGCCTAGATTGCCTCCGATCGCGAGCGTGCGCCCGGTTCTGTCCTTCACCGCCGCGACGATTTCGGGTTTGTACTTGTTGGGATCGAAAGTCGCGGCAACGATGGCGATCACGACCACGATCAGCGCGACGATGCCGCCGGCGGCGAGCAGCAGGGTCTTCTGGACTTTCAAGCAGACCTCCGTTTTCTATTCGTTGGCGACGCCGAACGGCACGTGCCCGGTCGCGACATACTGGCGCGCCGAAGCGACGTGCGTGTGCTGATCGTCGAAGAAGATATCGGCGCAGAATGCCTTGAGGAACGGGCCCTTGTCGAGTCCGCCGAGAAACAGCGCTTCGTCGATGCGGATATTCCATGCGCGCAGCGTGCGCACGACGCGCTCGTGGGCGGGCGCGCTGCGCGCGGTCACGAGCGCCGTCCGGATCGGCGCTCGCTCCGCGGGAAATTCCGACTGGATTCGATGCAGGGCCGCGAGGAAGCTCTTGAACGGCCCGCCCGACAGCGGTTCCTTTGCCGCGCTCACTTCGTTCGCGGTAAAGGCGCCCAGGCCTTCGCGCTTGTAGACGCGCTCGGCCTCGTCGGAGAAAAGCACCGCATCGCCGTCGAACGCGATGCGCAGCTCCTCGGTCGCCTGGACGTTCTGGCCGACATTGGAAGGCAGGATGGTCGCCGCGGCGTGGCCCGCGTCCAGCGCCTTGCGCACGTCATCGGGATTGGCCGAAAGAAACAGATGCGCGTCGAATGCCGGCACATAAGGATACGTGCTCTCCCCGCCCGTGAACGCCGCGCGGGAAATGTCGAGCTGGTAGTGCTCGATCGAATTCATGATGCGCAACCCCGTATCGGCGGTATTGCGCGAAAGCAGGATCACCTCGACGCGGGGCCGCGCGGGCGCGAGCGTGTTCAGCCCGAGCAGCTTCTTGACCAGTGTGAACGCGATGCCGGGGGCGAGCATCTCGTTTTCGTGCTCGCGTTGATATTGGTAGTACGCTTCCACGCCCCGCTCCTCGAACACGCGGTTCGACTCCTCCAGGTCGAACAGGGCCCTGGAGGAGATGGCAACGACAAGCTTACCGTCGAAGGATGCGGGCATTGTTGAGCCTGGAGCGGGTAGAGGGAATCGAACCCTCGTCTAAAGCTTGGGAAGCTTTCGTTCTACCATTGAACTACACCCGCGTTCGGTCGATTTTACGACGTTTCCCTCCGCCTCGGAACCGCGCCCAGGGGCGGGTCGCCATTGCGGCAAGTCAGAAATGCAGTGCCTTGCCGTACAGGAGAGTGATGTTGACTCTTCGATTGGAATACCCGGGCTTGAAGTGCAGCTCGTCGGTCGCATGGAACAGGGTCGAGTCGAACAGGACACAGCGATTCTCCCTGTACGGAACGCGGTGCGGCCTCGCTCCCTGCTCCTTCATGTAAGCGTCGATCTTGGCCCGGTTGTTGTTGTAGTCCTGAAAACTCCAGTTCCTGGGGGCCGGTACGTCGTAGATGACCATTCCGCCGGTTTCCCGATCTTCGCATGCCGCATCGGGAGTGATCCAGAAATTCACATTGACCTTGGCGAGATCGGCATGAAGGTTGATTCCCCGCATCCTCTGATCGTACTTGAACGCCCACGCCTGGATGAGGGCGTGATCTCCTAAGACGCTCGGCATGGCCCGCCTCAATTCGTCCGCCACCGCCAGCAGCACCCTCGGACAGAATCCTTCCGACAGGAATGTCCCGACGTAGCCGTTGCCGTATTGGGACTTCCACACGGTCGCCTCCTCGCAAAACCGGCGCAGCTCCAGCAAGGCCGGGCTCGTGAGGAAATCATCGATGACGACCAGAGAGGGCGCGTTCTTGAAATACGACGCCTCCACGGCATCGTAGTCGGTTGCACCCAGCGCCTTGCCCGAAAAAAAAGGAGCGTCCGGCCAATAGTGAAACTCCCCCAATGCCCCTCTCAGGGCCTCCGCGTCGTTGCCCTCCGGATAGAAGGTTTTCCCGACATCCCCGGTCCGGTCGTAGTAGCGCTTCAATACAGGAAGGGCAAGCGCCGCACTTTCAGTGAGTCTGCCTCGCTGATGCAGCAGCTCGAGTTGCTCGTAATCGTGGCGGATCCGCGGCTCGGGAACCGGCCATCCGAGAAAGTACTCGACCCTCCTCGTCAGCGAAAGGCACTTCCTGAACATGTCGAAGCTCCCGTCCAGGTCTCCCCGCTTGAGACAATCCAGCCCAAGCAACTGCACGCAATCGGTGTTGCCGTGGATATCGGCTTCGTGCTTCTTGACGAGCCTGCGCAGGTCTTCGCCCGCCCCTGAATTCACGTAGAGTTCCAGCAAATTGCGCAAGGCGAGTATCGACTTGCGTTCCGTGGACAGTGCTTTCTTGTAGGCATCGACCGCCTTGTCCCGATCGCCCAATCCGGAATAGGCAACGCCCAGTTCCGCATGAAGCTCGGGAGGGACATTCTCCGCCCCGCCTGCTCCGTTGAATGCCGCGATCGCGGCATAGTAGTCCCCGATCTTGTTCTGGCAGCGCATCAGCTGCAGCGCGACGGCCGGTAGCGCCTGCGCGATTCGCTGGGCCCTGATCGCGTATCCCAGGGATTCGTGGATGTTGCCCAGCTCATAGCTGGCGAGGCTGGAAATAAGCAGCGCCCGAAAATTGTTCATGTCCCGCGACAGAACCGACAAGGCCAGCGAGTAAGCGCCCGCCCAGTTGCCCGCCGCCCAGGCGATTTCCGCCAATGCGATGTGCAGGAACACCTCGCCGGGCGGCGGGTCCGCCAATCTCGCCCGAATGTAGGCCTGAGCCTCGTCGATCAGCTTGTTGATGCGCAGGAGAATCAGGTACAGCGCGACTGCGTCGTAGGTGACGCCGGGCTCGCTCACCGCGGTTCTTGCCAGCGACAGCGCCTCCCGCGTGTCCGCGTCCTTGTGCGCGATCAGGCCGACCAGCGCCTGGCTTGCGTTGCGCGACCATTTGCTCTTCCATTCGTGTCTGCCGACCTGCCCGAGAACCGCCTCGAGATTCCCCGAGACGAACAGGCAAATCATCGCTTCGAACGCGTCTTCGTCGGATTCTATTTTGCTCGAATGGACGAGCGGCAAGGCGGAAGCAAAGTTCCCGGCGGAGCGCAGTTTCTTGACTTCGGAAAAATTGTGGGAAAGCATGGCAATCGGCGTGGTCGTCAATCCTGCGGCTTGTCCGGCGGATCCTGGCCGTCGAAAAGAGGATGAAGTTTTTTCCGGGAAAGATCAACCGATTCCGAAGCGGAAACATGCGCCTTAGCTTCGATCGAACCCCGCGTGGTAAGATAATTCTACCGGCCTGCCCCTAGGTTTCAACGTGATTCAACTTTCCGTAAACGGTCAAGCACAGCGCCTGGAGCCCGGCGCCAACGTGGCGCGGCTGCTCGAAGCGCTCGAGCTCGCGGGAAAGCGCGTGGCGGTGGAAAAGAACGGCGAGATCGTGCCGCGAAGCCGCTACGCGGACACGCGGCTCGCCGAGGGCGACGCGCTCGAGATCGTCGTGGCCGTCGGCGGGGGCTAGAGCGATGAACGCGCCGACCCGCCTGGCGGAACAGATCGCCGACCCCTTGCTCATCGCCGGGCGGGCGTATCGCTCGCGCCTTTTCCTCGGCACGGGAAAGTACCGGGACTTCGACGAGACGCGCCGCGCGGTGGAAGCGAGCGGCGCCGAGATCGTCACCGTCGCGATCCGCCGCACCAACATCGGCCAGAACGCGAACGAGCCCTCGCTGCTCGAGGCCCTGCCGACCAGCCGATACACCATTCTGCCGAACACGGCCGGTTGCTACAGCTCCGAGGACGCCGTGCGCACCTTGCGCCTCGCGCGCGAATTGCTCGACGGTCATGACTTGGTCAAGCTCGAAGTGCTCGGCGACCCGAACACGCTCTATCCGAACGTCATCGAAACGCTCAAGGCCGCCGAGATCCTCGTGGCCGACGGGTTCAAGGTGATGGTGTATACGAGCGACGATCCGATCGTCGCCAAGCAGCTCGAGGACATCGGCTGCGTCGCGATCATGCCGCTCGCCTCGCTGATCGGCTCGGGCATGGGCATTCTCAACCCCTGGAACCTGCAGCTCATCATCGGCAGCGCCAAGGTGCCGGTGGTGGTCGATGCCGGCGTGGGCACGGCATCGGACGCCGCCGTCGCGATGGAGCTCGGCTGCGACGCCGTGCTCATGAACACCGCGGTGGCCATGGCGCAGAATCCGGTGCTGATGGCGCAGGCGATGAAAAAAGCGGTCGAAGCGGGGCGGGAAGCCTTTCTCGCCGGCCGCATGCCGAAAAAGCTCTACTCCGCCAGCCCCAGCTCGCCGGCTTCGGGCTTGATCTCGCCGAAGGCCGCGTAGCTCACGTTTCTTGCAGGAACACCGGCGCCCGATTCGAAGTTTCGTCCTGCGCCAAGGGCGCGTCACCGACGCGCAGCGGCGTGCCTGCGAAGAGCTGCTTACCGTCTACGGCGTGCCGTTCGCGCCGGCTCCCCTTGACCTCGACCGGCTGTTCGGCCGCGCCGCCCCCAGGATCCTCGAGATCGGTTTCGGCATGGGCGAGACCACTGCGACGATCGCGCAGGCGCACCCGGAAAACGATTATCTCGGCATCGAGGTGCACACTCCGGGCGTCGGCAGCCTTCTGAAGCAGCTCGGCGACCTGAACTTGAAGAACGTGCGCATCATCCGGCACGATGCGGTCGAAGTATTGCAACAGATGATCGCATCAGCGGCGCTGGATGGCGTGCACCTTTTTTTCCCCGATCCCTGGCCGAAAAAGCGCCACCACAAGCGGCGCCTCGTCCAGGCGCCGTTCACGGCCCTGCTCGCCACGAGGATGAAGTCCCGCGCGTATCTGCACGCCGCCACGGACTGGGAAGACTACGCGCAGCAGATGCTGCAAGTGCTCGCCGCCGAACCTGCGCTGGAAAACACGGCAACCGGCTTCGCGCAGCGGCCCAACTCGCGGCCCGAGACAAAATTCGAGCGGCGGGGCCTCAAGCTCGGCCACCGCGTCTGGGACCTGGTTTTCAGAAAAATCTGACCACCCCGCCCGCTCGCGCGGGCACCCCTCCTCATCCGAGGAGGGGAAAGAACCTACGGCCTTCGTCCCCTCTTCCAGCTCCTTTACCCACACCTGGTATTGATCTTTCCGGATCATCTGCCGCGCCTGCGCGCCCATTGGGTCCTGATCGACGGCCAGCACCTCGTCATTGGTGAGAAGATTCAGCGTGAAAGTGTCCAGCCGGCTGATATCACAACCGATCAATAGCGGAGCGGCCAGGAGGGCCCATAAGCTTACATGCGTATATTGTTCGTCCGGGGTTAGCCGGGAAGGATGTAAGTTCTCGCCCCAGCCCACCTGCCCCACGATCATCATGTCCGGATCATTCCAGTTGCCGGGCTTTGCATACGGATACAGCTCATTTTGGTGGAACCCGATCCGGCTAAGACTTTCCCAGGTATCTTCTATATCTTCCGTCGTCCGCCAGCTCTGCCCGTCCACGGTTGCGCCCCATTTCCAGACATCTTTCATTCCATACTGGCAAAGGCTGTAGACGATATCTCTTTTATGGATGCGCAATGCCTCCTCCATAAGTTGGTAAGGTCTCCTGTAAGAAGCCAGCGTAGTGTCATCCTTCACAATGCCGTCGTAGCTGCACCAGTCATATTTAAGGTAGTCGACACCCCAGTCTGCATAACTGTCCGCATCTTTTTTTTCATGCTGCCAGGAACCCAGGAAGCCGCCGCATGTCCTGGGACCAGGGGAGGAATAGATACCGAATTTCAGGCCTTTATCGTGCAGCCAGTCTCCCAGGGCCTTCATGCCGGGAAACTTGTCATTGGGCACGATGGAGCTATCGCTGCCCCGTTGAGGCGCCTGCCAGCCATCATCGATGTTGATATAAGTCCAGCCGTGATCGATCAGCCCTTTGTCTATCAAGGCCCGGGTGGAAGACCTCACTTTTTCATCGCTCACGCTCAGCCCCCAGCAATTCCAACTATTCCATCCCATGGGCGGCGTAAGCGCTAAGGCGTCCCCTACTTTCACCAGCAACGTTGACGCTGCCCTGCCTGCCGCATTGGTAACGGATACCTCTAAGGCATATTCCCCCCGCTTGTCGAGCGAGCCTTTAATGATACCCGTGGTCTTATCCAACTCCAATCCATTTGGAAGGTTAGTGATACTATAAGTCAGCGGCTTTTTGCCGGTAGCCGCAATTTTGAATAAGAAAGGGGAACCGGGCCGCACCCCGAATACTTTCGCGCTATTGATGCGGGGGCTTGCACCAGGAGCTGGTGTCAGCAGGTAGGGAACTATCTGTCGGCCGGCGACCAACAAACCCGTCCCATCCTCCGTAAAGATATAACTGTATTCAATCCCCTCCCTGGAAGGGGCCCTGATCACAAAACCCTTTTCATCAAAAGGCTTCAACGCAACAGACTGCGTCTCCCGGCTCAGTTCTTTTCCGGCAGCCTCGTCGTACACTCTCCAGGTCAGCTTTCCTTTCACCGTCGTATGAAAGGCGTTTGACAGGGTGATCGTTGCCTCCATCTTCTGGTCCGGCAGGTATCTTATCTTTTCAGCGGAACTATTCAGCGTAATGCCATCTGTCTTTTCCAGCATATCCAGGTAGGGCTGGCCCATAAATATCCCACCGGTGCCTCCTCCGTCATAATCTTTAACGGCAATCACATTGTCTCCACCCCACTTAATGGCCGGGCTATTCACGGCAACATGGTATTCCCTGACAGCAGGCCATTTACTGATATAACCCGCTGCGTCATCCGGAAAGGAACCGATCTTTCCTATCCTGACCCCATTCAGCCAGGTCTCATCCACGTCATTTACATGGGCTAAAAAAATACGCAGGCTATCTTTCCAGTGACCGTTTGCCCGTAAAGAGGATGGGATCACTACATGTATGCGATACCAGGCATACCCGTGATAATCGGGATAGCCCTGTGCCTGCCAGACCTCGCCGGTCCGGATCTCTTTCCATTGGCTGTCATCGAAGGAGGGCATCCGGAATGCCGCATTGTCTCCCGTTAAAAATTTCGCCAACGGCAAATGAATGGCATCGGAATGTTGTGCGCAACAAAGAATGGAAGAAAGAGTCGTCCACAATAACAAAAACAGCAGTTTTCTCATTAGTCCGGGAATTTATTTTTTTCTTTTTAAAATTACTTCCCGGAATGAAAAGCTATGACCTGATTATTAATAAAATGTAAACAGATATTAACCTTAGCATCAGCCGAATCTCTCTACAGCAAAAGGGGACAAGTCGATGCCCGGAGTATCTTCATTGATCAATTCACAGACCAGCTTGCCGGTGCCGGCTCCCAGGCTCAATCCCAACATGGAATGCCCGGTAGCCACTACTACGTTTTTATATTTTTTTATCCGCCCGATATAAGGCAGCCCATCTGCCGAACAGGGACGGTAGCCATACCATATTTTTTCCGGGGCCGGCATGGGAACATCGAATTCGGGAAAGAACCGCCTGACCGCGTCAAGGATGCCCTGTACACGTCCATACCGGGGAGGGGCCGTGGTGGAAGTAATTTCCATCGTTCCTCCGAAGCGGATCTTATTACCATCCATCGGCGTAATAGCCGCCCTTCCTTCTACCAGGATTGCCGGATAGTTGACGCGATAAGGAGAATCTTCCAGGGTGACCGAATAGCCCCTCCCGGGCATCAGGGGCAGACTGACCC
>Ga0137412_10001628_pt1 | contig 17519 bp, 12 predicted proteins | sample CZODoug2_1_16fun_FD_122160 | JGI IMG/M metagenome (GOLD analysis project Ga0137412, IMG submission 122160) | Vadose zone soil fungal communities from Angelo Coast Range Reserve, California, USA - CZODoug2_1_16fungal (Hybrid Assembly) | ecosystem: Environmental > Terrestrial > Soil > Vadose zone...
ATCGACTACGTGCAGCAGCGCTACGGCCGCGACCAGGTGGCGCAGATCATCACCTTCGGTACCCTTCAGGCACGCGGCGTGCTGCGCGACGTCGGACGCGTGCTGCAGATGCCCTATGGTCAGGTCGACAAGCTCACCAAGCTGGTGCCGCAGAATCCGGCCGCGCCGGTAACGCTGGCGGCCGCGATCGAGAGCGAGCCGAAGCTGCAGGCGTTTCGCGACGAGGACCCGGTGGTGGCGCGCGCCTTCGATATCGCCCAGCGGCTCGAAGGCCTGACGCGCCACGCCTCGACCCACGCTGCCGGCATCGTGATCGGCGATCGGCCGCTGAGCGATCTCGTGCCGCTCTACCGCGATCCGAAATCCGACATGCCGGTGACCCAGTTCAACATGAAATGGGTCGAGCCCGCGGGCCTCGTGAAGTTCGACTTCCTCGGCCTCAAGACGCTCACCGTGCTCGACGTCGCGGTCAAGCTGCTCAAGCAGCGCGACATCCACATCGATCTCGCGACATTGCCGCTCGACGATGCGCTGAGTTACCAGATGCTGGCGCGGGGCGATGTGGTCGGCGTGTTCCAGGTGGAAAGCCAGGGCATGCGGCGCGCGCTGGTCGACATGCGGCCCGACCGATTCGAGGACATCATCGCGCTGGTCGCGCTGTACCGGCCAGGCCCGATGGCGAACATCCCGACCTATTGCTCCCGCAAGCATGGCGATGAAGAGCCGGAATATCTGCATCCCTTGCTCGAGCCGATCCTGAAGGAGACCTTCGGCGTCATCATTTACCAGGAGCAGGTGATGCAGATCGCCCAGGTGATGGCGGGCTATTCGCTCGGCGACGCCGACCTGTTGCGCCGGGCGATGGGCAAGAAGATCCGCTCCGAGATGGAAAAGCAGCGGGCGATCTTCGTTACCGGCTCGGTCAAGAACGGCGTGCCGAAAGGGCAGGCGGACACGATTTTCGAGCTGCTGGCGAAATTCGCCGACTACGGCTTCAACAAGAGCCACGCCGCGGCCTATGCGCTGGTGTCTTATCACACCGCCTATATGAAGGCGCATTACCCGGTCGAGTTCATCGCGGCGTCGATGACGCTCGACCTCAACAACACCGACAAGCTGTCCGAATTCCGCTCGGAGGCGCAGCGGCTCGGCATCAAGGTCGAGCCGCCCTCGATCAACCGCTCCGGCCCGACATTCGAGGTCAGCGACAACACGATCTTTTATGCGCTCGCCGCGCTGAAGGGCGTTGGCCCGCAGGCGATCGAACTGATCGTGGAGGCGCGCAAGCAAGGCCTGTTCACTTCGCTGGCCGATTTCGCCGCGCGAGCTAACCCGCGCGCGATCAACAAGCGGGTGATCGAGAGTCTGGCCGCCGCCGGCGCCTTCGATGCGCTGGATTCCAACCGCGCGCGGGTGTTCGCGGGCGCCGAAGCCGTCCTCGCGGCCTGCCAGCGCAGCCATGAGGCCCAGACCATCGGGCAGAACGACATGTTCGGCAACGCCGCCGACGCGCCGACCATCATGCTGCCGCAGGTCGAGCCATGGCTGCCGTCCGACCGGCTGCGCCGCGAATATGACGCGATCGGCTTCTTCCTGTCCGGCCATCCGCTGGATGATTACGCCACCGTCCTGAAACGGCTGCGGGTGCAGTCCTGGGCGGAATTCTCAAGGGCGGTGAAAACCGGCGCGACCGCGGGCAAGGTGGCGGCCACCGTGGTCTCGCGCATGGAACGGCGCACCAAGACCGGCAACAAGATGGGCATCATGGGCCTGTCCGACCCGACCGGCCATTTCGAGGCGGTGCTGTTCTCCGAAGGGCTCGCACAATATCGCGACGTGCTGGAGCCCGGCGCCGCCGTGCTGCTGCAACTCGGCGCCGAGCTGCAGGGCGAGGACGTGCGCGCGCGGGTGCTGCACGCCGAGCCGCTCGATGATGCCGCGGCCAAGACGCAGAAGGGCCTGCGCATTTTCCTGCGTGACACCAAGCCGCTGGACTCGATTGCCAAGCGGCTGGCGATGCCGGAGGCGGCTCCGCCAAATCCGCCGCCGCGCGGCGTTGCGGCGAGGCCTGCCGGCAATGGCGGCGCGGGCGATGGCGATGTGTCGCTGGTCATGATGCTGGACCTTCAGACCGAAGTCGAGATGAAGCTGCCCGGCCGCTTCAAGGTTTCTCCGCAGATCGCCGGCGCGATCAAGGCAGTATCAGGCGTGGTGGACGTGCAGACGCTGTAACGACAAAACCAGAAACGGAGTTTCCGATGTGCGAGAAATGCCACGAAAATCCGTTCGATCGCGTGAGGCCCTCGCGCCGCAATCTGCTCCTGGTCGCGGCCTCGCTGTTGTCGGTGACCGCCGCTGGCGCCGAGGAAGCCAAGGAGCAAACCAAGGCGCCGCCGAAGCCGCAGAACGTGTTGTCGCCGGATGCGGCTCTCGAGCGGCTCTTGAAGGGAAACAGCCGTTATGTCGATGGCCTCTCGCTGCGGCATGATTTCAAGCACGAACGCGAGGCCCTGGCCGGCGGCCAGAACCCGTTCGCGGCCATCCTGAGCTGCGCCGACTCGCGGATCGCGCCGGAATACGCCTTCGACAGCGGTCGAGGCGATCTGTTCGTCTGCCGGGTGGCCGGAAATTTTGCCACCGACGAGGTGATCGCCAGCCTGGAATATGCCGTGGCGGTGCTGGGCGCGCCACTGATCCTGGTGCTCGGCCATGAGAGCTGCGGCGCTGTCGATGCCGCCATCAAATCTCTGAAGGACGACAAGCCGCTGCCGGGACATATGCCGTCGCTTGTTGCAGGCGTCGGTGGCGCGGTGAAGGCGGTCCTGCAGCAGGGCGGCGACACGCTCGGCAAGGCGACCCGTCAGAACGTGATCGACAATGTCGGCAAGCTCAGTGCCGCCACGCCGATCCTGGGCGCTGCCGTCGAACAACGTAAGCTCAGGGTGGTTGGCGGTGTCTACGGCCTGAAGGACGGCCGGGTTGAAATGCTGACCTGATCGTCATCATCCGCGCGCCGCACACCAACTGATACTCTTGTAGGCACACTGCCTTCGCCTTGCGCGATCCCATATCGAACGAACGCGGTTCGTGTTGCAACCAAGCCGGGCTTTGGCTAAACGGCAGCGGAGCCAGCTTTGCCGATGTTCGATACGTGATTGCGGATTTGCGATCGCCAATGAACCGCTCGGAAGCTCTGGGCCGAGATGGGCCAAGAACGGGCGGGGGCGCGTCTTGAGTGTTTCGATTGCCGGTGTCGCGCGCACATTTTTGATGTTTATGGCGATCGCCGCGATCGATGGCGGCGCGGCGCGGGCCGATCAAGGTGATCCCACGGGCGCCGAAGCCGTCTATGCGGCGGCACCGCCGCGGCTGTTGCAGATTCGCACGCTGGTCGCCGACGCAGGGCGGCAGACATCGACCGGCTCGGGATTCCTGGTGACGGCCGATGGGCTCGCCATCACCAATTATCATGTGGTGTCGCAGGTAGCGCTCGAACCGAAGACCTATCGGCTGGAATACGCGGCCGCCGACGGCAGCCATGGCGAGGTCACGCTGCTCGGGGTCGACCTGCCGAACGATCTGGCGATTGTCCGTCTCGACAAGCATGACGCGCCGTTCTTCGCCTTCGACGAACGGGCGATGGCAGGCGATTTGCCCCGCGGCGAACGGCTGTATTCGATGGGCAATCCGCTCGACCTCGGCTTCACCATCGTGGAAGGCACCTTCAACGGCCTGGTCGAACACAGCTACAGCGAACGCATCCATTTCACCGGTGCGCTCAACCCCGGCATGAGCGGCGGTCCGACCGTCACCCCGCAGGGGCGGGTGGCCGGCATCAACGTCGCCACGCGCAGGGGCGGGCAATTGGTCAGCTTCCTGGTGCCGGCGCGGTTTGCCGCGGCGCTGCTCAAGCGCGTGCAAGAGCATGAGACCGCGACGGACCTGCATGCCGAGATCGGCTCGCAGCTCACCTCATGGCGCTCGGCGCTTTATCAGGCGCTGGCAAAGGAAGGCTTTCGTTCCACCGCGCTCGGACCCTATTCGGCGCCCGAGACCGCGGCGCCGTGGTTCAATTGTTGGGCCAACACCAATGCCGGCGCGACGCCGGCGCCGCGCGCCAGCATCAACTCGACCAACTGCTCGAGCGACACCGGCCTGTTCGTGGCGGCCGATCTGAACACCGGTTCCATCCAGATCAATCATTCCTATGCCAAGGCCATCGATCTCAATCAGTTTCAGTTTGCGACCGTGGTCAGCCAGCTCAGCCAGCCGCGTCTGGTCGGCGGCGGCCCATTCCGCAAATGGTACACGCCGGAGCGCTGCCACGAGGATTTCGTCAGCGCAGCCGCCGCGCCGGACCATCCGCCGCTCAGGGCGATCTGGTGCGCGCGGGCCTATCGCGAGTTCGATGGCCTGTATGATGTCGTCCTGATCGCGGTGACGCAGGACCATGGCAGCGAGGCCCTGGTTTCGCGGTTGAGCCTGCAGGCGGTCGGCTATGATGACGCCATCGCGCTCGGCAAGCGCTTCCTCGAAGCGGTGCATGTGTCCAAATGATCTGGGTCGAGATCCTCTCACGCCACCGCGATATCGCAGCCCGCTTTCGGATCGCCGGCCCGGAAGTGCGGATCGGCCGCGGCTACGATAACGACGTCATCGTCGATGATCCCTATGTCGCCGCGCGGCATTTGCGCATCTTTCGTGATGAGAGGGGGCAACTCGTCGCGGAAGATCTCGGGAGCGCCAACGGCACCTTCCTGGATGGCGGCAGGAACCGGCTCGCCAGCCTGATCGTCGACGGCGGGCAGCCGATCCGCATCGGCCAGACCTATCTGCGTGTCCGCGACCTCAACCACGCGGTCGAGCCGGAGCGCCTGGCGCGGCCGCAATGGCAAATCCTGCCGGTCACTCTCGCCGTGGCGCTCGCGGCGGCGATCCTCGGCATCGATGCGGTCAGGATATGGCTCACCCAGGTCGGCGAAACCCGGGCCTCGAACTATCTGACCCCGCTATTGTCGATCGTCGCCATGATCGTGATCTGGGTCGGGGCATGGGCGCTGCTGTCGCGGATATTCGCCGGACGCAACCATTTTTTCCGCAACCTGCTGATCGCGCTTTCCGCCGTCTTCGCCTTTTCGTTCTACAATGAGTTCGCGCAATATCTGGCTTTCGCCTGGACCTGGTCGGCTGCCAGCACGTACCAATATCTTGCCGCGTGGTTGATCCTTGCGGTCGCATGCTTCCTTCATCTGCGTGAGGTCGGCGCCAGCCGGCTGTGGTTGAAGGGCGCACTGGTGACGGCATTGCTCGCGGTCGCGGTGACCGTACAGACCCTGCAGCGTTCGGAGGCGTTTTCCGATTCCGGCCGGCAAATCACCGCGCATGTCCTGATGCCGCCCGCGTTCCGCGCGGTTCCATTCCGCGACCAGGCCGCCTTCTTCGGCGAAATAGCGAACCTCAAGTCGAAATTAGATAGCGATCGCGTTGAAGTCCGGCTTGGCGAAACGCCTCGCTAGGGAACGTCGCGGCCGTCGCGGCCATCCCGGTTCAAGTCGGGCCTGAATGTCGCATCTCAGCGCAGTCTTCTACCGCGACGGCGCCGATCCGATATAGTGTTACCTCCATCGCGTAGATTCTGTTCAACGCGGGTTCAGCTCGACGCTGTCTCTGTATAAGTCGCGCGGAGGGTTGTTACGGAGTGGGACCTTTGATGTCGCAGAGATTGCTTTTGTCGTTCTTACCGCTTGGTCTGCTGGCGCTACTGGTCTCGGTCATGGCCGCGCCGGCATCGGCCCAGACGCAACAGCCCGAAAAGCGCATCGCGCTCGTGGTCGGCAATGGCAGCTACGCGAAGGAGCCGCTCGCGACCGCGGCGAACGACGCCGGCCTGATCGCGCAGACCCTGCAGGCCGCCGGCTTCGACGTGATCGGCGCCCGTGATCTCGACGGCGACACGCTGCGCAAGAGCTTCCGCGACTTCATCAAGAAGGCCGAGGAATCGCCGTCCGATACGGTGGCGATGGTCTATCTCGCCGGCTACGGAATCCAGCTCGCCGGCGAAAACTATTTCATCCCGGTCGATTCTGCGATCAACCGCGATGCCGATATCCCGATCGAGGGCATGCGCATCAGCGACTACACGCGCCAGCTGGCGACGCTTCCCTTGAAAGCCAGCGTCGTCGTGCTGGACGCGGCGCGACAGCAGCCTTTCATTCAGGGTGGCGAACCGATTGCCGGCGGGCTTGCTTTGGTCGAGCCCGGACCGAACATGCTGGTGGCGTTCAACGCGGCGCCCGGCACGGTCGCGCCAAGCGAGGGAGGTCCTTACGGCATCTACGCGCAGTCGCTGGCCGAAATGATCCGCACCGGCGGGTTGTCGCTGCCCGATGTTTTCGACCGCGTGCGGCTGCGTGTCAGCGAGGCCAGCAAGGGCGCGCAGATCCCCTGGGATGCGCAGAAGCTTCAGCAGCCTTTCAGCTTTTTCGATCGCGCGCCGGATGCGCCGCCGGCGCAAGGCACGCCGGACCAGGTGGCGGCGTTCCGCGACCGGCCGATCCGCGACCTCGGCGCGCAGGACGCCTTTACCGCGGCGCTGGAACGCGACTCGGTGCAAGGCTATGAGGACTTTCTCACTGCCTATGCCGGCGATCCCCTGTCCAAGCGGGTGAGGGCGATCCTCGCCGCGCGCCGCGAGGCGATCACCTGGCGGCGCACCTATCTGGCCGATACGCCGGACGCCTATTGGTCCTATCTGCGGCGCTACCCGCGCGGATCGCACGCGGCCGATGCTCGCCGACGTCTTTCGATCCTGACGGCGCCGCTGGAGCCGCCGCCATCCTTTGCGATGCTGGATTACGACGTGCCGCCGCCGCCGCCCGATGAAGGGATCTATGTCGATCGGCCGGTGCTTTATTTCGGCGATCCCGATTTCGGCTTTGAGCCGCCACCGCCGCCGCCGGAGTACTACCTGCCGCCGCCGCCGCCGGATTTCGTCGTGTTGGCGCCACCGATCGTGACCGTGGGTCTGTTCATCCTGCCGCGTCCGGTGTTCGTGCCGATCCCGGTGTTCGTCCGGCCGCCGGGCCATGTGGCGCCGCCGCCCAACAACATCGTCTTCGCCAACATCCACAACACCGCGGTGATCAACACCGTGATCAACCAGCCGGCCGCGACGCCCAATTCCCCGACCGCTGCCGCGGCAGCGCGGGCCGGGACACCTGGCCCGTCACTGCCACCCGCGGTCGCGCAACGCGCCTCGCTGATCCAGCAGGGCAAGCTCCCGGTGCCGCCGAGCGCGTCGATCAATCCGACGGCAAGGCCCGGCAGGCCAAGTGTGATACCGACCAATGTCGCCCCGAACGCGCTGCCGCAGGGGCAGGCGCCGCCCAGGGCCAATGCGCTGCCGGTGCCTGGCGCCAGAGGCGCGCCGCCGCCTCCCGGGGCCCATTTGGGTACGGCTCCAGCGACGCCCACGGGTTCGACATCTCCCGGCGCGCCGGGGGCCGCGACGCCTCCGCCTGGGCCGGGTATCCCGGGCCGGGTCAATCCCGCGCTCGTCCCGCCCAAGCCGCCGGTGGCCCAAACCCAGCCGATGACGCGGCCGGGAGAGCACGAGAGGCGAGGACCGCCGCCGCCGTCGCAGACGGCCACCAGGCCAGCGCTCGGTGTTGCGAAGCCGTCGGTCGCACCACCGCCGCCCAGGCCCCAGATGGCCCGGCCGACACCGCCGCCGGTCCGGGCTGCGCCTCCGCCACCGCGGCCGCAGATGGCGCGGCCGGCACCCCCGCCGGTGCGGGCTGCGCCGCCGCCGCCCCGGATGGCTGCGCCCGCGATGCGGCCGGCTGCGCCGCCACCCGCCATGGCAAGGCCCGCAGCGCCGCCTCCGAGGCCGGCGGCGCCGCCGCCGCGTCCGGCGGCTGCGGTTGCCAAGCGATGCCCGCCGAACGTTCCCAGATGCTGACGAGCAGCTGACGGCAAGATCATCGCGCTTCGGCCCCGACCAGGACCGAAGCCCGCCCCTCGGATACCCCTGGCGAATTCCGTCCCTCAGGGCGTCAAATGGTGGAGGAGCAGACTGGCAAAGGCCGCCAAAACCGGCCTTATTTCCTTGCGTCTGGCCGAAAAGCGGCTATATAGCCGGCCATCTCACACGGAAACATGGCTGAAGAGGCCGTCCGGTGGCAGCCGGGCCATAAGGCTCGTTTGCTCACACGTTTCCGGAGGAACCAACCGGAGAACTGAACTCATGTCGCTACCCGATTTCTCGATGCGTCAGCTCTTGGAAGCTGGCGTCCACTTTGGTCACCAATCGCACCGCTGGAATCCGAAAATGGCGGATTACATTTTCGGTGCGCGCAACAACATCCACATCATCGACCTCGCCCAGACTGTGCCGCTGCTGCATCGCGCGTTGCAGGCGGTCAGCGACACCGTCGCCAAAGGCGGCCGCATCCTGTTCGTCGGCACCAAGCGCCAGGCGCAGGACGGCGTCGCGGAGGCTGCGAAGCGTTCGGCGCAATACTTCGTCAACTCGCGCTGGCTCGGCGGCACGCTGACCAATTGGAAGACGGTTTCCGCCTCCATCAAGCGGCTGCGGCAGCTCGACGAGATGCTGGGTTCGGGCGAGGGCCACCAATACACCAAGAAGGAGCGGCTGACCTTGCAGCGCGAGCGCGACAAGCTCGACCGTTCGCTCGGCGGCATCAAGGACATGGGCGGCCTGCCCGACATGATCTTCGTGATCGACACCAACAAGGAAGACATCGCGATCGCCGAAGCGCGACGGCTGAACATTCCGGTTGCGGCGATCGTCGACACCAATTCGGACCCCAAGGGCATCACCTTTGTGGTGCCGGGCAATGACGACGCGGGCCGCGCCATTTCGCTGTATTGCGATCTGGTGGCGCGCGCGGCGATCGATGGCATTTCGCGGGCGCAAGGCGATTCGGGCATCGACATCGGTGCTTCGGCTCAGCCGGTTCGCGAAGAAATCCCCACAGCCCCGCAGGCCTCGGGCTTCCAGGGCCTCGCAGGTCCGCGCGGCACCGCCGACGATCTCAAGAAGCTCACCGGCGTGTCGGGCGCGATCGAAAAGAAGCTCAACGATCTCGGCGTGTTCCACTATTGGCAGCTCGCCGAGCTCGATCACGACAAGGCGCATCGGATCGGCGAAGAAGTCGGTTTGCCGAGCCGGGCCGATGCCTGGGTCGCCCAAGCCAAGACGCTGACCGCGGAAGCGGAATAACGGGCAGAATAACGCGACGTGATGGCCGGATCAGTCCGGCCACCAGTTTTAGTCATGCAAGTTCCTGATGACGGACGGCGGCCGGGCGGCAAGCGCCGCGTTCCGTTCGTATCGCAGGCAGAAGGACGCCCAACGATGGCTACAATCACCGCAGCGATGGTCAAGGACCTGCGCGAGTCCACCGGCGCAGGCATGATGGATTGCAAGGCCGCTCTCACCGAGTCCGGCGGCGACATGCAGGCCGCGCAGGATTGGCTGCGCAAGAAGGGGCTGTCCAAGGCTGCGAAGAAGGCCGGACGCGTCGCGGCGGAAGGCCTGATCGGCGCGCTGACCGCGGGCAACAAGGGCGTCGTCGTCGAGGTCAATTCCGAGACCGATTTCGTCGCGCGCAACGGCCAGTTCCAGGGCCTCGTCAAGATGATCGCGCAGGTCGCGCTCGACGCCGGCGCCGACGTCGAGAAGATCAAGGCCGCCAAGGTCGGCAGCGTCACCGTCGAGACGGCGATCGCCGACGCCATCGCCACCATCGGCGAGAATATGTCGCTGCGCCGCGCGGCGCTGCTTGAGGTCGGCAAGGGTGTGGTATCGAGCTACGTCCACAACGTCGTGATCGAGGGCGCCGGCAAGATGGGCGTGATCGTGGCGCTGGAGTCCACCGGCAAGACCGACGAACTGGCGCAGCTCGGCCGTCAGCTCGCCATGCATGTCGCCGCCGCCAATCCGCTGGCGCTCGATCCGGCCGGCCTCGACCCCGAGCTCGTGAAGCGCGAGAAGGACGTGCTGGCCGACAAATACCGCCAGCAGGGCAAGGCGGAAAACATGATCGAGAAGATCGTCGAGTCCGGCCTGAAGACCTACTACAAGGAAGTCTGCCTGCTGGAGCAGGCCTTCATCCACGACAGCGGCAAGTCGGTCGCCCAGGCGGTCAAGGAAGCCGAGGGCAAAATCGGCGCGCCGGTGAAGATCGCCGGATTTGTGCGCTATGCTCTGGGCGAGGGAATCGAGCGGCAGGAATCCGATTTTGCCGCTGAGGTCGCCGCCGCCAGCGGCAAGAAGTAGCGCTGGGAGATCTCGCGATCGTCTCGCGAAGCCGGGATCCCACTGCCAGGACAACGGAAGCAAAATGGCTGAGCCGGTCTATCGTCGCGTGGTGATCAAACTGTCCGGCGAATATCTCGCCGGCGACCAATCCTTCGGCATCGATCAGGCCACCGTCGATCGCATTGCGGGCGACCTGATCGCCGCCCAGAAGCTCGGCACCGAAATCGCGGTGGTGGTCGGCGGCGGCAACATGATCCGGGGCGTCGAAGTCTCGTCTCGCGGGATGTCGCGGCCGACCGGTGACACCATGGGCATGCTCGCGACCGTCATGAACTGCCTGGCGCTGGAGTCGGCGATCGAGCGCAAGGGCACGCCGGCGCGCACGCTTTCGGCTTTCGTGATGCCCGAAATCTGCGAGCTGTTCACCCGCGCTGCGGCGCACAAATACCTCGCCGAGGGCCGTATCGTGCTGCTCGGCGGCGGCACCGGCAATCCGTTCTTCACCACAGACACCACCGCGGTGCTGCGGGCGGCCGAAATCGACGCCCAGGCCGTGCTCAAGGCCACCAATGTCGATGGGGTCTACAGTGCTGATCCCAAAAAGGATTCGTCCGCCAAGCGCTTCGACCGCCTGACCCACGCACAGGCGCTCGAAGGCGACTACAAGGTCATGGACGCGACCGCATTCGCGCTTGCCCGCGAGACGTCGCTGCCTATCATCGTATTCTCGATCGCCGAACCGGGTTCGATCGGTTCGATCCTGCTCGGCACGGGTCGCGGAACCGTCGTGGCCGGCTGACCCGGCCGCCGCGCGCGGGCGAGACGTTTGCGAAAAAAGGAGAGCGTGATGTCCACGGGGAAGTTCGACATAAACGAATTGAAGCGCCGCATGCAGGGCGCGACCCAGGCGCTCAAGCATGAACTGGGCGGTTTGCGCACCGGTCGTGCCGCGGCCTCGATGCTGGAGCCGGTACAGGTCGATGCCTACGGCACCCATATGCCGCTCAATCAGCTTGCGACTGTCAGCGTGCCGGAACCGCGGATGATCTCGGTGCAGGTCTGGGACAAGTCGATGGTGAAGGCGGTGGAGAAGGCGATCGTCGATTCGAATCTCGGCCTGTCGCCGGCCACCGAAGGGCAGGTGCTGCGGCTGCGAATCCCCGAACTCAACGAAGAGCGCCGCAAGGAACTGGTGAAGGTCGCGCATAAATATGCCGAGGCCGCGAAGGTCGCGGTTCGCCATGTGCGGCGCGACGGCCTCGACACCGTCAAGAAGCTTGAAAAGAATCACGAGATTTCCGAGGACGATCAGGAGCGTCTGGCTGCCGAGGTGCAGAAGGCGACCGACGGAATCATCGCGGAAGTCGATCAATTGCTCGCGGCCAAGGAAAAAGAAATCCTCACCGTGTAAAGGATCGGCCGATGTCGAACGCCACGGCCCCCGCAACGGAAGGCTCGGATCGATCCGATGCGCCGTTGCATGTGGCCATCATCATGGACGGCAACGGGCGCTGGGCGGCGGCGCGTGGCCTGCCGCGCGCCGAGGGCCATCGCCGCGGTGTCGAGGCGCTGCGCCGCGTGGTTCGCGCGGCCAACGAACTCGGCATTCTCTATCTGACGATCTTCTCGTTCAGCTCCGAAAACTGGTCGCGGCCGGCGAGCGAGATCGGCGACCTCTTTGGATTGCTGCGCCGTTTCATCCGCAACGATCTGGCGACGCTGCATCGCGATGGGGTGAGGGTTCGCGTCATCGGCGAACGGGCCGGGCTGGAGCCGGACATCTGCGCGCTGTTGAACGAGGCCGAGGAGCTGACGCGGGGCAACAGCCGTCTCAATCTCGTGGTCGCCTTCAACTATGGCTCGCGGCAGGAAATCGCCCAGGCCGCGCAACGGCTGGCCCGCGAAGTGGCCGAAGGCAGGCGCGATCCGGCCTCGATCGACGCCGACACGCTCGGCCGCTATCTCGATACGCCCGACATTCCCGATCCTGACCTGATCATTCGCACCAGCGGCGAACAGCGGCTTTCGAACTTCCTGATGTGGCAGGCGGCCTATAGCGAACTGGTGTTCGTGCCGATCCATTGGCCGGATTTCGACAAGGCCGCGCTCGAAGGGGCGATTGCCGAATATGCCAGACGCGAACGCCGGTTCGGCGGTCTGGTGGCGAAAACCGGATCGTGAGCGAGCGCGAAGCAGTGCCAATGGCCGCTCCCGAGCCGGGCTCGCATAACCTTGCGGTGCGCGTTGTCGCAGCCCTGGTGCTGGCGCCATTGACGATCGCGATGGCTTACGCCGGCGGCTTGTTTTGGACCGCGCTGGTGACGTTGGTCGCGATCGGGCTTTTTCTCGAATGGCTGACGGTGGTGAGCGCGGCGCGCGCGATTCGCGTCACGGTGAGCGGAAGCGTGGCGCTTGCGATCGCCGGATGGTACCTGGCAGCAGGCCAGATCAACGTATCACTCGCAGCACTCGCCGTGGGATTTGCCGCCGTCGCCCTGCTGTCGCCGGAGCGGCGCGGATGGAGCGCGGCGGGATTTTTCTATGCCGCCGCAGCGCTGGTCGCATCGGTCCTGGTGCGGCTCGACCCCGACGAGGGGCTGATTGCGCTGATTTTCGTGCTTCTGGTGGTATGGGTGACCGACATCGGCGGTTATTTCGCGGGCCGCGGCATTGGCGGGCCGAAGCTCTGGCCCCGTGTCAGTCCGAAAAAGACCTGGGCCGGCGCGCTCGGCGGGTTCGCAGGGAGCCTCGTGATCGCGGCCGGTTTTGCCGCTTTTGGCCTCGGCAAGCCCTTGCCGCTGCTGCTTTTGGCGGCCATTCTGTCGGTCGCCTCGCAACTCGGCGATCTCTTCGAATCCGCGGTCAAGCGCCGCTTCGGGGTAAAGGACTCAAGTCACATAATTCCCGGCCATGGCGGGCTATTGGATCGGCTTGATGGTTTCGTCGCGGCCATCGTCCTGGCCGCACTTTTCGGATTTCTGCGCGGCGGCATCGACGGTGTCGGCCGCGCCCTGATGGTTTGGTGAGCCCTATGAGCGCAGTTCCATTGCGTAACAACAAAGCCGCGGCGGCAACCGCCCTGCGAAGCGTCACCGTGCTTGGTGCGACCGGATCGATCGGCGACAGCACGATGGACCTGATACGAGGCGCGCGCGAGCGCTACCGGGTCGAGGCGCTGACCGGCAATTCGAACGTGCAGGGGTTAGCCAAGCTCGCCCGTGAATTCGACGCGCGCTTTGTCGCCGTCGCCGACCCCGCGCGCCTGACCGAACTGAAGGAAGCCTTGGCCGGCACAAGGACCGAATGTGGCGCGGGTGAAAGTGCCGTGATCGAGGCTGCCGCGCGCCCGTCCGATTGGGTCATGGCCGCCGTCAGCGGAGCCGCCGGGCTCAAGCCGGCGCTGGCTGCGGTCGATCGCGGTGCGACTGTTGCGCTGGCCAACAAGGAATGCCTGGTTTGCGCGGGCGATTTCTTCATGCAGCGCGCGGCAAAGGCCGGCGCCTGCATTCTGCCGGCGGATTCCGAACATAACGCGCTGTTCCAGGCGCTCGGCTCCGGCAACCGGGAAGAACTGGTCCGCGTCATCATCACGGCCTCGGGCGGTCCGTTTCGGACCTGGGCGCCTGCCGATATCGAGCAGGCGACATTGGCGCAGGCGCTGAAGCACCCGAACTGGAGCATGGGACAGAAGATCACCATCGATTCGGCCTCGATGATGAACAAGGGGCTCGAGGTCATCGAGGCCGCCTATCTGTTTGCGCTTTCGCCCGATGAGATCGACGTGCTCGTCCATCCGCAATCCATCATCCACGGCATGGTCGAGTTTTCCGACCGTTCGGTCGTCGCGCAGCTTGGCTCGCCGGATATGCGGACCCCGATCGCGCACTGCCTGGGGTGGCCCGACCGAATCACCGGACCGGCCGCCAAGCTCGATCTCGCCAAGATCGGCCAGCTTACGTTTGAAGCGCCCGATTTCGATCGGTTCCCGGGCCTGCGTCTCGCCTATGAGGCGCTGCGCACCGGTCGTGGTGCAACCACGGTGTTCAACGCCGCCAATGAGGTGGCGGTCGCGGCGTTCATCGCCGGCAAGATCCGATTCGGGGCCATTGCGCGCCTGGTCGAGGCCACGCTCGAAGCCTGGATCAGGGGCGGTAATCTTGCGTCCTTGACCTCCGCTGACGATGCCATAGCTATTGACTATAGCGCGCGAAATAAAGCTGCCACCCTCTTGCCTCAAATTGCCTTAAAGGCATCCTAGACGGTAAGTGCTGGGCCCTTGGCCCTGGTTAAGGGGAATCGGATGTCCGAAATTTTTCTTCATGGTTTCAATACGTTGGGCCATGGGCTCATCGGCTATGTGATCCCTTTTTTGTTCGTCCTGACCATCGTGGTGTTCTTCCATGAACTCGGTCATTTCCTGATCGCCCGCTGGGCCGGCGTGAAGGTATTGACGTTCTCGCTCGGCTTCGGCCCGGAGCTCGCCGGTTTCAACGACCGTCACGGCACGCGCTGGAAGATTTCGGCGATTCCGCTCGGTGGCTACGTGAAGTTTTTCGGCGACGACAGCGAGGCGTCGACGCCGTCCTTCGATTCGCTTGCGGGCATGACCGACGAGGAAAAGGCAGGCAGTTTCCATCACAAGAAGGTGGGCGCGCGGGCGGCGATCGTGGCCGCCGGGCCAATCGCCAATTTTCTTTTGGCCATCGTGATTTTCACCTGTCTTTTCACGTTTTTTGGCAAGCCGATTACGTCTGCGCGGGTGGACAAGGTCGAGGCCAATAGTGCGGCTGCGGCCGCGGGCTTTCAGGTCGGCGACATCGTGACCGACATCGACGGCGCCAAGATCGAGACCTTCTCCGACATGCAGCGCATCGTCGCCACCCGTGCCGGCGAGCACATGACGTTCACGGTGAAGCGGGGCGGGGATACCATTCAGCTCCAGGGAACCCCGGAACTGCGCGAAGTGAAGGACCCGTTCGGCAATGCGCACCGGCAGGGTGTTCTCGGCATCACCCGCCAGACCGTTGCCGGGGACGCGGTGACGGAGCGTGTCGATCCGGCCACAGCGCTGTGGCTCGGCGTCAAGGAAACCTGGTTCGTCATCGACCAGACCGTGGCCTATATCGGCCGGATTTTCACCGGACGGGAACCGGCCGACCAGGTGGGCGGACCGCTGCGAATCGCCCAGATCTCGGGGCAGGTCGCCACCATCGGTCTGGCGGCGCTGATTCACCTGGCGGCGGTACTTTCGATCTCGATCGGGCTGCTGAATCTGTTCCCAGTGCCGTTGCTCGATGGCGGTCACCTTTTGTTCTATTCGTTCGAAGCCGTCCGCGGACGTCCCTTGTCGGAGCGGGCGCAGGAGATGGGATTCCGAATCGGGCTGGGTCTTGTGCTGATGTTGATGGTGTTTGCGACCTACAATGACATCCTGCACCTCGCCGCATCGTGATGCTGGCTTTTTTGTGACGTTGCCGATGCGCAACGTCTTGGAATGAAATTGGAAATACACTGCGCTCGAACGTTTGCCGGCCGGGTAAAATTAGCTACAAGCAGGCAGCAAATTGGGAATCTGTCGGTTCGATGGGGTTTTTCGAACCGGCTAAGGAATGACGAGGGCGGCGCCGCGCATGAGTTTTGGAATGCAAGTCCGGGGGGGCTTGACGGCCGCCCTGATACTCTTCGCCGTGCCGGTGGCAACAACACTGGCCGTCGGGCTCGTCTCGTCGTCGGCTGCGGCCCAGACCGTGTCTTCGATCGCGGTCGAGGGGAACCGGCGCGTCGAATCCGACACGATTCGCTCATACTTCAAGCCGGGGCCAGGCGGCGCCCTGGATGCCGGTCGCATCGACGACGGGCTCAAGGCCCTGATCGAGACTGGGCTGTTCCAGGACGTCAAGATCAACCAGTCGGGCCGGGGCATCACGGTCACCGTGATCGAGAATCCGGTGATCGGCCGCATCGCCTTCGAGGGCAACAAGAAGGTCAAGGACGAGCAGCTGTCGGCTGAAATCCAGTCCAAACCGCGTGGGACGTTGTCGCGTCCGATGGTGCAGTCCGACGCCCAGCGCATTGCCGAAATCTATCGGCACTCGGGTCGTTATGACGTGCATGTTACGCCTGAAATCATCGAGCAGCCCAACAACCGCGTCGATCTCGTGTTCACGATCACCGAAGGCGGCAAGACCGGCGTCAAATCCATCGAATTCATCGGCAACGTCGCCTACTCGTCCTACCGCCTGAAGGACATCATCAAGACCCACGAATCCAACCTGCTGAGCTTCCTCGGCGGCAACGACGTCTACGATCCCGACCGGGTCGAGGCCGACCGCGACTTGATTCGCCGGTTCTACCTGAAGCATGGCTTCGCCGACGTGCAGGTGGTGGCCGCGCTGACGGAATACGATCCGGAGCGCAAGGGCTTCATGGTGACCTTCAAGATCGAGGAAGGTCAGCAATATCGCGTTGGCTCCGTGGACTTCCAGTCCAGCATTTCGACGCTCGACGGCAACGCGCTTCGCTCCTATTCACGTGTCGGCGTCGGCTCTCTCTATAATGTCGAGGCGGTCGAGAAGTCGGTCGAGGAAATGCAGATCGAGGCGTCACGGCGAGGGCACGCCTTCGCGATCGTGCGCCCGCGTGGTGACCGCAATTTCGACGCCCATACCGTCTCGGTGGTGTTTTCCATCGAGGAGGGCCCGCGCACCTACATCGAGCGCATCAATGTCCGCGGCAATACCCGTACGCGGGATTACGTGATCCGCCGCGAGTTCGATATTTCGGAAGGCGACGCCTATAACCGCGCGCTGGTCGACCGTGCCGAGCGGCGGTTGAAAAATCTCGACTTCTTCAAGAGCGTGAAGATCACGGCCGAGCCCGGCTCGTCGAGCGACCGCGTGGTTCTGATCGTCGATCTCGAAGAGAAATCCACCGGCGACTTCTCGGTCTCGGGCGGCTATTCGACCACCGACGGCGCGCTCGCTGAAGTCAGCATCTCCGAGCGCAACTTCCTTGGCCGCGGCCTGTTTGCGAAGGCCTCGGTGACCTACGGCCAGTTTGCGCGCGGCTATTCGCTGTCGTTCGTCGAGCCCTATCTGCTGGATTACCGGGTGGCGTTGGGTCTCGATCTCTACCAGCGCGAACAGCTCGCCAACAACTTCGTCTCCTATACCACCAAGACGCTCGGCTTCAGCCCGCGGCTCGGCTTCCAGCTGCGCGCTCCGATGGCGACAGG
>Ga0137412_10001629_pt1 | contig 17519 bp, 14 predicted proteins | sample CZODoug2_1_16fun_FD_122160 | JGI IMG/M metagenome (GOLD analysis project Ga0137412, IMG submission 122160) | Vadose zone soil fungal communities from Angelo Coast Range Reserve, California, USA - CZODoug2_1_16fungal (Hybrid Assembly) | ecosystem: Environmental > Terrestrial > Soil > Vadose zone...
GAAATACCGCCCACCATCCGTTTGATCTCATTGAAGCGCTTCGGGCCATCGCCGAGCAAGACGACGATCAGCACGGTCCACTTGTCGCCTACGAGCCCCAGTATGGAGCCGATGTTGCGGCAGTGGTCGCCGGCGGGATCGGGGAGAACTACGGTCATGTCGGTGTGCCCAGGTATCAGATCTGTGCCTTCTTGTGAACCATAGCACCGGTACCTATATTAGACCAAGTCGCATTTTGATACCGGTTTGGGCAAACAAGAGGACTACACGCATGGCCGTCATTTCCGTCATAGTTGGCAGCACCCGCGAGGGCCGTTTCTCGGAAAAGCCCGCGAAGTGGATACTTGAGCACCTGAAGAAGCGCGAAGACGTCGACGCGCGGTTTCTCGATCTTCGCGACTTTCCCATGCCGTTCTTCGATCAGCCGGCAACGCCGGCCATGCCGGGTCGCCCGTCCTATCAGAACGAGGTCGTGCAGCGTTGGACCGCGGCCATCGCGCAATCCGACGGGTTCGTCTTTGTCACCCCTGAGTACAACTACGGTACCTCCGCAGTACTCAAGAACGCGATCGACTGGGTCTACCCCGAGTGGCATCGCAAGGCAGTTGGTTTCGTGAGTTACGGCTCCGCCATGGGCGCGCGCAGCGTCCAGCAGCTCCGCGAAACGGCGATCGAGCTTCAGCTCGCACCGATTCGCTCATCCGTCCACATCCCTGTCGCCACCTTGTGGGCTCACTATCAGGGCGGCGATGTCGACGCGGGACTGAAGGAGCTCGGGGCGTCTGCCGGGGCGATGATCCATGATCTGCTGTGGTGGACCGGCGCCTTGAAGGCGGCGCGGGCCCGCGTGTCCTGATCAATCACTGCGCGGCGACGGCTTTGATTCCCGCGTTATTTTTCTGAGGAAATTCCAATGACCCTTGCACTAGCCAAATCACCACTGCCGCACCTGGCGCGGGCGATCGTGAGGCGTACGCGCGGCCGGACGCACGGCCCCATCACCCGGTTGATGAGCCCGTCGGACTTCGGCGAGATCCTGAAGCCCTTCGTGTTTCTCGACCTGTTCGACCATGAGGGCCCGCCGTTCAACGGGCCCCTCCATCCGCATTCGGGAATCGCCACCCTGACGTACGTCGCGGAAGGTTCCGTCAGCTATATCGATCCGGACAACGTTAGGGGCACACTGCCGGCCGGGGGCGTCGAATGGATGCAGGCGGGACGAGGCATGTGGCACGGGGGCGGGCTCGACAAAGCGGGCCGGACGCGCGGTTTCCAGTTGTGGATCGCCTTGCCGCCGGAACTCGAATTGGGTCCGACGATAAGCATCTACCAGGTCCCCGAAGAGGTGCCGCAAAACGGTCCGGCGCGCGTCCTCCTCGGCAGCTACGGGTCCGTCTCGAATGCCATCGCGCCTCCGTCACCGATCAGCTATCTCGCGGTACGCCTGAAGGCCGGCGAGCGCTGGCATTACAAACCCCCGGCGGGCCATACCGTCCTCTGGGTCGCCATCGCATCCGGCGTCGTGTCGGCGCCCGACGAACTGCGGCACGGGGACCTCGCGGCTTTCGAGCCGTCAAGCGCAGCCGTCGAGTTCGAAGCGTTGACCGACACCGAGTTCGTTCTCGGATCGGCCGCCCCGCACACGCACGATCTCGTTCTCGGCTACTACTCGGTCCACACGTCGCGGCAGGCGCTTCGCGACGGCGAGGCGCACATCGCCTCGATCAGGAAGGGAACACCGTAGGACTACTGACCGGCAAGTTCCCGTCGTACGATGTGCGCGCCTTCCACCATGGCCAGCATTTTTGCCGCGGCCACATCTCGAGGCAGATACTTCATGCCGCAATCGGTGCAAACGACGACGTTCTCGGCTTTCACGAACGGCAGCGCTCGGCGAATGCGCGCGGCGACGGTGGCGGGCGTCTCCACCTGCATGTCGGATAGATCGATTACGCCGAGCATGATGGTTTTGCCGGAGAGTGCGGTGAGCACCGAGCAGTCGAGATTGGATTGCGCAGTCTCGATCGAGATTTGACTGCAAGTGCAGTCTTGCAGCTCCGGCAGGAATGAGTAGCCGCTCGGACGAGTGTGAATGATCGCGGCATAGCCAAAACAAATGTGAACCGCCGTGACGCCGTCGACGCCCTCGAGTGCCTGATTCAGCGCTCGTTGGCCCCAGGCGCGCGCCTCATCGGGGCGCGCCTGCATGTACGGCTCGTCGATTTGCACGACATCCGCTCCTGCACTGAACAAGTCGCGAATTTCCGCATTGACCGCGATGGCGTAGTCCATGGCGGCGAGCTCCCGGCTGCCGCCGTAGTAGTCGATTTGCGCTTGCTGAGCCATGGTGAAAGGGCCGGGTACGGAGATTTTGATCTGCCGCTTCGTGTGCCGACGCAAGAAGATGACGTCGTCGACTTCAACGGCGTGCCGGCGCCGGATTTTGCCGGTGACTCGCGGAACCGGGTTCGGGTGACCGCTGCGATCGAGCGCACTTCCGGGATTGTCGATGTCGACTCCGTCCAGCGCGGTTGCAAACCGATTCGAGTAACTTTCGCGGCGCATCTCGCCGTCGGTAATGATGTCGATTCCCGCGTCTTCTTGTGCCTTGATCGCCAGAATCGTGGCGTCGTCCTGCGCCTCCTGAAGTAATTCGGGCGCGATGCGCCATAATTCCCGGGCGCGCACCCGAGGCGGAAAGCGGCCCGCCAGCCTCGCGCGATCAATCAGCCATTCGGGCTGCGGGTAGCTCCCAACGATGGTGGTGGGCAGGAGTTTCATGGGTCATGCAGCCGCGGAGAATGCGAGGCGGCTTGCGATTCGCGCGACGTGCTCGCCTTGAAAGCGGCACATTTGCAGCTCCAAAGCCGATGGCATTCGTGATTCGTCGCCGGAACCGGTGACGCAGGTTGCCCCATAGGGTGAGCCGCCGGTGACCTCCCTCATGGTTGTTATTCCCTCGCAGCTATAAGGCAACCCGACGATGATCATGCCGTGGTGGAGCAGTGTGCTGTGAAATGAGGTCAGCGTCGTTTCTTGGCCGCCGTGCTGGCTTGCGGTGCTGCAAAACGCGCTGCCGACCTTGCCGACCAGCGCATTGCGCGCCCACAACGGACCGGTTTGATCCAGAAAGTTGCGCATCTGCGCTGCCATGTTGCCGAATCGCGTCGGGGTACCGAACACTATGGCATCGTAATTCTCGAGCTCGTCCGGTTGCGCTATAGGAGCGGCCTGGTCGAGACGAAAGCCCGCCGCTGCCGCAATTTCCGGCGGGGTCAGCTCCGGTACCCGCTTGACGGACACTCGAGCGCCAGGCACCCGCGCAGCCCCTTCAGCCTGGGCTTGCGCCATGGCCTCGATATGTCCGTAGCTGCTGTAGTAGACGATGAGGATGTTGGCCATGGAGTAATCTCTCAGTGAGTGGACCGCGAAGCCGCATGGCGATCGAGGAAATTCTGCAGTGCCGAGTTGTACGCGCGCGGGTTGTCGAGATTGCACAGATGGCCCGCATCGGGAATCTCCGCGCGTTCGGCCGACGGAAGTTGGAGCAGGAGCTCATGGGCGGAGCCTTTGCGGCTGTCAAGGTCGAGCGCGCCGCCGATCAAAAGGACGGGCGGCGCGATTGATCGAATCATGCCGAGGGTTGTCACCACTGGAGGGGAGGGCAGCGGATCGGTGAGATCCTTGCCGGGGTAGCGCGCAATCATGCGGGCGAGCAGGTCGCGCGCTTGCATGCTCTGGGTTCTGAGTTTCGTGAGCGGATGTTGCGCCCATTCGCGGCGAAACGCGGCCATGCCGTGCGTTTGCGCGAGCCGGCGGTAGTGCTCGTGGGGCACGTCCGGCGGGCCGATCGCGCCGCTCGCCGGGCCAATCCCGGGGCCGTCCAGAACGAGACAAGAAACCATGGCCGGCGACTCGCTCGCCAGCTGCAGCGCGACGCGAGCTCCTTGAGACATGCCGAGGAGCGCGACTCGCTCGAGCTGCAAATGCCGGCACAGCGCATGCAAATCACTGACGTCGCGAGCCAGCGATGGGTCGCCGGACGAGAGCCCGAAACCGCGCCGATCCGGCCGGATGACGCGATAGGCGTACGCCAATGCCGCAGCCTGCAGATCCCACATCTCGAGATCCAGGGTCCAGCCGTGAATCAAGACTACCGCGGGTCCTGTGCCGTCATCGCGATAGCGCAACGCGGCGCCGTCGATCTCGAGGTACTGGTCGCGAAACTGCGCGGGTGCAAGTTCGTCCGCCTGTCCGCAGGTTTGGATCATAGTTTTTCGTATAGCGAAAAAGATTTCGCATTTAGGCTACGCGGCTGCTTGCGCCGTCGTCAAGTGCTCGCCGATCAACGTCCGGACTCAGACGTTGGCGCTGAGCGACAACCCCGGTACACCGGCAAGGTCCGCGGAGATCCGACGGCTCACCTCCTGCAACATGGTGAAACGCTCGCGAACCAGTTTGCTCTTGGCGACGCGCCGCGAGTGGCCTGAACTGTTGAGAGCCGCCACCACCCGGCCGTATTGATCGAATACCGGCACGGCGAGCGCGACCACGCCGTAGGCCAATTCGTCTTCGACTGCGGAATATCCGGTGCGCCGGCAGTCTTCGATGAGCTGGCGCAATTTACCCGGGTCCGTCACCGTTCGATCTGTCAGCGCTTCCAGAGTCGCAGTGTCGAAGTAACGCTGCAGGCGCTCGGCGCTCAAGCCCGCCAGCAAGGCGCGGCCCGTGGACGTGGCGTGGGCGGGAAAGCGGCTGCCCACGTGAGCTTCGAGCCGCAGCAGCGTGCGGATCGACGCGCGCGCGACATACACGGTCTCGGTACCATCGAGCACGCACAGCGCTGCCGAGTCGCCGGTTCTTCGGGCGAGTTCCTCCAGGTGCGTCTTGGTGAGCAACTCGATATTCATCGACTCGAGATACGCCGCGCCCAGCTCCAGCACCTTCGGACGCAGAAGAAATTGGCGGCCACTGCGTGTGACGTAGCCGAGCTCTTCGAGCGTCAGCAGGCAACGCCGGGCGGTCGCCGCCGGCATTTCGGTAATGCCCGCGATATCGCTCAGGCTCAACGCGGCGCGATCGCGAGTAAAGGCGCGAATGACCCCGAGGCCCTTCGCCAATCCGCCCATCGCCTCGCGGCGCCTCTGCACTGTTTTGCTCTTGGCCATCCGCTGCAGTTTATTTCGATATGCGAAAACAAGAAATGAGTTTTTTTACGCAGGGCTTGCACCGTTAATTCAGGCCCATATTCGTTATTCGAACAATATTTCGCTATCCGAAACTCTGCCGCTGAACCGAATGCTGCCTGCATCGGCTTCGAGGAGGCTGAAATGACCACGCGACGCCGTTTCGCGGCGGGATCCGCAGCCCTTGCCGCGTTGGCCGGGGCGAACCGCTCGGGTAATCGATCGCCGCTAAAATCGATACCGGGCCTTGAACCCAAACGTGCGCGGCGGCATGTAGAGCGCAACCGGATAGTTGGCTCCCGCCACCTTGTAGATGTCGGAATTCGTCTTGATATCCTTATTCTCGATATTCTGTACGTATCCTTGCAGCTCGTACTTGTGTTCCTCGCCGCCGCGGTACGTCAACGTGAAGTCCGTGCGCGTGTAAGCCTTCTGCTGATCCCAATCGGATACCCCCTGGACCGGCGCAGCCTCGTTGTAGTAACTCAACCAGCTGCGCGTCTCGTAATGGAAGGCGACGTGCGGCAGCAAGGAGTCGCCGTTCGGCAGGGGAAACGCGTGGTCATACCCCAAGGTCGCTGAAAATCGCGGCGCATGCGGCAGCTCATTGCCCTCAATATTCGCGACGTTTGCGAGCGGGTTGGCCGGGTTGAGCGAATACAGACGCGAATCGACGGTGAAGAGGTTTTCCATTTTTGTCTTCTGAATGGACGACGCGAACTGCACCGTATCCAAGGGGGTTGCCTTGGCGGCGAGCTCGAATTCCAGGCCATAGCCGGTCACGCCCTGCGCGTTGACTTGCTTGGTCTGGCTCGCGAGAATATTTCCGGCGGCGTCACGCTTGGTCACTACCGAGGTGACCTGATACCCCTTGAAGTCTTCATAGTAGAGGGCGACGTTGGCCGTGACCCGCCCATCCAGCAGCGTACTCTTCTCGCCAATTTCATAGTTGGTCAGAGTTTCAGGGTCATCGTGCGTACCGCCGTCTTCAATGCGCCCGGGGTGATAACCCGTGCCGACGCTGGCATACGTCAGAAGGTCCGGTGTGACATTGAAATCGGCCCGCGCGAGGTAAGTCAGTTTGCGCGATGAGGTGTAGGCGTCGTTGTTGGAGACGGCGTAGTTGTTGGCCAGTAACTCGGCCAAGCTGAGCCCATACGTATACGGACCGCAATTGGAAACCATTGGGGGAGGGCAGCCGTTGAAGGTGATATTGCGGCCGCCGATGTCGCGCTCATCGTCGAAGGAATCGCGCAATCCGCCCGTCAAACGAAACCGATCGGTGACGTGCCAGACGGCCTGGGCAAATGCGGAACGGTCTTCCTGCGATCGATCCGGCTGAATGAAGGCGCCGGCCCAATTGAATGTGCCGCCCGAGTATCCGTTGTATTGATTGATGTCGAAGCGAATGCCGTTGCGCTCGCGAAAAGCGTACAGGCCGACGATCCAATCGATGACATGGGTCCCGGTTGACTTGAGCTGCAGTTCATTGCTGTACGAGTCGAAGTCCGAATAAACGGTCTGGGCGTCTTGCAGCGCGCCGCCGCCGGGAGTGCTCGGCGACGTCGGGATGGCAATGCCGGCGTCGTCCTGCGCATTCTCCGAGTGACTGAGATGCGACTTGCCGGCGATGTAGGTGAGATTCAGGTAGTCGTTGATGTTCCAGCTGACATTGCTGCGCAGGTTGTTGGATCTCAAATCGTTTGCCGGCGGGAAACTCGCCAGAATCGACAACAGCGGATTGCCCGGCCGCGGGCTCTGCATGAGCGGGGCCTCCGGAATGCCCTTGTCCACGTAGTTTTCGAAGGAGACGTCCCAAGACAGTCCCTCGATGGGCAACCAGCGGCCGCTGATGCGGTACGAAGTGCGGTCTTCGCCGAAATATTGTTGCCCTGTCGTGATATAGGCGGTGGTGTTGAGTCCGTGGGTGCTGGGAGGAGTGCTGAACACGGGATTGGTCGAGAATTCCGCCGGAATGGGCTGGAAGGATACATAGCCGTCGTGCTTCTGCGAGGCATAGGCAATGCGAAACGCGAGCGTGTCGTTCACGGGAATATTCAGCATCCCGCGCGTGCCGAAGGAGTTGTAGTCGCCGGCGTTGACTTCGGCGCTGCCGGTGAAAACGCCGATCTGCGGTTTGGCGGTGAAAAGGTCGATGACCCCCACGGTTGAATTGTGGCCGAACAAGGTGCCCTGGGGACCGCGCAACACTTCCACACGATCCATGTCGTAGAGCAGCGTCGAGGTACCCTGGGACCGGGGCGAGTAGATGCCGTTGACATACGTTGCGACTTCCGGCGAATCGAGCTCCGTAAAGGCCGAGTCGTTGCCGATGCCGCGCATGGTGATCGTGACCGCCGCTTGATCGCCGTGTGAGGCGAAGGCCACGCCGGGGACGAATTTGGCCGTATCCGTGATGTCGACGACGAGATTCTGGTCCAGCGCGCTTTGCGAGAACGCGGTAATCGCCACCGGCGTATCCTGCAGATTGGTCTCGCGTTTCGTCGCCGTGACGATGACTTCATCCAGCTGAGCAGCCGGCAGCTCGGCGCGAACCATTTGGCTCAGCGCCAGAGCCGACGTGGTGCCTAGCACCCCGGCGACATGCCGCTTTCTGGATTTGGATTTCTTGGACATTAGGCCTCCCCGTTGAGCAATCCTGAGTCAATCAATTCCCTGCAGGAATCTTAGGGGAATGTATCGAACGTCCGTGCAGGACGGCATCCCCCTTCCGGCAGTTGATCTAGTTCTGCGCCAAGAAATACACCAAAGTGAATAGCGCTGTCAAATTGGCACATGCCATACATGCATAGCTGTACAAAACACCTATACAACGTGTATATAAACAACATTCCAGAAAAGACAGCGCTGGTATTATGTGGATCCATAGACCCACCAGAGTCGCTGGATTCCGCCAATAGAGCAGCCGCAAGGGGAGGCGACATGGACGCAATCTCGAAAATAGTGATCGCGGGCGGCGGCACGGCCGGCTGGCTCACGGCCTGTTATCTGGCGCGATCACTGGGAACGAGGGTTGCCGGCGGCCCGTCAATCACGGTGATCGAGTCGCCTGACATCGGCATCATTGGTGTCGGCGAGGGCACTTTTCCCACCATCCGGACCACCCTCAAGACACTTGGAATCGACGAGGCGAGATTTCTGCGCGAAAGCAGCGCCACCTTCAAGCAGGGCATCCGGTTCGACGATTGGGTCCGTGCGCCGCAGAACGGGCGGCACACACATTATCTGCACCCGTTCGAGTTTCCCCACCGCGTCGGCGGCGAGGAACTGCTGCCGCACTGGCTGTTGGGCGAAGCCGGTCCGGGAACCGTATTGGCCGATGCCGTCACGGTTCAAAAGCGGATTGCCGACGCCTCGTTGGCGCCGAAACGGCCGCATGACGCCAACTATGCGGGGCCTCTCAACTACGCTTACCACTTCGACGCCGTGCAATTCGCCGCGCTGTTGGCCGCAGTCGCAAGAGAGTCGGGGGTCCACCACATTGCCGACACGATCGACGCGGTCAATCTCGACGATTCCGGAGCGATTTCCGGACTCCTCACCCGTGCCAATGGACACATCGAGGGCGATCTCTATATCGACTGCACCGGCCTGCGAGCGAAGTTGATCGGCGAAGCCTTGAAGGTGCCGTTCAAGTCTTGCCGCGGCTCGCTGCTCGCCGATCGTGCGGTTGCCGTTCAGGTTCCCAATGAGCGTGCGGACAGTCCCATTGCGTCTTACACCATTGCGACCGCGCACGAGGCCGGGTGGACGTGGGATATCGGGTTGCACAACCGTCGGGGGATCGGATACGTCTATTCCAGCGCGCATTCAACCGATGAGACGGCGGAACGGATCCTGCGAGCGTATGCCGGAGCGAATGCAGAGGACAAACCGTTTCGCTTTCTGAAATTTGACGCGGGCTTCAGAGAGCGGCCATGGGTCCGCAATTGCGTGGCGGTCGGGCTATCCGCGGCCTTCTTCGAACCTCTGGAATCGACCGGCATCATGCTGATCGAGGTGGCCGCAGCAATGATTGCGGATTTTTTCCCATGGAACCGGGATTTTGACGCGGCTGCGCGCCTGTTCAACGATTCAATGAGCAATCGCTGCAGAAAAATAGTCAATTTCCTCAAAATGCACTATTGCCTCGGTCAGCGCGAAGAGGATTTCTGGCGCGATAATCGACGAAGCGAGAGCATTCCCGACGAACTGCACAATCTGTTGTCGGCCTGGCGCCGCCGTCCGCCCGGCCGCTTTGATTTCGTGGCTGACTACGAAACGTTTCCGTACTGCAGTTACCAATATGTTCTCTACGGCATGGGATTTCGCACCGATCTCGAAGGGGCGCGATCCCGCTATAGCGCATCATCCGCGCCGGCGAGGCAGGCATTCGCGCAACTGCGTGGCATTGCCAAGCAAGCCTGCGCCGAGCTTCCCACCCATCGGGCCCTCATCGATCAGATCTACCGCAACGGGTTCCTGACCAAGCCGGACGCCGAGACAGTGTCGACCGCGGGGCGACGCTTGGCGCCCGCACGCTAGCCCCGTGCGCAATTCATTGACCCGGGATGAGATCCGGCCAAGCATCAGTCGAAGTTACACACACCGTGCCCGGCGACTCCGAGTCTCTCTCCCAGGACATCGGAGGGGACGTTCGGGCGCGGCTTTTTTTGACCTAGGATCGAGGTTAACAGTCAAAATGCTCAATTGCCCACGGCCATTCATTTGCCGCCTCTTGATGGCATCCGCGGTTGCGCTGACGAGCGTGGCGGCGGGGGCGCCGGAAATCTGGCCGACGGTGTCGAGCGCCGTGCCCAAGGAGCCGCGTATCGAAGCGCGCATAGCGGACCTGCTGCAACGGCTCACACTGGATCAAAAAGTTGCGCAAATGGTGCAGGCCGATGTCCGCTACGTCACGCCGGAGGACGTAAGGAAATATCGACTGGGCGCAATATTGAACGGCGGCGGCGCATTTCCCGGCGACGACAAACACGCCGCCGTCGCGGACTGGATCGCGCTGGCCGATCGCTTCTATGACGCATCCATGGACACCTCAGCCGGCGCGCCCGCAATCCCCGTGATTTGGGGTACCGATGCGGTCCATGGCCATAACAATGCGTACGGAGCGACGCTGTTTCCTCACAACATCGGTCTCGGAGCCGCGCATGATCCTCAACTGATCGAGCGTATCGGCGAGGCCACCGCCAGTGAAGTGGCCGCGACTGGAATCGACTGGACGTTCGCTCCCACCGTCGCCGTGGTCCGCGATGACCGTTGGGGTCGAGCCTACGAGGGCTATTCGCAACGGCCGGATCTGGTGGGCGCATACGCTGGAAGCATGGTTCAAGGGCTGCAGGGCAAGGCGGGCACCCCCGCGTTTCTCGACGCCGGCCACATCGTTGCTACGGCCAAACATTTCATCGGCGATGGCGGGACGGAACAGGGAATCGATCGCGGCGACAACCGTGCCTCCGAACAAGAACTGCTGTCCATTCACGGCCAGGGTTACCTGTCGGCAGTGCAGGCGGGCGTGCAGGCCGTCATGGTGTCGTATAACAGTTGGCAAGGCATCAAAATGCACGGCCAGCATCATTTGATCACCGATGCGCTCAAGGGCAGCATGGGCTTCGACGGCTTGGTGGTAACCGACTGGGACGGGATCGACGAGGTCCAAAGCTGCTCGAAGGACCATTGTGCACAGGCTGTCAACGCGGGCATCGACCTATTCATGGTGCCCGAACGGTGGCGCGCATTCATCGAGAACACCGTCGCGCAGGTGCGCAACGGGGACATCCCCCAAACGCGGATCGACGATGCCGTTTCGCGCATCTTGAGGGTCAAGCTGCGAGCCGGATTGTTCGAGAAGGGCCGTCCGTCATCGCGGCCGCTGGCCGGCAAGAATTCTCTGCTCGGCGCACCGGAACATCGCGCCATCGCCCGAGAAGCGGTGCGAAAGTCCCTGGTGTTGCTCAAGAACGAGGGCAACCTTTTGCCGCTGCGGCCGCAACTCAAGGTCATGATCTCCGGCGACGGCGCGGACAACATTGGCAAGCAAAGCGGAGGCTGGACCCTCACGTGGCAGGGCACGGGCAATTCGAACGGGGACTTTCCGGGAGCAACCTCCATCTATGCCGGAATACGGGCCGCAGTCTCAACCGCAGGTGGTACCGCGATATTGAGTGCGGACGGTAGTTACCGGACCAGGCCCGATGTGGCCATCGTCGTTTTCGGCGAGGATCCGTACGCTGAATGGCACGGAGATATCAGAACCATCAATTATCGGTCGGCCGATACCAGGAATGAGATCGACATCAAGCGCCCCGCGCCGGAGGGCGCAGCGCTCGGTGGGTGGTCCGAACCGCGTGTAAAGGCCCCCGCGCAATCGGGACAGGAGCCCGATCTTGCGCTGCTGATGCGTCTTCGACGAAACCACATCCCCGTGGTTGCTGTATTTCTGGCCGGGCGGCCTCGAGGGATCACGCCGGAACTCGAGGCTTCCAATGCCTTCGTGGTCGCGTGGCTTCCGGGTTCCGAAGGCAACGGAATTGCCGATGTCCTTTTCCGCAAGAAAACAGGGGAAGTAGACTTCGATTTTACCGGCAAGCTGGCTTTTTCATGGCCGCGCGGAGACGCGGATGGGGGCTCCAGCGGCAGTGAGGGCGACGAGGCACCGTTGTTTCCTTGGGGATTCGGACTTGCCTATTGCAATCGCAACTGCGACCCGCCATCCTCAAACAAGCTATGGCAAACACGACCATCACCGATGTCGCAGCGCACGCCGGCGTCTCGATAAAGACCGTCTCGCGAGTCATCAACAACGTTCAAAGCGTCCGGGCGTCGATTCGCGAACGAGTCCAACGGTCGATCGAAAAGCTCGACTATCACCCGAACCCTTCGGCGCGCGGGCTCGGGGGGAATCGCTCATATTTGCTCGGGTTGTTGTATGACGTCTCATGCGGCTACTACACGACCAGCGTGCTGGCCGGAGTGATCGAGAGGAGCCGTGCGGCGAAGTATCAAGTCGTCATGGAGCCATGCGACTACAATGCCCGCTCGCTCGTCGTGGATGTCACCCGCAACGTCCGTCAATCGCGCGTGGATGGGGTGATACTGACGCCGCCGATCTCGGACTTGAAATCGGTGACCACGGTTCTGGAAAGTCAGGCGATTCCGTACGTGCGCATCGCGCCCGGCAAGCACACGGATACCTTCCGAAGCGTCTGCACCAATGATCTGGAAAGCTGCGCCAGCATGACGGAGCAGCTGGCGGCACTGGGCCATCAGCGCATCAGTTTCATCATCGGCAATCCAGATCACGCTGCGGTCTTGGACCGCTATCGCGGCTATCTCAAGGGGCTCGGTTCCTGCGGATTGCGGCTCGACAAGTCGCTCGTGGCGCAGGGATTCAATTCATACGAATCGGGGGTTCAATGCGCCCGCAAGCTTCTCAACGTTGCGGCAATCAAGCGGCCGACGGCGATTTTTGCCAGTAATGACGAGATGGCGGCCGGGGTGCTCGCCGTTGCACACAGCATGGGATTAGGCGTGCCGGAAAACCTTTCCGTGGTGGGATACGACGATGCGCCGCTTGCAAGCCAAGTTTGGCCGGCACTCACCACCATCCGACAACCGATACCGGACATGGCTGCGAAGGCGGCCGAGTTGCTGTTGGGCATTCTGCGCGGCGAGCCGGCAGATCACGCCAAACATATGCTGCCATCGTCGCTCACCTTCCGGCATTCCACCGGACCCGCGCCCAATAGAGTGCGCCATCAGGCAACGGGATTACCAGAGCAGAAGCTTGCGCACGCCTGAGTCCGGTGGTTGCCGTGCCCTGAATGCAGCCATCAGATCCGCCTGAATGCCACCCACTCTGAAACGAGATACTCACGGATATGATCCAACTCCGGCTCAGTGGCATTCCAGGACAAGTTGTGGCACTCCGCCACGAGACCGAGATCTGATCCACTGAGCAGTGCATCCGCGACTGCCTTGATTGGGAATTGAGTGAGCCGCTGTCTCCCGCAGGTTGGGCAGGTAACCGGAACTCTGACGGTTAGATTACTCACACCCCTAGTATAGGATCAGAGACTTTGCACAGCAAAGTGTGGTCGCCTTTCGCGAGAGTACGACTTCTCCGGGGCCCTCGCCGGCGAAACCCCAACCTGGCATCGACAAGTGGCCGCCCTCGTTGCTCGGACTTGTCGCGCCGCATCGACGCTCGTCAGGCGGTTGTACGGGTTGAGAAACGTCCGCCGATTAGGAATACAATCCCGGGCTTGCGGCATGACGGGTTTCCCAGGAGAAGTTTCATGAAATTGAGCGCACGCAATGTTTTGCCGGCCACCATCAAAGCTATTACTCCGGGGGCGGTCGATTCCGAGGTCGTGGTCGAGTTGGCGCCGGGAATAGAAATAGTGTCGATCATTACCAAAAAATCCGCGGAAAAGCTCGGACTCAAGCCGGGCGCCAAGGCCTATGCGATCGTCAAGGCTTCCAATGTGATGATCGGGGTGGACTGAAAGCGCTTCGGGCCGCGGGTTCCGCCGATGCACATCATTCAATCGACCACCGCCAACTCCAAGGCGGCTATCTACCGGCAACTGCATGAGCAGTTGAGTGCGTTGTTCGTCGGTGAGCGCGATGGTTTGGCCAATACGGCCAATATGTCGGCTCTCATATATGAGACGTTGCCGGATTTGAATTGGGCGGGATTCTATTTCCTACAGGGACGGGAGCTCGTGCTGGGTCCTTTCCAGGGCAAGGTCGCCTGTGTGCGGATTGCGCTGGGCCAAGGTGTCTGCGGCACCGCCGCCGAGCGCAGGGAGGCCGTCGTCGTTGCCGATGTGCACGCATTTCCCGGGCATATCGCTTGCGATGCAGCGTCGCGTTCGGAGATCGTCGTTCCATTGATCCAAAATGGGCGGCTGTTGGGCGTCCTCGATCTCGATAGTCCTCTATTGGCCCGCTTCGATCATGACGACCTGGCCGGCCTGACCGCGGCAGTGGATCTGCTGCTCCAACACACGAATCTCACACGAATCTCACGCGAAACGTAGCTGCCGTTTCCTGATTCATCCGGGAGAGTCGCGCTCCACACTAAGGTGCGCCCATTTCCCTACATCGATATTCATGGATCATTTCACGACCGAGTCTTCATATCGGACATCCGCGGTCTTGGGGTGAATATCGTCGATGCCGGCGCTTTTCGAAGTGCGGCCTGCTTGATCCAGTCCACGATCTGACCGGGTATCGTAATTGGGATCATGTGTCCTCCTTCGATCAGTTGCAGGCGTGCATGGGGCAAGGTCGCGACGAGGCGTTCCCCATGTGCTCGATAATCCAAGATCGGGTCTTGGAGCCCAAAGATCACATCGACGGGAATCGCCAAGGATGGGTAGCGCGGCGCCATGATCGCGAGATCATGGCCAACTGTCATCATGTCCTTGGAAGCGGCAATAAAGCTGTCCGGTCGCAACCCAAGTGCGGCGCCACTCTCGACGGCAAAGCTCTCTGGAACCAATTCGGGAGCGAACACGGCTTTGAGGGTCGCCAGTTGCGCGAGCTTGCCCAGCGGCACCATCAGGGTCCATGCAATGAACCATCGCAGGGCGGGCGAACGGATCTCGAGCGACTTGAATATTGCGGGCGGAACCCGCTCCACGTGGCTCAAGGTTGAGATCAACACGAGGGCGCGCACGCAGTCCGGGTGATCGAGCGCGAGTGCAAGCGCTAACGCACCGCCCAAGGAATGCCCCACCAATAATGGGCGATCCAAGCCCAGCCGACCCAGAAATCGAGCGATGATCGCTGCCTGATCACTCAGGGTAGGGTGCTCGCCGGACGCCGTCGAATACCCGGAACCCGGCCGATCCACCGCCACCACCCGGCACGTCGTAGCCAGCTCGTCGACCAGTCCATAGAAATTGCGCAGATTTCCTCCGAGGCCGTGCACCAACACGACGACCGGTCCGGTACCTCGATCCAGATAGTGCAATCGAGCACCATCCACCTCGATGAAGCAACCGATCGGCGGCGCCAGGGTCTCCGCTCGGCGTACCGTCAGCGCCGTGAAGAGCGCGAGACCCAGAACCAATGATGCGGTTCCGACGCCGATGGCAATGAAGACCAATCCCATACTCATCCGATGGCATCCTTGTCTGCCCGTTGCTGGTCAACGTAGCAGCATCGACGCCGATACGCCACGGCCGACGAAAACCACGGTGTAGGAACTCGCTGTCGGAGTTCTCTCACAGCGAATTTCACGATCCGCTCCCAAGTTTGCGTCAATGCGCGGCCAATGAGTTTTACGGCCCTTTCTAACTCGCTGTTTTGCCAGCGATCAACGCTTGCGGTAGCACAGCGGGGAACTTTGCCCCCGTGACGGCGACTCGAATCATATAGCTATTCGTAAACGCCGAGGAGTAGCCCATGCGAACTACTGCGATAGCGATCGTCATCTGTCGTTGCGTTCCGTTGTTCGCGGTCGCGGCCGTTATGTGCGGCTGTGCTTCGGGGAGACACGACGCCGCACGTGATACCTTCAGTGCAGCGGCACCCTTCAGCAAGACCGTCGCGGGACCGGGCGATGCGGTGTGCTGGAGCGTCAAGCGAGCGCTGCTGAGTCAGGGCTACATGGTGGACCGTCCCAACGACTCCGGTGTGTTGACCGGGACGAGGGACTACCAGCCGGATCCGAAACTGAACGTGAGTTTGCGTCTGCAGACTACCTGCTCGGACAACCGTGACGGAACGAGCATCGTCTTCGTTGCCGCCAGTCGGGAGGACAGCCGGCTGCAGAAAATGAAGCAGACGTCGAGCGCCGGGATCGGCCCCGCAACGATAACCATGCCATCCGGTTCCGCTAAAATTCTCGGCGTCGTGCGACGAGAGACGATTCAGGATCCGAATTTCTATAATCACTTCTTCGCTCTGATCGAACAGTATGTCGCCGAGGAACAGCGATCGCACCCCGACGGGCGGCATGCGGAAACTCGCGATCGCTGACGGCGCTTCGGCAACTCGGACTGGATCGAGGATGCCGGGGTCGCTATCTCTTAGGAGATCACCCACTTACCAGGACTACCCAGGAGGTGCCAATGAGACACAACACACTACTTGCAATTGCCATTGGATCAGTTCTCGGAACTGGACTCCCGCTGGCCTACGCCGACACGGAGACTCCCAATGCCGCGGCGAGCCAGGACAATCTTGATCGCGCGAACGATCAACGCGACATCAAACGCGATCAGGCGGACATTCGTGCGGACCAGAAGGATCTGGAGCGAGACCGGGCTGACCTGCGTGCCGATCGGCAGGACCTGCGCCGCGACGATAGCGGCACGGCCTCCCGTGGTGCTGCTACTCAGGACGGTCATGACGAGCGTACCGCCGACCAACGTGACCGCGCGAGCGATCAACACGACATCAAGCGCGATCGGGCGGACATTCGTGCGGACGAGAAGGATCTGAACCGAGACCGGGCTGACCTGCGTGCCGACCGGCAGGACTTGCGCAGCGACGATGGTACTAACCGTACCGCCGACCAACGCGATCGCGCGAACGATGAACGCGACCTCAAGCGCGACAAAGCGGACATTCGCGCCGACCAGAAGGATTTGAGCCGAGACCGGGCTGACCTGCGTGCCGACCGGCAGGACTTGCGCAGCGACGATGGCACTACAGCCTCCCGAGGTGCCACACCCCAGGGCAGCACGCAACAGGGCAACACGCCCCAGAGCAGCGCCGTGCGTCAACAGAGTGCCACAGTCCATCAGGGGTTGGCGGAGAACAACCCTGACCGTACCGCCGACCAAACTGACCGCGCGAACGATCAACGCGACATCAAGCGAGACCAAGCGGATATTCGCGCCGACCAGAAAGATCTGAGCAGAGACCGGGCTGACCTGCGTGCCGACCGGCAGGACTTGCGCAGCGACGGTGGCACTGCCGACCAACGCGATCGCGCGAACGATCAACGCGACATCAAGCGCGATCAAGCGGACATTCGTGCGGACCGGAAGGATCTGAACCGAGACCGTGCTGACCTGCACGCCGACCGGCAGGACTTGCGCAACGACCGTCTCGACATGCGAAACGATCGCGGCGACGTTCGTAGTGATCGACAGGACCTGCATGCCGACAACAATGTCGGCAATCACGCTGCCAATCAACGGACCATGGGCGAAGCTTCGCAGACGCGATCGCGAGCCCAAACGGTGGTCGACCAGCGCAATGAGGTCCGCGACATGCACGCGGCGACGAGCGCGCGGCGTTCCGATACGATCGGAACGGCCGCCGGGCGGCATCCGGACATGACCGCGGCCACGC
>Ga0137412_10001630_pt1 | contig 17513 bp, 16 predicted proteins | sample CZODoug2_1_16fun_FD_122160 | JGI IMG/M metagenome (GOLD analysis project Ga0137412, IMG submission 122160) | Vadose zone soil fungal communities from Angelo Coast Range Reserve, California, USA - CZODoug2_1_16fungal (Hybrid Assembly) | ecosystem: Environmental > Terrestrial > Soil > Vadose zone...
CTGGGCTTCGGGAGTGAGGCTGTTCTTTCCCTGGTACGGCGAATGAAACGCGGGATGCCACTGAGAAATAAAATTGGCCTGGCCGGAAAGCCAGAGGCGGTCCCACTCGCCGTGAGGAAACATCGTGACAGAAGGATCTTCGGGCGCCGGAACGGGCGTATCGGTAGTTACCTCGGGCGTCTGAAGTGAAGAATCAGATTGCTGCGCCGAGAGTATGGGAACGATGACGCAGAGGCAGGCGAGAAGCAGACTCTGGCGCAGGCGAGTTGGAGAGAATCTGCTCATATTAACTATAGTGAACTAATTTAGTAAAGTATGCTTAATGAGCGTTGGTGTCAAGCAATCACACATGAATGCGGAGGCAGTTCCCTTTCCCGGTTGCGCTTCTCCAGTCCGGCGTTTCAAGGGCCATGGAACGAGAATGACCTATCCACACTGTGAAATGCGTGAATGGGCTGTAATAGAAGGAGTGAATAGCATCAAGGCTGGTGCTGGACGATTTGGAGAGCATTGACCCGAGCGTGTTCGATGGTGAGACCCCAATGGAGATGGGGGCCTGTAACGCGTCCCGTGGCGCCGACCTTGCCGATTTCATCCGAGGCATCGACGGGATCACCGGCTTTGACCTCAATTTCCGAAAGATGCGCATAAAGCGTGTAGATTCCGAAGCCGTGATCGATCACCACGGTGTTCCCGGAATAATAAAGATTCTCGGCGAGCACGACTTTTCCGGATTGCGCTGCGTAAACCGGAGTGCCGGCGGCAGCGGGAAAATCCACTCCGGCGTGCGGCGAGCGGGCTTCTCCATTCAGGATGCGGCGGCGGCCGAAATTCCCGCCGGTAGTGACGCCTTTCAAGGGCATGACGAACTTCCCTTTCCACAACACCTCGGGTGTCACCGTATCGTAGATGGCCTTCATTTTTTTCTGGTCTTCCTCGGCGCGCTTCTGCTGCTCGGGATCCGGCTGGACAAACTGCTTTTCGACCGTCAGGTGTTCCGTGGGAAATTTTCCCGCGCGCACGGTGACGGGCAGGCTGCAGGTGAACGGTTTGCCATCCGCGCCGGACCAGCTAAGTTTCCACTCGTAGCGGCCCGCCGGCTTCTCCAGGTCTACCCCAAGAAGTGCATGAAGCTTGGGAGAGGCGGGAGTTTCGCGCCAAACAGGGATCGGCCGGCCATCCCATTCGGCAGAAAGTTCTTGAGAGGGTTTCACGCCCGAAATTTCGGCCAGAAGCAGGCCGCCCTGGGAAGCGGCGGCGGCGCTTAACTTGAGGACAATTCCCGTGCCGCAGGTTTTCTTAACAGGGCCCTGGACTGGTTGTTTGGCATGAACGCCTGCGGTCAAGAGGCAGGCGAATATCAGTAAGAGGATTACTCTGTTCAATTTAGCGATCTCCATGAAGCTGGGGCGGCTGTGCCAGGCTGGCGTATACAAGATTAAGCGACGATGTGACTCAAGTCACAGATAAATCGGTGGGCCCGTTCAAGATCGCAACCGTAATAACCAGTCGCAAACTCGCCTAAATCTTCAGGCCCAGCACGCGGACGAGTTTTTCTTCCAGGCGCTTTAATTCTTTTTCCCGGGCATGTTCTTCGCGGGTGCGATCGTTGAGAGCTTCCTTGAGGAGCTGCAAATTCTGGCGGAGTTCCATTTGACCAAGAGCCAGGCGGCTCAAGGCCCACAACGCTTCTTTTTGTTCGGAGTCCAGTTCGCGCGGCTGCCGGTCGATGACGCACAAAGTGCCCAAGGCGAAGCCGTCTTCGTTGACGATGGGCGCCCCGGTATAAAAACGGATGTGCGGCTCTCCCAACACCATCGGATTGTCTTTAAAGCGCGGGTCCTTCAAGGTATCGGGGACGATGAACAAATCCTCTTGCTGGATAGCATGCGCGCAAAAGGATGTTTCTTTGGGGGTTTCCCGGATCTGCACGCCGACCCTGGATTTGAACCATTGCCGGTGTTCGTCCACCAGCGAAAGCATGGCGATGGGGGTTTTGCAGATATACGCGGCAAGAACGACCAAGTCATCGAAGGTCTGTTCGGGTTCGGTATCGAGAATCGCATAGCGATCCAGGGCCGCGACTCGGGCGGCTTCCTGAGAGGGAGCAGCTGCGTCCATGGCCACCTCCGTCCGCGTACCCGCCCGGGAGCAAGGCAGGATTGGGATGGCATCATACTCCAGCGGAAGGCTTACTGCACAGGGCAGAAGATGCCTAGATTGCCTGCATGCCCTTCGTGCGTGCCTCTTTACGTGGTCTAACCTTCTCTATGTAGTACCAGATATATGAGAAGGGAACAAAGGCGATGAGGAACAGATAAGGCAGGGGTTTTACTTCGTATCGAATGACCTGATAGAGCATCCATATCCCACAAAACGGCTGAAGAAATAGGATCGGCATAATCACAACTGCCGCTGTTCCGATTTCTTCAAGGAACGGATTCCTAAAGGGGTAGAAGAATACCATCGTCAACCCAAACGCGAAGGACAGAACCCCCAAACAAAGCCAAACTAAGCGCTTCACGACATAACCCTCCTGAGAACGGGTAATCTAACACAGCGCATTGAACGGCGTGCGAGCCACGCAGTTTTTCTGCGTGCTGCTGCATGGATGAGATTGGGACATGTCGTTTACACTAGGCAAGGTTCGTTTTCCCCGTGCGAAAACCGGGAAAGGAAATGCGATGCGTGGAAAAATGCAAAAAGCCGCCTTACTGCTGATTCTGATGTCGAGCGGCCTGGTGGCCAGCCGGGCCCAGAAGGGGTCTCCGGTCATGGCCGATCGGGAGCGCGAGCGGCGAAGTTTTGCGCAGAATGTGGTGAAGGCAATCAATGCGGCGGAAGCGGACTACCGCAAAAAGCATGACGTTTATGCAAACTGGGACACGCTGCTGGGGATCGGCGATTTCTCTTCGAATGGGACGAAGTGGGCCCCAGCCGATTTTCCCACGGTGGCGCACGCGCTGTACGCGAGTGGAGCGGAGATCGCGCCGGGCTGGCGGTTGCGGCTGCACCTGTCAAACGGCGACAAAGCCTACGACCTGCTTCTCGAGGATGTCACCGACCCGAAATGCGGATACGCCGTGATGACGGATGAACGAGGACTTATCCGGCAAGGGAAATCGATCGACTGTGGCGCGTAGCGCAATTGACGGCTGGCTGATTTGGAGCAGGGTTCAAGCGCGGGACGAGAACCCTACTTGCTGCTTCGCTTGGTCTTGCAGAGGCAAAATAGAGAAATATTTATACCGGCAGGGTTCGCAACGAAACGCGGGTATGTGCAGGTGTCGCCAGAGAAATCTAAACATGGAGTCCACATGTTCGGGCGAAATGCGTTTCAGGGCAAGATTGCCGCAAATCGGGCAGTGGGCGTGGAGTGAACTCCTAAAAGACATCAGCCGGGAGTAAAAGCGGGCTTTGCAGCTTCGACAACGCCACGGGAAGACACCAATAACGCCCAGAATGTAATCAGCAGTCGATTGGCGGCGCGATCGGCGCGCAACACCCTGCTTGCAGATGGGACAGTTCATCTAGGTAGGTGACTTCCCCTCCAAGTTGCCCACAGGATAAGACAGATGCACAAGGGAGGCAAGAGCCGGAGTCACCGACTTCCCGGGTACAATAGTTTCAGAGGATGCTATGCCGAATTACACCGATGAACACGCCCAGGCCGGGATTGCCGCAAAGCTGCCGCAACTGGAAACCTGGCCGAATCAATACCCGGGATATGTGATTACGACGCGGTTTCCCGAATACTCTTCCGTGTGCCCGAAGACCGGGCTTCCAGACTACGGAATCATCACAATTCAATACAAGCCGCGTAAGGCTTGCATTGAATTGAAGTCTCTGAAGATGTATCTCTTGGCCTACCGTAATCTCGGCATTTTTTACGAAAATGCGGTCAATAAGATGCTGCATGAAATCGTGGAGGCCACCAAGCCCGAGTGGTGCGTTGTGAAGGGTGAATTCACCCCACGCGGCGGGCTGAACACTTCCATCTTCGCACGGTGGCCAGAGCGCCGGGGTGAGTCGAGCGGTAAAAAAGTGGTCAACTCCAGGTGAAGCGCATTAGACTTAGGCGGGGTCTCGTTAGATAATCCCAACGAGCGAATTCCGCGCGATTTGAAATTTTCCGAGGAGGAAGAATGAGCATTTCTCCAAATGTTCCGAGCCCGCAGGAGTCCTACCACTACGAGGGCGGCGGCGGAACACCAAGGTGGATCACCATCCTGTTCGCGGTGGTGATTGCTGGAGTGGGGGCAATGGCCTACGCAGGTTATTCGGCACAGACGCGCCTGCAACAGGAAGTAACCAAAGCCCAAGACCAGAACAAAATTCTGACCGCGCAGCTCGATGCAGCCAACACGCGGCTGGCAGACTTGAAAGGGCGGATGGACGTCACGTCGCAGAAGATTGGCATGACGCAGGCGGAACTCGCCGAAGCCCGGAGCCGGGCGGAAGCGATTCGCAAGCAGCAGACGGCATCCGATGCCAAACTGAGTGAAGAGATCGTGCAAGCGCAGAAGGAAAGCGCAGCGCAAATTGGGGCGGTGGCCACGGATGTCACCGGCGCGAAAAAAGACATTGAGGCAACCCGCACGGACCTGGAAGCGACCAAATCAAAGCTGGATCGCGCCGCCGGCGACATGGGCGTGATGAGCGGATTGATAGCGCACAACCATGATGACCTGGAGGAGCTGAAGCGGCGGGGAGACCGGAACTACTACGAATTTACGCTGCAAAAAGCCAAGACACCGCAGCGCGTGGGTCCCGTTCAGATGTCACTGGGCAAGACGGACTCGAAGAAATCCAAGTACACCGTAACCGTGCTGGTTGACGACAAGGCAATCGAAAAGAAGGACAAGACCGCCGGCGAGCCGGTGCAGTTTTATGTCAAAGGGAGCGCCCGCACCACCCCTTATGAAATCGTGGTGTTTGATGTCGGCAAGAGCCAGCTCACGGGATACCTTTCGACGCCGAAGGATGCCAGCAGCGCGGCTGCTCCCGCCGCTGCGCCTGCAAAACCCTGATGAACTTTCCCCAGCCGGGGACATTTTGAATCCGGGAGTATTTCCACGCTATCTGCATTCCATGACGGGAACTTCGTGGAACGACGCCGGTGGTGTGCACTTTGGCGAATGGCTGGACTGAACCTCTCATGCTAAGCGTTCGCAGCGGCCCCGTGTGGTTGTTTTCTGCGACTATTTTATTCCTGCTTTGCACCAGCGGAAATGCCCAGGAAACACAGGTAGTTGCCGGCCAGGCGATCCAGGTTAAGGTCGCCAGAGTGAACGTCGGCGTGGTGGTGACTGACGATAAGGGGAAATTTGTCGAAGGCCTGCACAGGGATGCTTTCCATGTGTTCGACAACGGCACGGAACAGTCCATAACGGAGTTCGCCCCGGTCGAAGAGCCCGGGCAGGTGCTCCTCCTCGTGGAAGCTGGCCCGGCCGCCTATTTTTTGCAAGACGCCAACCTCTTTGCTGCCGACGCGATGATGAAGGGACTCTCCGAGGGAGATCGCGTGGCGGTAGCGCGATATACGGACGCCCCGCTTGGAATTATGGATTTCACGACAGACAAGGTATCGGCGCAGGCCGCGCTCAGCAGCATCCGGTTTAATTTGGGATTCGCGGACCTTAATCTTTCAAGCAGCCTTGGCAACGTGCTGGATTGGCTGGAACGCATTCCGGGAAAGAAAACGATTGTTCTGATTTCAACCGGGGTGGATACATCGCCCCAGTCCGCGTCGGCGGCCCTGCAAACGCGATTACGGCTGGGCGACGTGCGTGTCCTGTGTGTTTCCACAAGCGGGCCGCTGCGCAACGGCAAGCAGGGGGCCAAAATGAAGATTCAGCAGACGCAGGACGAGTTTGCGGCGGCGGACCGGCGATTGAAGGCGATTGCGGAGCTTACCGGCGGGCGCGCGTACTTTCCGATGAATGGCAAAGCTTTTCAGGAAACATACAAAGAGGTAGCAGAGATTGTGCGTCACGAATACAGCCTGGCATTTGCGCTGCCGGCGACGGATGGAGCGGTTCATTCGATTGACGTGAAAGTGGACAGATCGATTCCAGGGGGAAAATCCGCACAGTCCGCGTACCGCGTGAATCACCGGCAGGGATATCAGGCGCCGAAGGAATAAGCACGAGAAGTCCGCTAGTCGAATTCTTTCATCATGCGGGCCATTTCGATCAGGCGGCGGTCGACTTTGCCGAAGACGGTCTTGTCTTCGAACGAGCCGTCACCATTACGGTGTCCGGCTGCGTGGCCGGTGAGGAGTTCAATTCCCTCCTCGATGCGCGCCACGGGCCAAATGTGAAATTTTCCGCTGCTGACGGCGTCGAGCACATCTTCGCGAAGCATTAGGTCTTCCACGTTGGATGCAGGGATCAGGACGCCTTGCGATCCGGTCAAACCGAGGATGCGGCAGACGTCGAAGAAGCCCTCAATTTTCTCGTTCACGCCGCCAATCGCCTGGATGTCGCCTTTTTGATTCAGCGAGCCGGTGACGGCGATGTCCTGGCGAAGCGGAAACTCGGAGAGCGCGGAAAGCAGTGCATAGACCTCGGTGGAGCTTGCGCTGTCGCCGTCGACACCGGAGTAGGACTGTTCGAAGCAGATACTCGCGGCCAGGGAAAGCGGCTTGTCTTTGGCGAAGCAGCTCCGCAGATAACCGGCGATGATATGCACGCCCTTGTCGTGGAACCTGCCGCTTAGATTCGATTCCCGCTCGATATTGATAAGGCCGGCTTTTCCGAGGGCAGCGCTGGCGGTGATTCTGACAGGCTTCCCAAAGGAATATCCGCCGATTTCCAAAACGCTTAAGCCGTTGACCTGGCCGACACAGTCGCCCGAAACGTCCACCAGCAAGGTTTTTTCCTCGATCATTTCGCGGATCCGGGTTTCCACCAGGTTGTGGCGCTCCATCTTGGAAGCGATGGCGGACCGCACGTGGGCTGCCCGAACCACATTTTCACCGGCGGCCGCGGAGGCATAGTGCGCTTCGCGAGCCAGGTCGGCGATATCCACGAAGCGTGCAGTGACTTTATTGCGGCGGCCAGCTCGTCGAACACCGTATTCGAGAATGGCGGCGAAGGCCCCGCGATCGAAGGGGAAAAGATTTTCTTTTTCGCTGAGGGCGCGAAGGCGGCCGGCGTATTCCTCGATCACGCCATCGGTCATCGGCATTTCTTCATCGAATTCTACGCGGACCTTAAAGATTTTCTGAAAGTCCTCTTCGTATTCGTACAAAACTTCGTACAGATCGCGATCGCCAATCAGGATGACTTTCACGTTGATTTCGACCGGCTCTGGCTTCAGCGCCGTGGCGGTGAACGGATAGAAAACTTCGAGCGGCTGAATTTCCAGGCGATTGTGGTTGAGCGTGCGTTTCAGTGCGCGCCAGACACCCTGTTCGGAAAGCGCTTCGATAGCGTACATGATGAGGAAGCCGCCGTCGGCGCGAAGCAGCGAGCCGCCGCGAAGATCCATAAAATCGCTGGACCAGCCGCCGCGCGCGTCGTAGGCACGCTGAATGGTGCCAAAGAGATTGGCGAAGCTCGGCGTCGTCTCAAAGATGACCGGTGAATTGTCTTCAGAGTTGTGCGCCAGAATGACGTTGACGCCGTAAACGCGGAAAGGGTCGCGTTCGGGCCCCGGCGATTTCTGCTGCTGAGTTTCGGGAGACTCCGGGGTTGGTTCTTCTTCCCCTTCGCGCTCCTTAAAGGGGCCGAGGTTGTCGAGGATGTGGTGGCGTACCTCCTCGAGGTATTCCGTCATGCCAGATCCGGGATATTTTTCCTTCAGCTCTTCAATCACACCATCGACAAGCACGGAAGCGGCTTCCTGCTCCAGGTAACTCAGCTCGCTGGCCAGTTCGCGCGAAAGGGTTAGAGTCTTGCGATAGACGACCGTAAATTCCTGGCGGAACTGCTCGTACTTGCGCTCAATTTCTTCGGCAACGCCGGTTTCCAGTTTTCCCTCGTGCACCATCTTGGAAATATCCTCGATGGGCACCATCTGGCCTTCGAGAACGGGGAAAATCTCCGGCAACGCGACGGCGCCCACCTGCATGTGGCCGAGGGCGAACTGGTCTCGGGCGATACGGCGGGTGAAATCGTCCATCAATTCTTTTTCGCGTACGGAAAAGCGCTCGACGATGCGCCCTTTCTGGCGCTGAAAGGGTTCGCCTTCGAAGACTTGCGGGATGCGCCGGCGCAGGAAATCAATTCCGGCCTGGACGTCCTTCTTAAAGGCATTGGCCGAACCTCGTGGAAGAACGAGCAAGCGAGGACGATCCGGAATCTTGAAATTGTTCACGTAACAGCGGTCCATCGAGGGTTTGGTGGCCGGATGGAGCTCCTCGATCATCTGAGCGATGGTGCCGCCTCGACTGGTGCCCGCCAATCCGCAAACGAAAACGTTGTAGCCCGGCGCGGAAAGTTCCACGCCCATTTTCAGGGCACGCAAGGCGCGCTCCTGCCCGATAAAACCTTCGCGCTTTTGCGCCTGGGCAGTGGTCTCGAACGGAATGCGAGAGAGCTCGCAGCGCCAGCGAAGCTTCTCCAGTCCGAGTTCTTTCGGCTTGCTCATGTTCATTTCGGTCGTTTTCGCCATTCGAGCGCGTACTCTAGCATACAGGGAAGCCGGAAGCGCTGAATTTAGCCCGGGGCGATGGCAAGAAGTTACGCGCCGGCTCCATCCAGTTCGTCCCGGTGTTCCGTATAGACGCGGAAAACACCAAGAGCGGCCGCGACAATGGTCGGGCCGGCGACCAAACCGAGCAAGCCGAACACCTGCAGCCCGCCCAGAATGCTGATGAAGAGCAACAAATCGTTCAGACGCGTGCGGTTGCGAAGCAGCAGCGGGCGCACCAGATTATCCGCCAGCCCCGCCACCCCTCCGCAAATAATCACCACCAAAAGCGCCTTTCCCCAACTGCCGTTCAGGCCCAGCCAAAGCGCCGCCGGGGCCCAGATCAATGCCGAGCCGACAACTGGGACGATGGAAAAGAAAGCAATCAGGACGCCCATGAAAACGGGCGCGGGAAGGCGCGTGAGGGCAAAGGCCGTGCCACCCAGAACCCCCTGGATAGCGGCGATGAGCAGGGCCACGGCAACACTGGCAAAGATGAGGTCACGCGATTCCTTGAGCATTTGATCCTGAATGTTTTTTTCGAAAGGAATCAAATGCCGCAGCGCACGCAGAATCGATTCCCCGTCGCGGAACACAAAAAACAGGGCGAACAGCAGGATGAAGAGATTGACGAAAAACGAAAAAAGGTTTTTGAGCATCCATGCGAGGCTTCCGGCCAGATACGATGCCACCTTTTCCATCCCCTGTTGAACAGGTCCCATGAAGTCCAGGTCCTGCAGGGATGCGGGCAAGTGATGGCGGATGGCGTCGGCCATGCTCACCGGCACCACGACGCTTCCACCGCTGATCAAGCTGCGAATACGGACCGTGATTTCCACCGCTTCTCGCCCCGCGAAAAGCAACACAGTCAGCACCGGTACGATCAAGACCAGCGTGACACCAATCGTCGCGAGAAGCGCCGCTTTGGTGACCGAGAGGCGTTTGTTCAAGAGAAGAAATGCCGGGAAAAAGAAGATTGCCAGCACCGCGGACCACGCAAGTGGAACCAAAAACGGGGCGGTGATTCGAAAGACCAGATAACCGAGCAAGAGCAGCGCCCCGTAGGAGAGTACCGTGGTTAAACGGTCACTTGTGGTCGCGTTCCGATTGGCTTCGCTCATCTGCGGTATATAATTCCTTTCGGTCTCAGATAGCTCGGTAAAGTGCAAGCACCGCCGGTCGCCAGGTCGCTCGCGCCAGGGGAACTGATTTTTCCATGATGGCACGCCTAATGCCGTTCAATGCCGCGCAGGTGCGTCTCCTTGCTGTACTGGCTTTGATCAATTTTGTCAACTTTGCGGACCGCCAGGTGCTGAATCCGCTTCTGCCATTGTTGCGGCAGCATTTCAGTGTGACGGACTCGCAACTCGGATCGCTGCAAACAGTGCTGCTGATCGTGCTCGCGGTAGCGAGTATTCCTTCGGGATACCTGGCGGACCGCTTCAGCCAGCACACGATCATTGCCGGCGGAGTCCTGTTGTGGAGCCTTGCCGCCATGTGCAGCGGCCTGGCGCCAACCTTCACCGCGCTTTTTGTGTGCCGGGGACTGGTGGGGATCGGTGAAGCAGCGTACGCACCAGCAGCCCAGGCGATGATTTCCGATTCATTCCCCGTTGAGCATCGAGCCCTCACACAGGCAATCTTCGCTTCGGGAATGCTGCTGGGCGGCGCGGCCGGACTGGCGCTGGGCGGAATTATGGGAGAGCGTCATGGCTGGCAATATGCCTTCCTGATTGTTGGAGCCATCGGAATTATTCCCGGTCTTTCGGCTTTCAAGCTGAAAGAACCTCCAAAGCGGCCACGGTCGGAAGTGGTTTCCATCGGGCGCTTGTTAAGTGTGCCAGCCTACGTAGCCATGACGATTGCCGGGACCTGCATCTCGTTTTCGACGATCTCGTTTGTGACGTGGGGCATCGACTACGCCACAAGCTACAAGGATTTCAGCCTGAAAGAGGCGGCGCTATCATTGGCGGTGATCGCGCTGCTCTCGCTGGTGTTGGGGGTCCTGGCGGGCGGTTATTTCGCGGACCTGGTACAGAAGCGGTTGGCGTACGGACGGATGCTGGTGATTGCCGGATCGCTCATGGTGGCCGCGCCATTCCTGCTGCTAGCGCTTCAATCGGATGAAAAGTGGGTGGTGCTGGCTGGATTTTTCGTCGCCAGCTTTTTCATGGCCTGGTATCACGGGCCTACCACCGCGGTGCTGCACGACTTGACGCCGCAACGCGCGCACGCCACGGCCATCGGCGTCTATATGTTTGTGACGCAGATCGTGGGAGCGCTGGGGCCGTTGTTGATCGGCCGGATTTCGGATACCTCGGATTTGCTGGTCGCTTTGCAGGCGGCTACAGCTGTGATGGTGTTCGGGGCGCTGCTGATGCTGGTGGCGATATATTTTGTTAAACGTGACGGGCTGCACCATCCGCGGCTGGCGGCGTTCCGTGCGGAGGACGAGGCTTACGCGGCAGCACACCCGGTGAAGGGTGATTAAACCTTCCGGAAAAAACAAGATTTCAACACAGAGGGCGCAGAGGAAGCGCGCAGAGTCCACAGAGAAGAAGGCCGTTAGAGTGAAGGCGGATTACTTGATGCCGATCATTTTGATCAGGCGCATCACTTCTTCGTGCGGCACGTCATAGAGGAGACGCTCATCCTCTTCTTCCAGGCGTTCGCGAAGATATTCCGCGGCGATAAAACTTGCTTCCCGGTCGGTGAGGTCTCGGCCGGTCTTTTCGTGAAATTCAACAAAAGCGGTATGCGCGAGGCCTACGATGCGGCCTACTCCATCCACTTCGAACTTTGCGTCGATGGTGTCGCTGTGGCGCGTGGCGATCGCGTTCCAGATGTGCGAAAAGCGGCAATCGTAAACGTGGCCGCTCAATTTCGAAGTCACTTCGAAGGCGCCGATGAACTGATTCATCGCGCCGGTATTTGCGAGTACGGGGAGAGAAGGCACTGGAATCCTCTTTTTCCTGGAACGTTGCGGCATTCTGAAAGCGATGCCGTGAAAACGCCGGCTTTTAGTGTCCGATTCCTGTGGCAGCGTGTCAATGCCGCGGCGGCAACTAAGTGAGCCGGTGCAATCCGACGGCCTCGGCGGTGACGTCGGTGTACTTCAATCCCGCCCCGGTATTGAAGAGCACCACGCGGTCTTCAGGTTTCAGGAAGCCCGTTTGCAACAGATGATCGTAGGCGACCGTGGCTGTGGCGCCTTCAGGCGAAAGGAAGATGCCTTCGTTTTTCGCCCAATCCTGGAGCGAGGCGAGGATCTGCTCGTCAGAAAAGGAGAGGGCGACTCCGCCTGATTCGCGAAGAATCTCGAGCATGATGTAATCGCCATAGGGCTTCGGCACCCGCAGGCCTGAAGCGAAAGTGGCCGCGTTGTTCCACATCTGACTGGCCTTCTCGCCCTGTTCAAACGCCTTGGTGACCGGAGCGCATCCCGCGGACTGCACAGCAATCATTTTCGGACGCTTCCCGGGTTTCACCCAGCCGAGTTCTTCCAGCTCTCCAAACGCTTTCCACATGCCGATCAGGCCGACACCCCCGCCTGTCGGATAAAAGACCGCTGCGGGATACTCCCAGCCGAGCTGCTCGACGAGTTCGTAGCCCATGGTTTTCTTTCCTTCGATGCGAAAGGGTTCTTTCAACGTGGAAATATCGAACCAGCCTTCTTTTTCTTTGCGCTCGGCTACCATCCGGCCGCAATCGGAGATTAGGCCGTCTACTAAAGTAACTTTTGCGCCGTACATCGTGGCTTCCACATAATTTGCGAACGGCACATCCTTCGGCATGAAAATGTTGGCTTCGATTCCAGCGGCGGCGGCATAAGCGGCCAGCGCGCCGGCGGCATTGCCGGCAGAGGGAACGGCCAATTTTTTCAAGCCGTAATGGCGAGCCATGCTCACGCCAAGCGCCAGGCCGCGCGCCTTGAAGCTTCCGGTGGGGTTGGCGCCTTCTTCCTTTACATAAACACCAGGATAGCGGCGGCTGTGCAGCATCGGCGTCCAGCCTTCACCCAGGGTGACAGGCGCCACATCCGGCAGAACGCTGCGATAGCGCCAAAGGCCTTTCCACGGGGCGTCCGTGGCGGCCCGGGCAATTTCCTGGCGGGCGGCCATGCCGCGCAGTGGAGCGAGATCATAGCGAACGTAGAGCGCTCCCGCACACTGGGGGCAGACTGTCTGGGGCTTCTCCGCGGAAACGTGTGCATGGCAGCGCGAACATTCAAGGTGGCTGATTTTCGGCATGTTAAAACGATAGCAGCAGCAAAAAGGAGCGGCAAGTTTCTGCGGCAAGTTGCGAAAGGACTTCTCTCCGCCTCGCGCGGCACGCTATGATGTCGCCGCTCTCTCGATCAAATCAACTTTTCGCGGGATGGTGCCTTGCCAAATAATTCGCCGAACGCAGGCTCAGTTTCATTGGTGGCTGGCTTGGTGCTGTTCGCGGCCGGGGCGCTGCTGGCGCCGATGCTTCCGGCTTACGGAATGTTTCCCGCCCTGCGCTGGAGCGGCTTGCTTTTGCTCGCCTACGCGGGCGTTCGAGGGAGATCGCTCACCTATTGGATTTTCGTTGCGATGCTGGTGGGGTTCGAATTGGGAATCGACCGGCCGGAGTTTGCGGTGCATCTCCGCGTGCTGGGCGATATTTTCTTGCGGTTGATCAAGGTGATCGTCGCGCCGCTGATTCTGGCAACGCTGGTGACGGGGATCGCCGCCCACGGCAACCTGAAAAAAGTAGGGAGAATCGGGCTGAAGAGCTTGATCTATTTCGAGGTGATTACCACGATCGCGCTGTTCCTGGGAATTGGCGCGATCAACCTGACGCGGGCGGGCGAAGGTGTGCGGCTGCCTGCGCCCGTGGCCGATCAGGCGGCTGCACCCGCAGCGGCGTTGAAGTGGGACGATTTTCTGCTGCATGTTTTCCCCGAAAACATAGCCAAGGCCGTTGCCGACAACCAGATTCTGCAGGTGGCCGTGTTTGCGGTGCTCTTCGGGATCGCACTGACGTTTGTGCCAGAGAAAACGCGGCAGCCGATGCTGGCGCTTGCCGAGTCGCTGGCGCAGACCATGTTCAAGTTCACCAACATCGTGATGTATTACGCGCCGATTGGGGTTGGCGCGGCAATGGCTTACACCGTGGGGCACATGGGAATCAGCGTTCTCTTGCCGCTGGGGAAGCTGGTGCTGACGGCGTACGGAGCGCTGCTCGCGTTTCTTCTTTTGGTTTTGCTGCCGGTGGCCCTGCTGGCGAGAATTCCGCTTGCTCGTTTCCTGAAATTTGTTGCCGAACCGGCAACGATTGCTTTCGCCACCAGCACTTCGGAAGCGGCCCTGCCGCGCGCGATGGAGGCGATGGAAGAGTTTGGCGTGCCGCGGCAAATCGTGGCGTTCGTGATTCCCGCGGGCTACAGCTTCAACCTGGATGGTTCAACACTGTATCTTGCGCTGGCTTCCATCTTCATCGCGCAGACGGCGGGCATGCACATGTCGTGGCCAGAGCAACTTTTGATGGTGTTCACGCTGATGCTCACGAGCAAAGGCATCGCCGGAGTGCCTCGCGCGGTTCCCGTGGTCCTGCTGGCCACGGCGTCGACGTTTCATCTTCCTACTGAGCCGATCTTCATCATCCTGGGCGTGGATGCGCTGATCGACATGGCGCGCACGTCGGTCAACGTCATTGGCAATTGCCTCGCCAGCGCAGTCATCGCCCGCTGGGAAGGCGAACTGGAACCTCCACTAAGGCAGAACAGCGACGCCTGACTTTTGAGCAGCAGCGATGAGCGTGCTGTCCAGAGTGGCCAGAGGCAAGCGATGTTGAATCGCCAGAAATAAATAGGCCGCGTCATATGCAGTGAGTTGATGCTTATGCGCAATCTCCTGAATCTTCCGGAAACCCACTTGCAGCGAATCCGTTTGAACCTCGATGTAATTGGACATCATGCTCTCATACAGGTCGCGAGCCCGTTCGGCTTCCGCCAAGTCGAGCTTGCCGCGACGCTCCGCCTGGACAAGTCCGTTAGCAATTTCAAGAACCCATAGCGACGGAACAAGAGCCATCTGTCCGCTGAGGAATAACTCGCGGATCTCCCGAGCGCCGTCGGGTTCAGGGTCATCCACCGCCCAAGCCAGAGCGACGGAAGCATCGAGCACAAAATCGCTCACATGCGCCCTTCCTCAATCAAGCTCTTGACGGTAACTCCGGGGATCTTTTTCGAGCGCTTCCGAATTTTCTCGAATTCGTGAAAGACTTTACGCAGATCAGCCTTCTCGCTGGGGGCTGGGCCGATCGAGGCGACGAGTTTACCGCGGCGCGTGATGCCGATGCGCTCGCCGCGTGCCGCGCGATCAACAAGCTCGGAGAGCTTCTGCTTTGCTTCAAAGAGTCCCACTTTGTGCATAAATCACCCTTCATTATCAATCTAGATTATTATTCTAGATGATTCATGGAAAACAAGCAACTCCCCTCTGCAGGAGATGCGTTGAACTGGTTACGTTAGCGGGCGGCGAGGGCCGGGGTTTCTGCCTTGATGTAAACGCCCAGGGCCGCGCCGACGCCGGCTCCCGGCGACGCACGGTGCCCCTGATCGACGAGCGATTTTTCAATGGCGGCGAGGAGTTGCAGCACGAAAGGCTTCTGGCTGCAGTAGCCCATTAAGCCGAGGCGCCAGATCTTGTCCTTGAGGGGGCCAAGGCCGCCGGCGATTTCGATGTTGAATTCGTCCAGAAGCTGGTTGCGGAATTTTGCATCGTTAACGCCGGACGGAATCATGACCGCGGTGACGGTCACCAGGCGGTCCTTCGGGTTTTCGACCAGCAGCTTCAATCCCAGCGCCTCAACGCCGGCCACCAGCGCCAGCTGGTTGAGCTTGTGCTTCGCCCAGCGCGCTTCAAGGCCTTCCTCCAACACAATGCGCATCGCTTCGCGCAGCGCATAAATCAGCGAAATCGGCGGTGTGTGATGATACAGCCGGTCTTTGCCCCAATAATTCATCGCGGTGGAAAGGTCGAAGTACCAGCTCTGCACTTTTGATTTGCGATTGCGGAAAGCTTCTTCCGCGCGCGGGCTGACGGTGATGGGCGACATTCCCGGAGGCGCGCTGATTGCCTTTTGCGAGCCGCTGAAGCAGATATCGATTCTCTGTTTGTCCACGTGAAGCGGCACGGCCGCGAGAGAGGCGACCGTATCAACAACCAGCAGCGAACCAAACTCATCCGCCACTTTCCGGAACGGATCGATGTCCGTGAGGACGCCGGAAGAAGTTTCTCCCTGGGCCAGGCCGATCATTTTGATCTTGCGGCCCTTCGCTACCTTGCGCACATCTTCCGGGTCTACCGGCTTGCCGTAGGGTGCCTGGACGACGTGCACGGTTGCAGGCGTGTGCTGCGCGATCACATACATGCGCTCGGAAAACGTGCCATTGACGCAGCAGATCGCCTCATCGCCCGGCTCCAGCGAATTCAACACGGCCGCTTCAATGCCGCCCGAGCCGGAAGCGGAGAGCGGAAACGTGACGCGGTTCTCTGTCTGGAAAATCTGGCGCAGCAAGGTCTGCGTCTCGTCCATGCACCCGCGAAACCAGGGATCCATGTGGCCCACAAGCTGGGTGGCCAGCGCGCGATAAACCCGCGGGTCGATGGAGGAGGGACCCGGCGTCATCATCAGGCGTACGGGAGGATTGAGTTCACCGATGGGGTTGGACATGTCTTAGCCTCGCGATGGCTTCGCTTACAACCGAAGCGGAACTACCAGTGTCCCGCAGGGGGGAGCAGCGGCGCAACCGACAAATTGGCCCGATGGGTGCCCAGCGAGCGGAAACCGGCGACCAGCGAAGTGTGACTGGTGGAAGAGATCCTTTGTAGCGGCCACCTTCTGAGGTGGGCGGGTGGCGAGTCGAGTTCTTAGCTCGCAAAGAGCGTGCACCCGCCACCCGCCTGTAGGCACGTTCCTACGTCAGTCTCGGTTATGGCGCTGCCGGATTCTGGGCGACGTGAAGTCTATGGTCTTCTATGACGGCGGCCAGACGTGTGAGAATCTCGGTAAATCCGGTGAAGTCGATCTTGTCCGCCTTCTCTTTTACGTGTTGCGAGAAGATGTGCTTGTCGTAGTGAAGAGCGTCATTGAAAGTTTTGTCGTCAGCGTTGAAGGTCTTGCCGCCTATCTTTAGGGTGCTGGTAAGTGTTCCGAACGCATCCTCGATCCTGGATGATGTGTTACCCGCATCCAGAGGCGTGGCAACCAAATAGAGGTTGCCCGTGATATGTATGAACGGTTCCTGGCCGGTCGGCTTTGTTCTACCGAACTGTCTCATCACATCGTGGATCGGTTTCACGCCATCATCGTTGTCGATGAGCAGAATGACCGGATTTTGCTTTCCTGGCGCCTTGAACCTCTTCAATTCGTTGGCATAATCCCTAACGAACTGCGCCATAAAGCTGGTACCTCCCTTCAGTTTCAGAATGCGGCCCGTGGCGGTCAGCGGATATGCGGGGATTCGTAGTTTCAGTGCGGTGGGTTTTCCGGGGCTAACAGTGGCAAGAATCGGGAATGCGGCAGCCCTACTCCTGATTGCGTCTTTGATGTAAATACTGTCGGTCTTTCCCTCGCATACGATTACCGGCATGGGCGCAACGTAAAACTCCTTAAACATCAGAAAGCGACGGTAAAGGTTCTCCTTGGAATTTATGCTGGGCTTGATCGGGTTGACCGTTTGCTTCGGAAGTTCGTCATTGTAAAGATCCACGCGATAAATATGGCCGAGCATCCCGTGCAATTGGGCCAGAGTGCCGCCGATCTTGGTAGGCACGAGGACGCTTGGATTGTTCTGATCGGCCACGGGCACGATTTTCTGAAAGGCTCCTGTCATGAATAAGTGG
>Ga0137412_10001631_pt1 | contig 17511 bp, 18 predicted proteins | sample CZODoug2_1_16fun_FD_122160 | JGI IMG/M metagenome (GOLD analysis project Ga0137412, IMG submission 122160) | Vadose zone soil fungal communities from Angelo Coast Range Reserve, California, USA - CZODoug2_1_16fungal (Hybrid Assembly) | ecosystem: Environmental > Terrestrial > Soil > Vadose zone...
ATGACATTCCATTCGGCGGCACGGCCTCGGACTAGGCGCATAGCTCGCTGCAAATCGCGCAGAGGGACAGGGTGACGATAGCCGTCCGTTGGCAAACGGTATTTTAAAACGAAGGCAGCGATGCCGCGTGACCGAAACCATTCGGCGATAAACACACCCTCGTGCTCCAGCGCGAGAAATTCGTAGCCGCCGCCGGGGCAAACGATTAACGCCGGCGCCAGCTCGGTCTTCCGTTCCGGTAGGAAGGGAGTCAGCGAGGGGCGATCAACGTCGGCCGCTCCTCGAGAGTACGGCTCCGCGCCGGCGGGCCAAGGCGAGTTCACCGCCCGGGATCTTCACCGTCAAAGGTACGAAGTATTCATTGCGATTGAGTTGGAAGTACCCGATCTCAAGAGCGATGGTCAACTCGGTGATTGGGTTAGGCAGCATCAGGGCATCTTCGAGTTGGCGTTCTTTCTCCGTCGCGTTGAATTTCCCGAACTCTTTAACCGCGTAGTAGCCGGCGCTGTAATCGAGCGATGCCGATAGCGGGCTGGCGAGAGAGATCTTGACGCGGCGGAAGTGACCGTCGAGGGTTCGATTGGTTTCGTAATAACCCAGAATGTAGTAACTCGAAATGGATTGCTGCGCTTGCACAATCCCTTTCGCCAGATCGTTGTAATCCAGCAGCGCCTTGCCGCCCGTGTCCGACGAAAGGGTTGCCAGCGTTTCCTGCGAAGCGGCGTTTCCACTCAGATCGTTCAGCACGGACTGGCCCGAATAAGCCGATTGCCCGTGCAAGCTGGCCGATTGCGCTTCTCCCCCCGGCGGGAACGCCTGCAAGCCTCGTATGTCCATCGAATAGATGGATACGTTGGCCTTCACGGCTGCCGCCGTCGTGGCGCGTAGAGCCGACTGATTGTCCGCGCCCGACTGGGTAATTCCATTGCTGAAATAGACGAGGCTTTTCTTCTGAGGAAGTTTGCCCAGCGCCTGCATGAGTGATTGGAGTGCCTGGAGCTTGCGGTCGGCGTTGAACGTGTTGAAATCCGTGTCGTCGGCGCTGAACGCCCCGCTCGTCTCCGCCGCGCCCTCCGAAGTCCCCGTGCTGCCATTGTCGAAACCCTGGCCTTGTCCCGACGAATACGCCGAAAGCGCCGCCATCAGTTTGGTCTTGTCGTCCGTGAAATCCAGGTCCACGTGCATGTTGGTCGCCAGGGACACCAACGCTAGCAGATCGGCCGGCTGCATTTTGGTGCTCACGAACTTCTTGGCGGCCTCAACAGACCGGTCGATCTGCTCAGGCTCCATCGCCGAGAAATCAAAAAAGAGCAGCATCAATCGCCGGTCGCGCGCATCCAGCGAAGGGGCAGCCTTCTTTCCAGCACGCAATAGCGTTCCTTGACCTGCCGCGCCCGATACCGTCGCTTCCGCCGCCCCGGCCGTCGCAAGTTCGTCTACCTTCTCGAAGTCGAACGTGGAGATTGCCTGTTTCTTGCCGTCCTCAAAGAGCGTGAAGTCTTCTTTTCTTAGATCGCGAACCAGGTTCCCCTTTTTGTCGTGTGCGACCACGTTCACCAGCACAAGCTCGCTCGTAACTTGGATTCGTGCTTGATTCGTTCCCGCTGGTTCGCTCTGCTGGGCAATCATCGGCGCGGCCGCTTGAAGAAGCAGCCCGGCCGCGGTGAAAATCGAAAATGTTTTCCTCCCTGGTTGCATGTTCGTTTTCCTCAGAACCGGAAGCGAGCAGTCATCGTCACGCGCCGCATCCCGCCCGTCCCCGTGACCTCCCCGAATGTGAAGGAATTCACCACCGTATTGATGGCCGTGAAGTGCACGGTATTGAAAACATTGTTCGCGGATAGGCGCAGGTCCAGCGCTCGGGATTCTCTGATGGTGATCGTCTTGTTGAGCGACATGTTCAGCGAAACTTGCCCTGGTCCTTCGATGATGTTTCGTCCAGCGTCACCGAAGCCGGAAGTATCCGGATTGACGCATGTCGCGCTCGGCGCGCAAAACGCCGCTGTGTTGAACCATTTGAGCGTAGTCGGATCGCTGATCGAAATGGGTTGTCCCGTTACCGTGTTGGCGCGCAACGATCCACTCACGCCCCGCCCAATGTCCAGCCCTCCGCCCAACACTCTCGGCGTGAAGTACAGCCCGGATCCAATCGTGAAATCTCCGCTCCACTGCCATCCGCCCAGAATGTGGCGCCACGCACTCTTGGGGACAAACCGCTGGTTTTCGCCGAACGGCAGATCCATGATCCAATTTCCTGTGAATTTGTGCCGCTGGTCAAAACTAGAAAGACCGCGGTCCGCCGAAATGTCAAACGGGTTTTGCGCCACCACACTCCCTCCGCCGCCGACGGAAGACGCGTCATCAATGGACTTCGAGAACACATACTGTCCGCTCAGTCCCAGCCCCTTGGTCATGCGCTTACGCACGCGCACGGTGGCTGCGTGCAGGATAGAGGCTCCTTCCGATGTTTCGTAGATGAACGGCTGGCCTCCGGAAACCACCAGCGCCCGCTCGGTATCCAGGCGTGTTCCCTTCGCCCCGTTGTAACCCAAGTTCATTACTACTCCACCCGGGAACTCGCGCTGTATATCGAGACTCCAGATTTGTACGTAACCCAGGCGATAGTTCGGGTTGACGGCGAAGTTGTTGGTCACCGTGTTTCCGGTGGCGGGGAAACCATTTGTGAGTTTCAGCGGGCTCGTGCCTATGAGGCCGTTAACATCCGTGGCATTCGTCGCTGTGTTCGCAAAGGGCGGTTGAAACGCGAAGTTCTGGATCATGGTGCCGTATTGCGCCAGGTTGTAGTTGATCCCGTAGCCCGTCCTCACCACCATTTGCTTCTGCGGTTTCCAGGCAATCCCGATGCGTGGCGCGAAATTTTTGCGGTCCGGCCGTACGAGCGACCCCGGAAATGTTCCGTCGGAGGGCCCGGCATGGCCGGGCAGTACAGGCACGGCAGCTGTAAAACCAGGCGCCACGTCCAGATTGGCGATTTGATTCTCTGCCTCGGTATAAGGTCCGTTGTACTCGTAGCGCAGCCCTAAATTGAATGACAGATTCGAACGGAATCTCCAATCGTCTTGCGCGAAGAAATCAAACGCATTGGCGCGGAAGTTGTAGGAATTTGCGCCAGACTGGAGGGAGGTTTGCTGCGGGAAACCCAGCAGGAAGTCGGCAAAATCGTACCCCGTGTCGGTTGCCGGTTGCGTGCTCCCGGCTGGGTATTGTGACGTCGCGAACCCGGTAAACACAAAACTGCCTTCCGCATTTCTTGCCGAGCGGAAACTCTGCAAAATGCGGCGGTAGTCTCCGCCGAATCGCCAGTTATGTTTTCCGCGATTCCACGAAACCGTCTCCGAGATGGAGTATGTCTGGTCCAGTTCAAGCCGGGCTGTCGGATCGTTCAGCCCTCCAAACGAAGTGAAGCTGATTCCCGGCAAGCCCCAGTCGAACGGATCGTTCGATATTCCTATAATTCCCGCGCCTCCGATTCCCGCTACGTCCGTCGCGTTCGTATACAGGTTCGTTGTCAGAACGTGATTGTGATTGTAGTTCACGCGCAACATGTTGCTCACGCGCCCTTTGCTGTACACCCAACCCGCGCTGGCGTTCAGCCCTTGCGTTCCCGTGCTTCCGGCGAGCGAAGGGAATGGATTCACCAGGTTGTTCGAACTGCGCGACCAGTTCAGCCCAAAATTGATGTTGTTCTGCGCTCGCCGTCTGCCTCCACCGCCTCCGCCTCCGCCACCCCCTACGGTGAACGGACCGAGTCCCGGACCACTGCTTGCGCCGAAGTTGTGGATCAGCCTCAGCGTCACGGTATCGGAATTGCTCTCCGCGGACGTCACGTAGTGAAAGTTCTGGCCGGAAGCCGTCGTCGCAATGTTCGGCATGGGCATGTACTGGAGCAGCGCGGTTGCCGCCGGGCTGATCGACGAAGGATCGATCGCGTTCGAAGCGCCGTTGAATTGATATTGCTGCCCGGTCTGAGGGTTGAATAGTTGAACGGGCTTGCCGTCATTATACGTCGCCGCTGAAAAATTGCCGCCGCGCTCGCCCAGCGTTGGCACCGTCGAAAACGCATCGTACGGCGAGCTCCCGCGCGATCCGTTCCACCCGCCGAAAAAGAACCATTTGTTTCCCCCGTTAAAGATCTTGGGGATATTCAGGGGCCCGCCGATGTTGACACCGAAACGAGCCTGGTTGTAATCAGCTTTTGGCGGTTCAATTCCGGTCAGCGAATAGGATCGAGCATCCAATCCCGCGTTATCGTCGGAGAAGTACAACATGCCGTGCGGCTGATTGATGTTGAAGCCTTTCGGCATCCTCCCGAGGACGATCATCCCGCCGCCGGGCCCGCCGAAGCCGCCACCCCCGCCACCCCCAAAACCTCCACCGCCTTCGCGTTGCGCGCGGTCGCGAAACTCCTGCATCCGTTGTTGCAGATCTTCTTCGCTTCCCCCGCCAAAGTCCTGCGTCCGCCCTTGTGCGCCACTGATGCTCACCGACTCTGTTGGTCCCTCCGCTCCCGCTCCGTTCATGGGAAGGCCTGAAAGTTCGCCGTTGCCTTGGCCTGCGCCGAGCCCGCCAGTTCCGCCGAAGCCGGAGTTTCCGCCGGCAAGCGAAGAAAGCGCGCTGTCCATCGCCAGGCTTTGAAATCCCCGGCCCGCCGCTGCCATTGCCGCGTTGTTGTTGTTCGACTGTTCCTGCTGGCGAGAAGCCAGAATCAGTTCGGCTTCCACTTTCGCAGATGGATTCTCAGGATTCAGCACGGCTTCTTGTGTGAAAGCCGCGAATCCCATAAACTCGGCGCGTACCACATATCTCCCGCGCGTCATACCTGACAGTACAAATTTTCCTTCGGAGTTCGTCGCCGCCGCGTACTTTTTCCCCGTCAACGTGTTGGTTGCAGTAACCGTTACTCCTGGCAATGGAGTCTTGACGCTGCGTACCGAACCATTGATTTCATAAGCTGGAGCTGCGACGGGAGTCGTCGCGGACTGCGCCGCCGGCGCGGGGGAAGGCGGGGCGGCATCCTGCGTCGGCAATCCTGGCGCAAAAAGTATTGCGAAGGAATGCAGTATGAAAATGACGCGGGCAATCGACTTCAAATCGTGGGCTCCCTGAGTGAGCTACGGCTGTGGCGGATTGCTTCTTGGTGCGGTTGCGGGCTTCCTTCCAGCTTGCACATTCCCGGCAGGACCTATTCCGCTCATCTTCCGCATTTCCTCCAGCTGCTTCCATTGCTCGGGAGAAAGAACCATCACGTTTTTCGGCACAAACGCATCATTCTGTACAGCTCCGCGCACCACCACGTGGTCGCCGGGCTGGATGTCCGCCATCGTGATGCTTTCGCGCCCTCTGCGGAGTGAGGTTTCCTCGTTCAGCTCCAGCGTCTGAGTTACGTTGTCCGGTCGCAGCACCGTAAGTTTCGGTGCGTCCACCGACTTCACTTCGCCGACTACAAAGTCCTTTCCCAGCTCGCCGAATCCGCCGCCACCGCCGAACCCTCGGCCGCCCTCCGGTCCGCCGCCTGAACGTCCACCAATCATCTGTGCCGTCACGCTATGATCCGCATTCTCCTCCCCGCGCACGAACACGACGTCGCCAACCTTGAAATCTTCCAGGCTCGCGACTTGCCGGTCCTTGCGGTACTCCGTTTTGTCTGTGATCTTCACCGCCACCGTGGTGCCGTCTGGCTTGGCTAGCTCCAACGATCCTTTGTTGAGTGCGGTAATCTTCCCCAACAGCCCCTGCCCTTGGCCATCATTTGGGCCACGCCTCTGGCCTGCTGCCGGTGGGGCTCCCTGTTCCTGACCCGGCGCTTGCGCTTGGCCAGTTGCAGCTACGAGCAAGAACAACAAACTCAATCGACAGAGTTGTTTTCCGTGCACCATCACGACGATCTCCCTAGCAAACCCTCTTATCTCTAAAGACGTACCCCCCTGCGCCAAAGTAACGCCGCCCTGCCTTTCTGGCCAGCAGAGATTCCTCTGCTTTACAATTTCCTCGAAAGTGAGACTAAAGTTCCCGCGCGAAGTCGCCGCAAACACATGCCCTTGCGCACAGCTCAATCGGGCCCAATTTTCTTCTTTCCGTGACTTCCCAGGCACTCTCCGACATCATGCGCCCATTCCACCCAGGAAGGCTCGCAGTGCGCGCCTGAAAGTCATCTAGCGCCCTCCCAACGTCCTCGATTCGAATGTGGCCGGCAGATGGATCTGCCGCCGCAGACGGAGGGATAAACCCAAAATGAACAGCGCGAAGAGTCTGTACATCGCTTTGTTCGCTGTCTCGCTGCTCGTCGCCGGTAACCTAACCGTTCGTGCGCGAACGACGCAACAGGCCGGTGATCAGGCCAAGGGTGTCTCGACCACGACCACAAAATCAGGGGAGAAAAATGCCGATAGCGCGGTCGCGCCAAAGAAAAACAGCTCCACCGCATCAACCTCGGCAGTTGTTCCCGTCAGCAAGCCAGTCTCGGCTCAACAACAGACCCCGCCGGTAAACAGCGCTGGCATGGTCTGGGTCAACACGGACTCTGGGGTGTATCACAAGGCCGGCACACGCTGGTATGGAAAAACCAAACAAGGGAAGTACATGACCGAAGCCGACGCCCCAAAAGCCGGCTATCGCGCGGCGGCAGCGGCTGCACCGAAAAAGAAATTGAACTAGTGAATCTATGCGCGGGGGCTTCGCGCCGCCCGGGGTCTTAATTCTCTCGCGCTCACTTTTCGCGCAGGATGACTTCGCCGTGCCCCACGAGCTGATCGTTCAGCCACAGGCGGTACTTGTAGGTGGCCGCCTTGCTTCCGGGGCGAGGGGGGCCGCTGAGCAGCCGCATGCCGGCCGGCGCCTGAAAAACGTTCGATGAAAACGGACACCGGTTGACATCGAATTCGACGCGCAAATTGCCCGCGTCGGAGATCCAGGATACCTGATCGCCTTCATCGATCACCACGACCTGCGGGATGAGTCCAACGAGTACAGGGCGTTCAGCCATTTTTCTGTGTGGCCGCGAGGCAATTCCGGGGCCGATACTCCTAAGTTGATGAGTACACAGGGACGATAGCATATTCGCTGGAAAGAATTCTCGTGAGCTTGCGCACAGCGCCGGCGAAGCCCATGTTCACGAAACTAAAGCGAGATAGCTCACAACGGACCCGTACCTTAGGGCATCTCAGCTATTGGGAACCTGTACGTCGCTGCGCTTGACCGCTCCTCAGCGCAACCGTACACTGAAATTGTTGATTCGTGGCGCGAAGTTCCGGCTGGATCTCTTGCGCTCGCGGAAAAATGCAATCATAAGCGTCTCAATCTGGACGCGGAGGATTTTGCCGGATGGCTTCACCTTCTCGATATCTGTCTATACCGCTGCCGAACGGCTCGCGGATTTCCCTGCTTCTTTCTTTGCCCTTTGCACTCGTTCACATCGCTTCGCTGCTGATTTTTTTCTTTCCGTTCCACTGGTATTACCTGGTCACCTGTCTGGTACTGCTGGTCGTGCGCATGTTCTTTGTCACCGCGGGCTATCACCGTTATTTTTCGCACCGCTCGTTCAAGACCAGCCGCGTGTTCCAGTTTGTGATCGCGTTCATGGCCATGACCTCTTCGCAGAAGGGCGTGCTGTGGTGGGCAGCGCATCATCGCCACCATCACCGGCATTCAGACCAGGAACTGGATTTGCATTCGCCCACGCTTTTCGGGTTTTTCTGGTCGCACGTTGGCTGGATTATCTCGGACAAGTACAATGACACGCGCACCGAATACATCGCGGACTTTGCCAAATATCCCGAGCTGCGTTGGCTGAACAAGTATCATCTGGTGCCGCCCGTCGCTCTGGCGGTGGTGCTGTGGCTTATCGGTGGATGGCCGCTGTTTATCTGGGGCTTCTGCGTGAGCACGATGCTTCTGTGGCACGATACGTTCACCATCAATTCGCTCTCGCACCTTTTCGGCTCGCGGCGCTACGAAACCAGTGACACCAGCAAGAACAACTGGTTGCTCGCGTTGCTCACGCTCGGCGAAGGCTGGCACAACAACCATCATCACTTTATGGCCTCGGCGCGCCAAGGCTTCTTCTGGTGGGAGATCGACATCACTTACTACACACTGAAAGTTCTCTCCTGGTTCGGCATCGTCTGGGACCTGCGCAAAGTCCCCACTCATCTGTTGACCCAAGACCGGCTCGCGGCCTAAAACAAGATCTACCGAAATACTGGGACAGACAGGAATGTCTGTCCCACTCTTTTCCCCGCGCTTGATGTGACCGCTCCCACATCGCAAAATTCTTCAGGACATTACCTGACGACTGGCTCATAGGTCTGCCTGGTTCCTGGATACCGGATTCACCGGATTGCATCCACTTTGGCCGTCGAGTACATAAGCTTCCTTAGGCCGCTTCCTGGAAACTCGCCAGGACAACCGTTGCTTGTCTGTGCGAGAAGGCCATCCCCAAAGGAAGCGAGAAATTGGTTGAGATCCCGGCTACGAAAGAGGTTCGTCCGGCATTTGGCGGAATCGTCTAGGGATCACCCAAGGAGAATGGAATGATCAAGAAAATGCCCAGGCCCGCCTTCCTCGCGTGCTTGCTAACAAGTTTGGTTATCGGCCTGTTCTTTGACTTCGCCCGCGCCGGCGCACCTTTAGCGCCGACGAGCGTCAATAGCGGGATTTTCGCCCCCCTCGCCACCGACTGCACGATATATGCGGCAGCAAATGGAAACGATAGCAACGATGGAACCAGGCATGCGGACGGAACCATGTATCCAAAAACGCTGATCGGTGCGGCCGCATCTACGGTGCCGGGTTCGGTAGTTTGCCTGCTCGGCGGCAGGTATGAGTTGCCTTACGCATTCGTCCCTCCCTACGGTGGCAACTCCTCGTCCTGGATCACCTATAAGAATTATGGCGATGGCGATGTGCTCCTGGTGTGGACGGGCGGTTTCACCGCCGAGCCGATGATTAACATAAATTCGACCGCCTCTCCCACTCCCTATCTCCAATTCATCGGACTGACTCTGGACGGCCAGGGGACGGCTCTGGATGGTTTTTTCTGCAGGGGCAACTCCTCGGTGCGGTTCTATGGCAACGTTATCAGCAATACTGGGGGGTCCGGCATAGGGACGCAGAACTGCGATTACGTGACCGCCGATCACAATATCATCGCCCACAACGGCTACATCCCGGCCGGCGCCGATCCTAATATCGCCCAGTATTACAGCTGGACCAGCGGGATTTCATACAATATAAATCAGTGCTCTAACTCCTATGATGGATTGCATCTGATAATCGCCAACAACGTCATCGTCGGGGAAGTGGACCAAAGCCCGAACCACAAGGACGTCAACGGCAGGCACACCGACGGTGGCGGCATCATCCTCGACTATGACACCGATACTGCGCCTCCCGTCATTACCTGTGCTTACCCGCCCGGGGCACTCATCGCTAACAACATAGTTTATGGTAATGGCGGCCAATGTATCGCCGCCAATCAAGTTTCAAATTTCTGGATTGTGAACAACACTTGCTATAAGAACGGTTTAGATCTTTCCGAGGAGCCCAGTATTGGTGAGTTTGACTCGCAGAACTCAACGAATGGTCACTTCGTGAATAACATAAGTGTGGCCTGGCAAGCGACCCGCCCCGCGTACGTGCAAGCTGGCACGAATTCCGACATTTATTACTTCAAGAATCTTTATTTCGGAAGTTCCTGCAACATTGCGTGTTCGGATTTAACGCAGTGGTTCTCAGGCGATCCCTTGTTTGTCAATGCCCCTTATTTTGATGCGGCGGCGACTACCGATGGGCAGTACAAGACAGCACGGCCGCCTTCGGCAGCAACGCCAACTGACCACGCACCACAACAAAGATGCACGAGCAAAGTTCCTACTTGCGGCATCGTCAGCGGGTTCGGGCTGGCCTCTTCGGCCAGCCGTGCGTACAACGCCGGCATCGATCCCACAACCGACAGCGTTTTGTCCGCCCGGATGTCAGCAAACCTCAAGGCCGAAATGCAATACTACATCTATACAGACATCAACGGCAGAACGCGCACCGCCGGGATCAATTGGGATTTGGGGGCCTTGGCACACAGGGTTGACTGACGGCCCTCCAGACTTGTTTTTCCACCGAGGAGATAATGTGATGCCGCAATTCGCGGCACGCCAGAAGCAGAACAACAACATCTATGGTTAAGCGGCGCCACAAGAGGCTTCGATGTCTCGGCGCGCGAACTGCCTATCCTCAAGCGTAACCCCGAGAAGAGGCAGACCCGGATCGGTCGGCCGCAAGCCCAAAGCCTCGAAGCCAGGCGCCGCGCACGAACGGGCCCCGTCACCCGCGTAATGGAGATCAGAAGACAGAAACTGCAAAAGGGGGAAGAGAAAAATCTCGCGTCCGCCGGACCTGCCGTTGGACCTAACCCCGAATACCACATCAGGCACCGCAAAAGACTACAGGGATCACCCGTAGCGCAACTACATCCGGTCCCGCATATCCTCTCGGCGATATACTTTTGCGCATGCCTCTCGCCAATCCTTCTCACCGGATTTCTTTGTTCTGCATTTTTTGTGCTTTTTCTTCCGCCGCGGCCGTGGCGCAATCCACCCATTACTCGGTGAAGCTGGAACCGGATTTCGAGCGCCGACTCTTGCGGGGTGACGAGACCATCGAATTTCAAGCCGATGCGGGTGAAATCGAGTGGCAGAAGCAAGGAGGCTTGCGCGTTGTCAGCGCGAACATTGCCAACGGAGAGGTGACGGTGGCCGAACAGGCCATGCGCGTCCGCTTGCGTTCGGGCGGCCGGCACAGTTTGAAGCTCAAATACACGGCGGCTGCGGGGCGGGGAATCCAATGGTTCGCGGGCGCAGCCCCTCAAGGAGAGTACTCACGGGATTCGGGATTCGCTACAGCCTTTTATTGCGACGCATGGATGGTTTGTGACAACAGCCCAGGGCAGCGCGCGACGCTCCGGCTGGAGATCGTGATTCCATCCAAAGAAGGCGGCAACATGGGTTTCCGGGCGGTTGGGCCGGGGAGGCGGGGCCGTGAGTGGCGCAGCCGCGATGGCGACCACTTTGTTTTTGAGCAGGGCGATCCGGTGCAAACGTATTTGTTCAGCTTTGGCGCTGCGCGGCTTGCGGTTGCGCTCGATGGCATGTTTTCGATTTACGCGCAGAGAATGGACGCAAATAAGGCGGCATTCGCGAAAACGGCGGATGCCTATGACTTTCTGCGAGCCGCAGCTTCGGTCGATCCGCTGAACTCGCACTACACGCAAGCGTTTATGCCGGGACGCAGCATCGGGCAAGAGGCCGCGGGCCTGGTGCTCATGTCGCAAGACGACCTCAGCCATCTAGTAGACAAAGATGACGTGCAACTGATGACGCACGAGATGGCTCATCAGTGGTGGGGCGTGACGCTGGGGATCCGCTCCTGGTCTGATTTCTGGCTGAACGAAGGGTTTGCGGAGTTCATGTCCGATGCCTATATCGAAAAGCATCTGGGGCGCGCAGCATACGACAAGCAAATCGCGGAATTGCAGGAGCGGATGAAAAAATTGTGCGAAGAAGGGAAGGACCGCCCGCTCCATTGGGAAAAGTGGAAGGACGCGCATGAGGCGCTGGGGCAAATTCCGTATGTGAAAGGAGCATTGTTCTTGGACCGACTAAGGACGGAGCTGGGCGACGAGATTTTCTGGAGGGGGATCGGTTCGTACACGTCTGAGAACGCACGCCGACTTGTGGACTCCAGAGATTTCGAGCGGGCGATGGAAATGGCGAGCGGCCGCGATCTGAAAACGCTTTTCGATGAAGCGGTCTATCGCTGAGTTGGGTTGGTTAGATGTTCGGCCAATTCCTTGAGCCCATCCAGGAAACCTTGATCCAGAAAGTTCAAGTCCCGCCGGAGTCCAGCAGTTCTACGAGGCTTTGAATTCTTACTACAGTTCGGAAATTGCTCAAAGTGTGCGCAGAGACTGAATTCTCGAAGCACCATGTCCGCGCGCCGTGCAGCGGCCCCAACCCATCGCGCAGCGGTCAATAAACTTCTGCGCTTCCGCGCCAGCAACTGCAGCTACTTGCCGATCAGGCTCAACTGACTGGCGACGCACAGCCACGGGCCATCCTTTTTGGTTCAAGTGTCCGTTTGCATCAGACCGAGGTCGCGGGCGTGTTTGGCGCAGAGGAAGAGATTCAGGTAGGGGTTCTGGCCGAAATTCCAATCCGTCCATCTATGCGCCCAGTCCGGCCTTCTGAAATCACAAGCGTAATCGCCGAGGACTTCCACGGAGCGCAGCTGGCTCGTTTGATTTCGCGCATAAAAAATGAACTCCGCGCGGCATTCCGTCCCAGGGGAGGCTCCCTCAAGGCCGGACTTCTTTTTTTGTCCTTGGCCTTTCATGCTAGGGCCGGTCTTGGGAGGAAATAGAGCAAGATAATAGCCAGAGAGAAGAGCACCGCGCCGGCTAGGACACTGTCAGAGACTTCCGCGCTCCGCGGTGCGATGGAGTCACAGAGAACGAAAATTCCGAGTGAGACCAACACCACTGTAATAAGAATCGCGAATCCGCTGAAAACACTCATGTTGGGAACTCCCCCTCTTGCGACATTTGCGACAAACCTTCGTGCTCCTCCGCGCGAAATGTCCAGGACATGTCAAGCAGCTAACTCGGCGACGCCTCAAGATTGCGGTGCTGCTCCTTTGTTGATTCAAAGGTATTTAGTCCTGGCCGGACATACGGTTTCTTCATGATTTCGCCACAGGAACACCGCAGGTTGGAGCGGCCTTGCACACGGCTGGATGTGCTTACGAAGATTTCGCTCCTGCATTTCGGATTCTGACAACGCCACCGCTGACCCTTTCGGATATCCACAGTGATCCGTCCTCCTTTGCGAATATTGGCTGGCACCGTCGTGTGATGGCTTCTCTGCTCCTGGAACAACGAGCTAGGGGCCGAATTGCAGGGGCCGACGTTGGATGCGTGAAGGGTTTACGTCCGTAGCTATTTGCATCCACGGATTTAGTATTCGTTCGGGACGAGCGCCAGACTCTCAGAAATTGCCGTGCGCTTGGGATCACAACCACTGAAGTGCTACGGGCACAAATCAAATGGAGATTGCGGGTTTGCCGAAGAGACGCTGCCACGTTCCGGGAAACGGTTCCAAATGTTTAAACATTTACTAAAGATGAAATCCGCCGAAGGTCCCCGGGCGGAGTGCAAGGCGGCAATTCCGCGATATTCGGGCTAAAACGGCCCAATCGTAAATCCTAGCGGGCGTTGCCAGGAGCGCGCTTTGGAGCACGCCGCCTTGCGATATTGCAGTTTCATGTACGTTGCAGTTTGCATCTTGTGTCTGCCGTTGCAGTTTTTCGCGATTCTTCTTCGATCGCGAGTATTTGATACGCCTGCAAGACCTTGCCGCGCAACTTCTGGTTGGAATGCCAACCATATATCCGCTGACAGCACACCTTTCTAGTTTCCCCCATAGGCTGACCAGGGACCGCGGGGGGGCGTCACGATCCAAGCCTTCCTCGTCCCTACTCTCTTCAAGGAGACACAAATGACGAAACTGCGAATCCAAGGCGCACTTTATATGTTCGTTCTGTCCGCTGCTGTGACGGTTTTCTCGAACGTGGGCAGCAGCGGAACCGTGGTACGAAGCCAGACCGACTCGCGGTCATCTTTCACTGATAAGGCGGTGGTCTTGACAGCAGATGGCACGGACCCGGTTCCGAAGCCGCCAACTCCACCTCTTTCGGTCGGGCTGACTGCATAGGGTGGAGTTTCAATGGGCGGGTGGAAGATGCTCTTTTCACTTCCCCCGCTCATGCTAGGATAAACTGCGCACATGCTATTCAGGTTTGCGTCGGAGGACCATGCTTGACCACGCTATCTGGTGGAGCGGCATTTTGCTCGAAACCTTCCTGCTCGTTCGAGGTTTTCGAGGCAGACTTTTGCGTCGTTATCCCGTTTTTTATTCCTATATTCTTTTTGTTTGGTCACAATCTCTTCTGCGCGTATCTGTTTATCATTTTAGTCCGCAGCTCTATCCACCCGTTTACTGGGTCACGGAATATCTGGGCGTTTTCATCGGCTGCGGGGTGGTCTTCGAGATCTATCGTGTGGGGCTCTCCGCGTACCCCGGAACAGCGAGAATGGCTCGGAATCTGCTGGCCTTCGTGTTTGTTTTGGCGTTTACGAGAGTTCTCGTTGAGACGTGGAATGATCCCCATTGGTGGTCGATGGCCACAAATCTGGAGCTCGAAGGTGTCCTGCGGACGGTGCAGGCGGTGGGCTTAGGCGCGTTAGTTTTGTTGTTTTTCTCCTATTCGATACCCTTTGGAAGGAACCTTAAAGGTGTCTTGCTGGGTTATGGCTTGTTTATCGGCGAGAGCGTGATTTGGCTCACGTTCGCCTCGTCAGGCGGAAATCGATTTCGCGACATCTGGTTCTACCTCCATCCCGCTTCCTATTTTGTTATACTCGGAGTCTGGGCCATGCATCTGTGGTCCTATGCTCCAAACCCTGAGCCAAAAAGAGCAGTGGGCCTGGAAGAGCAATACCAAAGAATTGCGGCGACGACGAGCCGGCGATTGCGAGAAGGACGCGGCTACCTGGCGAAGGTGGTGCGCTCGTGATAGGAACCTCCAGTGCGCTGATCGGCGCTGTCGTGCTTCTCGTACTGATACTCGCGTGGATCAGAGCGGACTCGACATCGCGGCGTCTGCCTTCCACTCTGGACGGGTGGCTGCCTGACCATGGCGACGCTGTGGAGGTATGTCCGCCGGAATTTGTCTCGCAAATCTTTTCAGGCCAAGACCTCGCATTCATTTCCCGATTGGAATCGCCCGATCTGAAAAGACACTTCCTCCGAGAACGCAGTGCCGTGGCGCTCCTTTGGGTCCAGCAGACTTCGGCGGCCATCCGCCGAATCATGCGGCGTCATTTGGAGGCGAGCCGACTGAGTAAAGATATCGAATTCGCGATGGAGGCCAGGATATTCCTCCAATACGCGCAGCTTCGGTTGATTTGCGGAGTCCTGTTTCCTTTAATCGGACTGGCAGGCCCGCAGAAACTACACGGTATCGCTCTGTATGCGGACAGCCTTACTCAGCGCATCGGCAATGTTCTGAGGGAGTTCGAATCCGCAGCTGGAACGCGCGAAATGGACGGTGCGTGATCTTCCTAAGCCACATCGCGTCTGCGGTAGATGGAGCCGCGTGAGTATGAGCGCCACGGTCAGACTCGTGCCGGTGCAAGAGGTCTACGACGATCTCTTGAACCGCACACTTTCCAGAATTTCCTGCGATCTTGGCCGCCTGATCTATCTGGCCTCGACTCGCGACTACAACACGGGAAACTATTATCACGAGGGACTTGCCAGCCGCTTCAGCCCGGAGGTTGCACGCAAAGCGCTGGAAATGGCTCACCGGCAGGCCTTTTATAAGGTTTCCGGTTTTTCGCTGGAAGGCTTAGCCAGCGAGCTTGAGGCTTATCTGCGATCTACCCGGGAGAATCCTCAGGAGTTTCTGCGCACGTGGCAGAAGCTGGAGCCGTACCGCATTGCGATTCCTACCGAAGTGAATCTCACGGTCGCGCGGCTCTTTACGTCCAACCTCAGACTCGCCTTGGCAATCTTGCGTTCCCGTCAGGAGCCGGGTCAGCCGCATCGCTGAGTTTCATCGCCACAGCCGTCACCTGCCCGACGATCTCGGCGTCCGTTCCATACTTGAATTTTCGCACGTTACAGGGTGACAGGGGATGAGGAAGCAGCAAGAGCTGGTCATCCAGAAGGTCACACCAGGCGCAAGCATAGCCGTCGCGCAGCTCCACGAAATAAATGGGGCGGTCAAATTCGGTCCGTCGGCGAAGAGGTTGCACTTTCCGCACGCGTGAATCGATCTGCACGAAGGAACCAGGGCGCAGCAGCGGGTAGAGCGTGTAATCCTCCAGGCCGACATAGCCATATTGACTGTGCCGGATGTCCAGGTGCTGAATCAACGCTATCGGTACTTCTCCCCAAAGTTCCACCATGCGCGAGAGAAGATTGGTGTTGCCCAGCTCGAAGGACCTGTCAAATCGAATGGGGAAAGAAACCGTGCGGTCCGCATCGTAGACCTCCAGAGTAGTCAGGTGTGTGTGTGGCAGCGGGGCAGCAAGTTGGTGGAACCCCAACCTCTGCAGGTCAAGCCCATAGAGGCGCAGCAAGTCGGTGAACTTCATCCGGTAGATCGCGCTCAAACTGTATAGCTTGAAAATGCTCGGGACGGAATCTGAATTCTCGATTTGCGTAAGCCACGCGTTGGAGATTTGGAATTCCGGGTTGCCCTCCGCTTCCGCAATGCGCTGGCTGAATTCCGCCACAACGCGCGTAGTTATACCCAGTCGCGAGCGCAGATCCTTTAGCTGTTCGTTGGGCGGTAGTGCCGTCACAGCCTGTTATCTTACCTCAAGTAGGCGGGGAAAATAGCTGAGCGGCTTGGACCTTTAAAAAAAGAAACCTCTATTATGGTTATTGTAACTAATATTTGCGGCTCCGATCGGCTGCGAATCAAAGGTTGGGTCAACTCATCGCCAAGAACTACATCTACTTGCCGATCAGACTTAGCTGACTGGCCACGCACAGCCATTGTCCCTCCTTCTTGATCCAGGTGTCGGTGAACCGGCCTTGATGCGAAAACGGTTTCCCTTTCTCGGTCCCCTTCTCGCGAGCCGCGCCCGTGACGACCACGGCATCCCCATAGCGGTGCAGCTCCATACCATCGGAAACTTCGACCGTGAGCTGGGTGGCCTTGTCCCGGATGGACGCCAGGAATTGGGTCTTGGAGATCACCGTTCCATCATAATCGGTGAGCACAAAATCACTGTCCAGCATTTTTCCCATCGCGTCCGCGTCATGATTGATCTGCATCTGATTCCAGAGATTTTCCAGCGCGATGATCTTCGTTTCGTCGCCTTGTGCCCTGGAAATGCTTTGCGCAACGGGCAAGGACGAGAGCGCAAGCAAGAGAATTAGAGGACGTAACATCGCAGTAGCTCCTGTGCGCCGGTTAAACCGGCGAGGTTGTAGTGAATGCAAAAGTCACACGAAAGTGGATTAGCGACCCACATCGGCCCCGAGTCATGCGGAGCTGCTCGAGAGGGTGGCGTCGAAGCGTTGACAGGGGACCGTGCGGGCCGGGTATTCAGCCGCGAAAGACACTCACTCCGGGACGCCGACGCTGTAGGAGTATGCGGAAGGCTCCATCGGGTGCACCGATATCGCGAGGTGTACCAGAGTCCCGCGCGGTCAGAGACCCCGAGCACGTACGGAAACACCTCGCACGGGAACCGGGAGATCCCACGTCCGCCCAGGGCAGCAGTAGCCTCGGGACGCATCGGGAAGTCTAAGGACGCACGCCGATGACGAACGGATCTGGGAAGTCGGACAGACCAGTAGTACCTGAGAAGTCCCCGAACAAGGCCGGGCAACCGGTCGCGGAGGGGATGGAGGGAAAGGGTCTGGCCAA